>Ga0193742_1000770_pt1 | contig 20460 bp, 12 predicted proteins | sample L2c1metaG_FD_165511 | JGI IMG/M metagenome (GOLD analysis project Ga0193742, IMG submission 165511) | Soil microbial communities from a riparian zone of the East river system, Colorado, United States - L2c1 | ecosystem: Environmental > Terrestrial > Soil > Riparian zone | place: USA: East River... | reverse complement strand
GCAATCTCAGCAAGGCCGGCCAGTACAACAATGCGGGAAGAGGAGAATGCTCCGGAGAGCCCGGCCGCCAGCGCAAAGGGAACGGTCAGACCATCGGCGAGGCCGATGACAATATCGCGGACAGTTGCGCTGGATTCGAAGTGTCCTTCGATGTGCGGCTGGTGGAGAGGAGCCTGAGGGGTGAGCGCTGTACCTTCGGATGGGCCGGCGTGTTCGGGCATGGGGGTAGTGTAGACCGATGGGCAGACAACCCCGTCGGCAAACGCCAGATTTTTATCGCTACACAGCGTCTTTCAGCGTAGAAAGACGTCTGTATCAGCACGGGTTTGGATGTACGAGGAAGACAAGATGAGAACGAGGTTAGGGCGATATTTTCTGATCGCCACTATTGCGGTCGCAAGTACGGGAATCTCAGTCGCACAGGATGGTCCGGCAGGAGATGGCGCCCCTTTTGCCAGGGGTCCGATGGTGCGCGGAACTGTGACGGCAACCGCCGCAGATCACCTGACGATCAAGACGGACACGGGCGAAGTTTATGAGGTTGCTATTACGCCGAACACCCGTCTGATGAAAGAACGGCAACCCGTGCGGATCGCCGACATCAAGGCAGGCGATGGCATAGGTGCGATGGGGGAACTGGATGCTCCGAAAAAGACCCTGCACGCGCTCTTCATTGCCGTCGTAGATGCCGAGCAGGTCAAGAAGATGCGTGAGGACCTGGGGAAGACTTACATCACGGGTAAAGTGACTGCAATCGACGATGTAAAGCTGACGGTGATGCGGCCGGACCATGTAAGCCAGGTAATCGAGGTCGATGAGACAACCTCGTTCCGTAAAGGGAGAGGGCGCCGGCGTGGGGCATCGTCTGACGGCAGCACTCCCGTGGACGGCAACGCTGCCAGCGCGGCTGATGGCAGCGGCGAGATTGTAACCCTCGCCGATTTTAAGGTCGGCGACATGATCGCAGGGCGGGGTTCTTTGAAACATGGTGTATTTGTCCCGACGAATCTGGCCATTCTGCCGCCAGGAGCAGAGGGCGCCATGGGAATGCGAACACGGCGAAGTGGCAATGATGTTCCGGCAGACGGCACGCCCGCGCCTTCTTCGACCAAGCAGTGACATATCAGATGGGCGGCCTGCGATTGGCTCAAGGACTTGAAGCGAGGTTCCTGTGAAGAGAGTGTTTCAAACGGCGGTACTGTGCGTGTTCGCATTCTGGTGGATAGGCCCGGGCATAGCAATGAGCCGGGGACAGAGTGCAGACGCGGCACAAACTCCCTCGCCAGCGGAGCAGACTTTATCCGGAGGAACGATCAAGGGAATAATTAAAGCAGGAACCGTACCTTTACCGGGCGTTGCGGTTACCGCAACCAACACGCTAACCGGAAAGAAGTATGCGACGACGACCGATGTGACGGGCTCGTTCTCGATGGCGATCCCCAGGAATGGCCGATACGTTGTGCGCGCGGAGCTTGCAGCGTTCGCCGGCGAAACCAAGGAAGTGCTCGTCAACGCGACGGGAGAGAACGGCGGCAAGCTGGATCAGTCAGCCGACTTTACGATGCAACTGGCCTCGCGCGTCGAACAACAGCAGGAGCAGCAGCAGGGGCAACAGCGTGCGCAGGCAAGCGCTCTCGCCGGGACAATCGGACGAGGCATGCAGTCCCTCAATGTGACCGGGGGAGCTACCGACCTGGCGGATGCAAGCACAGCAACAGGCAATACGGGAACCCAGATGCCGACGATGGCCGGTCTGGGAGGCGACACCGCATCAGCAGATTCGGTTGCGGTAAGTGGACAGATGGGTCAGACCAACGGGCTTGCGAATTTGAGCGAAGACGACATTCGCCAGCGCGTGGAAGAGGCGATGACCCGCGCTCGACAGCAGGGTGGCGCCAATGCGGATGTGGCCAATGCTGTGGCCGGAATGCTAGGTGGGATCATCACGGCGGGTCCGGGTGGCGGCCCTGGAGGTGGTGGATTCGGAGGACCGGGCGGTGGGGCCTTTACCGTGCGCGGCGGCGGAGGAGGAGGCCGAGGCGGTCGGGGCTTCAATCCCACACAACCCCACGGTGCGATCTTTTATCAGGGAGGCAATGGCGCACTGAATGCCACAAACTATTCGCTGACAGGAGCGCCGGTAGTAAAACCTGCATCCAGTACCAACCAGTTCGGCGTGACCTTCGCAGGCTCGCCGTTTATTCCTGGCCTGATTAAGCCGAGCACGAAACAGTTTGTGTTCTTCAATCTAACGGGACGACGCAATACGAATCCGCAGAATCTCTACGCCACGGTTCCTACCGAGCCGGAGCGCGGAGGGGATTTTTCGCAGATGAACACGCCGATCTACGACCCTTTGACCGGACAACAATTCCAGTGCAATGGCGTGATGAATACGATCTGCGGGAACCGAATCTCGCAGCAGGCAAACTCTCTACTGAAGTTTTATCCAGCACCGAACATTCCAGTTACCGGAGCACAGGGATACAACTACCAAACGATTACTTCGGCAGGCCAGAACTCCCTCAGCCTATCCACACGCTATGTCCGCAACTTCGGTCAGAATCCCGGCATGGGCGGCGGCTTCAGGATGAGACAACAGCAGGGTAACGGCCCGAAGACGTTGCGGCAGAACATCAACTTCAATGTCAGCTACAGCCATTCTGCATCAGATCTCCGCAATGTATTTCTACCGCTCAGCGGATCGACAAACTCGGATGGCTACAACGTCTCCGCCGGATACACGATCGGCTATGGAAGGCTTACGAACAATGCGACCGTCACATGGAACCGCTCGCATGCAACGACGTTGAACTATTTCACCAATGGCACCGATAATCCCGCGGCAGATGCAGGCGTGCTGATTGGAAACGCAACGATCGCATCGAATCGTTTTTATTACGGCGTTCCCTCCATGACCTTCTCTGGATTGACGGGGCTGAATGCGACGTCTCCCAGTGATGCGATCAGTCAGACGATCTCCTTCACAGATTTTGTGAGCTGGAGCCACAAGAAGCACAACTTCCGATTTGGTGGGGACATCCGACGCGTCCACACGGACAGCCTGACGGCTCCCGGAAATCTGCAGAGTGGAGCGAGTCCTTTGGGATCGTTCACTTTTACCGGCTACGCGACACAGAACGCGAACGCCTCATCAGGTCAGGCGGGAGGATACAGCTTTGCTGACTTTCTGCTGGGCCTGCCACAACAGGCTGCGGTGCAAGCCGGTCTTGCGAAGAGCTATCTGAGAGCCAATGTATGGGACCTGTATGCGAATGACGACTGGCGGATTCTTCCCAACCTGACCTTGAACTATGGTCTGCGCTATGAATACTTCTCGCCATACGTGGAGAAGAACGACCGCCTGGTTAATCTCGATCACAATGCGGACTTCACTCAGGTGACTCCGGTGACGCCCGGGGAACGTGGGCCCGACAGCGGCGTGTCGTTCCCGCGCTCGCTGGTGAATCCCGACCGCACCATGTTCTCTCCGCGGTTCGGCTTTGCCTATCGACCTAAGGGAAGCTTCTTCAAAGAGACGGTGATCCGCGGTGGTTACGGCATCAACTACAACACGCAACAATATGGCAGCTTTGCGCGCCAATTGGCATTTCAGCCTCCGTTTTCTGTAACACAGACCAATATTGCCCTGCAGCAGGGGTGCGGCACTCTCGAGCTGGCGAATGCCTTCAACTGTTCAACTGCCGCAGTACAGAACAACTACAGCGTAAATCTGGACTATCGCCTGGGACGTGTTCAGATATGGAATCTGGATATTCAGCGCACTCTGCCGATGAATATCGTTCTGAACATTGGATACAACGGCGCGAAGGGTGGCAATCTCGATATCGTGCGGGCGCCGAATCGCACCGCGGCGAGTCTACTCAACCCGACAGCGCAGGCGTTCAACTATGAAGACTCGCTGGGATTCTCCCGCTTTCATGCCTTGAGTATCAATGCACGGAAGCGGATGCAGAAGGGCATCTCGTTGCAGGCGACTTATCAATATGGGCACTCCATCGATAACGCTTCCTCGATCGGCGGATCAACGGCCGTCCCTGCGCAGAATGATCTTAACCTGAACGCCGAAGAGGGCAACAGCTCCTTCGATATCCGTCAGAAGCTGACGGGCAACTGGGTGTTCGAACTTCCATTTGGCCCGAACCGGGCTTATCTCTCGAAGGGTGGCTTCTGGTCAAAAGCGCTGGATAACTTTTCCCTATCGGGGGACTTCACGTTTGCGACCGGGACCTACTTCACGCCGCACTATGTCGCGACGGTAGCAGCCACGGCGACAGGTTCTAACAATTCGTTACGCCCCGATCGCGACTTCTCGCAACCGATTTCTGGAGGGGGAACTATTCTGAACTGGTTCAACAAAGCGGCGTTTACAACGCCTGCCAGTGGCTTCGGGACTGCCTCGCGCGGCTCCATCCTCGGGCCAGGGACGATCGCTGTCGATAGCTCGCTCTCGCGGACAGTTCCTCTAGGAGAGACGCGTTCCTTCGAAGTAAGAATGACCGCAAACAATGTGTTCAATACGGTCCAGTATTCGAGCATTGATACTACTCTGAATTCACGGACCTTCGGACAGGTTACGTCGACAGCCAATATGAGACAGCTGACCTTTATCGCTCGATACAGATTTTAGAAAGAGAAAGGCACGAGCATGCGGCGGATGACAGCAACGATTCTGGCGACATTGATGGTCAGCCTGCCAGGCTCTGGGGCACCGGTAGTGGAGGCGCAGCAGGCCGCGAGCGACGGCACCTTCACCTTAAAGGTGCAGAGCGATATCGTGCTGACGAATGTCGTAGTGCGTGATAAGAAGACCGGGGCTGTAGTGAAGGGACTTACAGCGGCCGACTTCACGGTTCTGGAGAACGGCAAACCGCAGAAGGTCGCGAGCTTCGATTATCAAAACGTCGACGAGGCGGTTGCTCTTCATGAGAACGCGACGGTCAGCGGCAAGAGCTCAATCGCGGATCTGGTCAATCGTAACTTCGCTGCGGATCCGGCACAGCTCAAAGACCACAGACTGATCGTGATGTTCTTTGACCTGAGCAGCATGCAGCCGGAGGACACCGATCGAGCCGTCGAGGCCGCGCAGGACTACATCAACAAAAAGATGCAGTCGGCGGACCTGGTGGCCGTGGTGAGCATGGACACGGGACTAAGCCTCGATCAGGATTTCACTGCCGACAAAGCCGCTCTGTTGAAGGCGGTAGGACGCTATAACGGAACCGAAGGAACGGGCTTTGCCAATGGAAACGAGGGCGGCAACTCCGGAGGAACTTCGGACGATGCCTCGAGCTTTACCGCGGATGATTCGGAGTACAACGCACTGAACACGGATCGCGAGCTCTATGCGATTCGCACCATTGCAAAAACTCTGGAAAGAGTCGATCAGCGCAAGAGCCTGCTCTACTTCTCCGGCGGACTGACGAGACAGGGAGTGGAGAACCAGGCAAGCATGCGTGCGGCGACCAATGCTGCAATGCGCGCCAATATGGCCATCTACAGTGTGGATTCGCGTGGCCTGCAGGCGCTGCCTCCCGTAGGAGACGCCTCGAAGGGCAGCCTGCGTGGTACAGCGGCGTACAGCGGAGGCGCCATGCAGAGCCAGCTTGATTCGAACTTCGGATCGCAGGAGGTGCTGGCGACGCTCTCAACCGATACAGGCGGAAAAGCATTCTTCGATTCCAACGACTTCGCCCCTGCCTTCCAGCAGATTCAGCACGATACCGAGGCTTACTACATCCTCGGGTTCCGTTCTACTAATACAGCGCGTGATGGAAGCTACCGTAGATTGACGATCCGGGTGAACCGGAACGACGTCAAGCTGGATTACCGGCCGGGTTATTATTCACCGGCTGACTTTCAGCATCAAAAGAGCGAGGATCGAGAGCTTGCCCTGACCGAACAGATGCGCAGCGATCTTCCTGCGACCGATGTCGCAGTCTACCTGCAGGCGCTCTACTTCCGTATGGGAGACAACCGCTTTTTTGTTCCGGTCTCGCTGATCGTTCCCGGATCGCAGATCCCCTTCCTGAAGAATGGCGATCGCGATAAGGCGAGCATCGATATTCTTGGCCAGGTAAAGAACGCCCAGGGAATCTCGGTAGGAGACATTCGCGATACCGTAAAGCTGGCGCTCGATGCCTCGCAACAGGTGTCGCGCAAGAATATTCAATACTCGACCGGTTTTACTCTCGCCCCAGGTCGATATCATCTGAAGTTTGTCGTGCGCGAGAACCAGACGGGGCGTATGGGCAGCTTTGAGACTGACTTACAGGTGCCGGACCTCAAGAAGATCCCGCTTAAGCTCAGCTCGATCGTGCTTGCCAGCCAGCAGACCCCCAATACGGTCAAGAGAACGGCAAACCCGCTGATTCGCGACGGTGTGGAATGGATCCCAAACATTGCTCATGTGTTTCGTCAGGATCAACACCTTTATTTTCTGTATGAGGTGTATGATCCGACACGGCAAAAGAGCGACGGTTCTGCTCCCAAAGCTTCGCCGGGTCTGACAAGGCGCCCCTCTGGAGCGGTCAAAGTCCTTACCAGCATTGAATTTCTGAGCGGAGGCGTAAAGGTCAACGAGACGCCTCTGGTTTCGGCAGATGCCGTCAATGTTCCCGATCGCGATGCAGTGGCCTTTCAGTTCGACGTGCCGCTTGCTCAGTTGAAGCCGGGAACCTATATCTGCCAGGTAAATGTCATCGATGACGCCGGCGGTAGCTTCAGCTTCCCCCGGCTGGCCCTGAGGGTTGAGTCGCCCGCCCGCCCGGCGCAATCGCCTTCCAACAGTACGGGCGGACTGCAATAAAGGATAGAACTGGTGACGAATAGCCGTTGACAGTCGCCTTATCAAGGCGGATCATTCTGTGCGTACCTCGTGGAGGTATGCCATGGGATATCCGAGGCGTTGCTGCACACCTATTCTTCTCGCCATCTTTCTGTTCTTCGGCCTGTTCTTCAGCGCGAAGGGATTTGCACAGAGATCGATGAGTCATGAGGCGGCTCGCGCCCTTGACCACCAGAATCCTGTATGGGATTCGGTTCGCTTCCATCTCCCAGATCCTGTTTCTTCCAATGCGACACAGTTGGAATCCGCCGCCGACATCCTTCGAGCTCGAAGGTTTCTTGAAGACGCGATGGATTATTACGGATTTGCGATGGAACGTGGCGGGGAACCAATTCATCTTCTCAATAAAATGGGCGTAACTCAACTGGAGTTGCGGGACGTCACCTCAGCGCGAGCGTATTTTCAGCGTGCCGTGAAGCTGAAAAAGAAGAGCCCGGAGGGGTGGAACAATCTCGGGGTGATCGAATACCTGACCGGAAACTACAACCGCGCCATCGACAATTACAAGCGCGCGATCAAGCTGGATAAGACCTCCGCGACCTATCACTCCAACATGGGAACTGCCCTGTTCGACAAGAAGGAGTTCGATCGCGCGCGTAAAGAATACGACCTCGCGCTGAAGCTCGATCCAGAGATGTTGCAGCATCATAGTTCGCTTGGAATTACGACTCGCATGTTGTCGCCGGAAGACCATGCGCGATTCTGTTTCGAGCTGGCTCGTCTGTATGCGCAACGAGGCAACGAAGAGACGATGCTTCACTACCTGACGACGGCCAGCGAAGCAGGCTTCGACATCCTGAGCGCCATGGGCTCGGATTCCGTGCTTTCCCAGTACCGGAAAGATCCACGTATTCTTGTCATCGTTAAGAATGGCAAAGAGATGCGCAATAGGGGCACAACTATCGCGGAAGGGTCGGTGCCGCCTCCGCCGCTACCTCCGGATAAGCACTGACCTGGCCCTTATTTATACGGGCAATGACGGCAGTTTGAGTTGCAGCAGTAGCCGCGCTTGAGGTGGTAAGCCTCGGTAAAGACTATGTACGGGCCTTCGTAGTAAAAGTCCTCTTCCGTAAGAGGCTGGGCTGCGGGCATGGTGTCTTCGGAAGACGGAGGCTGTTTTGTCGGTTTATGGTCGGACATGGCTAGAAGAGTGATGCATTCGCTGAAACCGGCTGAAGGACAGGCAAGGGAGAATCGACCGATTGGGTCAAGGTTGTCTGATCCTCTGATGAGTCTTCGTTGTAGAGTCTTCCGTTGCAGTAGTTAACCTGCCTGCCTGGGATAGACGGAACACGCTCCCCCGGGAGCACGATGCCAGCCAGATTGATAGGATCGCCTCCGGCAACATGGATCACGGCATCACAATCGCGGCAACGCGAGGCGCGCAGCGAGTCAACCGACTCGGGCAAAGCATACTGCTCGCCGCCGAAACCGGTCACAAATCGTCCTCCTCGTATCTCCCCACGCGCTTCGAGGCGACGCAGAATGCCGATTAGCTCGCGCCACTTTGGAGCGTTGGATTCCCGCGTCAGCAGGTCGCGAAAGAGGATACCGTAGCGGGCTAGAAGCAGGCGCGCATAGGATTCAAGCGCCTCATCGTTGCGCCTTGCCTGCTCGATTGTTGTCGGCGCCGCATGAACGATCTCGTTAAGGAGTGACCATCGTCCTGCCGTGGAACGCACCGGACGGCGAGAGTAAATGGACTGCTCCGAGGCTGCCTTGCGGCGCGGATCCATCAGGGCGCGGAGCTGATCGAAGCCGTCCGCGGAGGCAAGGCCGGCAGTCGCCAGTTCCCACAGAGCCAGTTGTGTAGATTGGCGGGAGAGACCGAGGATTCGCCCAATGTCGTTAACAAAACACGCCCCACGCTGTTCCAACAGTGCACGCACCTTGAGAGCCTCAGCACTGAGAGCCTGACTGAGGCGCGACTCCTCGACCCGCTCACGGGCAAGAGCATGCGGAAGCCAGTCGGCGGATTCGCGAATGTAGAAGGTGATCGGTGCCGCGTTGGTTGGAACCACACGACGAGGGCCCGTACCTTCGGCGCTCGACCAGGCGGGATGCGGCGAGATGCGGCCCCAACCCACGGCTCCCGAGAGGCACAACGAATCGAGCCAGCGGGAGTCGTAGTTCGCGATACGCGAGGGAAGCAAGGTGCGCTCCCATTCGATCGCAGGAGCCTCGAAGCCCTCAAGCTGATGCAGAGCTTCGAGCACGCCTTCTTCGCCGCTCAACTGCGTCTGTGGAGCGAGGTGCTGCCATCCAAGCAACCAGCGCATGTAGACCGACGGCGCAACCGGCTCGATCTGTTTGCGCAATGCGTGAAGTGTACGGCGGTGAATGCGTTGCAGAATGCGACGCTCGCACCACTCGATCTCGTAGTCTTCCGAGGGCTTGCTGCGCTCGAAGATGCCACGCATGAGCAGGCCCTGCATCTCCATGGCAAGGAAGACCTGGAAGACGTCGCTGGCTCGAAGCCCCAGGCGTTCGGCAAACGACGCGGCAGTAGTAGGGCCGAGCACCTGCACCCAACCCTGAACACATTGGCGAAGCGCCTGTTCCTTCATGTCCGAGTGTTCATCGCTCCAGAGAGCTGCCAGATAGGGAGCTCGTTCCATCGAGGACCAGCAAAGAATACTGTCGCACTCAATGGCCTGGGCCCGGCCAGAACGAAGCAGGCGATCATAGAAGATGGGCCAGTCGCGCGCCTCTGACCGGCCGGCAAAAAAATCTACAGGAAGAGCCACGAACGAGTGCAGCAAGTCGTGCAGCTCGTGCTCATCGCGAATGTCGGGCCAACACTCGCGGCGAATCTCGTCGATTGCCTGAGGATCGAGGCGTCCAGCCTCTTCCATCACACTCGCGGGCAGCGTGCGCGAGAGAGAAACAGCGCGCGCTCGGCGCTCTTCCAGGCCAGCCTCGTCGAGAAAGGCATACGGATATGCATTGAGCAGCTCGTGCGCGAACTGCGACGGCACTGGAGTATCGACCGCGAGGCAGCGGATGCTGCCGTCCTTGATTCCGCGAAGAACCTCTATGAGACCTTCGAGGTCCATGGCCTCGCCCAGAACGTCTTTCATCACCTCATCGACCAGCGGGTGATCGGGAATCTGGATATCGCCTTCAATGTTCTCGAAACACGCGGCGGCCTGCGGGAAGACACTGGCCAGCAGATCGTCGGAACGGGTGCGCTGAATCTGCGGGGCGACACGTTTTCCCTTGGAGAAGCGCAGGAGCTGCAGGCTGCGGTTGGCTGCCCAGCGCCAGCGCGTCTTGAAGATCGGCGAGGCCAAGGATGCCTGTTCCAGCAGTTCTTTGGCCGTGTGCTCGGTGAGGAACTGGAAGACATCGGCAAGCGGAAAGCTATGTTGCTCGGCAAGGGAGATATTGATGCCGTTGTCGGTCGCGGCGGCCTGGAGCTCGAAATTGAAGCCGCGGCAGAAACGCTTGCGCAGAGCGAGCCCCCATGCCTTGTTGATGCGGCCTCCAAAGGGAGCATGCAGGATAAGCTGCATGCCGCCGCCTTCATCGAAGAATCGCTCGGCGATGATCGTAGTCTTCGAAGGAACAGCACCCAGAACGGCGCGGCCAGTGACGATGTATTGGATCAACTGTTGAGCGCCGCCGGCACAGACTCCACAGTTCTCCATCAGCCATGCGGTCGCCACGGCGACGTCGGGATCTGCAGGCGAGATGTGTCCCGGGGATACGTTTGCCGTAAGAGCCGAGATCTGTTCGCGCAGCTCGCCGACTCCGTCTGAGAGCACAGCCGTACGCTGCGGAGCCTCGCCCTCCCAGAAAGGAAGGCTGGGAGGCGCTCCATGGGCATCTTCCACCAGCACGCGTCCTGCGGCCTCGATACGCTGAATGCGCCAGCTCGCATTGCCCAGCAGGACGACATCCCCCGGAGATGAGTCGACCGCGAAGTGCTCATCGAGCGTTGCAATCTGTACCCCTTCAGGCTGAAGGATTACCGCATATAGATTGGTCTCCGGAATCGCTCCGCCGTTGGAGATCGCGATCATGCGGGCGCCTCGGCGCGGATGAAGCTGACCATGAATGCCATCGCGCAGAAGATAGGCGCCGTAGCGTCCACGGCTGGATTCTATTCCCGTGGCAAGCAGAGCGATGATCTCGTCGAAGCGCGCTCGCGTAAGGCTACGGTAAGGCCACGCTCGCGCAAGCATGGTGTAGAGAGCATCCTCGTCCCAGGGCTCCGCGCCACAGGACGCTACTATCTGCTGCATCAGAACGTCGATCGGCTCATGAGGAATCTCAAGCTGATCGAGCAGGCCCGCGCGCATGGAGCGGACCAGCGCGGCCTGTTCCATTAGGTCGTCGCGCGTCGTCGCGAAGAAGCGGCCCTTGGGGATCGCTCCGCGCCAGTGACCCGCACGGCCAATGCGCTGCATTCCGACGGCAACCGAACGAGTGGTGGCGATCTGGCAGACAAGATCGATGTCTCCGATATCAATGCCGAGCTCGAGCGATGCGGTCGCGATGAGGATCTTGATCTCACCGTTCTTCAGCCGCTGCTCCGCGTCGAGACGAAGGGTGCGGGAGAGCGAGCCATGGTGCGCGGCGACATTCTCCGGTCCAATCCGCTCAGCGAGCGAGAACGCGATCTTCTCAACCAACCGTCTCGTGTTGACGAAGACCAGCGTGGAGCGATGCGTGTGCGTATAAGCGGCAAGCTTGTCGAAGATCTCCTCCCACATCTTCGTGGTGAGGACAGCACTCAGCTCATCGGAGGGAACCTCGATGGCGAGGTCAAGCTCGCGCCGCTGCCCTACCTGCACGATGGTCGCGCGCGGCCGTTCTGGGTGAACGCCGGTAAGAAAATCTGCGACCAGTTCAATCGGGTTCTGCGTGGCGGACAGGCCGATGCGCTGCGGTCCTGTTGCAAGGCCCGTAAGAGATGCTCCAGGAGAATGCCGGTTCTCACCCCGGACCAGAGCATCGAGACGCTCGAGCGAAAGAACCAGATGGGCCCCGCGTTTATCGTCGGCGATCGCATGGATTTCATCTACGATGACCGTCTGAACACGGCGCAGGTGTTCGCGCGATTTGCCCGCGGTCAGCAGGATGTAAAGCGACTCCGGCGTTGTGACGAGGATATGCGGCGGATTACGCAGCATGGCCGCCCGCTCTTTGGAGAGCGTATCCCCGGTCCGGACGGCTGTGCGAATCTCTGTAGAGAGATATCCTCGCTCAAACGCGAGCTGTTGAATCTCGCGCAACGGCTGATCGAGGTTCTTCTGGACGTCGTTTGACAGCGCCTTGAGCGGGCTCACATAGACGACCTGCGTCGCAGGCGCAAGCGTTCCGGCGATGGCATCGCGCAGCAGCTTGTCGATGCAGACCAGGAAGGCCGCAAGGGTCTTTCCGCTTCCTGTGGGGGCCGAGATCAGCGTGGCTTCTCCAGCAAGGATGCTGGGCCAGCCCTCTTTCTGCGGCTCGGTCGGAGAGCCGAAGCGGCGGAGGAACCACTCCGCTGTGACCGGGTGCGCCCATGCGAGAGAGGTCGGAATCTCGAGTGCTTCGGCAGCCAAAGGCATGCGCTATTTTAGCCTGAATTTATTCGATCTTTCTTCGCCTTGAATTCGGCAGATATATGGTTTCGAACAAAATCCTTCTATATCAGGGACCTACATGTTCCCTACGCCGACGTCGGCGATCTCGGCGGCCTGATTGTCTTCGTCCAGGTACTGCTCGATCACCTTCTCGAGCGTGCCCTGCTCGGAGAGGATAAAGTCGATTGCATCGCGTCCGGCTCCCTGACCTCCGCGGTTGGGCGTGATGTAGTGGGCCGCGTCTTTCACCTGCTGGCGGGCATTTGCCGTGGCGATGGAGAGACCGCACTGACGCATGACCGGCAGGTCGATGATGTCGTCTCCCACATAGGCGAGCTGTTCGAGGGCGCAGCCGGTCTGTTCGAGAATCTCCCGAATGGCGTTCATCTTATGGGCCTGGCCCTGGTAGACAAACTCCAGCTTGAGGTCGCGTGCACGAATGGCAACCGTCTGCGAGTTCCGCTTGGTGATGATTCCGATGCGCAGCCCCCCAAGACGGCCCAGAGTAATGCCCAGGCCATCGTGTGCGGCAAAGCCTTTCGACTCGATTCCCTTGCCATCCGGGCCAGGGACGACGAAGATCTGTCCATCGGTAAGAACCCCATCCACGTCGAAGATGAGGACCTTGATCTTTTGAGCGCGTGTTTCAGCAGTCATCCCTTAATGATAGCTTGCAGGCGGCGGGAGTCAGGTTCGCGCCCTGAGCTTCAACGCCAGCGCCCTTCGACCCAGACCCATCCACGCCGGGTTTGCCGCCAGCGGCCGGGGTACCAGCGGTATCCAGTGTGCGGCGGACGGACATACGTTCCAGGAACCCAGATATAGCGCCCACCATACCAGCGGTAATACCCTCCACGCCACGCCCAGTTAGGATGCACCGCTGGAACAGCAGGAATCGCCTCAGATGGTGGAGGAGGCGGTCCCATGCGGAGCGGAGGGGGAGGGGGTTGGGCATGTGCCGTTGCAATTGCAAGGACAAGAGCGCAGGCCGCGGCAGACAAAGATTTTTTCATCGGTCGTCGTCTCTCCTGGGGATGAAAACCCGGTTCAGATGGATATGACGCGGTTGAAGCGGGCCCATTGCCGAGGCCTTCAGCGCAGACCGCGATCTTTCGACATGAACCGATGTGAGCAGTCGAGACACTTCCATGGGTAATAGCCTAAGCGGACCCACAAGAGCCTCTGAAACAGAGTCTTTCGATGAGCGCGCACCGTGCGGTAGTTCCCGCAGTTTTTACAGGCGACAGTAGAAGATAGGGTAGGTTTTGGTGAATTCATCCGAGGAGCTGAATCGGGGCCGGTTGGAGCAAGGGGGGAGGTATTTGCAGACATTTCTCTATCGGAGCCTGAAAAGTAAGGTTTTAAGATGTAACGAGTTCGCAAAGATTTTTAGCATAAAAATCGCATAATGGGACAGAAGAAAATTGACCTTGAAGGCAATTTCTGAGGTTCCTAATGGAGGATGGTCATCTCCTCAGCTTCGCTCTCGACCATCTGCTGGATCATTGTCCTGCCGACCAGGAGGACAAGCAGCGCCAGAAATGCCGTCGCGGAGAGCAAGGGTATGACCGAGCCTGCCCCCAGAGCGGCAATCCCCATGGAAATCAGGGCTCCGGTGCCAATCTGCAGGCAGCCCAGCAGCGCAGAGGCTCGTCCCGCATGACGGGAGTAGGGAGCGAGCGCGAGAGCGGCTGAATTTGGATAAGTAAGACCGATACAGGCGAGGAAGACGAAGAACAGAGCCATGGTCGCCGCCAAGCCGAAGATGTGGGCCCGCATTCCGGCAAAAAAGACCGCACCGGTCGCTACCTGCACCACAAGGGCGGCGAGAAAGATCTGCTGGCTGTTAAAGCGGCGAAGCAGGAAGATGTTCATCTGATTGCCGCCGATAAAGCCCATAACCAGGACTGCGAAGACAATCCCGAAGGCCTTCGTTCCCATATGAAATCCATCCATAAAAATAATAGAGGAACCTGATACAAAGCCAAGCAACCCTGCGAAGGAGAAGGCACCCGAGAGCGTATAGGTAAGGAACTGTGGCTCCTTAAAGATGGCCCAGAACCCTCTCACCATCGGGCCGGGACGCAGCGAGATGGAAGCGTCTGGTTGGTGACCTTCGGGAAGAAACAAAGCGATCGCCGTCAGGATGGTCAAAGCGATCGCGGCGAGAAGCACAAAGATCCATCGCCAGCCGAACCCAACCAGCAGAAGGCTTCCAATTGTGGGGGCCAGTAGCGGCGAGACACCGATCATAAGGAAGAGAAGCGAGAAGATCTTTGCGCTTTCCTTCACTGGAAAGAAGTCACGAACCATGGCGATGGCTCCCACTTGTGCGACGCATCCGCCGAGAGCCTCCACAAAACGAAGAGCAACGAATGCATGAAGATTATGAGCAGCTGCACAGCCGATGGAACACAGGATATAAAGCGCAAGGCCAACATACAGAGGACGTTTTCTTCCAAAACGGTCAAGCAGAGGGCCATAGATCATCTGTCCCAAAGCGAAGCCGATGAAGTAGGTGGAGAGCGACAGAGAGATCTGCGACGTGCTCGTCCTGTACTCCGCAGCTATCGTCGAAAATGCAGGAAGATACATATCGACCGCGAACGGAGTAACGACCGAGAGCGTGCCCAGAAGCAGAATGATCCAGTTGTCGTGAGGTCTTCGATTCGCCATTGATTAGTCCAGCCTCCCAGAATATGTGCATGAAAGATCTTTTCGACGAGTACGGCTCTTCAAGGGGAGAGCCTCCTCTTCGCCATGCAGGCATACCGCCTCACGTAAGAAGAAATATCTTGAGATTTAGAGAGAAGGGTATGAACTTCTACCTAAAATTTTACTTCATTTGAAGGCTGCCTGGCATCAGCGAGTCCTCTTAGGAGCTAAGATGCGACTCTCCAATGGATTGGCACCTTCTTTCACTGGCATGATCTGATATTCGATATGAAGAAAATTCTGCTCAGCGTGGTGGATTTATCTACGCTGACATGACAGAAGAACAGGAACCTAACCAGCTAGTGCGACCGCCATACCTGCAATCTCCTCGACCGCATGCGGGTGCGCCAGGGACCTTGCGCGCCGCCCCATCTCCAATCTTTTCGCGCTGTCTGAAAGCAGTTTGGAAAGGGTGGCCAGCAGACGATCCTCTGTGAGTTCGGCCTCGACGATCAGCTCTGCTGCGCCAGCCGAGACGAATGCCTCGGCGTTCTTCCTCTGGTGATCGTCCGCAGCCTGAGGAAAGGGGATCAGGACTGCCGCTCTCCCCGAAGCTGCGACCTCGGCGACCGAGCTTGCACCGCTGCGGCAGAGAATCAGGTCAGCCTCGGCAAACTGTGCCGCCATATCGTTCAGATACGGCGCAACCCTCAATCGTTCGAAGGCAACTCCCTCGCGCTCGTAGGCCGCGACGGTCGTCTCACCGTGACGCGCGCCGGTCTGGTGCACGACGGTAAGCTCGGGAAAGGCCGCAAGCAGACGGTTCATGATCTTCGGCATGGTCTCGTTCAGTACCCGGGCCCCCTGACTTGCTCCGAAAATCAGCAGACGCCTCGCAAGTCCTGGCTGCCGTGGCTCAATCGCAAAGAACTCGGGTCTCACCGGCGTTCCGGTCACGCGAGCATTGCGGAAATACTTTGTCGTCTCTGCCAGATTTACCGCCGCGGCATCGACACGTTTTCCTACCAGCCGGTTCGCCAATCCCGGGACGGCGTTCGGTTCAAATGCCAGCGTGGGAACCCGCAGCAGGATCGCCGCCATCATCGCCGGTCCTGAGGCATATCCTCCAACCCCGATGACCACCTGAGGCCGAAAGCTTCGCAGCAGACCGACACAGCGGAGAATACCTAGTGGAAGATCGAGCAAGGTTCGCGCACGCGTTGCAAGGCTCACATTCTTGAGCTGGCCGACCTTGATTAGTTCGAGCGGAAAGCCAGCCTCCGGGACTAGACGTGTCTCGAGACCACGCGCCGTTCCGACAAACCGTACTTCTGCGCCATGCGCATCCCGCAGCTCCCGTGCAATCGCGAGTGCCGGAACTACATGCCCGCCGGTTCCTCCACCTGCAATAAGAACCCGAAGAGCCCCGTTCCCTGCCGTTGGCACTTCAGTCGATCTCGCGGGTGACGTTCAGAAGAACGCCCATGCTCGCCAGCATGACGAACAGCGAAGTTCCCCCGAAGGAGATAAAGGGCAGCGTGATGCCCTTGGTCGGAAGCAGCGCTACCACCACGCTCATGTTGAAGAAGGCCTGGATCAGGACGGTCGAAGTTATCCCGAATGCCAGAAACCGGGCGAAGGGATCGGTCGAGAGATAAGCCGCACGCAGACCGCGATATCCCAGCGCGATGAACAACGCGATCACCAGCACTGCTCCAATCAACCCAAGCTCCTCGCAGACATTGGCGAAGATAAAATCGGTGTGCGGCTCGGGAAGATAAAAGAGCTTCTGTCGTCCTTCCATCAGCCCCAGACCGTGCAGACCACCCGTTCCCACGGCAATCAGGGACTGCAGAATATGGAACCCGGTTCCGCGAGGATCGGCCTCAGGGTTCACGAATGCCAGCATTCGCGCTCTCCTCCACGGCACGCGAAAGAGCATGTAGTAGAGAATCGGCGCCGAACATAGCAGGCCGATCCCCAGGTATTTGATCTGCATACCCGCCAGATAGAGCATCAATGCCGTCACCGCCGCACAGACCATCGCCGTCCCCAGGTCAGGCTCCTTCAGGATCAGCGCAATGAACACTAGCGGAGGAAGCGCCGCGCGAAGGATCGTTCCACGCCAGTCCTCCATCTTATGAATGCGAGTCTGCAGAAAGTAGGCAAGGAACAGCACCAGTGTCGGCTTGGCCAGCTCCGAAGGCTGAAAGCTCGCAAAGCCGAAGCGAAACCAGCGATGGGTATTGTGCGAATCGCGCATCGCGAAGACGCCGATCAGCAGCACCATCGTGATTGCAACTGCCGTAAAGACAAATTTGGGATTGTTATAGCGGCGATAGTCGACCTGCATCAGCAACGCCAGCGCAATCATCCCCATCACCGCCCACATGCCCTGCCGGAGCATGTAGGGATAGGGCGATCCGGTCTGCGACTTGGCCATCACGGCCGAGGCCGAAAAGACCATGACCAGGCCGAACAGCACCAGCAGCAGCACCACACCGAAGAGCCACTTATCGACTCCGACCCTCTTCGCCATCTCTCTACTTCCCGCTGCTAGCTCGGTGCTAGCTTAGTTCGTGAACGATCTTCCGGAAGGTCCTGCCGCGATGCTCGTAGTTTTCGAACTGATCGAAGCTCGAGCAGGCCGGAGCCAGCAGCACAACATCGCCGGGAACCGCTGCTGTCCGGGCCTCGCGCACGGCCACGTCGATCGTTCCCGCTCCCACCATCTTCACGACTCCATGAAGTTCGCGCTCAATCTTTTCCGCAGCCGAACCAATCGTATAAACAGCCTTGACCCGCTCACGCAGAAGCGGCCCCAGCAGCGTGTAGTCAGAGTCCTTGTCCTTACCCCCAAGAATCAGGTGAATGCCGCCGGGAAAGGCTGCGACAGCCTTCATCGCAGCATCCACATTCGTCGCCTTTGAGTCGTTGAAGTAATCGACCCCCTGGAAGCAGCGAACGAACTCCAGCCTGTGCTCGACCGCCTTGAAGCTCTGCACCGCACTGCGGATCTTCTCCGCAGAAACACCTGCCAACCGCGCCGCACAGACCGCGGCCAGAACATTCTCTACGTTATGCGTACCCTTCAGCGCGATCTCGGCGACCGGCAGAATCGGTTCGGCCTTAGCTCCCTCGCGAGCAACAAAGACGATGCTCTCCCCATGAACGAAGGCTCCCTGCTTGATCGGCCTTCGCAGGCTGAACCAGAAGATCTGCGCCTTCGTCTTCGCGGCGACCATCTGGGTCGGCTTGTCTTCCGCGTTCAGCACCAGGAAGTCAGACGCCTCCTGCAGCTCCGTGATGCGCGTCTTCATCGCAGCGTAGTTCTCGAAGCTCCCGTGCCGATCCAGATGATCGGGCGTAATGTTCAGGACTACCGCGATCCAGGGGCGAAACTGCTCGATCGTCTCAAGCTGAAAGCTCGATACCTCAAGTACATTCACAGTCTCGTCCGTACTCTTCGGGATCAGGTCGATCACCGGCGTCCCGATATTTCCGCCCACCAACGTCTGTACACCTCCCTCTTCCAGGATCTTGCCCACGAGGGTGGTCGTAGTGGTCTTCCCATTCGACCCCGTGATGGCCACAATGCGTCCCTTGAGGAACCGGCTCGCCAGTTCGAGCTCTCCGATCACCGGCATTCCATAGCCGATCACCTGCTTTACTTCGGGCGTATCGAGGGGCACGCCGGGCGAGATCACGATGAGGTCCTGCCGCCGGAAGGTCAGCAGTCCATGGCCTCCACTCTCCACCATAATCCCGGCCTCGAGCAGCTCCGGGATCTCCTTTGCGAGCGCTACTGCGCTCCTCGCATCACTTACCGTTACCCGCGCTCCCTGCTGCCGCAAAAACATCGCAGCCGCAATCCCTGACTTTCCCAGTCCTACCACCAGCACACGTTTATTCTTCAGTTCCATAGCCGTTTCCAATCAGACCACAGCCCTACCGCAACTTCAACGTCGTCAGCGCCAGCAGGGCGAAGATCAGCGCCAGGATCCAGAACCGCGCAATCACCTTGGACTCAGACCATCCAAGCAGCTCGAAGTGATGATGTAGCGGAGCCATCTTGAAGATGCGCTTTCCGTTGCGCAGCTTGTAGCTTCCCACTTGCAGCATCACGCTTAGGGCCTCCAGGATGAAGACTCCTCCGATAAAGGGCAGCAAAAGCTCCTGCTTGATGGCAACGGCAACCGTACCGATCGCCCCACCCAACGCAAGGCTGCCGACGTCTCCCATGAAGATCTCCGCAGGATGGGCGTTATACCAAAGGAAACCTATACTTGCCCCTACCATCGCTCCGCAGAAGACGGTCAACTCGCTCACCATGGGCATGCGCTGCAGCTCCAGATAATCCGAGAACACCACATGCCCGCTGACATAGGTCAGTACGGTCAAGGCGCCAGCGGCGATGATCGTGCAGCCGATAGCCAACCCGTCGAGCCCATCGGTCAGATTGACTGCATTGCTGGCTCCAGCGATCACCAGCATCACGAAGATGATGAAGGGCAGAAAGGCCAGCCAGTGCAGATGTGGCAGTTGCCCCAGCGACTCCCACACAAGGTTAGGGCGAAAGCGCTTGAGAAAGGGAAACATCAGCCGGGTCGAGTAGTTTCCGTGAGCCTGTAGCCATAACAGGGAAACTGCCACTCCAGCACTCGCGAGCATCTGTAACCCAAGTTTTGCCCGCGCCGTCAGCCCGAGATTGCGGCGATGCACGACCTTAATGTAGTCATCGGCAAATCCGATAGCCCCAAAGGCCAGGGTCGAGAGCATGACCAGCCAAACAAATGGATTCGACAGATCAGACCAAAGCAGAGTCGGCACCAGAATCGAGATGCAGATCAGCACCCCGCCCATCGTTGGCGTTCCGCTCTTCTTCTGGTGCGACTGCGGTCCCTCCTCACGGATGTACTGGCCAATCTGAAACTCTCGCAGCTTTTCAATGACATAGGGGCCGATGAGCAGACCAATCAGCAACGCCGTCAGGCTCGCGAAGACAGTGCGAAACGTCAGATAGCGAAAGATGCGAAACAGGCGAAAGTATGGAAAGAGCTTCTGATAAAGCAGCCAATAGAGCAAAACGTCCGCCTTTGAGTGAGATCCGCAGGATACCCGCGCACGCGGGAGCGCGGACTGACGCTATCTTAACAGGCCTTCGCCGCGTCTTTCCTCAGGTATTTCCGCATGGGAACCAAACTTCATTCTGGCCGTTCGTCCCCTAACTCCGCTAAAGCCTTCTCCAACCTCACGCCCCGGGATGCCTTGAGCAGCACTGCATCCCCCGGCCGGAGGTTCGAGCGCATCCACACACCAGCCTGCTCCGGGGTCTCGACAAAGCTGGCGGTGCCCCCGGCCGCA
>Ga0193742_1000768_pt1 | contig 20496 bp, 22 predicted proteins | sample L2c1metaG_FD_165511 | JGI IMG/M metagenome (GOLD analysis project Ga0193742, IMG submission 165511) | Soil microbial communities from a riparian zone of the East river system, Colorado, United States - L2c1 | ecosystem: Environmental > Terrestrial > Soil > Riparian zone | place: USA: East River... | reverse complement strand
GTCGCACGAGAAGTCGACCGCCAGGCCCACCTCGTGCATCGACGACCCCGGCCGGGCGGTGGGCGGTGTGCACTGGCCCGACGGCATCTCGTAGATCGCGTAGTCGCTGCGGCCGCAGTGCTCCTGCCGCAGCTCGATCTGCCGCTCGTGGGAGCGGTGGCCGGAGCCGGTGAGCGTGTGGCCGTCACGCTGGGCGGCGACGACCAGGGCCTCCACGTTGGGGGCGATGCTGCGGGCCACGGTGATGCCCCGGACCGTCGCCAGGTCGACGGACCCGTCGGCTGCCGGCCCGGCCGCCGTCTCCTGGCGGTACGACTGGGCCCAGCGGAGCACGTCCTCGACGTACTCGCCGGAGTCGTTGTAGGCCCGGAGAGCTGCGGTGTAGTCGCCGGGGGCGCCGTTGCGGCCGACGAGGCGGGCCGCGGCGTGGATGGCGTCGTCCGGCTGCCACGGGTCGGCCAGGCCGTCGCCGTTGCCGTCGGTGGCGTAGCCGTCGCCCTCGCGGCCCTCGGGCACCGGCGCTCCCGCCACCTCGGGGTCGTGCTGCCCGGCGCCGCGTCGCCAGGTGGAGCCGAGGAACTGCATCGGCCCGCGTGCCCCGGCCCGGTTGACGGTGCCGCGGGGGTTGCAGCCCGCCAGCGTCGACCGGCCGTGGTCGCACTCGACCTTGCCGATGCCGGCGAGGATGGCCCAGTCCAGCTGCCGGGCATCGGCGGCCTCGTGGTAGAGCGCCAGGAAGTCGGGCGGGATGTCGCCGGCCGCCCCGGGGGCGCCGGCGCCGGCATCCAGCGGGTCGCTGCCGAACAGGCTGCCGACGACGGGAAGTTGCCGGGCCGCGTCGGCCGCCGACGTGGCCGCCATGGCGAGCACCACCACCAGGCCGACGAGCAGGGCCGCGGCCACAGCGGCGAGGAGCATGATCCGGCGCGGGGTGAGCCACCCGCCGGTCGCCGCCTGGGTCGCCCGCTTGGCGGCCTCCTTGCGGACCCGCCGTCGTGCCCACTTGGCCGTCGCACGGACGCGTCCCTTCCTGCCGAGCCGGGAAGCCGCCGCCCGCCGCCCGGTCCCGTGAGCCGCCGCGCCGCCGCCGCCGCCGGGCGCCGGGTGGTCCGCCATCGGTCCGGGTGGTCAGCTCCGGCCGCGGCGCTGCATCCGCAGGGCCTGGAGGATCTCCCGGCGGTTGCCGCCGCCCCGGGTCCAGCGCCCCCGCAGGTTCGCTCCCGCCCGGCGGCCGCCGCCGACGAGGCTCCCCACGCCACCGCGGGCACGCTGCGCGCCCCGGCCGAGCGTGCGGGCCCGGCTCAGGTCGTTGCGTGCCCGGGCCCGGGCCCGGTTGGCGATCCGCGAGCCCACCGTGGCGCCTCCGTACCGGGGTTGCAGGAAGCTCGCGACGCGGTTCAACCGGCCTCCACCCGCGGCGCCTCCGCCTCCGCCTCCGCCACCGCCTCCGCCACCGCCGCGGCCGCCGCCGCCCGGGAACGGCGTCAGGTTGTTGTTGAGCATCCAGATGCCGTGGCGCCGGTTGGCCCGGGTGGAGTCGACCCGGCGGCGGCGGCGCTCGAAGAGCCGGTCGACGGAGTGGTACGCCATGTAGGTCGCGGCGAGCTCGGGCAGGTTGCTGCCACCCCCGCCGGCGCCCCCTCCGGACGCCCCCACCGACCCGCTGCCCGCGGGAGTGGAGATGGCGAGGCGATCGCCGAGCTGGTTGGCCATCGCCATGCCCGCGGCGAGCAGGCGCTTCCGGGCGATGACCGCGCCGGCGACCAGGGCGTCGAGCACCAGGAAGCGCTCGATCGGCTCGACGGCCTCGTTGGTCGACGTGAGGAACCCGTCGACGGCGACCACCAGGAACGCCAGGACGAAGCTCATCGCCGCCACGAGCCCGAGCATCGACAGCAGCGACGACAGCCAGCGCCACGCCGAGCGCCGCCCGCCACCGGGCAGCACCGCGAGCACGGTGGCGAACGGCGCCAGGGCGAACAGGAAGATCACGCCCAGCTTCGCCAGCACGATCGTCAGCGCGACCATGCCCAGCAGCAGGAACATGAACAGCGCCGCGACCAGGTAGAGGATCGTGGCGAAGAACTTGTCCCAGCTGGCCTCCCCGTTGAACGCGGCCTCCTCGACGCAGCCGCCGTCGACGTCGTCCACCCCGCCGCCGTCGACCATCACCTGGCGGGGGAAGCCGTCGGCGCCGTGAGGGCCGCGGGCGACGATGGCGTCGCGCTCGGGCACGCAGTCGAGGCCGATCGGCGCGGTGGCGCCGGCGTCGTCGGCGTAGCCGCCCAGCGAGCGCCCCCAGTTGAGGTGGTCGTAGGGCTCCTCGACGAAGGCGATGTGGAGGCTGCGCAGGTGGTCGCCCAGCACCTCGTCGGTGGCCCTCGGGGTGTCGGGCAGCTCGCCGCTGTCGCCGACGGAGAGCACCGCGTCCGACAGCCGCGTCAGCGTGTGGAAGGCCCCGGCCCGGTAGCCGGCCAGGTTGGCCACGAAGACCGCGGCGACCGCGGCCAGCAGCACCGACAGCACCAGCTCGCCGCCGGCGACGGAGATCCGACCCCGCAGCATCGTGAACCCGGCCCACGTCACGACCACGAACCAGGCCACGAAGTCGAGCTGGAACGGCCCGACCAGGCCCCGGTCGAACCGGTCGGCGAGATCGTTGGACACCAGTCCGAGCCGGTCTTCGGCGTCCCACTCGTAGCTCCACCCGGTGAGCCACAGCCCCACCTGGGTCAGGCCCTTGCCGGCGCTGAACGCCAGGCCGGTGAGGGTGCCGAGCACCTGCCGGCGGAAGTCGAGGACGCCGCCGCCGTCGTAGTTGAAGTCGTAGTACGAGCTCGGGTAGGTGCCCCAGCAGCGGTCGGGCAGGAGGCCGCCGAGGTTGGGGCGGCCGCTCTCGTCCTCGTGGCCGGCGGCGGCGAGCTCGGCGCACGTGGGCCGGGCGTCGGGCAGCTCGGTGTCGCACCAGGGCATGTCCATCAGGCCGAGCGGGGCGGCGATGGTGAACACCGATCCGAAGGCGGCCGCCTGCACCGGTCGCGGCAGGGCGTCGACGAAGCAGCTGGCGTCCTTCAGGAAGTCGCCGACCGCGCCGACGCCGTCGCCGATGCGGTCGCAGGCCTCGCCGGCGATCCCATGGTCGTCGCCGCCACCTCCGCCACCACCGAAGATGCTGCTGATGCCGCCGACGAGGTCGCCCAGGGTGTCGCAGAACCCCGTCGGCGCCCGGCGTGGCGCCGCCTCGGCCGCGGCCGGCTCCGCCCCGACGACGACCACACCGAGGGCCACGGCGAGGGCGACCGCGACGGCGGCCGGCCACCGCCGCCAGGGGCGGGTCACGTCGGGTCCTTGGGGTCGAGGGCGTGGGCGAGGGGCGAGCGGCGGCGCTCGCGGGCCCGGTCGCGGGCGGTGGCGAGGTCGCCCCGCGCCGCCGGCTGAGGGCGGGCCGGCGGCGTCGGGGGCGCGGGTGGCCGCGCGGGCGGGGGCGCGGGTGGCCGCGCGGGCGGTGCCGGGGGAGGGGCCGGGTCGAGGGCGGGCGGGAGCTCCGAGCGGTCGAGGGCCGGGGAACGACGGGCGCCGGGCCCCAGCGCCACCGCCGGGACCACCGGCTCGCCGGCACCCGGGGCCGTCTCGAACAGCGGCCGGACCGAGGGGAGCGCCGGGGGGAGGACCTGGACCAGCCCCGTCCGGTCGCGCACGTCCCGGTAGAGGGCCTGGCCGTTGCCGAGGCCGTGCTCCAGCACGGTGGCGGCGTCGACGCTGCCCGACACGCCCAGGAACCGCAGCGCCGAGGGGATCGCGCCCCGCGCCTGGCGGAACACGAAGCGGGCGCCCAGCAGGTCCTCCAGCTCGCTGACGTCGAAGTCGTCCGGGTGCTGGCTGGCCAGCCAGATCGCCCCGTTGTGCTTGCGGCCGTCGCGCACGCCCTCGATCAGCAGGCTCTGGCCGAACGGCGACGCCAGCAGCGCCCAGGCCTCGTCGTAGAGCGCCGCCGCGAACCGGGTCGGGTCGCTGAACACGACCTTCCGTGCAACCGCCGCCACCAGGTACAGCAGCGCCTGGCCCAGCACCTGTTCCGGCAGCATCATGCGGCCGCGGTGCTCGTTCTCGAGCGTCTCACGGTCCGGGAGGGCCAGGCTTGGCGCCCAGAACACGATGAAGTCGGCGTCGAGCGACACCGGCTCCCCGGTGCCGAACGCCAGCTGCCCGGCGGCCGACCGGCGGTGGTGCGCCAGGCGTCGGGCCAGGCTCTGGGCGGGAAGGTCGGGCCGCGCCGCGTCACCCGACATCCGCTCCAGCTCGTCGACCACGTCCGCCAGCCGGCTCCCCGGGCGCGCCGCCACCGCGTCGACCGCCTCCGCCAGCGCCGCGCCCTCGTCGGTGTTGGCCGAGCACCCCGCCAGCAGCGACAGGAACCCGAGCGTCACGGCGTTGCGGTGGTCGCCGCTGAAGCTCCGCAGCGGGTCGAGGCAGATGTCGGAGCCCGCCTCCAGCCGCACGACCTGGGTCCGGCCCGGCACCGACTCGCCGAACGCCACGTACTCGCCCCGGACGGTACGGTCGATGGTCACCACCTGGCCACCCCGGGCGACCGTGTCCCAACACAGCCGCTTGAGCAGGTACGACTTGCCGGACCCCAGCCGCCCCACAGCCGCCAGCGACGGGCTGGCGTTCACCTCGGGGCCGTAGGCGGGGTCGAACAGCACGGGGGTGGCGGTGCCGCCGTCGAGCGACAGGCCGAGCAGCACGCCCTTGGGGTCGCCGACGTCGGCGCCGCAGAAGGGACTCCCCGCCGCCAGGTCGCGGGGCAGCAGGAACTGGATGTAGTCACGGCACACCTGGGCGGGCGCGGTGCCCGGCAGCATCGAGCGCAGCAGGGCGAGCTGGCCGCCGGTCGGGCGCACCAGGCTGAGCTCCTGCGGCTCGAACAGCGCCGTCAGCGCCGCGGCCTCCTCCTCCAGCTGGGCCAGCGTGGGCGCGGCGATCGACAGGAGGGTCGTCACGTACAGCTCCGACTCGGCGGGGTTGGCGGCGAGGGCGGCCCGTTCGTCGTCGATGGCGGCGATCGCCTCCACGAGCCCTGGTGGGGCGCCCGACACCTCGCCGTCGTACTCGCCGACCTGGCCGATGAGGTCGCGCTGCTTGCGGCGCACCTTCGACTGGGCGTCCAGGTTGGGGACGGCCCGGACGCGGACGCACCAGTCGATCGGGAAGCCCACCTCGTCGGCGTGGTAGAGCCACTCGCCGTTGCCCCCGGGGAAGGTGAAGCGGTGGGGCATGTCGGCCAGCGCCAGCACCGTCTGGAACGCGGTGCCACCGGCGTTGTCGACCCGCACGTAGCGGCGGTGGCGGGGCCGGTCGTCGTCGTCCGGGTAGCCGCCCTCCTTCACGATCGCGTCGGTGAGGTGCGCCAACGCCCCCGGGTGGCGCCGACCCCGGCGGCCCTCCGGTCGGTCGGGGTCCCGGAGCGGTTCCCAGCTGGCGTCGAGCGGGCTCTCGTCGATCTCCCGCTGCAGCGCCCGGGCGTAGAGCCAGCACACCTCGCCGGTGGTCACCGGTCGCAGCGGCAGGTGGGCCGACAGGCGGGCCCGCAGCTCGTCGGCCTGCCGCCGCCGCACGTCCACCTCGCGGGCCGGCACCGGGCGGGGCGGCAGGCCCCAGCTGCCGGTGAGCCCGGCGAGGGCATCGCGCACGTCCTGCTGCCAGGGCTGCTTGGGCGACGGCAGCAGGGCGGCGACGTAGTAGCGGCGGCGGTGGAGCGGGGCGTCGTGGAGCCACAGCGCGGTCGTCTCGCACACCTCCCGCCAGGCCGGGTGGGCGCGCAGGTCGACGCCGTCGGACATGCCCTGGGCGATGTCCCACGGGTCGACCCGCTCGCAGACCGACAGCAGCATCGACTCGGCCGGCAGGCTCATCAGCAGGCCCCGGATGCGGGCGTGGACGGCGAGCTTGTCGGCGGCGGCGGTGTGCGGGTAGGCGATCGGGTCGAGGCGCCAGATCGCCCAGACCCCCTGGTCGGCCGACCACACCAGGTCGCCGACGACGGCTCGGGCGGGGGGCTTCACGGCGCCGACGACCGGGGGTCGGGGGCGGGACCGGGACCGGGGCCGGGGGCGGGGGCGGGACCGGGGGCGACGTAGGTGCGGGCGGAGCGGAGGTCGACCGCCGGCTCGGGCCGGTGCCGTCGACCGACCACGTAGCCCTGCGGCGGCATGGCCGCCAGCGTGAGCCAGGCCAGCAGGGCCCGGGGGACGCTGCGGCCCTCGATGCGGACCCGGCGCAATGCCCAGGCGAGCACCACCGGGAGCGCCACGGCGAGCAGCACGTCGAGCCCCCGGGGCGTGAACCGCGACCACAGGCCCCAGGTCCAGACCTCCACCAGGTACACGACGGCCACCACGGCGATCTGGGTGAGCGTGAGCTGCACCGGCAGTGCCCAGCCGCCGATCTGGCCGACGACGATGGGGTGACGGCGGGCGTGCGTGTAGGTGGCGCACTCGATCACGTCGTCGTCGGCGGTCATCTCAGCCGCCCAGCTCCTCGTTCTGGGGGAGGCCGGGCGCGGGGCCCTCGGTCTCGGCGGTGTCGACCTGCTTGTCGATCAGCCCGGCCATGCGGCCGATCTGCGTGGCGCCGAACCACACGAAGGCGCCGAAGAAGACGGCGGCGATCGTCGGTCCGAACGAGCGGGTCTTCACCCACACGGCGACCGCCATCACGATCGCGACGAGGAGGACGGCCAGCCGGGCCGTGTGGATGGTGTCCACGAGAAGTCTGTCGACGACGTCCAGCACGTGACGCTCCTTGGTGTGCGGGTTTTGTCTGGTTGATGTGCTGGTGGCAGAGGTGATCGGCAACTCAGCCGGCGAGGTCGGCGTCGAGGTCCTCGGCGGTGACGCCGTCGCCGCAGCCCCGGGCGGCGGGACTGGCCTCGCAGGTCTCCCGCGCCTCGTCGCCGGTGTCGCGGGCGAGGCGCCGGATGACGCCGGGGTGGCCGACCGCCCACACGGCGACCGCGGCGACCACGATCACGGCGGCGGTCGGGGCGATCGACCGGGTCCGCCACCAGGTCCCGCCGATGGTCACGAGGGCGATCAGGGTCATGGCGATCACGGCGGTCTGCCGCAGTTCGCCCACGAAGGCGGTCCAGTCGCGCACGAGCTCCACGTCCGGTCGATGCGGCGTCGCCCGACCGATTCGGCCACGTCCGCCGACATCGACCGGGCATGGCACGCACACGTGGGACGACGACGGCCGTGGTGGCGCTGGCGGTGCTGGCCGCCTGTGGTGGTGGCGGGGACGACGGGGGTGGCGCGGCGCCGGCCGTCGACCAGCCGCTGGTGGGCGAGCCGGCGGCCCCGGCGGGCCCGGTGTCGGAGCGCCCGCCGCCGCCGACCGAGCCGCCGGTGGTCGACATCGAGGACGCCACCGCCGTCGTGGTCGACAAGGTGGAGGAGTCGGCCCGGCTGGTGGACGAGCTGCTGCAGGACCCCGCCGCGGTGGACGACCCGGCCGACGACCGCCTCGCCCGGCTGCGCGAGCTCTACAGCGCCGAGAGCCCCGTGCCCGACGAGCTGGAGGCCCAGCTGCGGGCGCTGGCCGACCAGGGAGGGCGGATGCAGCCGGCGCCGAGCGGGTTCTTCCGCCGGCTGGGCGTCTACGACACCACCACCATCGACGAGTCGTCGCTCGGGTTCTACGTGTGCTCGGTCGAGGACGTCGAGATCGTCGACGCCGCCGGGGCGGTGGTCGACCAGCGGGCCCGGGTGTTCCAGGGCAACGGGGCGGCGGTGCGGGTCGACGGCGAGTGGCGCCTGGTCGCCATGGTCCCCATCGACGGCTTCTCCCGCGCCCTCGCCCCCGGCAACGTCAACCCCGACCTCTGCGACGACGCCGCCACCGCCGCCGAGGACCTCCCCGATTGACCCTCACAAGCCGGGTTCGTCAGCGGTCGCGGGGGTCGTGGTGGGTGTCGACGGGGTGGTCGGGGTTGACGGTGGAGACGTGTCGCCGGTGCCGTCGCCTCCCGGCGCCGACGACACGGTCGTGTCGGGCTCCCCGGCGTCGGGGTCCCGGACGAGGGTGGGGGCGCCGGCGGCGTGGCTGATCTCCCAGCGCCCGCTGCTCGACAGCCGGGCCTCGAGCTCGTAGCCGAGGAGCTGCTCGGCGCCACCCGGCGTCGTCGCCCTGACCTCGGCCCGCACCAGCAGCCGGTCCTCGTCGTCGAGGCTCTCGACCGCCATCCGCTCGACGGTGGCGGCCGCGAACGGAGCCGGCGACACCGGCGCTCCCCGCACGCCGTCGGCCAGGTAGCGGGAGAGGTCGCCGTTGCCGGTGAGGAACGCGGCGAAGAAGCCCTGCAGCGTCGCCGCCACCGGGTCGTCCTCCACCACTGCCTCCAGCTCGGGGCCGACCAGGCGCAGGTCGCTCGTGTCGACCGACCGGGCCGGCATCAGCGCCGGCGCGTCCACGGCCAGCAGCCCGCCCCCGGCGTCGCCGACGATCCCGATCTCGACGTACCACCGTGCCCGCTCCGGCTCCGGGGCCTCGCCGTCGTCGGCCGCGTCGGCCGCGGCGGCCTCGTCGGCGTCGGTGCTCTCCGGCAGCGGGTCGGTGACGTCGGCCGCCACGGTCACCTTCCAGTAGCCCTCCTGCAGGAGGCTCCCGCCCACCGCGGTGACCCGGTCGACCACCCGGCCCTCGACCCCGAGGCCGGCGAGGTCGAGCGGCTCCACGAACAGCTCGTCGAGCCGGTCCGAGTCCGCCTCGGTGGCGGTCAGCCAGGTCTCGACCGCCAGCTCGGCGTAGTTGGTGACGGTGGCCGGCACCACCTCGTCGCCCCCGTCGCCCGTCGCGACCTCACGGTCGGGAGTCGGCGCGGGCCGGACCAGCCCCACCACGGCGCCGACGCACCCCACCCCGATCGCTCCCCACACGGCCGCCCGGGTCGCCCACAGCGCCCAGGGCCGCACCGGCCGCAACACGTACGGCGTCGGCTCGACCTCGTCGACCTCGTCGATCCCGTCGTCCACCGCCGCCACCGGCCCACGCTGCACGATGTCCATACCGACCCGATGCGGGCCCACCCCCGCCGTTCGGCAACCCCGGCGACTCACGACGGCGGGCGGGTGGCCTCCAGGCGGGCGGTGAGGAAGTCCTGCTCGGTGGTGTTGTCGGTGAGGGCGAGGGCGGCCCGGTAGGCGGCGGCGGCCTCGGCGGGGCGGCCGAGGCGGTGGAGGAGGTCGGCCTTCGTGGCCGGGAGGTAGCGGTAGCCGGCGAGGCGGCCGTCGCGCTCCAGGGCCTCGACCTCGGCCAACGCCGCCTCCGGGCCGTCGACCAGCGCCACCACGACCGCCCGGTTGAGGGCGACCACCGGCGAGGGCCACACCCGCAGCAGCTCGTCGTAGAGGGTGAGGATCTGGGGCCAGTCCGTCGCCTCGTAGCTCGGGGCCTGGGCGTGCAGCGACGCGATGGCGGCCTGCAGCGTGAACCGCCCGGGCGGCCCGGCCCGGAGCGCCGCCACCACCAGCCGGTCGGCCTCGGCGATCAGCGACCGGTCCCAGGCCGAGCGGTCCTGCTCCTCCAGTCGCAGCAGGCGCCCATGGGCGTCGGTGCGGGTCGCCCGGCGGGCCTGGTGGACCAGCAGCAGGGCGTGCAACCCGGCCGCCTCCCGGTCCAGCGGGAGCAGCTGCCGCAGCAGCGACGCCAGCCCCAGCGCCCGCTCGCAGAGGTCGTCGCGCACCAGGTCGTCGCCCGACGGCGCCGTGTGCCCGGTGGCGTACAGCAGGTGGACGACGGTCAGCACGGCGTCGACCCGGGCCGGCAGCTCGGCGGTCGACGGCACGGCGTAGGGGATGCGGGCCGTGGCGATCTTCTTCTTGGCCCGGGTCAGGCGGGCCGCCATGGTGGCGTCGGCGACCAGGAACGCCCGGGCGATGTCCGGCGTCGCCACACCGCACACCAGCCGCAGCGTCAGGGCGACCTGCGCCTCCGGGGCCAGTGCCGGGTGGCAGCAGGTGAAGATCAGCCGCAGCCGGTCGTCGGGGATGGTCTCGGCACCCTCGCCGGCCCCCGTCCCGACGCCGCCCTCGTCCTCCGGCTCCACCAGCAGCGGCAGCTTCGCCTCCAGCGTCTGCCGGCGGCGCAGCCGGTTGAGGGCGGTGCGCCGGGCCACCGTCGTCAGCCAGGCGCCGGGTCGGCTGGGCACGCCGTCACGACCCCAGGTCCGCAGCGCCTGCACGTAGGCCTCCTGCACCGCTTCCTCGGCGGTGTCGAGGTCGCGGGTGACGCGCACCGTGGCGGCGAGCACGTAGGCCCACTCGCCCCGGTGCGCCTCGGCGACCGCCGCCTCGACGGCGACCGGGCTCAGCCCGCCTCCAGCACCACGAAGTCGAGCAGCGGCCGCACCTCGACGCAGCCCTCCACGGTCGGGGTCATCCGGGCCAGGGAGATCGCGTGGTCGAGGTCGCGGGCCGCGAGCACGTAGAGGCCGGCGAGCGCCTCCTTGGTCTCGATGAACGGCCCGTCGGTGATCACGTCGCCCCGGATGACGGTGGCCGTGGTCGACGGCTCGAGCGCCAGCCCGGCGACCACCCGGCCGCCCTGCTCGGCGATCTTGCCGTCGAGCTCCTCGTTGGCCTGCATGATCTCCGGCGGGATGTCGGCGACCCCGCCCGGCAGCTCCCGCTGGAAGATCAGCACCACGTACTGGGTCATGGCGTCGCTGGGGGTGCTCATCGGTCGGCTCCGTTCGTGCGCTGGTAGGTGGTGAGCAGGACGCCGTTGTCGTACCGGGTGAGCCCGGTCAGCGTCAGGTCCTGGCGGTCGTGCCCGGCGGGGAGCAGCGGCTTGCCGTCGCCCAGCAGCACCGGGTGGACGTACAGGCGGTACTCGTCGACCAGGTCGGCCCGGGCCAGGGCCTGCACGATGCTGGCGCTGCCCTGGACGCTGATCGCCGTCCCCGGCTCGGCCTTGAGCCGCCGGATCTCGTCCTCGACGCCCTCGGTGACCACCCGGGTGCCGGCCCACTTCGGGTCGGTCAGCGTGGTGGAGAACACCACCCGGGGCCGGTCGTCGAGGGCCCGGATGATGCGGGGGTCCTCCCTGCCCTCGGCGGGCTTCAGCTCGTCGCCGGCCTCGTAGGGCTCCGCGAACGGCCAGTAGGCGGCGAAGATCTCGTAGGTCACGCGCCCGAAGGCGAACATGTCGTACGACCCGACGTCCTCGGCGATGTCCTCCTGCATCTGGGGGTCGAAGCCTACGGCGACCCAGTTCATGTCCTCGTCCGGCCCGACCATGTAGCCGTCGAGCGTGACGAACTCGGTGACGATCACGCGCCTGGTTCCGGTCATGTCGTTCCTCCTCCTCGGGGGTGCTTCCGTGAGGACGACAAACGACTTCGGCCGGAATCGACAGGTTGCGGCGAGCTCTCCTGCCGACTCTCCGGGTGACGATGGCATTACCAGGTAGCGATCCGGCCACATGTGGTGGAGCGGATAGTCTCCGTACGGGTCCTACGAGGAGGTGGTCGATGGGTCCAGGCCGTGTGCTGGTGCGCGTTCCGTACGTCATTCGGAGCTGAGATGCTCGCAGTGACGCTGGGGATTCTCGGGGCAGCCGTCGTGGGACCGCTCATGACGACACCGGCGGCGCGCCGCTGGAGCCGGGCCGAGTCGGCCTCGCCGCCGGGCGCGCTGGCGGTGAGCCTGGCCACCGGGGTGGTGTTCGGGCTGACCGCGTGGCGGCTCGGCTGGTCGTGGAGGCTGGGACCGGTGCTGGTCGCGGCGGCCGGGATCGTGGTCGCCGCCGCGGTCGACGCCGCCTGCCGACGGGTGCCCACCGGTTTCGTGGTGCGGGCCGGCGCTGCGGCGCTGGCGGCGGCCGTCGTCGCGTCGGCGTGGTCGGGCACGTGGGGCGCCCTGGCCGCGGCGATGGTGGGCGCGGCTGCCTACGGCGGCGGCCTCACCCTCGTGCACCTCGTGGCGCCGTCCGGGCTCGGCGGCGGCGACGTGCGGCTGGCCTGGCTGGTCGGCGCCGTCGTCGGCTGGGCCTCGGCCGCGGCTCGCACGAGCGACGTCGACGCGGGGTTCGCCGCCCCTGCGCTGTCGGCCGTGTGGGCCGCACTGCTGCTGTCGGTGGGCATCGGGTTGGCCACCCACCTGGTCGTCGCCCTCCGTCGCCGCCCGACCGCGTCACCCCGGACCCTGCCCTTCGGCCCCGCCCTCGGCGTCGGCGCGCTCGTCGTGCTGCTGGCGCAACCCACCTAGATCTGGAAGGACGAGCGTGAGCATCACCGGACCGACGACCCTCGGCCTCCCGGGGCAGACCAGCGGCAACGGCGCGCCACCGACCGAGCGCGGTCGTCGCCTGGCCCGGGGGCACTGGGTGGCGCTGACCCTCGGCCTGCTCGCCTTCCTGGTGAACATCGCCGTGCTGCGCGACCGCAGCGAGGTGGTGCAGGTGCCGGTGGCCCGGGAGGCCATCGGGCCGGCCACCGAGATCACCGAGGGCATGGTCCGCTTCGTGGAGGTGCCGGCCGACTCGCCGCTGGCGTCGGGGATGGTGGCGCAGGACGCGCTCGCCGGCGGCGGCCTCTACGCCCGGCGCCAGATCGCCGCCGAGGAGCCGCTGGTGGAGGGCGCCGTGGTCGACGACGTGCCCGACGACGGCCAGCGCTCCATGAGCGTGCCCGTGCCCCGGGAGCACGCCGCGGGCGGGACGCTGGGCGTCGGCGACCGCGTCGACGTCATCTACATGGCCGACCGGCCGGTCTTCGCCGTCACCGACGCCGAGGTGCTCGCCATCGGCGACGAGACGTCCGGGTCGAACGGCCGGCCGGCGGGGGAGTACCACCTGGTGCTGGCCGTCGACGCCGCCGAGACGCTGCGCCTGGCGGCGGCGCTCGACAGCGGCAAGCTCGACGTCGTGCGGGCCACGGGAGCGCCCCCGGCGCCGCTCGGTCCCGAAGACGACGCTCCGCCGCCCCCCGCCGACGCTGACGCCGATGCCGGCGCCGCCGACGAAGAGACGACCGGGGACTGACGTGGCGGAGCTGGTGGTCGGGCTGGTCGCCACGCCGCAGCAGTGGCGCCGTGACCTCCACGCGCACGTCCGCGACCACGTCGCCGGCGTGCGGCTCGTGGTGCTGCACGACTCCACCGAGGCGTTCACCGCCGGGGTCGACGTGGTGGTCGTCGACGACACCATGGAGTTCCTCACGCCCACGCAGGCGCTCGCCCTGCGCGACCAGGGCGTGCGGGTGGTCGGCGTGTACGACCCGCGGGGTCGCACCGGCCGGGGCCGGGCGGCGGTCGACGTGCTCGGCGTCGACACCGCGCTCGACGTCGCCTCGCCGCCCGAGCGGCTGCTGGCCGCGGTGGCCACGCTCAGCCCCGCCCGGGCGGGGGCCCGCGCCGAGGCGGCCGCGGCCGCGAGAGCCGCGGCGGCCGCCCCGCAGGTCCGCTCCAACGGCGGGCCGCCCCACCCACCGCCGGCGCCGCCCGGGGGTCGTGTCGCGCTCGTCGCCGTGGCCGGGGGCAGCGACGCGCCGGGCCGCACCGAGACGGCCGTCGCCCTCGCCGCCGCGCTCGCCGCCCGGGCCGGGCCGACGCTGCTGGTCGACCTCGACGAGCACAGCCCCACGGTGGCGCGCCGCCTCGGCTTCCACGTCGCCCCCAACGTGCTCGACGCCCTGGTGGCGGTGCAGGCCCGGACGCCGCTGGGCGGGATCGTCGGCCAGCGGGCCGCGTTCGCTCCCGGCGAGGTGGGCTTCGACGTCGTCTGCGGGCTCGCCAACCCCAACGAGTGGGCCCAGCTGCGCGACGTGCGGGCCCTGCTGCGGTCGGCCGCCGAGACGTGGTCGTACGTGGTGGTCGACACCGGCCCCAGCTGCGCCGCCGACCAGGTGCCGCCCGGTGGCACCCGCAACAGCGCCACCCGCACGGCGTTGCGGCAGGCCGACCACGTGGTGGCGGTGTCCAACCCGACACCGCTGGGGGTGCTGCGGCTGCTCGACTGGGCGACGTCCGGGGTGGAGCTGTCGTCGGGCCGCCCGCTGACCGTCGTCGTGAACCGGGCGCCGGCCGACCGCTACGCCCGCGACCAGCTGCACAACCAGGTCGCCGCCAACCTGCCGCACCCGGGCCTGGTGGCGATCGACTTCCTGCCGTCGGACGCCAAGGTGACCCAGGCGGTGTGGGACGCCGCCGTCGTCCGCCCCGGAGCGTTCACCGCCGCGGTCGACCGGCTGGCCGCGAGCCTCGTGCCCGGTCTCGCGTCGCCCACCGGCCGCCGTTCCCGCTCCCGTCGCCGGGCCCTGCCGGGAGGCCGGGCATGAGCCTCCCCGAGGCCGCGGCCACCGCCACGAGCTACGACCAGCTGCGTCGCCGGGTGCAGGAGCGGTTGCGCGAGGCGAACCTCGACGGCGACCGCGAGCCCGACCGGGTGCGGGCGCTCATCGGCGCCGTCGTCCACGACTACCAGCAGGCGGCGCTCGCCGGCCTGGGCGGGTTCCCCCTGCGCGACCCGGACGACATGACCGCCCGCCTGGCCCGCTCGGTGCTCGGGTACGGGCCGCTGGAGCAGTTCCTCACCGACGAGGCGCCGGTCGTCGAGGTGGAGGTGCGGGGCGCCGAGATCTCCTGGAAGGACGACCGGGGCCGCTGGCACGCCAGTGACGAGCCGACCACCGCCGAGGAGCTGCGGGCAGTCGTCGACCGGCTGCTCCAGCCGACCGGTCGGGCACTCACGGAGGCGCACCCCATCGTCAGCACCCAGGTGCTCGACCGGCAGGTGCGGCTCACGGCGTCGATCCCGCCGGTGAGCGACGAGCTCGAGGCGAACCTGCGCTTCTACCGCATCCGCTGGGAGTCGCTGCACGACCTGGTCGCCTGGGACACGCTCACCCAGCCGGCGGCCAACTTCTGCTGGGCGCTGATGCGGCACCCGAAGACGGGGGTGCTGGTGTCGGGGCGGCCGCAGTCGGGCAAGACCACCTTCCTGAACGCCCTGCTGCGGGTGGTTCCCGGCACCCACAAGGTGGCGTGCTGCGAGGACACCCGCGAGCTGCACGCCCCGCTGATGCACATCTCGTACCGGAAGACCCGGCCGCGGTCGGGCCTGGGCGACGGTGAGGCGGAGATCACGCTGCGCGACCTGATCGCCTTGACGCTGCGGTCGAGCCCGGAGCGGATCGTGGTGGGCGAGGTGCGGGGCGGCGAGGCGGCCGAGCTGACCCGGGCCGCCAACGCCGGCACCGCCGTGCTGTGCACCCTGCACGCCCACGCCGCCGCCGACGCCCTCGACTCGCTGGTGAACGCCGCCCTGCTGGGTGACCACGGCATGCCGGCGGAGGCGGTGCGGTCGATCTTCAGCCGCACGATCGACGTGGTGATCCACCTCGACAGCGAGGACGTCGAGCTGCACGGCTCCGGCACCGAGCGGCCGATCCGGCGCCAGGTGATGGAGATCGCCGCGGTGTCGCCGCTGCAGGGCAACGAGCAGCACTTCACGGTGATCCCGATCTTCGAGCGGACCGAGGTGGGGGCGCCCCTGCTGTGGACCCGCAACCCCCTGCCCCCGCAGCTCCAGTCCCGCATGGACCAGCTGCTGCGCCGCTACGGCACCAGCACCCAGGCAGTGCTCGACGGCCAGGAGGTGATCCGCCAGTGAGCCGCTCCCGCTGCCCGGTCGTCGTGCTGTCGTTGCTGCCTGTGCTGCTCCTGCCGCTCGTGGTCGCCTGCGGCGACGATGCCGACGATGCCGACGACGCCACCCCCACGACCACCACCGAGCCCGACACGACCACCACGACCACCACGACCACCCGCGCCGCCGAAGGCCCGGCGGAGTGGGTCGAGGTCGTGCAGGACGTCTCACGGCGCATCGACGCGCTCTACAACGAGCCGGACCCCGAGCGTGTCCGCGACGTCGTCGCCGAGTACACCGACTACTACGAGACGCAGGTGCACAACATCACCGAGCTGGCCGACGCCGGAGTGCACCTCGAAGACGACGAGCCGACGACCGTCGTGGCCGTCGAGTACCAGGACCCACAACCTGCCGGAGGCTTCGTCGGCTTGACGGTCCTTGTGAAGGACCACGGCGACCGAGTGGTCGATGACGCCACAGGCGACGTGATCCAGGAGCGAGGGGCAGCTGTCGATCAGCCTTGCGAGATCTGGCTGTTGCGACCCGACGGCGGGGACGGTTCGTACCGCATCCACTCCCGGTCCAGCGCAGCTGCCTGCCCGGCGGGAGCGGAGGAGGCGGCGTGACCCTGCGACCGAGCTGGAGGTCCCTCCTTCTCGTGACATTCCTCGGAGCAGCCGCGGTCGTTGCCGTTCCGCGTCCTGCGGAATCGCAGGCGGCCCCTCCTCCCGCGTGCAACGAGCGGACCGACAACTGCGGGTGCGACATGGAGGCGTCGCTGGAGTGCGGCGTGGAGCTGGGGACACCCCCGGAGGAACCGTCCGCGCCCGAGGCGGCCCCTCCGAGGTCGATGACACCGCCGACCGCGGAGTGGCGCTCCGAGGACCTGTACCCGGCGTGCACACGAGCTCGCCTACAGGACCCGACGGCGTGCTCGGCGCTGGAGTGCACGCCGCCGGGAGGTGCCCCGGGGACGGGCTGGTTCTACAACGTGGAGCTCGTCGACACGGCCACAGGCGAGGTCCTGGCCTTCGAGGTCGTCTGCAGGGGCCCGGCCGAGCCGTTCGCGACACCGGCGTTGCCCACCATCGCCGAGGTGCTCGGCGCTGCGGAGGTGCCCGAGCCACAGATCGGGGGGAACCCGGAGGGCCGGGGACTCACCGGCCTGGCGTCGTGGTTCTGGGTCGAGGGGGCCACCGACCCGGTCGAGGTCGACGTGATGCTGCGGGGCTGGACCGTGTCGGGATCGCTGGGCGCCGACGAGTGGCGCTGGCAGGTGGGTGACGCCGCCTACACGTCCGCCGGCCCGGGCAGCGAGGCCGCCCCGGCGGTCGAGCACACCTTCGAGCGCGAGGGGACCGTCGGCGTGGCGGTCGACGTGGCCTGGTCGGGCTCGTACACCGTCTCGGGCTACGGGATCTCGTTCACGGTCCCCGGCCTGGCCACCACCACCTCGTCGTCGCTCGACTACGAGGTGATCGAGGTCCGTAGCGTGGTCGACGGCCCGGAGGGCGACCGATGAGGCTGCTCGCCGGCCTGTTGTCGGGCGCCGCGGTCGCCGTGCTGGTGGTGGCGTTGACCGGGGTCGAGGTGTCGCTGCCCCGGCTGGGCGGCGGTCGTGGCCGGTCGCGGCCCCGGCTGTTCCGTCACTTCGAGGCCGAGGGCATCCCCGCCCGGCGGGGGCTGCAGGTGTCGTTGGCGGCCGGGTTCGCCACGTTCACGGTGCTGTGGGCGGCCACGACGTCGGTGCCGTTGGCGCTGGTGGCGGGTGGTGTCGTCGGCGTCCTGCCCAGCAGCTACTACGGCGCCCGGGGCCAGCGCCGCGACAAGGAGCAGCGGGCTGCCTGGCCCGACGCCATCCGGTCGCTGATCGGCTCGTTGAACGCCGGCCGCTCGCTGCACGAGGGCCTGGTCGACCTCTCGACCTCGGGGCCGGTGCCGCTGCGGCGGGTCTTCGGCCGCTACGGGGAGCTGACCCGGCTGGCGGTGCCCGAGTCGGAGGCGCTGGGGATCCTGCGCGACGAGCTGGCCGACGCCGTGAGCGACCGGGTCTTCGAGGTGCTGATCATCGCCAACGACAAGGGGTCGCGCATCGCCCTCAAGGTGCTGCAGGACGTGGCCGACAGCGCCACCGCCGACGTCCAGCTGGCCGAGCGGGTCCTGACGGCGAGCACCGAGCACCGCCTCAACGCGTACGCCGTGATGCTCGTGCCCTGGATCACCCTCGTGCTGCTGACCGCCCGCGCCGGCGACATGCGCGACTACTACGCCAGCTCCGCCGGCACCCGGGTGCTGCTGCTCGGGGCCCTGATGAGCCTGGGCGGCATGGCGATCTTCCGCCGCCTCGCCCAGTCCCGCCCCGAACCCCGGGTCCTCCTGACCCCACCCCGCACGGAGGCCGACTGATGCGGGAGCTCGTGGCGGCGTTGTTGTCGGGAGTGGCGATCGCGGCGGTGTCGGTGCTGCTGATGCGGCCGACGCGGCCGTTGGGGCCGCGCATCGAGCCCTACTCGCAGCGGGCGCGGCTGCTGCTGGGGCAGCCGGTCGACCCGTCGGTGTCGTTCCGGACGTCGACGTCGTCCGGGCCTGCGACCGGGGGCAACGGGGTGCTCGGGCCCGTCCTCTCGGCGGCCGCGGCCCGGCTGTCCGCCCTGGTCGACGCCGGGGGCGACGCCGCGGTCGCCCTGCGCCTGCGCCATGCCGGCCGGCGCGATCTGACCCCCGACCGCTACCGCCTCCAGCAGCTGGTGGCGACGGTGCAGGGCGTCGGGTTCTTCGCGGTGGCGGCGCTGGTGGTGGCCCCGAGCGGGGCGACGGTGCTGCTGGCGGGGGCGTTCGGCGGCGTGTGGGGCGCCTCGCGGTGGCGGGCCAAGTTCGACCGGGCGATCTCCCGGCGCCGTGAGCAGATGCGGGCCGAGCTGTACACGGTCGCCCAGATGCTGGCGATCCACCTGCAGGCCGGCAGCTCGCCGCTCGTGGCGGTGGACGGCCTGGCGCGGCGGGGCACCGGCGAGGTGGCGACCGAGCTGGGCGAGGCGCTCGAGTGGATCGCCGCCAAGACGCACACCCGGCCGGCGTTCGAGCGCCTCGCCGCCGAGACCGTGGAGCCCGCCGCGGCCCGCCTCTACCGCCTGCTGGCCACCAGCGACACGGGGGCGGGCGACACCCTGGCGTTGGCGCTGCTGCACACCGCCAACGACCTGCGGACCCAGCGTCGGGAGGACGTCGAGCGCCTGGCCGCCCAGCGCCGCTTCCAGATGCTGCTGCCGATGATCCTGATCATGGGCCCGGTGCTGCTGCTGTTCCTGGTGGCGCCGTTGCCGACCCTCATCCTCGGGGACTGACACGACAAGGAGATGCGATGACCTACATGACGGTCCAAGCCCTGAGCCTGCTGCGCTGGGCGCGAGAACGGGCGCGGCTCCGAGACGACCGCGGGCTCGAGACGGCCGAGGTCCTGCTGTGGATGGGCCTCGTCGCGGGGATCATCGGGGTGCTCAGCGGAGTGCTCCAGGACATCCTCAACGGCGTCGTCGACGAGATTCGCACTGCCCTCAACTTCGACTGAGGGATGACGTGCTGCGCCGGGCTCGTGACGACCGAGGGGCCACGACGGCCGCCGTCGTGCTGGGCGTCGGGCTGCTGATGCTGGCGTTCACGACGCTGGCCAACCTCGTCGTGTACCAGTACGGCGAGGGGGCGTTGCGCGCCGCGGCCGAGCAGGCTTCGCGGGCCGGGTCGCGGGCGTCGGCGTCGGAGGCGGTGTGCGAGCTGCGGGCGCAGGAGACGCTCGACGGGGTGCTGGGCGGGTCGCTGGGCGACGGGGCGACGGTCGACTGCGTCGACGACGGCGAGGTCGTGGAGGCCACGGTCACCGGCACCTTCGAGGGCTGGCTCGAGACGGTGCCGGACTGGACGGTGTCGGTCACGTCGACGGCCCGTAAGGAGCAGGCGCCGTGAGTCGGCTCCGGAAACTGCGACAGAACCGGCCCGTTTCCGGCCTCTTCTGTCGCAATTACGACGATCGAGGATCGACCGGGGCCGCCGAGCTGCCGTTCGGGTTCCTGTGGCTCGTCGCCGTGGCGATGGTGGTGTTCACGCTGGCGTCGTGGGCGGAGCGCCACTCGGCGGCCCGGGCGGCGGCCGACGAGGCGGCGCGGGCCGTCGTCACCGCCGACAGCTGGGACGCCGGGGTGGAGCGGGCGCAGGAGATCGTGGGCGAGATCGAGTCGAGCTACGGCCTCGACGCCGATGCGCTGGTGCTGGAGCTGACCGGCTCGCTGACCCGGGGTGGCACCGTCACCGCCGAGGTGACGATGACCGTGGGCGCCGTGAGCCTGCCCATGGACGTGGAGGTCGGCGCGATGTCGTACACCGTGACGCACTCCGAGCCCGTCGACCGGTACCGGAGCCTGTGATGCGGCGGGACGACCGGGGCAGCATCACGTTGTGGTCCTTGGCGCTGTGCGTCGGGGTGTTGGCGCTGGGCGGCGTCACGCTCGACTTCTGGCGCGCCATCTCCGGTTGGCGCAGCCTGGCGGCGAGCGCCGATGCGGCCGCGGCGGCGGGGGCGTCGGGCATCGACGAGGGGGCGTACCGGTCGTCGGGCGGCTCGGTGATCCAGCTCGACCCGGACCGTGCCGAGCAGCTCGCCTACGACAGCCTTGCCACCCAGCTCGATACCGGTGACATCGACAGCTACGAGGTGACGGCGACGACCGAGACGGTGACGGTCGTGGTCGAGGGCAGCGTCGGTCTGACGTTGCCGCAGGTCGTGATGGACGACGGCGACATCACGATGTCGGTCACCGCCACCGCCGACCCGAGGCCGTCGGGATGACGACGAGG
>Ga0193742_1000767_pt1 | contig 20502 bp, 18 predicted proteins | sample L2c1metaG_FD_165511 | JGI IMG/M metagenome (GOLD analysis project Ga0193742, IMG submission 165511) | Soil microbial communities from a riparian zone of the East river system, Colorado, United States - L2c1 | ecosystem: Environmental > Terrestrial > Soil > Riparian zone | place: USA: East River... | reverse complement strand
CACCACGAAATATGACTGCCTGCCACCTTGGATACAAGAACGCATATGAGATTAAAAGATGTTCAGGGTACAGTTTCGAGCTATTAGTATCCGGGCGTGGAGCATGTGGTTACTGATTGATGATCCGGATATGCATATAAAACTTGAACAGAAGAGAGTTGAGTGCTCGGGGAGGCTAGAATCAGATTAGAAACATATGGACTCGTCGCAAAGATTAAATAAGAATCAAGGTAGTGACCAATCGCATTTGTTATAATGATGTCAAGAGATACCATGCCGAACATATATGAGAGCAAGTGACTAATCGCCAAAACCAGTCAGCGCATTGAGTATGCATGGGAGCAATACCAAACTAGTAGTGTCGTTTTCTGAGATGTTCAAATTCAGCGACCAGCTTTAAATATTAAACCTTACTAGCATGAGATAGATGTCACCGATCCAGCGATTTTTTGATACACGGTCATATCATTCCAGACGTCGGAAGAGTCCTCAGTAGACGAAGGAAGTGTGAACATTGTCAATCGAGACCAGATAGGTTAGACTGTAAGCGATAAAACATATATAGCCAGTTTTAGGGACCAGCCGTTCAGAAAGAAATATCGGAACCTTCCAGTGTTCCGCAAAAAACCAACATTCCAAGGATCAGACGAGGCAGTGCAAGTACGAAACGATTGATAAAAAAAAAAGCTCCAGCCGTCTGGCGAATTGAACATATCATCATCTGAGGGAACACACCGGAAAGAGGCATGCCAAGTAGATGAGGCCAAGGGTCAAGTCCTTTTTCAAATACATACGGAACGTGATGGACGAGCGATAAATTAACCCCAGTTAATCTCAGATAGTCACCGAGCCTCTTCAGACATAAAAGGGACGGTCGGTTTATTGCAGGCCCGGATGAAACATATCGATAGTGCTCAGGTCTCCCGATGCCGATTCGGATTCGGCGAAAGCCAAGTGCATCCTCGAGCTCGCAAAAGGTGTACCTTGATTTGTCAATTGGCTTATGGCTGAGGCTTATTTAAACAGCCGTTATCGTCGATAATTACCAAGCACGGGGTGCAACGAAGCAAGCACATTAGCCAGCAAATCTACAAAAAGGAAATGTACCGGGTCTTTTTCAGTCCCCAGTGTATTCAGTTCTAGTTTATAGTTCATTCCCAATTCAATTTGTCAATCCAAGAGCGTGGCGATGAAGAGGCCTTGATCAAATAAGGAGTGGCCTGTGATAGCTTGTGATAAAGTTACAAGCGAATGAAGAAATAACGTCAACTTTTAATTCCGCGTCTGAACAAATCCATACCTTAACTTGCGTCATGGGTCGATGGTTCAAAAGAGAGATGAGGGAACAAAAAGGCAAAACACAAGAAAAAACAGTGAAAAAAAAAAACGAGGTTCAGGTGCAGTGGCGCTTTTCCTTCCTTCCTTTCACATGACGGGGTTTTATCTTCCATTTATCCTCCGATTTTCTGGATCCCAACCATTCTTCTCCCGTTGTGTTGGACTTTGCCAAGGCCTCGAAGACACCCTACCCTGTTCAAGTTCCATACTTCCTCCCGATTTCGGAATTTGTTGTGGATTAGATGTGAACTTTGAGCGGTTCCCCGAGAGGTAATGCTCTTCCAGTTCCGTCTCCCGATCATAATGACGAAGGCAGGGTTGGTGGAATGGATGAGGACAACCTGGACGACTTGAGCTGTTCCGAGGATCGATCGCGTTCCATAGGTATTCCCAATAACCCGGGTGGTATAACCTGATACTCCACCGCAGCAAACAAAATGGGAGAAAAGCGCGTGCATCTCAGAGTGTGAACATGAGGCGTACATGCTGCAGTCTTTGGAGTCCACGAGTAGCCATTTTCTGTCCGAAGTGGCCCGGCCCTGTAGTGGAATTGTATTTCGGGGCCGGTGAGCGGAAGGAAGCCTATGGCACCTTCTAAGTAAATTTCGTATTGTACTCAGCCAGGGCTGGCGGATAACGGTCCAAAACACTCGCAAAAAAAAAAGAAAGAAGAAAAAAAAAAGAAGAAAAAAAAGGAGGGATACGTGACGAGAGCGCAGTAGTGATGGGGAACTGGATTCAGTGGAGTATGGAGCCCATTATAACATATATGTAGCAGCAGCCGGACTCCACTCTCATACTCTAGTAGCCGACGAGGAGACCCCTAGGAATAAAAAAACAATTGCCTCAGTTCCAATTCTGGCATCAATATCGATCAGAACTTGAGAGTCGGGGAGAGTATGGGTAGCATGCAAGCTATTGTCAACATTCGCGAATGCCGCCTCATGCTCAACGCATGTTTTTTCCTACCTCTCGTTGAGCGGAAAGCGGTAAAGCGGATGTAAGGTTGCCAAGCCTGCCAAATTGGAGTCACTGCAGTCGTATCTAGCCCAAGTAAGTCAAGTCATCATCGCGAGCCTCGAGGTTGGATTGCTTGATAAGTTAATACTGATTTCGCAGGGAAAGAGCCACCGGAAAGTTGTTAAAGGGTTATCTGCAATGGGAGGAGGGAGAGAAGGGGCGAGAATGATAAAAGAGGGGAACGTGTATTGCGCGACTTCACGTATCGCGTGGCAACCTCGAGGCTGAGTTGGGCGGGCGGTGTAAGGATCGCCGTTTCGGCCGCGGGTGCCGGTGGACCCTTCGGATAACAGTGGGTTGTTGGGCGTCATTTTTGTTTTATGTTTCGTTAATATTTTCGGGTAATTCTAACCCTGCTGCGATAATACGTGCTAGAAGGCGATAAGAGCCTATAGTTGTGTCGCGTTGCATCCGAAGAGTGGTAGTTACATCGGCTTGCTTGCCACTTATCTTTGCTGCGTGCTTGTATAATCGTTATCGGCGGCTAATCGATTTCCTGCAGATACCTACGCTGGCATGGTCTTGGACGGGCCCCCTCCTCGTTGCATATTCGTTTAATGAGCTTGAGGCATCTTCTGCAATTTGACATTTGGTTTGAATGCCAAATCTAAAAATTCTACTTCGGCAAGAGAGATTCGAAAGAGAAGCGGAGATGATGAGATATTAAAGATGGAAATCATTCGAGCTACCTTCCCACCTACGTATATAACATCGAGAGAGTAGAGTGGGTACATATCTTTCGTTGTAATGACAGCATGTATACGTTCTCCTTGAATCCAGCGATATAGCTCTCGTCTCAGTCGAGGATAGGGTGATCTGGGAGAACGGTGTGCGGTGTTTATTTCAATCAAAACCAATCTTCCGGGTGGAGACAGGGCAGGTGCTTCAGTGATGAATCGTGATTAAGCTTGATCAGTCCAGATTCATCATGATCGCTATTGGATCTATGGGGATTGAGTCGAATACCTTGAGGTGTGTTTAGAGGAAGGAAGTTTTTAATGTTGTATGGGAAAGAATGTTTGTGGAGATAGTGTGATTCGTTGTTGCAAGGAGGTGGTCCAAAAAAGGGTTTGTTTGGATCCCGCCGCCGCCCTGCTACTTTTGTTAATGTCAAGGGCGGTCGGAGAAAGAAAATAGATTATCAATTAGATGTTGGTGATTAAAGACAGGATGACATCTGACAACTGATGATTATCGACGGAGGTGGATGATAATTCAGATACCTTTGAAAGCGGTGCCGACTGTGTCGATGACGGACGTATATATATATCTTCTGTGGAATATTACAGTTCCATGACTGCATATTACCTTTTTTTATTCCGTTCAACTGAGTCATTAGTGTGAAGCGCAGCAGCGCGTTTCAGCTGTATTTAAGAGGTTGATGGGACGTGGGAATGTGCGGGGCGCGGCAACGAGGTTCGTTGATGGACCGAACCCTGACTCGGGTACTTGTTTGGTCACGATCAAAAAAAAAAGCCCTAACCCTAGTCTCTTGAAATTGTGGGATTGTGAATTGGGAGGTCGGGTGGATAAATAAGTGTGGCATACCTAGATGGATCTTTCAACTAAAAGGGTCTTCAGATTAATGAAAGGGGCATGGAGAAAGGGAGATTGGGACAGAAGGGTGTTTGTTGTTGTTGTTTGTACTTATTGAGCAATGATTTCCTTATAAGGGAATGTATGTAGTTATAATTCTCTTTTATGCAGCCGAAAGAAAAATTCCCCTTGGCCCTACATTTCTCTTTTTCTTTCCTCCACCCTAGAGGTGCTTTCAACTGGCTGGCCTGATGCTCACTCTTGCTCCAGGGTGCTCCTGCGACGTATGCGCGGAGGAGTATGGCCCACACCGTCCTCCACACTCCATTCCTTGTGGTACTTTTTTTTTCCTCATTTCATTTGAATTTTTTCTCATCAACTTTTTTTTTCTTTTCTGTATAGGACATGTTCTGTGTGCCAATTGCTGTGCGACCATAGTTGAAAAAACCTCTCCCCGCGTCTCTCCCGCCTGTCCTTTCTGTCGCGAACCTTTCACTAGCGACTCTACTCGGCTGATTCGAATGGATTTCACTACCAGTGGCTGGAGTACACCCCGCCGCTTTCCTGCCATGGAGTCTTTCAATGACACCTTTAACACCGAGGTTCTTCAGAGGAAGACCGAACGCCTCTTAAGTTCAGAAGGCAATCCGAGAACTCGTCTCGAGGTCCGCCGCTTGGAAGATAAAGTGGCCAAAGTCGCTGCAAAAAAATGCTCAGTAGAAGAGGTCTCCTCCCTCTTCACAGAACTCGACAGTTGGCTCCGGTCTGAGAAGGATGACCAAGTACGCCCACCAAAAATAAATTCCTCGCTTACGACACCATGACTAACACAACAAAATTTTCTTTCTTTGACAGACTTCATCGCTTTACCTCAGCGCAGCTTTGCTACGAGCTATTCTCATGAACCACTTAGTCCATTCGGAGGCCAGTAAAGCCGCAAAAACATCAGAAGCAAATTTAAAAAATAAAATCGATGAACTCGAAGCTCAAAAATTACAAGTTGAAACTGAATTACGAAGGTGCGTTTATCTCCGGCCTCGGCGCTAGAAAAAGAAATTTACTGACTTTTTTCGGTCCCTAAATGACTCGTCCATCAGACAAGTGAGTCTATTGCCATACAACCGTATCATTTCTTATCAATTAAACTCATGGCCTTTCTTCTTTTAGCGAACTCAATATACACAAAAATCAACAGAATGCCAACAACTCCGAGTCGAGGTGAATCAATTAAAGGCGTTGGCGACGACTCTCGGCGTAACAACCCCGGAACCGCAGCGAGCGTTGTCACCAATTCCAGCGCCAATGTCGCCTTCGCCTTCGCCTACGCCATACAGCAGCTCTTCGGCACAATCCCCTCTGTCACGATTTAATTCCATGCATTCGAGGTCCGCCTCCATGTCCTCACGACCGTCCACGCCTGCTACGCCCATCTCTCCCACAAGATCCCACACCCCAGCGCCATCACAACTTTCTTCAAGATCCCACACACCCGCCCCGGTGCCTCCGCGGTCCCACACACCCGCTCCAATGCCTTCCCGGTCGCAAACGCCTGCTCCGATGCCTCCTCGTTCCCACACCCCATCCCTTCGCTCACCCTCGATCAGGTCATATACACCAGCACCACCTGTTCCTGCCCTGCCAAGATTTTCCACACCGGCGCCTACCAGTATGGCTCATCGGGTTCAAACACCCGCGCCATTGGTTCCTCCGAAACCTCGACGGCTGTCACAGCCTTCACCCCCTAAAATGATGCGTTCCACATCTGAAGAAAAAGCTGAAGCCCATGAAAGATGGCTGCCGCCTTCATCTCCCGAAGGAGACTACGACTATAACCAATCGAGCAAATTGAAAAGCTCAAGACCTCCCTCAAGGACGGCGTCGTATAGCATCACCTCCCGACTCAGGGACTACTAATCATTCATTTGGAACACTTGCTGCCATTCCTCGTTCATCGCATGGATTGGATACTTGTTGTCGTTTTTTTTTCGTCCATTTTCTTCTTTTTCCTTTGTCTTCTTGTTTTGATATATCAGGATTTGTCCATTTGCCCATCTTCCCATCTATCAATCATTCATATATTCCCTTGCATGTATCTTATTAGCATCTACTTACATTGGCCTCTCCATCTTGTTTACCTACTTATTTTTTCTCCTTGGTCTCATCGTTCCCATTCCTTTTCCTCTTTTTCTTCATGTCTCCGGATCCTCACCGCACAATACCTCTACCCTATATCCCGCTGGGCTGGATTGGATTCATTTATTCTTCTACGCTACCCTTCGATCTTCTGACGTCGCTCCAGAGTCGCCCGTGGACTTGTGGGGCCTTACAGCGACTCTCTTGTTACCCTTTCCTACCACTAATCATCGCTCTGTTCACGAACTTGCCTTTCTTTTTGGCCACCTTTTTATTGAGCCGTTTGCTCTCTTCTTTTCTTGATATAATACTTACAAGCGTCTTTTTTTCTCCTCGTTGACCTTTTTTCCTTCTTCTACCTGTCTGATATTATTCTGCGATCGTTTCGCTCTCCTAGTTGTGGTTTCCCTTCCTGTCATCCATATCTGTCTTCGACTATCATCTCTCCAATCGTAATTGCGTTCCGGTTATTAGTTATCTTTTCCCATCCTCTCCTATTCTTCTTCATACTTGGCTATCGTTATCACATAGATCTCTCTCCGTCTCCTCTTTTTCGGTGCGGACCAGTGTTTGGGCACAGTTTTTTACGCTCATATCCCCGCACATCATCCAAAACAAAACAAAAAAACATGCTTGTAGCTATCTCTTTATTAATATTCTTCCATTCTTCTTAACCCTTTACTGCCGACTCCATTCCTCGTATTCCCTTCGTCCCCCCTTTGACCGTCATCATTTCATCAATCCATCCATGGTCATTCATCCATCCTCCCGTTCTTCCTTTCTCGTCCCACATATGCTTATGGTACATATATAGGGCTTATGTTGTCTCCGATATTCTATGTCAATCATCATTAATAGTTACTCCTCCCCACAAAGCTACCTTCTATTTGAGAACCTGCATTCGAATCCCTTCGAATTCTTCATGTATACGCAAAGTAATAGAAACGAAATGGGACTAGTATACGAAAATTAAATAACAAGGGCAGGCACGACCCATTTCGTGTCTTGAATCCGAACAGGAACGATAACAACGTTTGTACGTACTGCAAAGAACTTCGAAAGAGTCTACTAGGAAACTCATATCTTCAATTCGGCTTAGGCCCCTTATCTAACGGCGCATGTAACGTAGCACAAGTCCCCCGTGTGTGCTTAAAGCTGTGATAAGCAAAGCATACGAGAACGAGAATTTAGTTGAAGGTTTGACGTGAGGACAAAAGGTTTAGCATTTGCTATTGTATATGTATATATACACACGGCACGCCCACAGTGAGTTTGACAGCCCTTGAAACGGCATGTATGGGACAGACGGCGTCACACCCCTACGCAAGTTCAAGTTGACGCGTTGACGCCTCAAGCTCAAGGTGGACCGGTTGGCCGATTGACACCAGGCATCTGGACATGACATCGCGCGCAACTCGGCGTACCCTTTTTTTCCTTGTTTTTTTTTTTTTTCAGATAGGCTCAACGATAACTAACCTCCCATTTCAAAACCTGTCAAACCGATATTGATGACTTTTTCTTCTCTTGCAGAAGGCACTGACCCCTAATCGATCGACGATGTGATCATCGATAAATTAGGATCAATGTGAACCTTGATGTTGAGAAGGGCACAGAGGCGATGGCTGAACCAGGGGTCTCTCAGAGGAGATGAGTATATCCCATGCCCATGATCCTGGTTCTGATTCCGGAGAAGTAGGGTGCAAAAAACATCGATGAGTAATGTCTCCGAAATAAGTATTCTCATAACTGATTTGTTCGAGGCTGTTCTGGCCAGAAAAAGATCTTTCAGTTCCACGGATATTGATTATACGAAGAAGGATATATGTCTGCCATAAAATTGATATGCTGTTATGATTATGGGCATCTTGGATGAATTTATTATTTTGATCATACATTTTATTGGGCAATTTTGAAATTGATGATCCAAAGCAACAGTTGTATAGAGCGCACATCCATCTATCTATAGTAGATCATCATCACACAGGCAGATAGGGCAAGGCATTGTACAAGGTATGCTCTACGTGAGGCAGAAGAGGCGTAAAGCATTCAGCTTAACGCACGATATCATGAACATAAACGCCACTGCACAAGTCGCTCGTTCGCGTGGCAGTTGATCGAGCACGCGTAGTAACTTCCGAACAAGTCAAGTTTAGTATTTTTGCTATCATGCTCTCCGTGAGCGGGGGAGGGGGCATCGTGAGTATCAAAGTAAGAGCAAGAGGCTGAGGCTAAGCATGGGATGGCAAAAGTGTCGTATATAAGAACCAGAAGCTGTCAGTTCATCCGGCAGTTGGTGGAGCGTGATTGAATACTCGGAGGAGGTAAGCTTTTCAAAAGGGAGAAGACGAGAAGATTTACGTTCACGAGAACCAGCACAAAGCACATTTACGGCTAGATGGCGGAGAAAGAACGGTCCTAAATTTTGGATGGACAGTTTCAATGGAGAAGACCCCATGAGGAAGACAAACGCAAAGGTATTGTGGATTTCATGTAGAGATGATGCACTCTGATAAGAGCACAGAGAGAAAGTCTGGAGGCCTACCATCATCCATCATGCCTTTGTTATCATGGCTGGCCCGGAATTTCAGGAGCTATGGGATGGGACAAGAACGTTTTGCAAAAGCTGCGTAGTCGTCGTGGCAAAATCACTGTCAGATGCCATGGGAAGTGTGCATCTCGACCGTGGCAAGTTAGCAAATCTGAGCGAGTAGACACCTGCCGGCACGCGTTGATCTCGGTCATTGCTCAACATGACCTCACAGCCTGTGATCCGTATTCGAGGTCAACTTCTCAAACCCTGGGTAAAGAAAACCTTAATTACCGTTCCAAACTAAGCGACATAATGATGTTTCGTGAGATCGGACTAGCCAAGCAGTAGGCTCCAGTTTGACTTTATGAGAAGGTCATAGGATGTTATATTATTTCACGTCTGGCCAATATCACTTCCGTACTAGAGTAGCATCTGGCTGATCTTCTAGAGACAAACATGAACAAGGTTCGAGAAATAGAATAAATCATGAGGACATACCTTGCACATCTGGCAGGTTCAAGTTCCAGATCATCGCAACTGATGATCCGGCGCAATTTCAAGCAAGGTCTCGTGGCCTCAGGCTGATCATGAGTCGACAGCGATCAAGGATAGTCACAGTGGTTGAGCAGAAAAGGTCGTCACAAAGCACATCCTTGAGTTAGTCATTCAAGTTGGCGCCTAACATGGTATAAGAGAAACACATATGTAGCGCCCAGGAAATGTACGACTTGGGAGCGGCTTGACAGGAGTTCGAGATTTGATTTGTGACTTAACTTCTCTCTAATGTGCAGCTTTCTTTTGGAAACCTGCACCAAGAAACCAGCTTGGTACATACTTTCAAGATAGGAAACATGTCTAACCCAAAGGTTCCTTGGATCGTAGTTTAATAAGTCCGTTAAAGGACTCTTCGGCAAAGTAAGAGATAGGGATCATCAGAGCGTTGAACGTCAATTATTTTCATGATAGTGTCGGCAAGTGTACTTGTTTCCAAGTCGTGTTATTAGCGCCCTGGCAAAATCGCAGAGTGAGCATGATGCTTACTGTTGAACGTGGTGGAGGAAGTTGTCAGGTATTACTAGTAGTCAACGCAAAAAAGCATGGACCTCTCTCGTTTTTGGATAGTAAACGCCGTGTTAGGGTGGGGATACTCGTGAAATGATTGCCTGTGTTTTCGCCACCATCAAGACAAAGTCGAGACCCCAATCCATTCTGCAATGTACCGGTTCCCTGACAAATTCATTTGAATGAAGGAGGTCTGATACATACAGTTCCATCAACATAGGCATTCGCACCCTGTCTGAGTAATTTGAAGACCTTTCACGAGCAGGTTGGTGGTCCCTTGCAGGGAGCCCAAAACTAGAAAGTGCTAACTACTCAGTGGAGAGGACGATCCCTGGACCCGGCATGAAGCAAAGTCAACTCGTACTAATGGATGGGTACAGCAGGTGCGACTCGTGCATCACAATAAATTCTCGTGTTGGCCTTGGGCTATGACTCCATTGGATGATGTGAAGAGCGAAAAATACAGGAATAGCGCAGCTTCCATCTTGGGACGATATCCTCTGATTATTGGGGAGGATTCAGTCAGTGATATTCAATCACTCCGGGTCTTGAATTTGAAATCATGTGCGAGGGATGTACAGCGACCTTCATGTCCACAGTCTTGGACGCAGCCAGTGCGATGAAGAGTTCAACGTCGACAAGTGGTGAGGACAACGGGGACAACGAGGAGACCCTACCGACATGGCAGACTTAGCAAGCCTAGACAGGTCCTGAGAATCGGAGCCGCGGCCCTAGATTATGCATGATCCACAATTGAGACAATCGTGCCAATCCATTGGTAAGATAACGGTTAACCGAACTGAGCGTAAAACACATTTCTAAAATGTATTACCCAAGCAGTAAGGGGCCCTTAGGTTTCAAATTGACTTTCTTACAATACACAGAGGGCGGCAAGGCATAGGTCCGATGTTCATCGATCGTATATTATTTTCACTAGGCCGAGATCCTTTCTTGTTAATACTCCTCGATAGAAGTGGTGGGCGAGATGATTGCCTAGAATAGGGCTGGACTAGGAGACGCTATGAATTACGAGACCGAAATAATTTGGAGTGGTGTGTCGTATGGCGCCATGATTTGAGATGATATTTCCCCTGCATCCATGGTTTTGCAACTGGGGAAAACATGTGCATGTGGGACAGGGTAGAGTTCTCAATATCACATCGCACCAGTCCACCAAGTACATGGGAGTCATGGCAGACGCTAGCAAGACCAGGTTGCTACGGAAAGAGTGCCAGAAAAACGGCAGAAAGCAAGCGGGAGAAAAGCTCCATTGGTTTGAAATGGTCGAATACAAAAAGAGGGGCAGGTCTTGGGGTGGCTGGAGATAGTGGCGCTATGGTTATTTAGTAACTGAGATACATAGAGCTGGAAGATTAATCGGACATTAATCCCGCATTGACTGTTGCCCCCCCTTACTATGACGATACGTCTGCCATAGATAACTCGGGTGGTAAAGAGCATATGAAATCATTGTGTAACGTGTCCCGCGCACAAGAATAGTTTATATTTGTATGTATTTGTCACTGTGTTGTGGCGAGACTGTCGGCTACCTCACACTCTTCTTGCAGCTGCCAGTGCTTGTGCAATGCGGTAGAGAATACCTCTGACGTCCAAGGAGAATAACCTACCTGCCAGGAATTCTTTCTTCAATTTTTGAAAAAGTGTCCTCTCCAGCGGAAATAAATTTAAACGGTACTCATTCTTTCATAACCTTCAGGAATCCGGACCTTGTAACTACATATCTTGTTAATGTACAAGTCGTCAGTATCAATTAGATCGAAAGTTATTTACTATTCATACTTGAAGGTCTTATGTTGCAGTTGAACTTGAAAGCTGAACGCCTTTCTCCTTTACAATTTGCACGTCGCTTGCTCTCCCAAACTCACCTTTGAATGCACTGGAACCAGCGCAACCACCTTATATGCATCCGCTTCATCCTCACTGCGCTATACAATCTCTGGAGTTGGGATAAGAGGCTGACTTCGGCCCTGCCAGAACTAAATATTTGGCCATTGCAAAACCACGACTGTCAATGCACACACCCTACAGTCTGTATCCACCTCAGATTATTATCTTTCTCGCACCGTTGTAGCCACTATGGTATGATTACATTCATGGTGCATGTGACTCCAAGTACGTTGTTTTTTGTAGTTCCCAATTTCAATAGTATTTTTTCAAAAATCACTTCCTCGCAGCGTCTCTTATGGAACGTGACGGAAATAGACAACACTTTGACAGAGGCTCCAACCGCCGTGTCGTTGTGTCGTTGGGAATGCTTCAATGTTCGACGCTCCGATGAGAGTAGACTACTCGCTTTCCAAACATGCATTAGTAATTCAAAACATTTTTCAAAAATTGCAAGGCAGGGGTCGGTACCATCTACACTGGCTACACTGGGCAAAACTTGTTTCAAATACAATACAAAATTCAAATCACCGACAGTCCGACGAAGGATGTTCGTGAGCATCATCCAGCTCGGTTGATCGTCTCATCAACAGAGTCCCGAATCAGCGCAACGACCACAGGTGATCGAGGCGTGATGATACATGTAAAGGGAACGGGATACCTGTTAAAGGTGATGTTTGGCTAGTATGCACTTGTATTTATGTGGGTGTACTTACGACAGTGCTCCACTGTTGAATTCAGGTTTGAGCTTGATGGCAGTGCCTTGGCCGTCGACTGGTGGTTTGATGTTATAAATTGATAAAAGACAGGATACAATTAAGTATAAAGAGTTGTCGCTCAAGTGTCTTCCAGGACAAATACTTGGGAAGATGCTCTGTGAGATGTAACGTCAAAGAACATGTTGGATCTACTGACCGGCGTCCAAAACCAAATGCCACAGATTCCGGGTCCATCACATCTGGATTGAGCTTTCCATCTTTTAGATACCGTTCAGGCTGGTATTCCATGGGGCTGTTAAAAACTTTAGGATCATGCAATATGGACCTAAACAAGAAAGTCAGGATAGAAAAGAGGAATAATCGTTTGTACTGGCCATGCATTAGCCATCACAATTGTCCCTTTAGGGATATAGTAACCATCATATTCATCGTCGTTAGTAGCCATGTGGGCAACACCTCCAAGAACCCGTCAGGATAGTAGTAACCTGCATGATAAAAAAAGGCCCACCAAGGGACAGTACTACATGCCAACGCATCGATTCTTTGACAATAGCATTAATATATGGCAGAGAAGGACGATCTTCAAAATCTGGGAGGCGATGTGGGCCCACCACAGCGTCGATTTCTGCTTGTGCTTTTTTCTGGACTTCCGGATATAGTGCCATCGCCAAGAATAGTGCTTGCACAGTTGACGCTGTCTAACGATGCAGTTAATAACACCATTGATATCATTTCGCCTCGTTCGCTTACGGTATCAGCACCGGCTGATAGAAAGGCGATAAAAGAGTCAGTGGGCCGCCCATGGTTTAGAGTCCATTTACACGACCACATACCTACGTATGCCACAGCAGCCACATCTTGCGCAAGCTTTTCCTCCATAGGCCGTTGAGGATCGCCTTCATCAGGAAGACGCTCAATAAGGGTTGCTGCCACGGATGGCCCAGCTTTGCCATTTTTCTGCAGAATCATCGTTAAATAAAGCACATGAATTCTCGAAATAAATGGTCCCCTACCAATTGTTCTTGCACATAGCAGAAAGGTTTTTCGGTCAGATATTCGTTGACTTCTCTCCAATGTGCAGCTTTCTTCTGAAAACCTGCACCTGGAAACCAGCTTGGTACATATTCCAAGACAGGAAACAAGTCTACCCAGAAGGCTCCAAGGATCGCGGCTTCAGCAACTCCATTCAGGGCTTCTTCGGCAAGTGAGATATAGGGATCATCAGACTCTTGAACTTTGATTCCATACGAAATGTCCATAACAATAGCGGCAAATGCGCTTATTTCCAAATCAATTTATTAACACCCTGGAAAAGTCACAGAATAAGCACGACGCTTACTGTTGAATGTGGTGGAGGAAGTTGTCGGGTGTATCAAGTAGTCGACGCAAAAAAGCATGGACCTCTCGTCTTTGAATAGGCAGGTATTTGGACACCGCGTTCATGTGGAAATACTCGTGAAATGATTTCCTGTGTTTACGCCACCACATGCCGTACGGCAGCACACCCATGTTGAAATCACACTTCATTCTGCAACGAACAGATCTTTCAAGAAGCTTGAGGTGAAAGGAATCTAATACATACAGGTCGGCTATCATAGGCATTCGCATTCTGTCTGAGTAATTTGAAGACCTTTTCTCGAACAGGTCGATGGCCCTTTGCCGGGAGCCCAAAACTAGAATGTGCTGGCCAAGGACATTTAAATATACTATATCTCCTGACATGTCAAGTTAGTAAATAGTTTTCGCGACGAAAGTCCATTCATTATGAAAGGCTTACCGTAAGTCTTACACCATTCTTCATAAACCAACCAAGGCTTGTTGACCGGGAAATCAGAGAGGTTACCGATCAGAGGGTAGCCTTTGGGGCCTGGTGGTAGGGGAAGACCATTTGGATTACCGTTTCTACCTCTTTTCAACTGTCGGAACAACATGTAGCCGAAACATAATCCAGCCAACGATTGGTAGGGATAAGTTCCCAGCAGGTCCATCATTGACGAAATCATAGACATTGAGAAGAATGAGAGGAGGAAAAGATTCTGCACTGGCGAAGCATACTAGTATTTAACCCCGCAGCTTCTTTGGAGCAGAACTTCCCTGAGAACATTAGAGATAAGTATTTTAACTGCTGAACGAGAAAGGAACCCGAAAATGATAAGCGGCCGTCTCCCACAGTAATGTCGATCTGTCTGCCGTTGACGTGAATGAGAATTGATTATACTTATTATATATAGCCTGACTTCTGGTCGCTCACCAGCTGTAGGCACTATAATACTAAGTAACTTTGCGGTAACATCCGAGCATCGGAGCAGCGTTGATATCGCTGGACCATATCGCCATGGATCGGTGCACTTGACGACGATGAACACGAATCTGTTAGGGCAGACGGCGACCAAAGAACCTAAGACTGGGTCACCTGATTTTCCACGGTCAAATATAAAGTTGACGATGATCAACTATTTTCTCGTCATGCGAGAGAATGTAGAAATTGAAAGCGCCACCATCAGAGATGGAGGTCACCCTGGGGCTGATAAGCTAACCGTACAAGTCATCAGTACAAAGCTCAATGGGTTCAAGTTCCTGGAAAATTAGACTGACATAAATAATCATAGGTCCAAATTCATTTTCCTTACTACTCGATGGACGTGATGAGCGGCATATCGTGCCAGTGATGCAGGTTTCATCAAGTGCGTAGGGGTCATGGTGGACGCTGCAACGACGAGATTGTTATGAGGGGGGAGCGCCAGAAAAGAAAGCGGAATAAGTCCATTGATTGGGAAAAGTGATTGGATACGAAAACTGTTGCACAGGCCTTGGAATAGCTAGAGATAGAGGACTTGGTAAAGGTGGAGTTGGTCAAATATCCTTATTGACACGTCCGCCCAATATAAGAGCATGACTTGGTAAAACTGGAGGATAAAGAAGATGAGATGAACGGCGAATACTGGGTAGTAAGTACCTCGCACCCCTTGTGCCAACCGAGCAGAGAAACCCTCTGAACACAGCGATGAGCGGAGAACACTCGGAAAAGGTAACCCATATAGAAGCAATGCGTCATCAAAGATTAGCACCATCACTAGTAGCCTGAGTATTCGAGAAAAGAAGTACAACAGTCGACAAACATACAATATACGATGTTGTCAATGAGCCTTTGAAGGCCAAGTGTCGCATTCAAGTTCCATGTGCGCCTAAATTTTAATCACTGGCAAGCCAGAAAGTTGGACACATACTATGGCCGCCTGATGCCAGAAATTGAAGGAATAGGTAGGAGCCTTTTCAGTGCCTATTCTTTTTCCGATTCCCATAACAAAGACATTCTGATTCCATGACGTGTGAGAAGATAGTTGTCCCTTCGAGTTCTAGCTAACAGTTACGGCTGCTGCTACCAGACCCGTCTTTTCTATGCCTGCTAATGCCGCGTGATTCGACGACGACCTGGACCTCATTTCCTGTCTTTTGGGAAACCAGCAAGGCGATGGCATGAGCTTGGAAGACAGCTGCCCGGAGCTGCAAAAAAAAGTTGCAAAAGGCCCAGGAAGGAACCCGAAGAATTCAAGGAAAAGTATGTACGTACCTTGGTATCATAGTGTTTGCGTCTTGGATGCTTTGCACCAATGTGCCGAATTGATAGGCCTGATAAAGAAAGATTCTATTCTAGAGAGATAGTATGAGTTGCATGTAGACCACATTGGCGCAGCAGGGTCACAACAAGCTGGGCTTCGAAGACACGTCCACATTGTAACTTATGATTTCTGTCACCCATGGTTCACCCGTAAGGATAAGTATGATTGCGAGCATCAATGAGTAACGTAACTTAGGGCTAGGGCGAAACGCAGGCTGGACAACCTATGACTTTCTTCCTCTTATATTTCTCTCATTTCGTCCCTTACGCTCTTCACATTTCGTGTAGCACTGGAACTAGTTGCATTCTATGGTCCTCTGCAAAAATGATGACCGTATGACTGTTTTGAACTTTTTATATTGTTTTGGCTTTACGGCGTTCGCTGATGTAGAAATGAAATTCTGGGGGTGGTCTAACGAGCTATTTAAGGTTTGTGCCTGCCAACTAGGATGGCGCAGCGAGCCAGCGCCTTGCAGCCGGCGGTCCTTAAGGAGCCTTGACATAAAAGGAGCTGCATAGATCTGGAGCAGCAAAAGCTACAGTGTCCACCACGAATAAAACGGCGGCCAGACGCTGGCAACTCGGAAGTTGGTAGTCGGTCAGATTACACAATGCCACAAGAATCCGTCGGTGATGGACAGTCGGAATTTACTGCTGGGTTGTCTGTAGAGGACTACAACTCATGTACGGTGAACTACTAGTACCAGTATCAACCGACGTCAAACTCAAAGGAATTCGAAATGACAAGCCGTCTCCCACAGCAGTTTCCTGATCCCGGCGATCCATCATGACTCGGCAACGTTTGCATTGACGTGAATGTGGGATTGGGAATGTGTTATAGCATCATGCAAATCCTAAAGGAATAGTGATCTCTGATGTTTCGAATACAATACAATATTTCAGATCATTTACTGAGTCCGACGCAGGATGCTCATGAACGTCATTCGAGTCGGCGTGGTCACCTCAATCGTCTTCATTAGCAGAGTCCCGGATCAGCGCTTCGGCTGCAGCTGTTCGAGGCGTGATGATACACTTGAAGGGAGCTGGGTACCTGTTAGGGCAGATTGGTTTTAGCGTAGTCTGCATTTATATTGACGTGATCTTCTTACGACAGAAATCCATTGGTGAACTCTGGTTTGAGCTTGATGACAGTCCCCTGGTCGTCAACCGGAGGTTTGATGTCATAGACTGCGAGAAGACAGGATACAATTGAGTATAACGAGTTGTCGCTTAAGTGTCTTCCAGGGCAAATACTAGGGAAGATGCTCAATGAGATGTACATCGCAGAATATGTTGCATCTACTGACCGCCGTCCAAAACCAAATGCCACAGAGTCCAGGTACATCATATCTGGATTGAGCTTTCCATCCTTCAGATACCGTTCAGGCTGGTATTCCATGGGGTTATTGAAGACTATAGGATCATGCAATATGGACCTAGACAAGAAAGTCAGGACAGAAAGTAGGAGTGATCGTTCGTACTGGCCATGCATTGCCGAGCAAAACTGTCCCTTTCGGGATGTAGTAACCATTATATTCATCGTCGTTAGTAGCCATGTGGGCAATACCTCCAGAACACGTCAGGATAGTAGTAACCAGCATGATAAAAACGGCCCACCAAGGGGCACTACTAAATGCCAACGCATCGATTCTTTGACAATAGCGTTGATATATGGCAGTGAAGGACGATCTTCAAAATCTGGGAGGCGACGTGGGCCCACCACAGCATCGATTTCTGCTTGGGCTTTTTTCTGGACTTCTGGATAGAGTGTCATCGCCAGGAATAGCGCTTGCACGGTTGATGTTGTCTAGTGGTGCAGTCAATGACACTATTAATGATATTCTTGTTTCGCGCACTTACGGTGTCAGCACCGCCTGATAGAAGGTGATAAAATAGTCAGCAGGCCGTCCATGATTGGGAGTCCATTTACACGACCACAGACCTACATAGGCCACAGCAGCCACATCTTGTGCAACCTTTTCCTCCATGGGCCGTTGAGGATCGTCCTCATCAGGAAGACGCTCAATAAGGGTTGCTGCCACCGATGGTGCAGCCTTGCCAATCTTCTGCAGAATCACCATGTAAAAAAATGCATGGGCTCTCGAAAAAGGTTCTCCTACCAATTGTTCTTGAACATAGCGGAAAGGTTTTCCACTCATAGTTGCATTAATTTCTCTCCAATGTGCAGCTTTCTTTTGGAAACCTGCACCTGGAAACCAGCTTGGTACATACTTCAAGATAGGAACCAAGTCTACCCAGAAGGTTCCAACAATCGCAGCTTCATTAAGTCCATTCAGAGATTCTTCGGCGAGTGAGATATAACGATCGTCAGTCTCTTGAACTTTGATTCCATATGAAATGTCCATTATAGTAGCAGCAAATGTGCTTATTTCCAAATCATTTTATTAGCACCCTGGAAAAGTCACAGAACAAGCCTGATGCTTACTGTCGAATGTGGTGGAGGAAGTTGTCGGGTGTGTCAAGTAGTCGACGCAAAAGCGCACGGACCTCTCGTCTTTGAATAGGCAGGTATTTGGATACCGCGTTAACATTGAAATACTCGTGAAATGATCTCCTGTGTTTTCGCCACCACATGCCGTACGGCAGAAGGGCCATGTTGAAATCCCATTCCATTCTGAAACGAGCATTTTTTTTTCACAAGTCTGAGGTGAAAGAAATCAGATACATACAGTTCAACAACCATAGGCAATCGCATTCTGTCTGAGTAATTTGAAGACCTTTTGTCGAACAGGTCAGTGGTCCGTTCCTGGGAGCCCAAAACCAAAAAGTGCTGGCCAAGGACATTGAAATATACCATATCACCTAAAAGACTAAATATTTGCGACGAAAGTGAATCGATCATGAAAGACTTACCGTAAGTCTTGAACCATTCGTCGTAAACGAGCCAAGGCTTGTCGATCGGCATATCAAAGAGGTTACCTATCAGCGGGTAACCTTTGGGGCCTGGTGGTATGGGAAGGCCGTTCAAATTACTGCTCCTCCATTTTTTCAACTGCCCGAATAATATGCAGCCGAAAAATAATGCAGCCAGCGTTTGGTAGGGATAAGTCCCCAGCAGGCCCATGATTGACGGGTTCGAGGACATTGAGACGGATAATGGGAGGAAAGACCTAGGCACTAACGAAGCCCACTGGAAGCGACATTTAGCTTGACATAGATGTGCTTGGCATGAGCCCTCAGGCCTCAGGCCTCGGGCCCTGCCTTCTGGGTCCTCGCTTTGGGAATGTGATTTTTTCCACGCTGACAGCTTGAAGGAAATCGATAACAAGTTTAGAACTTATTTCTGGTTTGTCTGTGGGGAGCTATATACGTGATGTACGGAACTGTGAAAACGTCGACCTGACCGGAGCAGAAGTGTCGATACCGCTGGACTTTGGCTGGACTATGCCTCTGTGCTTGGCGATACAGAAGAATCTATTAGAATAAATGCCGACCAACAAAAAAGACAGGCCGTGAAATTCCACCTGAGGTAAAAACAAACTTGGTTACCTATATTTCAACCGGCAGATATAGAACTGAAGATGATTAAATATACAATGACTGTTCTTCACCCGAATCGACGAGGATGCAGAACCGTAAAATGCCACCATCACAGATCACGGTCACAAGTCCTGGGCTGATAAAATATCCACAGTAACTTGAGTTTTGCTCTCACGTTTCCGGAAATTCTATGTACAAAGCTTCGAGAGGTTGCTGGAAAATTGGACTTATCTTACGTCCAAAAACTTTCTCCTTGCGACTAGATGAAGGTGGTGAGCGAAATATCGTGCCATTGATGTAGATTCCATCAACGGCGTAATGGCGGATGCTACAAAGACCAGATTCTTATGAAGAGAGAGTACCAGAAAAGGGGGCGGAATAAGGGTCCCATTGATTGGGAAAGCGGTTGGATACAAAAACAGTCGCGCAGGCCGGGAAATAGTGCATTTGGTGCGAGAAATTTTTGGGGATTAAAGAGAATACATACATGCAGGCCATCTTGCCGTCCCCATTAAATGCCACTGGGGGTTGTAAAAAACAACCCTGGATTCCATCAAAAAGAATCATAATTTCCGGTGATTTTCGGTGAATTTCCACCTATTTGTGGCACTGCTGGAAGGGGACTATTCTGCGGTGTGCAGAATCACAGTAGAATGTATTGCAAAACCATTAAAATCTACGCATAGCAGAATAATTAATTCTTATTTAATTCTGCCAAAGTGCAAAAGATAATTAGAATCTGGCGAGATTTATATGTTCTGCCTCAATTTTGCATTTAGTAGATTATTACCTTTTATATCAATTTCGAGACAATTAGAATCTGTACAGAATGTAAGATTCTACCTAAATTTAGCCCAATATGTAATGTATCCTTCTGCGTATCATTCTGGATTAATTCTCACTAGATTCGGCAAACTGCGGAACATAATCAGAAATTTTAATTCTGCATTCTGCACACCCACCAACAATGGATGCTGCCAAGTGCACAATTAAAAATTCTGATTATGTTTCGCAGTTTGCTGAATCTATTGAGAATTAATCCAGAATGATATGTAGAAGGATACATTACATATTGGGCTAAATTTAGGTAGAATCTTACATTCTGTACAGATTCTAATTGTCTTGAAATTGATACAAAA
>Ga0193742_1000766_pt1 | contig 20505 bp, 24 predicted proteins | sample L2c1metaG_FD_165511 | JGI IMG/M metagenome (GOLD analysis project Ga0193742, IMG submission 165511) | Soil microbial communities from a riparian zone of the East river system, Colorado, United States - L2c1 | ecosystem: Environmental > Terrestrial > Soil > Riparian zone | place: USA: East River... | reverse complement strand
AAAAAAATTTGCTACTTAAACCCAAAAGTGGTCGGATGGCTGTAAATTTTGCTCTCAACTGCTCTTCAGCTATTCTAATGTGCTTTACACTGTGTACAGACACAACTCTGACCTAGAATTAATAAAATTTGGAATTTTTCTTCATTTATGACAAAGAACATGTGACTGGCCAAAGGTCCAGGGCAACAACATCTTGTGGTGCTTCCTTAGCATTCAAGCATCAGAAATACCTTCCTGTTGCTTGTATAGACACCTCCATATATTCTTGCTTATGTACTATAGCACAATAACATTTTAATGGTATGTTTTTCCTAGAATTACCTTATTCGGTCTGACATATCCCTTTTTGGGGGGTAGGGGGGGGGGTACCCGCCAGGTGCTTAAAAAAATCTACCGACCCCGTGTCATTTTTAAGATGCTTGGGCCCCCTTGTCTACCTTATTAGTAATTACTACAAACTAAATCTCTATAACCACATTTGACCGCAGTATCCGAACTTGGCCTCATAGCATCCTGAACTATGGTGATGCCGCATATACATTGTGCACATCTGACATATGTGACGAACTCTTCCGTGATGTGGAGTCGGTGGCTTGTGGGGCAATGCTGAATTTCATGAATGGCCATAGTGACAGTAGTATGGGGCCCGGATATTTGAGAAACTGATGGCGGAGCTTCTTCAACTCCACGTCAAGTACCATCAGTTTCTCTTTCTGTCTCTGATTTGTTTTCTCGCGTCCTTCGGCATTTCTTCTTTCTTAATTGTGATAAAACTTGTTTATAAGTTTACTTCTTGGTTCTACGGAATGGGACCGGTCACCCTCTTAGTCTAAACTCACATAATCCGAGTCATAATGGCTAAACAAGTAACGGCCACTAATCCAATTCTGTATATAACTTCCTCAACCCTGGTTTAATCGAATTTGTAGATGGCAGCATGGCTCCATCTACTTATACATGGTTCGATTTATAGGGTTTTATGGGGTCGCGAGCATCGTGAGTTTTTCTTCTATTTGAAATTTTTGAATTCTATTATTATTATTCTTACCAGCGTTCTTCGTTAGCCTCGATTGCGTGAAGTAGCACACTGACTTTCACTCTGAAGTAATGTCTAGTTCCTATAAACAATTGTTCAAAGTTCGGTAGGTGCCGGTTGAATGCCGGAGGCCCTTAGTCTTAGGGCAGGACCTTATCTTGAGGGGAAATAGAGAAAGAATGAATACATTTTTTCACCTCAAGATACTGTCCTGTCGTGAAGCGGACTAATTTATCTAGTCCAGGCCACTCTGAAGGCAGTAAAAATCATCACACCATTCCTGTTCCTTATGGTTTAAATATTACCTCCCAACCATCCTATCCTTACAATCGCAGATGAATAGATAACACACACAAATTTTCCCAACAATACACACCCAATTTTGTATCTGTATCCCATCTACTACTATCATGACTAAGGCTCCAACCATTTAGTTTGTTTACCGTTTTTAATACCTTGACCGATACCTTCAAGCCGATAGCACTTTTGGCCGTGGTGAACCTAACGGACCTCTACTTTGGTGGAAGGTACGAGCCCTATTTACCTGTCCAACATTGCATGCTGATAATCATGTTTACCCCTCAAGACACATGAACGGGACTTTCCCATTGTTGCGAAAATGGCCCGTGACTTCCTTGCTATTCCCGGAACCAGTGTTTCTGTTGAGCGGCTTTTCTCGAAGTCTCGACACCTTTGTACCGAGGTCCGCTCATCCATGAAGGCCAACACTATCACGGAGTCATTGCTATCGAAATGCTGGATTAAAGATGGAATATTTGATAGAATTCTTTGTAGCCTAGTTTAATGCCTGTCCTTACTTTATATACTGCCTATATCACGGATTTTCGACCCTCCCTACCTAACCATTTACAAACGGTTACAAACGGTTTGTAAAATGTTTGTTACCGTTTTCGTTTAGTTTGCCCAAAATCTTAAACGAAAACTAAACGGTTGGAGCCTTAATCATGACCCCACACATCGGCCGGACCTACCTTTCGCCCAGTCACAGAATATCACGGTCCAAAAACGGTAAATATTTGATCTCCGCCCTGGCACATCCTGGCATGAGCTTCAAGGCAAGTATAGGACAGCATTAGATTAGCAGAAATCAAGCTACGAAAACTATATGTAAGTATGTACAATATAGGATGAGTATAATATGTATTAATGTGGTTGATTAGTGTCGTGTCCACATGTGTGACGCCGATGCTCGGCAGTTAGATTCCGGTGTCACATCAGGAACATGCCAGATCAGGAATTTGAAACGAAATGAGAACAAACTCAACAACCAGGAGTCTCCTGCTACTCAAATCTCGCATACTGATGAATCTGTGTCTCTAGTATCCGAATATTCACTTTATTTTTGTGCTTATAAAGGACGGGGAACAGCGGAGCTTTCCCGAGGTCGAGTGTCCAAAATTCCAAGTAGTCACATCAAATTTTTGGATCCCGCAGTCTGGCAAAGCCGGTACGTCTGTTCCTGTGCTCCAAGGCGGAGCCCGAAATTGATCACACTCTGTCACATCTCGAATTACAAGAAAACGATGTTTTCTAGTTGGTGCTCTAATAACTTCACCCAATGGCAAAAATGGGGGGAGAAAATCAAGAATTTCGAACTCCCGGAACGTAATAAAAAAGCACCTGCTCTTATCCAACAACCTACCACGAGGAGCTGGACATGTTGTGGAACCTCAGATATCGTTGAGGTCTTTTTGATGTGTTTTTTCTTTTCTGATTTTTGCGGTATTATATACGCCAAAGTTACCCGTCGGCTGGGCCTGTCTCCAGACCTTGCCATACATCGAAGCGACCTAAGATCCGAACGAGTCACGACCGTGTATTATAAAGATGTAATTGTTTATTGCTTCGAATTGAAACGGCCAAATACCCAATAACCAACTAATCTCTACTTTTACATGACGCTCGGGCGTTCATGCATATGCAATCAGGTATTATCTAGTTACGACGAACAAAAAAATAGATCAATGAGACAGCGCACATGGAGAAAAAGAAACGCGTTACTCACTATACTTGGGTCCACCACCTCCTTCCGGAACTGTCCATGTTATATCTTGAGTTGGTACTTTGATATCACATAATTTGCAGTGAATGCAGTTCTGGACATCACAAGGTGAACGTGAGTAGACAAGAAAACAAGCAAAAAGAAGACAACAAGCCGCCAAACACACTTGTGAATTAATAACCAATTTGTGTCCCCCGCAACCTTTCCCTTCCCCCTCCTTCCCACCACCAGACTCAGATTCATCAAGAACATACTCATAAACCCCAGCAGGACATGCTCGACCCAACAATCCAGCGTATTCATTTACGTTGATATGAATGTGATTTTGTCGTCTTTTGATTTCGTCTTGAACTGCCCCTTCAACTAGGTCTGTCCCTCTATCTTTATCCTCTGCGCTACTAGCCTCAGCTGCGGCCATATTCCTAACAGCCTCAACACCGACGCCAACCGCCACATTCTCCCCTTTCCCCTCTATAACTCCCTCCAAATACCTCTCCATATCAACAACTCTCAAATGTACAGGTTGATCTTCCCCATGATTCGTACCTGTCAATGATACGCTAGTTAATAGATCTGTGGATAGAGGTGGTTCATATGGTGGGTAATTTATTGGCTTATGAGATGACGAGAGGTGAGTGGCGGACGCGTCGTGGGAGAGGGAGGAGTGTGGGTGCTGGGGCGAAAGTAGAAAACGTCAACAAGGCGAATGTGTGAGAAGAGAGAGTATATATGCTTACATCCGATCTATTTTGATGTTTAAAAGTCCAAGGAACCCTTCCCTTCAAAAACAAACTATCAATACCTGAATAAAGCATCCCACCCCATATCCCAAACCGGGTATTGAATGAGGGTCTCAAGTTACGGATTTCGTAGAGGTCTGAGCGGATCCACGAGTTGAAAAGGGATGTTGTGTATGATGATAGGTTTGGAGCTGATGTTGATAGGGTTGAAGAAGAACTTGAAGAAGAAGGATGAACAGCTTCCCAAGCAGCTTCAGCAGCCAACATCCCACTCTTCATAGCATTATGAGTTCCTTTTATCTTCCCAACATTCACAAACCCAGCTGAACAACCTATAATCGCGCCACCTGGGAAATGAAGTTTAGTAGGAACGGATTGGAGACCTCCTTCATTTAAGACCCGAGCGGCGTAGGAGAGACGGGATGAGGTGGGGGAGGAGAGGAGGGATCGGAAGTAGGGGTGGTGTTTCATTCGCTGGAAAGTTGGATATATTAGTTTTTAAAAACGAGGAGGGAGGAGAAGAAGAAGGACGTACTTGGAATTCACGATAAGGACTTAACCAAGGATTCTTATAATCCAATCCAACAACCAATCCTAAACTAACCAATCCACCATCCATATGATAAACCCACCCACCACCATAGGTATCCTTACCCAAAGGCCATCCCATCGTATGGACAACCTCTCCAGGTTTATGTTCCTTCGGATCAACTCTCCATACTTCTTTTAAACCAATAGCGTATGTTTGTGGCTGGGCGTCTCGGCGAAGGTTGTAGATGGAGTAAAGTTGTTTGGACAGGGAACCGTGTGCACCTTCGGCGAACAAGGTGACTTTGGAGCGAAATATCATTCCTGGTTCGAATGTTGATTTTTTGCGATAAGTTTTGGATAGACCGACTTCGTTTGTGATGATCCCTCTAACACTCTTCACTTTCTTTCTGTCGTCGAACGGATCTGGAGAATCTTCATGTTCGCTCATTAACAAACCTGCGCCTGCGAAACCAGGATAGACTTCTACGCCAAATTCATCTTGTGCGATATTTCCTAACCATGTAGTGAATTGGCTTAGCGAGACGACGTAATTTCCTTTGTTTCCCATTTGTGGGGGGTGGGGGATGGGGACGGCGTAGTTGGGAGTGAGGTAGAACATGCGAGAGGAAGTGGCTGGTTGAGTTAAAGGGTGGTTAGGTAGGGAGGACCAGGAAGGAAGCAGTTCGTCTAATGCGCGTGGTTCTATCACGGCTCCAGAGACGATATGCGAGCCTAAAGTAGATGTTCAACATTCTGCTTTGTTGGGTAAGGACAGACACATACCGATTTCACTACCTTTCTCCAACACAACCACTCTAAGTTCTTTCTCCAGTTGCTTCAATCGAATAGCAGCACTCAATCCGGCGGGTCCACCACCAACAATACATACATCTACTTCATCTTCTGGTCGTTCTATTTCGGAAGGTTTGAAGACCTCGTTGAGAGAAGTATGAAATAATCTGGATGGACGCGGTAATCTGCGTCGGAGCATTGGACGAAAAAGCAGAGGAGCATTGATCACGTGCATTGAGAGATGTCTTCTACTGTCCGCATCGACCTGGCACCAAAAGCCGGTTTCTGCATAAAATCGTCGTCTCTGACCACCGCAGTTCTTCCACCACCACCATCACTACCACTTCCTCCCAAATCACTCGAACCAACTCCAGGTCCTATCCCCGTTCCAAAAGGTCTAAAAGTCTTCATCAATATAGCATGGGATCCACATGTACCACCACCTCCAGAAGGAAACGAAGATGCTATAAAACGCGCTATGGAAGGTGAAGATGTCGATGAGAAGCATCCCTCTGTGTGGTATGTTCCCGTAATCGTGTCTAATGCGAGACAAAATACAGATAAAGGTGTGTGTAGCCTTTTTTTTTCTTTTTCGTATTCGCTTACCTTTATTGGAAAGCTGGCAACCCATCTATCGTGTTTGACTGCATCTACAACACAACTGTAAAATCACGAACACTTCGTGATCCAGATTTCAAACTATTCATCGTAGGTCCGTCTTTCTTTTATCCATCTGCTTGTCAACCCGTTGATTCGTTCGTTGGAATAACTTAGAACTCGCATTACAGCGTATCGAATCCCAAACAAGATTGACACTATCACGCGAAATCGGTACACCGAATATTGCAAGTAAAGGCAAGCTTCTCCCTCGGTCTGTCCACCTCCCTGCATCCACCATGGCTACTTTCACCGGGGCTGCAACATCCACATCGCCGTCATCCACTTCAATTCTAGACATAGGGATTGGAAAGCCCACGTTGGCCACTAATGGAAAACCACCTCTCATTCAAGAAATATCCAAGGCGAATCGAACTAACGACACTACCTCTACCGTACCCAAATCATCAAGAACATCTTCAAGTTCTTTACCAGGTTTACGGGGTATCATGAAGAATTCTTCATCCGCCATATCCAAACCCCTTGCACCCCAAAACATCATTCCAAACGCTCATCTCGACTGGTCTTGGACGAAAGAAGATTCTGGACGTCTTCGAATAGAAGTCAACGTCCCAGGACTCGTAAGTCTTGTCCTTTTATCCTCATCCTTACCCTCCTACAAGTCTCTTTTGCTAATCAGACACGCGCCATCGTCCAATCCTCCTCCCTCGAGATTGAACCGCGTCGTCTCACACTCTCTATCCCCACTCGACGAACCCTCGACATCGACCTGGCACCTTCAGACGCCGAAATCGTTTCACGCATCAGCTCTTCCATCAACGCAGCACTACTACCTCAAAAGCCACTATCCGATTTCCAAGAAACACGTAAAGACCAAGAAACATCACGTACTCTTCAGCTTAAACGACAACGGGATTTCGACGTGGATGGTGCCGAGGCGGAATGGAAAGTAGGGAATGAAGTGGTTGTCATTCACTTATGACTTTATCTTACTTGTGTTTACTCATTTTCGCAGTATGAATCATTCCTAGTCGTAATTTCGTTACTTAAAAACATCAGCTATATAAATCATGAGTAAAATTAAGTCCTGAGAGTAGAATAACCAGCCATCGAAATTATTCGACAAGTCAATAGCACACAAACGGTCTTGGGAAGCCTAGCCGCCCGCCTTCCCAAGTAATGCATATCCATTCCCCTGAGGTCCATAAAGCTTTTTTGGAACAATGAGCATTAGTCTTGAGGGGTGAAGCAGATGGAATACCTTGTTATGACATCTCACACAGAACGGATCTCCGTCGTGATCCAGCAACTTATTCGAATGCACAGAAGTACCACATTCCACACATCTCAGGCAAGTCTTATGGAACGTTTTGCCAACGGCCTTGACCTGTGTAAAGAAATTGGGGACCCAACAAAAAGAAAAAGGAGATACAAACTCACCTGTTCAGCAAAATATACATTCTTCATACATCTCGGACATACAGGCGTACCAGCGCCCCATTTCCTAGGACTAGGACTTGCCGATCCCGTCATATGAACCCCGACTCCACCCGTCAATGCAACACCATACCTTGTCCCAGTCGATGTTTGCTTCAACGGAGTGAAGTTACCATACGTTCCAAGATTTCGATCTAGTGCGGTGCGTGGTACGGATTCTGAAAAGCTCTTAGTGACTAGATCATCCTCAACCTGCTCTCCTTCTCCTTTGGTAGGAGAGTAATTGGAAGGAACGGAGCCGACACTATGGGAAGTATAATGTTTATACCCCGTCCGCGATCCATTTCCGTTGTTAAGGTAGAGAGGAATGGTTCGTGGGATAGTGCCAATCCCAGGTCGTCCAGTATTAGAAGGATAAGATAAAGTACTTGATTCAGAAACAAAATCGCGATCTTCCTCTTGTTCAAGTGGATCATCATTACCGGCCATAGGCACATCGTGCACCTCTTTTTCCTCTTCTTCACGGATCGTATTATCATTGACAGGCGTCGTACTTGGGTTACCCTCACTTCCGGTGGGCGTACTAAACAAGGGAAGCTGGAATGCAGGCGATGTCGGACTGGACCCACGGAGGAACGTGGGAGAAATGGGGCTTGTAGCGAGTGATCTATTAGGTCTTAGTCGAGGAAGGGGAGTTCCTCCCGTGCTCAAAGGACGTAACAAAGCCTGAGGTGAGAATACATTCTTGGTGGGAGAGGATACAGGTGATGACGTCTGTGAGCGGTCGATGTTGTTAGGTGGGGCCGCATTAGGAAGATTGGCATGACGCAAATCGCGTGTGCCAAAGTTCTTGAGATGACATGGTTTACTATTGATTATAATGTGAGATGGTGGGTTAGTTAAGAATGAAAGTTCAAACCAGTATGGCTGTGATTTTATTTTAAGCAAAAAGGGTTAGATAGAGAAATTCAATGAACGGACCTCCAAGTCGTGTTCGAGAAGTGTGGATGTTTCGAGTCTCTTTTTACATGTGGTACATGATAGACAAGGCTAATAGATGGTGACAATATTGGATACGGTATAGTTGTAAGAATATCTGCTGACCTTGTGATATAGCTTGCACAAGAGAGATAAGTATGAGAAAGAATGAATTGGGATGATATCGTACCTTGCGACCTGGACCCATAATCTAAGAGATGATAAGTTAAATTGAAAAAAAATGCAAGGAATATTGTTTAAACCTGTTCTGCTGCATAGACTAGCTTTAAGCAGTTTGGACAAGTAGGATTTGTAGTAAACGGATGCATGGATGGTGAGGTGGTTACTCCAAAGGAGGGGGGGGAGATCTCGTGCTTACATGATAAGCGGAGATTGAAAAGGCTGTGCGTGAAAAATTTGGTGGATTAAATCTTTTCTCATCTTTCTTCTCCTTCTCATCCTCTAATAGACAGACAAGTCTTCCCCCCTTTAAATTTCCCACAAAAAAAAATGTCCGACGATGAGAGCCACAATCATACCTTTGAGGCGGTCAGTTCTTTACCCTTATCGTATACACATCATCTCTCACAAATGGTAGGCGGGCTCGGGTGCCTCTTTGACCTTTCCCATGCAATGCTCTGCCCTCCGCAAGAACGGTCACGTTTGCATCAAGGGTCTGCTCTCCATTTCATTTATCCATCTTTCTCAAATTCACCATCTTTTCTCAGGTCGTCCTTGCAAGATCGTCGACATGTCGACCTCCAAGACCGGCAAACACGGTCATGCTAAAGTTCATCTTGTGGCCATCGATGTATGTTCACTTCTCTTGCTAATAACCCGGACCCTCTATTTAAAACCCATCATCACGCTTAGATCTTCACTGGAAAGAAGTTGGTCAGTCCACATCACACACACCCATCATATCCATCTATTCATCATCATCCTCATCTACAGGAAGATATCTGTCCTTCCACCCACAACATGGACGTTCCCAATGTCCAACGTAATGAATACCAACTTGTCAGTCACATGCACATGAATTCCTTTTCGGTATCTGGCTTCTACGCATTCGATTCACATGCCATACTTTTTTAGGTCAACATTGATGATGGCTTCCTTAACCTCATGACTAACGACGGCACCGCCAAAGACGATGTCAAGGTCCCTGATGCAGATCTTGGAAAGGATATCCAAGCTGGCTTCGACGAAGGAAAAGATCTTTTGGTCACCATTATCAGTGCTATGGGCGAGGAGCAGGTAGGTCTCATCTTCCACCTCCTTTACTCCTCTGACTTGTGCAACAACAGGCCATCTCTTTTAAGGAGGCCCCAAAAGGCTCTTAATGACTCTGAGTTTTTTCGCTGTTCTCGGCACGTGATATACGGCGACCGATTCTCTGCTGCATTCATTAACGTCTCCAACAGCCCTTAGGCCCAGCGCACCGTCGTCACAGTCTGTACACGCCATTTTTTGTCCATTAGCTCTTACATACTACATCATATATTTTTTCTCTTGCGCCACGACTCCTCCCCCACGAGGCCCTCTCCATCCACTGTCTGTTTTTTCCCCCCCTTCTAGTTCTGTCCTGTACGCTGTGTCCCTTACTTATCGCAGGCATCTCACACTACTCGTCGATCTCTTGTCATATTCCAACCAGGATGAAATAAAAGCAGAATGAACAAAGAATGGGCTCGTAAATAATTACAGAAATCACTGGACGTTACATAAGTAAGGCTGAGCTTCAATTGATCCGATTGCCGAGGTCACCTTTACTATTACCTTCACTGCAAATGGCATCTGTAATGTCCTGCCGGAGTCAACTCAGTCTCTATATGAGGCCAACGTCGCGATTCAATGTGGCTCGGGCTCTGACAACGACGACAACAACAACAAGAACGGGTACCAGCTCAACAAAAACTACCCGTTTCGAAGACACTGCCTCATCTCCAAATACCCACTTCAAAATCACACTTCGACGGTCAGCCATCTCATTGGGAGATAAAATCAAAGGAACACTAAAAGCTCTCGGTATTCATCGACGATTCCAAACCGTGTATTTCCCACATTCACCAGAGGTGGCTGGGAAGATATTGAAAGTGAAAGAGTTGGTCGAGGTGGAAAATGTCCCTAGGCATTTGGTACTCACAAAGCAGGAGCAGAGACAGCAGAGGAAGGCGCCGAGGGGCTATAAAGTTGTTGGTTCCAGGATGACAGAGTTTATGCATGCCTGAGGTTGTTTTCAGTGCGATGACTCTTTTTTTTTGTTTTGTCCTCGTGGAACTGAAGCTATAACAGCAATGGCGGCTCTTGTTATTATGTTCAATCTCTCCTTGTTTCCTTTACAGTTCGCAGTTGAGATTGGATGGATAATATACAAATGATTTTAAAGCTACAGGAAATTTTATTTTTTTCTTTTCTTTTTTTTCATCCTCAAACGATTTTCCATGCCTCAATAATCTCATTTAACGACCTAACACTCCAACCTGACCCAAGAGCAGCCGTCATCCTCGTCCCAGTCGCGTGCAGCACCTCTTTGATACCCACATCCAACATTTGGCTATCTAAAGTACCCTCTGGCGGAGACACTCCAAGGCATTGTGCATGTGCATCCCTCGCCAGCCCACGTAGGACCACCAGGAGCGTCGATACAGGAACCCCATTCCTCAAGAGGTACCAAGCAAGATACCGGTTCAGCTCCCTGTCTAGGCCTTCTTCCTTTAACTCTATGTCAACACCACCCTCTCTGATCTTTGTCTCCGGCAAATGGTCTCCACGTGCATATCCGCCTAGATAATCCATGAATTTCGGATAGGTACGCACCGCATCAAGCCGTCGATCTAATGCATGCAAAGCCCCTAGTACTGTCGTATCCCTGATCAAAGGTGGTCGTGGGTTATTCTCGGTCCGTCCACTAAACCTCCTTTCATACACTTTAGAGTAGAAATCAGCAGTAAACCGGAGATCCTGCAGTTGCAAATGGAAATATCGTGATTTGGGAGACATGTTGCGATATTTGTAAAGGGTTAGGTGTGACTGCAGCGTCTGGGGTTTGTCTTGCAAAATGCTGTCTAGCAGTGCAGCATGACAGTAGGTATGGAAGAGTTTCTCTTCTGGTGTTTCTCCCTCCGAACGAGCAAAATGGTCCGCGAATGCCAGAAAGAGAACATTATTTGAAAACGAAGTGATGAACTCGGAAAGATCCCCAGCCGGATGCGTTTTAGTGTCCGTAAGCTGCGGGAAATCTAAAGTAGCAGAGTCTCCAGAAGATGATCCAGAGCGAACGAAAAGACTTCGACTCCCCCTCGGGTCCTCAGTGTAGCTTAAAAACGCTGTTCGTCGTTTCACGTACAAAGTCTGGCTCCGTAATAAGGCTTCTTTATGTCGAGGATGAGCAGCTGTATCAAGATAAAACGGCCAATAACGTGGAGTATCCACACGAATCGAAACGAGCTTATCCATGTCGGGAATCAACGTCGGCGAGATGAGCTGTGTCGTGCCAATATCATCTACTCCATTCATGGTAATCTTCACAGGCAAGTACACAATTTCGTTAGTATCCACGTCGCGCGCGATCAGACATCTAGGCTCGACAGCTAGAACCCATAAGTGACGGAGGGCCTGCAAGAAACTTTTGTTGTCCGAAGAAACGTGATGGAATCGGGGGAAGAAGGCTGTCACCATGCAGGCTATCGCAGCATCGGAGGTGCCTAAAGTATAACGTCCGCCGCCGAGGAACAGCAACCCCAAGGACATATGTGTTGAGATATGGACACCGTATTTGAATCCCTGATGATACATCATTTGCTGGGACATCCCATAGGCATACCGCAACCGCCGCAGACAGGTGATTTCGCCAGTCCCAGCCATGACCATACAAAGTGAGATAGAGATCAGGTTCAGTCCATCTCGTACTGCTGAACGTTTAATCTTGTGATCGAAAGCAGGTCCTATCGAGATTATGACAGATAAGTGTCATGTACACCAGATAAGGATTTAAGCAGACTTGCCATTTGTATATGCCATTCTCGAGAACATGTCAAAGTGCCTCACAATCAACTGATAAGCTTCTTGACGTGCCGTACCGGCGTATTTCAGGCCAATAACGAAACAACATCCGGCTAATATGTTGTAGTAAGCCAGCTCCATAGAATCATCTATCGGTTTTCCAGTTTTCGATCGAGCCTCTCGGATTGCTTGCGGCACTTGGTGCATCAGCCATTCGTTATTTGGAGTGATAGAATCCCAAAGAATGAGTGATCTTGCGATGGTCCGAATAAGCAAAAACGTGGGTTGGATAGCGTTGAGGGCGAGCACCGTGTCGGGTATTGTCAATATATCGGCGATATCTTTACGGCCCGTCCGCAGATACATCAGCCCAAGGGCGATGGAGGCTGCAGGAGACGTCAAATTGATATCGAACGGGTTAGATGCCCGATTTCCCAGCACCCTGCTCGCGTCACCATGGATGAGGATACTAAGTCGCTTTAAAAGCCCTAAATCTGCAGGGATTGTCGTTCCTTTGCCAAGGACGATCATTCCAAATGCGAGAGCGCTGGCATAGGTGTACGCTTCGCGATGCTCATTGCTCAAGTCCGGTTGAACAAGATCTCGTCGACTAATTTGATTGAGGCACACTTCAGCCATTCGTCGATTCTTTGTACCGAGGTATAAAAGACCCACACCAGACAGCCCAGCAGCTTGAGTAACGAGAGAAACGTTGAGGTCTACCGTAGGTGTAGGAAGAAGGGCGGGTGTATGGACCGCAAGCAGCTTTGTGACATGCTGGTTTCCACTGCCAACATTAGCTGCTGACAAGCCAAGTAGAACGCCGATGGATGTGAGATCGTGTTTGGGCGTCAAGTAAGCAAAAGTGTGCCATGTCAGCATTTCTTTCAGATGGCCAGTAAGCCCAAGTCCGAGTAGGAATCCAGCATGTTCGGGTGACAATTCAGACGGTTTGTTGAAAGCGATCCATGAACTTTCCACGCCCATCGCAGTTGGAGAGACTCGCAATCCAGCTGCAACTCCATTGTGGAATTCACCCCAGGATACGGATTCTGGCGACACTTTGCCAACCTCGGGTGTGATAAGGATGTTCAATGGCTGAACTCGGACTGTGTACTCGATCTTGGGAATTATATAGGCCTCTCTTGTCACAAGCGGTACAGAGCCAAACGTGAACATGGCTCGGCCATACGGGAGGGCAAACGTCCGTTCCGCGACGCGCATTGCCTGATTCTGATGCTCTTTGGTTTGATCGTGCTCACTGGAAAAGAACGGTTTACGTTATGTTTGAGAAACGACATCGAACTTGCCCACCTCAGTTCCGGACGATCTAAACTCTTGATGGACGGAATAGTTGAAGAACATAGCATACGACCCACTTCTTCTAGTCTTCGGTCTTGTCCAAAGCGAACATCGGTGAATTCCTTGAGGTTGAGATCCACCCCGGAAACTGCATCGATTTCGCCTCCAGCCAACGCGCGAGATTCGGCAGTTATTTCTCCAATCGTTTCCCGAGGCTTGAGTGGATTCTAGAATAACATCGGTAATTCAGTTCAATTTACCTGAAGAAAGATTTCTGTGGACTGACAATAAAGTCTTTTCTCGATCTATAACCGTCACTGAAGAGGATATCTGGATTCTGAGTGGCAGAAGCAGCAAGGTCATTACGACCAATAGCACGATAGGCTTCCAAAGGCCAGTTTCCAGGCGGCGCAAGCTGACAAGTGCGTGCAGCCTCTCTTAACGGCGCTGAGATACCTAGGGGCAGCAAATAAAGTAGATCGGCAGTATTTTGAGTAACCATCTTGTAGATCACGTTCTCAGCCCTCTTCTGACTTTCTCGAACCTTTGAATCGGAAAGAGTGTTGAACAAAAGACTTAATTCGTGTAATTGGTGAAGTGGATCGCAGACACCATATTCCAAGGATGGAGTAATCTGAAATCGCGTGACTATATGCTGAAGGTCATGCCATGGCACCTTCCAATCAGGAGTACTGATGCGTCCATACAAAATAGCCGATATATCTGGCGGCCACACTGGAATTCGGTCGTCGAGGTGTTCATGTTCTGTGTGATATCCGGTGAAATCGCAGAATAGTGCAATGAAAATTAGAACATACGAGAGGTAATAGGAGAAGGCCAGGCTGAGATTGCATCAGGAACCAAACGTTTCCAATAGTCGGCCCACTCTGGGCGGATGGCCAAAGCTATCCGACAAAGGACAGGTGTAAATCTCAAAAGATCGCTATGACGATGAATTAACAGCCGAAGATGTTCACCGAGCATATGTAGTCCGTATAATAACGGGCAAAGCAACGGGTGGGGTGAATTCACGGTATGGACTGGACGAGGTATAGGAAGGGAAGGCGGGGTACGTAGAAACCTCAAGGCTGGATCTTCACGGAACCGAGCGTGCGACGATGTTTGTGCAAGTTGAAGCCAGGGGTTTGCAGGCACAAACACATCTTCAACTCCAAGCCCGAATATTGCATAAAGTGCGCTAGTAAAACATCCAAACTCCACATTCTCTGCAGTTGACCACCACTGTGCTGACCAATTCTCCAAGAAAGCGCGGTGAAAATCAAAGCTAACGTCGGCAGGAAGGATGAGCGCAAGCAATTGAAAACATTCGGTTACTAGGACATCCTGGGCATATATATCAAGGACGATACGTGACTTCCATCCATCTTTATAAGTTACGATAGTTGTTCCCCACTGCGCTTCCTGTACGGAAACAATGATTCCATGGTCTTCAGGCTCTGAAAAAAGCGATTGGTCGACATCCATTTGGGTGGTAGCAAGTTCGGAGGTATGCCTAATTACCATAGGCAGCTCACATAAACCGTGGGTCAGAATGGATAGCTCTCCTAAAGGCTTGACAACTAGCAAATCCCAGACATTCTTCCGAGTCGCGCGAAGCGAAGTAGCGGCACAGGCAGGCGTTTCTTTCTGAAGCAACACTTCCATGGTCCTGTCTTCTTTCTGCGACAATGAGAATACAAGCAGAGATTGGCTGGCAGGAAGGCAGATAGACAACAAACAGCGAGCGCGTTGGCCATCCCAGCGATTGTCGAATATAGAAGCCGATATACTGCGCCATGATTGTGCACTGTAAGAATTGGTGTCTTAGAACAAAATTATTAATTGCGAACAAGAACAAGACATACTCTTCCTTTCCTATTGAATGGGTTACTAGGCTTTCCATCCAGTATGCAGCCTTCATCCTTCCATGTTCGATAGGTGTGAGAGTGATATCTGATTCCAATCGTCCTCCAAGAGCCATTTTATCCAACGTCATGCTAAGGTCATTGCGCGACAGCGAGTTTCGGCGTCCTTTCGCTGGTCCTGTGCGCGATTGGGAAGTGCCACCAGACACCAATGATGCCATGGTGGTCGTTGACGAAAGGGCAGGGGCCATACCAGGTAAAGATGAGAGTGATGGGACTTCCGGTAATTCGAAAAGATCTGGAATTACAGGTGCTTCTTGAGACCGCGCGTTTGGAGACATGGGGCGGAGGCGATCTCGACCATCGAACAATGCTAAAGTTCTACGGCTTCCAACACCCGACATCGACTGTCGTTTTTGCGTGCTATTTGTTGAAGTAGTACCCTGAGCACGACAGAGAGGGGCTGGAGTGTCTTTGGGTCTAATATAGACATAACGCCAGACTGAGAGTTGCTGTTTCTCAACGTCGACCGTGACCAAGATCTGACTGTCAGAGATAATGTTACAATGGGAGGCCCAAATAATCATCTCTGTGGGAGGAATGGACTTTAAAGGTCTAGTCGAATTCTCGTCTTCATCTATCAAGGCTGCTGGGACGTCACTAGTGGGTCCAAGGATACCAGCTGTTAATCCAACTGCTGCTGCTTCGGAAAAAGGACTAGTAACAGAGAAGATGGTGGGTAATACGGCATCACCGCTGAGATCAGCCTCGGCCAATTCAGTAGGTTCGAGGACGCGTTGGATCATGACGCCGTGGGGTGAAATAGGCCAAGCTTTCCGAACAATAAAGGGTAGAGAAAAGGTGTAATCCATGCCATTGAGTAGATATATCTTTCCTATACTTCGAAGGAATACGAAGATGGCTGGAACCTTTTCGTGGACACCTGGATCTGGTTTGGTATTTATCTGTGTTCGAGTGAAAGGACCGAAGGTTAATCGATCACTGGACACCGAAGGAAGATTGTCGACACTGGTATAGTTGGTTGCACTATGGGAGACGGGGGTACTTTGGTAGTCGATCTGCTCGAGTTCACCCAGACATGCCCATTGAATAGATTCACCTTCTTCCTCAAAGTTCCACTTTTTTACCATCACACCTCCGTAACTCATTATTACAGTATGAGCATTCCAGGACACCTCGCGTTCGTTCGCGTCATTTCCGGTGAAAAATGTGGCTGTTTGGATCGAAAAAACATCTTCGGTGTCTGAGCCGCGAAGAGCAGTTTTAATGGCTTGCAAAAGGGGAGTATCTTTTGAGATAGGTTGAGATGAAGGACAAGTTCGAGAAAGAAATTTGAAAGCAGAGGATGTTGGTGGGCCATGGGCAGCGATGAATATAGGTGGCATCCAATAATTGGTTCAACGGACAGAAACGTACGAACAATTATAAACCTTTGTCAGATTTTTTTGGCACGCGGACGAATTCGAAGTATCCTTTTAGATTGAGTGAACTAGCTACAAAATATGAAATTCCAAGATACAGAGCAAACATTATTGATAAGCCCTACCAAAAAATGGGCATAGAAAACCGTACTATACGAGATGTTAAATAGGGGGAACCGACTCAGAGACGACAGACTGGGGAAAATAAAATAAAAAAGAAATTCCAAGAGAGACGATGATAGATGTAACGAAGAAAAAGTAAGAGCAAGTAAAAAAAAAAGTGAATAAAAACACATGTGTGCATGTACTTCTTGATACAACTCGAAAAAAGTATGCCGACCTTCCCATGAATGTTTGCTGGAAACTCGGATATCCTGGTTTGCGAGATCCCAGCGGTTGCCAAATGTAATCGGGTCCTCCAAAAAATTGAATGCCAAGGCTTCATCACCCCAGATATGTGCCAAAGAATGCGAAGAGAGAAGTCTATATGAGAATGCAAAATAAAGATATGGGCAAGTAACATGAGAGGTTTGTTGTCGTCTACACGAAAACATATCAGGGCAAAAGCAAAAAAAGCGACTGAATGAACAACAACATACAAGAGTCAGTTCATCGTAACTTGAACGCGGAATTGGTCCTCTTCCTTGCTCCGACAAGTTCCTGGTGATTGGGTAGGGGGAAAGCCGACAATGACTTGCTCTCTTCTCCATCCAGACGCCATATATTAGCAATTGGTGAATTCTTATCTGAGCTAGCGCTGTCACCCCGAGCGCGGGGGAACATTGCCCGAGGAGATGCAATATCTTCATACTCTTCGACAGAGGAAAGCTCAGCCGAGGAGGTAGTCGTTGACGTTGGAGAAAGCGCAGGAGACTGGACAATGTCCTGGAGAAACGAAGGAAGAAGAGGTGCGGGCGCTTGAACAGTGAGAAGGTTATTGCTGTTGGAACTGCTGTTGTGGCGATTGGTGTCTGGACCTGTGGAATAGAGCGGCGATGGTTGACGGTGGCCAGAAGTCTGGTATATGGGACTTGATGCAGGATAAGGAGGGCTCTGGCTTGTGTATTGTGAGCCTAATGAAAAGTGGGACTGGGAACGGTGAACCGGACGCGTCTGGGGTGTAGATAATTCGATAAAAGGCCGTCGAATTTGCGGAGGCGTCAGCGAGTGCGAACGTGGAGCCTGCGCAGGACCAGCGGCTACATTGGGGTTATTTCCACCAAGCTGTGTCTGTGCCAAGACAGATGTGAGAAGTGCAATACGTTCTGCCTGTACGGCAGCAGAAATGGAATCTCCGTTACCCTCCGCATCTAAGAACTAAATTAGTAAAAAATCGAACTAGGGAAATAGTGAGACACACATGGAAGACAGGTCTGACAGACTTTCCGTCGTCTCCAGTTGAGGTAGTTGCATTTCTGACAAATCCAATCTCCAGGTTGCTGGATAAGGAAAATTAATACGTAGTTTCTCATAACATGACATTTGACGTACATGAGAAATAGGCCCTCTATTACCCGTATTAAGGATGGGAGGCTGCTGGAACCGTGGTTATCAGTAAAACGCTACAGATACGGGTGACTTCAAATCTTACTGCGACGCCTACGAGGCCGCTGGGACGGATCTGCCCTTGTTCAGGGAAGGGTTCGTTATCAGGCCAATACATGATGCATGGCGATAGAGGGTCGCTAGAAACATTTTGAACTTTCCCACCGACGGCAAAAGCACGGCCAGAAGGTGTGAGTAAAGGATGCGTAGACTTGGGAAGATTAGCAACATGAGGGAGGGGGGAAGAAGATTCAAAAGGTGAAGGAGGCGGCAAAGGAGCAGCGGAATGTGGAGTAGGAGGAAGCTGAAGCTGTTGCTGCTGCTGCTGCTGAATTTGTTGTTGCTGAATTTGCGGCTGCTGATTTGGCTGTTGATGCTGCCCAGGTGGATCAGACGAGTAGTAAACGTTGTTAGCCATGGAATTGAATCGCGGTGACGGTAGCCCTCGGGAGGTCGAGGAGTGTGAGGACGACTGTTGAGCAGGCGCTTGTGCATTCCCTGATCTAGGACATCCACAACCGATACAAGCAATATTGCGCCTGTGAAGAATCATACAGGGAAAAGATTCAGTTAGCATGACAGTGTTTGGGGAGGGCGGAAAGGAGAAACTGGACATTGACGAAGTGTTTACAGTTTTATAGAGACTCACCCAAAGTTGTGAGCGGCACATTTCGGCGAGTTGCATCTAGAGGAGAGAGAAGAATTCAGTATCTGATTACTCATGAAATGTCTATCACTCGATCGTGACTGTTTGAATTGAAGTGATCGAGGCGAGGCGGTCGGGTCCACCAAATACATTCCAGATAGAAAAGATGACGATGAAGATGGGCGGAAGTATTCACTTACATCCAGTCGCCAAGCCTGAAGCAGGTCTTAGGATTTGGTGGATTACTTGAAAGAGTGTATTCTGTGATTCTTGAAGGACTATCGATTTCGGACATGGATGACTTGAAGGTTTGAAGGGAGGAGGAGACGCGTAATGGAGGGGAAACAAGGAAGGTGGGATGAAGAGTAAGAATGGGAGCAGTAGACGCTGGCGTCTGTGGAGGGTCAGAAGTCTGTCAGAACGCAAGCCATATACGTAAGGAAGACCAGTGGTTGGATCTTACGGTATTTCTGAGCGCAAAGCGCTGTAATTTATGAAAAGGTTGAAGATCAGTCTCTAGGGCGGTTGTGACGGAAATTGCACGGCTAGAGACCGAGAGGGCGAAGGAAGCCTGTTATTGATCATGATGAGATCAGTCGCATAAAATGGAATAATAAATGGTTGGAGAAAAGAAAACAGGGTGATCGAGCCATGGGTGTGCCAAGCATAGTACCTCCGTGCAATGCGTGGAAGAGTTTTTTTCTGGAATTTTTTTTGTCGATTAATTATGGACGACAACCGAAATCGACGCATCTGTTACAGCACGTGATTTACACGAACACCCATAAAAGGGAAACTCATTAAGGGATCTCATCGTTTCATGATTTGGAAATTGCGGCGAGGAATGGATTATTTACACACCTCTTCATGAGTTCGGAACACGGCCCAGACACTATCGCGCTGTGATGATGAATATTCACGGCGTAGCTCCCACATTGATATGGGAACGGGAATCGGACTGGGAGTGAACTGCTCAGAGACCTGTGTGAAGAATTATGTCAATATTTGCTACAGTCACGGTAAAATGACATGAACGCGTACATTATGCGGAAGAAATACTTTATACAAGAAAGATTCCGCCATGGCTGGTAGATTATATAACTGTATAGAGTGATAGGTAAGAGCGGTTCAGGTTAAAGGTGTTAAGCTTGTAATTCCGAATACGCCACTGACCTTGAGGACACGAGAACGAGTAGTGAAAAAAGCCTCGTGAAAAGCTTTTGGCAGCGATGACTGCGATGAGCCGGAGTCATGGTCACTACTTCCCGATGACGTGGGAGATAAATCCAAATATGGTCTTGGCAGAAAGACATCAGGCGCATCATCGGAGGGAGTTATCTGGAGTGCTCTCAGGGAAGAGGGGGAGTGGGAGATGGTGGTGAGCATGGGTGGAGGGAGGTATAGGTTGGTGGTGACGAGGGACGAGGGCGGAGTACTTAAAAAGGGCGGATATCGATGGGAGGATCGTCGCAATGACTGGAATCGAATCAAAAGTGTTGGACACGGAATTTGTCTAGTTAGATTTGGACAGAGAAGGTCAGAGCA
>Ga0193742_1000765_pt1 | contig 20532 bp, 24 predicted proteins | sample L2c1metaG_FD_165511 | JGI IMG/M metagenome (GOLD analysis project Ga0193742, IMG submission 165511) | Soil microbial communities from a riparian zone of the East river system, Colorado, United States - L2c1 | ecosystem: Environmental > Terrestrial > Soil > Riparian zone | place: USA: East River... | reverse complement strand
GCGAGCTCGCCCCGACGCTGCCGGTCCGCACCCCCCGCTGCTACCTGTCGGCCTACGACCCGCCGGGCAACACCTACACGGTGGTGCTGGAGGACCTCGCCCCGGCCCGGCAGGGCGACCAGATGGCCGGCTGCAGCCTCGACGAGGCCGAGCTGGCGCTGGCCGAGATGACGCTCCTCCACGCCCCTCGCTGGGGCGACGCCCGCCTGACCGGGCTGCCCTGGCTGCACCGCATCGCACCCGACACCCCCGAGCGGATGGCCGGGCTGGTGGGCGCGTTCTCCGGCGGCTTCCTCGACCGCTACGCCGACGGCCTCGAGCCCGAGGTCGTCGCCCTGGTCGAGCGGTTCGTGCCCCGGATCGCCGCCTACGTCGCCAACCAGCCGGAGCCGTGGAGCGTGGCCCACGGCGACTTCCGGGTCGACAACCTGCTGTTCGGCGGCGACGACGGACGGGTGGCAGTGGTCGACTGGCAGACCGTGGTGCACGGACCGGGGCTCGCCGACCTGGCCTACTTCCTCGGCGCCAGCCTGCCGATCGCGGTCCGGCAGGACCACGAGCGCGCCCTGGTCGCCAGCTACCACCGCCGGCTCGCAGCTCTGCACGTCGACCTGAGCTTCGACGACTGCTGGACCGGCTACCGCCGCTACGCCTTCGGCGGCCTGATCATGGCGATCGTCGCGTCGGCGCTGGTGGAGCGCACCGCCCGGGGCGACGAGATGTTCACCACCATGGGCAACCGCCACGGTTGCCACGCCCTCGACGTCGATGCGGAGGCCTTGCATTCGTGCTGACGTTGGCAGGGGGTGACATCATCGGCGGGGAGGCTGACGGGCGCTGGGCGCAGCGCTACGGTCCCCTCGGAGGCGGGCTGAACCAGGTCCGGGTGCGGACGGACGACGGCCGGGAGGGGACGGCGATCATCGAGCTGACAGGCGCACACCAGCATCGGTACTTCCCGGTGGCCCGAGCGGACGACCTTCCGGCGTGACGACGTTCCCGCCCGCATCGAGGGTCCGGCGCACCCAACGGGAACGTTCGTCGGCCTCGGCCAGCCGCCTGCTCGACGCCGCCATCGAACTGATCGCCGCCCAGGGCTTCGCCGCCACCACCCAGGCCGACATCGGCACCCGCGCCGGCTACAGCCGGGCGATGGTGCGGGAGCGCTTCGGTTCGGCCGAAGCCTTGCTCGACGCCCTGTTCGAGCGGCTGGTCGACCGCTGGCACCTCGAGATCGCCCCGCTGCTCGAGGGCCACACGGGCCCCGAGCTGCTGTCCATCGCTCTGGAGGCGTTCCGCGACCGCCTGCGCGACCGGCCCGTGGAGGCCCGCGCCCTGTTCGTGCTGCAGTTCGAGGCCACCGGACCGATGGCGGTGCTGCGGGAACGGGTGGCGGCGGTGAACCAGGCACTGCTGGCGTCGATCGCTGCGAGGCTGAGCGAGGGCCAGGCCGCCGGCACCGTCCGCCCCGACGTCGACCCGGAGACCGCCGCCCTCGACTGGGTCGCCACCCTCCGCGGCGCCACGTTCCTCTGGCTGATCGACGAGGACTTCGACCTCGACACCTTCGTCGCCCGCTGGTCGCAGCAACAACCCACCCTCTACGGCTGACATCTTCGGCCTCCTCAGCACTATCGATCGGGGAGCAGGGGGACCGTGAGGTCGGGGTCGTTGCCCAGGAGCACCGCGCGGGTGATGGCGGTAGAGCCGAAGCGGGTGCGGACGTCGTCGAGGGTGGCGTCGAGGGCGCCGCCGCTGCCCCGGCGGAACGGCAGCACCAGCTGCACGGCGGAGGCGTCGGACAGGTTGCCGACCGCCACGCCCACCAGCGTGATGCCCTGCCGGCGGACCAGCGGCTGGGCCTTGGCCATCAGGTCGCGCGCCACTCCCAGCACGGTGCCGGTGTGGGCGGTGGCCCGGTCGAGCGTGTGCGACCGGGTGGCCCGGGTGAAATCGTCGAAGCGGAGACGCAGGACCACCGTGCGCCCCACCCGCTGGGCCGCCCGCAGGCGCCGGCACACCCGGTCGACCAGCGCCACCAGCGACTCGTCGACCAGCCCCGCCGCCTTGGGCCGACTGCCCAGCGCCCGCTGCGCCCCCATCGAGCGACGCCGCCGCCCCACCACCACCGGCCGGGGGTCGCGGTTGTGGGCCAGGGCGTGGAGGTGCCGACCGCCGGCCGGCCCCAGCATCGCCACGAGCGCCGACTCGGGCAGCTCGGCCACCTCGCCCACGGTGTGGACGCCCCGGGCCTGCAGCTTGTCGGCGGTCACCGGCCCGACACCCCACAGCCGGCGCACCGGCAACGGGTGCAGGAACGCCAGCTCCCCCTCCGGCGGCACAACCAGCAGCCCGTCGGGCTTGGCGACCGCACTGGCCACCTTGGCGAGGAACTTCGTGCGGGCCACACCCACGGTGATCGGCAGCCCCACCCGCCGCTGCACCTCCGCCCGCAGCCGCACGGCGATCTCCCGCGGGGTGCCGGCGATGCGCCACAGCCCGGCGACGTCGAGGAACGCCTCGTCGATGGACAAGCCCTCCACCAGCGGCGAGGTGTCGTCGAACACCCCGAACACCGCCTTGCTGGCCTCGGAGTACACCGAGAACCGGGGCTCGACGACGACGGCCTGCGGGCACAGCTGCCGGGCCTGCCGGCCGCCCATCGCCGTGCGGACGCCGAACGCCTTGGCCTCGTAGCTGGCCGCCAGCACCACGCCCCCGCCCACCACGACCGGCCGCCCCCGCAACTGGGGACGGTCCCGCTGCTCCACCGACGCGTAGAACGAGTCGAGGTCGGCGTGCAGGATGGTGGCCTGCCCGGCGTTCACGAACACATGTTCGCACATCCTGAGGCGTCACGGAAACACCGAAAGGGAGCCGTAAGGTCGAACGCCATGGATTGGAAGATCGAGCTCATCGCCATCCCCGTGACCGACGTCGACCGGGCCAAGGCCTTCTACACGGAGCAGGCCGGCTTCAACGCCGACCACGACCACCAGGTGAACGACGACCTGCGCTTCGTGCAGCTCACGCCGCCGGGGTCGGCCTGCTCGATCACGATCGGCACCGGCGTCACCGACGCCCAGCCCGGCTCGGTGAAGGGCATGCAGATGGTGGTCGCCGACATCGAGCAGGCCCATCAGGAGCTCAGCGACCGCGGCGTCGACGTGAGCGACGTCCAGGACTTCCCGTGGGGCCGCTTCGTCTTCTTCAGCGACCCCGACGGCAACTCCTGGGCCGTCCAGGCGATGCTCCCCCAGCCCTGACGCGGGTGAGTCCCCGCCCGGGGAGCGGACGGGGACTCGCGACAAGGGGTCAGCTCACGGCGGAGCGGGTGAAGACCCTCACGCTGACCGTCGTGAGCACCAGGGCGAACAGGGCCACGACCCCGAGGCTGAGGGTGGCCATGGCGGTGGTGTTGGTCATGCCCCAGATGTCGTGGAGGCCGGCGCCGCCGTCGTCGAGCAGGCCGTACCGCAGCAGCGCCAGGGTGTGGGTCAGCGGGAGCACCTTGGCGACCGCCGTGAGCCCGGCCGGCAGGGCCGTGATGGGGAACAGCGAGCCGGCGAAGAACCACGGCACGATGGCGAGGCCGGGCAGGGCGCCGGTGAACTCCTCCACCGACGGCATCCGGTTGGCGACGGCCTCGGCGACCCCGTACATGGCCACGGCGAGCAGCAGCGAGGCGCCGACCACCCAGCCGAGCCCGGACACCGTCACGTCGTACTCGGCGCCCCGCAGCACCGACGCCACCAGCAGCACCCCGAGCTGCAGCCCGGTGATGGCCAGGGCGACGACGAAGTTGCCGGCGACCAGCAACGACCGCGGGATCGGCGCCGCCAGCAGGTCGCGCCGGGCGCCGCTGTCGCGGTCGACGATCACCCCGACCCCGGAGAACAGGCAGTTCAGGGGGATCAGCAGGCCGGCGGTGCCGAGGGCGGCGTAGCTCATGTAGTCGATGCCCGGCACCGACGGCCCGATCGAGTCGAGCGCCGGGGCGATCACCAGGGCGAAGAGCACGGGCGTCGACAGCGGGACGAGGATCTCCCGGGGCGTCCGGGCGGTGAGGGCGAAGCGCCGGGCGGCCAGGGTGCGCAGGGCACCGAGGAGGCCGGGCCCGGACCGCGGCACCGCTTCGGGGCGAACCGGGCGGGCCGTCACGACCGGGGTGGGGGTGGAGACGACGGTGGTCATCGGAGGAGCTCCTTTGAAACGTTGGGGGAGGTCATGCCGCGGCCGCGGGGGTGGCGAGGGAGCCGCCGGTGAGGCGCAGGTAGACGTCGTCGAGAGTGGGCCGACGGGTGGTCACGGCCGTGGGCGTGACACCGGCGCGACCGAGCGCGTCGAGGGCGTCGGCGGCGGGACGGCCGTGCAGGGGCACGGTGACGGTGGAGCCGAGGGCGAGAACGTCGTCGCCGGCGAAGCCACCGGCCCGGAGTCCGCTCAGCGCACGAGCGGCGGCCGGCGAGGAGTCGACCCGCAGCTCCAGCACGTCGATGCCGAGCCCGGCGAGCAGGTCGGCCGGCGTGTCGAGGGCGACGATCTCGCCCTCGTGCATCACGCCGATGCGGTCGCACAGCCGCTCGGCCTCGTCGAGGTAGTGGGTGGTGAGCAGCACCGTGAGGCCGGACCGCTCCCGCAGGCCGCCGATGAGGTCGAGCAGCTCGTAGCGGATCCGGGGGTCGAGGCCGACGGTGGGCTCGTCGAGGAACAGCACCCGGGGCCTCGACAGCAGCGACCGGGCGATCTCCAGCCGCCGCCGCTGCCCGCCGCTGTAGGTCGACACCGGGCGGTCGAGGATGCCGGTGAGCCCGAAGCCGTCGACGTGCTCGTCGATCCGCGCCGCCGCGTCCCGAGCGCCCACGCCCCACAGGCGGGCGTGGAGGAGCAGGTTGCGGCGGCCGGTGAGAGCCCGGTCGACGACCGGGTCCTGGAACACGACGGCGCTGGCGGCCCGGGCCTGGATCGGCTGGTCGGACACGTCGAAGCCGTCGACGTGGGCCCGCCCGCCGGTGGGCACCACGGTGGTGGTGAGCATGCCGATGGTGGTGCTCTTGCCGGCGCCGTTGGGACCGAGGAGGCCGAAGACCTCGCCGGGAGCGACGTCGAAGTCGACGCCCTTCACGGCTTCGACGCCGCCGGGCCAGGTCTTGCGCAGGCCGTGGACGCCGACCGCCGCCGGGGGGAGCTGGTCGGTGGTGTGGTTCATGGCCCAGACGACAAGACGGCGGCCCCGGATGTGACACGGCGGCTTGCATGTCACCCATCCAACCACCCGCCGCCGCCCCAAACGGTGGAGGCGGCAAGCCGCTCCGCTGTCACATTTTGGGGGTCCTGTCTTGTCGTGTGGGGTGACCGGTACGTTTGCCCCTGGGAGAACCCCATGCCCGACCCTCGCCTCGACGTCGCCTGGCGCGACGACCGCCGCTACCTCCTGAGCCTGGCGAAGCGCACGCTGGGCGACTCCGCCGCCGCCGAGGACGTGGTGCAGGAGGCGTTCGGCGCCCTCGTCAAGATGCCGCCCGGCGAGGTGGACGACGTGCGGGGCTGGCTGACGGTGGTCGTCCGGCGGCTCAGCCTCAACCGCCTCCGCTCGGCGTACAGCCGCCGGGAGTCGGTCGCCGACACCCTCCCCGAGGACGGCGGCACCGACGACCCCGCCGACCGGGTGACCCTCGACGACCAGGTCCGTCAGGCCCTCGCGGTGGTCCTCGACCGCCTGTCACCGGCGGAGCGCACGTCGTTCGTGCTCCACGACGTGTTCGGCTTCCCGTTCGGCGCGGTGGCCGAGATCGTCGGCCGCACCCCCGCGGCCTGCCGCCAGCTCGCCAGCCGGGCCCGACGCTCGGTGCGCGCCGGCGACGACGTCGGCACCGACACCGACGACACCGACGGCACCAGCACCGACGGCGAGCGGCACCTGGTCACCCCGGCCGCCGCCCGGCACAGCCTGCTGGCCGAGCGGTTCGTGGCGGCCGCCTCCGGGGGCGACCTCGCCGCGCTCGTGGAGGTCCTCGACCCCGACGTCGCCGGCGACGCCGTCCTGGTCGGCCACGGCCCGTTCGTCCACGCCGAGGGGTTCGACCAGGTGGCGGGCCGGCTGCTGCGGCTGTTCGGCCCGGCCACCGGCATGGACCTGGTGCCCTTCCCGGTCGAGGACCAGGCCGGGGTCGTCGCCGTGATCCAGGGCCGGGTGCATGCCGTGATCCTGCTCACGGGCACCGACACCGTGCGCCTGATCCAGGCCTACGTCCTCCCCGCGGCCCACCAGCCGTAAGTCCTCCGACCCCGGAGACCCCCGACTACATCGCGTCCGCCAGGTCGTCGAACTCGCCGGCCTTGCAGCCGTTCACCCAGGCGGCCAGCTCGGACCGGGTGAACTCGATGGTCCCGGCGTCGGGGCGGTGGCTGTTGCGCACGAGGATCAGGTCGCCGACCTCGCACACCTCCACGCAGTCGCCGTTCTGCCCGCTGTACGTCGATTTTCGCCAGCTGGGCCTATCAGGATGGTCGCTCATTGGTATCGCTCCTCGGCGATGTTGCGGATGAGGTCGACCGACTCCGTGAGCGAGAGGGAGTGCTCGCACAGGTGGTCGAACACCTCGACGTGGGCGTCGACGGCGTGGGGCCCCTCCAGGTACCGGACCCCGGTCCGGTCGGTGACGCAGGCCATCTGAGCCGTCGTCGCTCCGGGCGACGCCAGCAGCGTGAACGCCCCGAACGAGGCCGCGTGCACGCCCGCCACCAGCGGCAGGATCCGCAGGTCGACGTTGGGTTGCTGCGCCATCGCCGCCAGGTGGGCGAGTTGCGCGGCCATCACCACCGGCCCGCCCGTGAGGCGGAGGAGCACCGACTCGTCCAGCACGACCGCCAGCTGCAACGGATCGGGCTTCCGTATCAACACGCCCTGGCGGGCCAGGCGCAGCTCGACGCGCCGCGCCACCCACTCGTCGCTCGCCGGGCGCGGCCCCACCCGCTCGACCGCCCGGGCGTAGGCCGGCGTCTGCAGCAGGGCGTGCACCGTCATCGGCTGGAACGCCCACAGATGGGAGGCACCCTGCTCCAGCGAGGCGTACAGCGTCAGCCACGTCGGCACGGCCTGACCGCTCGGCGCCGCGACGGCACCCCCGCCCTCGGCCTCGCCGTTGGCGTTGGCGTTGGCGTTGAGGTAGGAGTCGACCTCCACCAGCGACACGTCGAGCCGTTCGGCGAGCCGCGGCCGGAACCCGACCCGCGGCGTCGACAGGCCGCGCTCCCACTCCCGGTAGGTCGACGTGGCCACGCCGATCGAGAGCGCGAGCTGCTCCTGGGTCAGACCCTGTTGCTCCCGCCGTGCCTTGAGCCGGTGGCGTGCCATCGCCATGGCTGTCCTCCCGTACCCCCGTGCTCCCCCGAGCAGTTGCCGGTCCTGTCCCCGGAGGAGCCACAGTACCCACCCCGGGCCGACGCGAAAACCCTGCCCATACGGGCCTTTCCGCGCTCAGGCCGCGCTACTTCGGGGGCCAGCACTCTGGTCATCGCCGGGGTGCCGGCCCGACACTACGCAACGTGTACGCGACTGCACCGACGGGACCGACGGGAACGGCCCGATGAGCCGCCGCCGACCGGTCGACGTGAAGGCCCGCCTGCGCGTCGACGTCGACCACGACGAGTGCCGCTACTGGGTGGAGCTGGAGGCGACCGACGGCCGCACCTGCCGGCTCGACATCCCCACGGCCAGACGGCTGGCGACGCAGGTGCAGGCGAAGGTCCGCGTGGCAGAGCGGATGGCCGCCGACCAGGCCAGAGCCCCGATCCTCAGCCACGAGTGAGCGTCGACCGGGAGCCGGTCGGGCCGTGGCTCTCCCACGGCCCGAACCGGTGCCTCCCGGAATCAGTCGGTGATCAGTCGGTGATCAGTCGGTGATCAGCGGGTGATCAGAACGGGCAGGTGCTGCGGACCTCGTTGAGCGTCCCGCCGGCGACGGGCCTGGAGGCGCCGCACGTCCACGGGTCGTAGCGGGTGTCGCCGTCGAGCCAGCGCTTGAAGAACGCCACCGCGTACTTGCCCGGTAGCCCCGAGCCGAACGCCGGCGAGTTGGCGCAGAAGTGGTCACCACCCGCCAACGAGATGTACTGCTTCTCGCCGGCGAGCGAGTTGTACATCGGCGAGGCGTGCGAGGCGACCGCAGCGACGGCGTCGTTCTGGCAGGCGATCACCAGGGCCGGCTTGTTGACCGTCGAGAAGCTGCTGCTGCCGTTCCACGGCGCCAGCGGCACGGCGACGTCGACGTCGGGGTCGTCCCGCAGCGAGATCAGCGACCCGCCGCCGCCCATCGAGTGGCCGGCGACCCCTTGGCGGGTGCCGTCGACCTTCCCGAACACCGGGCTCCCCTGGGTGTTGCCCTGGTTGACGACGTAGTCGAGGGCCTGGCGCTGCTCGGTGGAGCGCTGCTCCGGCTGGATGAACGAGTTGGTGGTGTTGATGGTGATCGCCACGAAGCCGTGCGACGCCAGGCGCGGGCCCCACGGGGCGATGGCGTCCTGTGCCGACAGGAAGCCGGGGGAGATCGAGATGACGGCGAACGGCCCTTCCGACGTGTTCGCCGGGTAGTAGAGCGTGCCGCCGCCGAAGCCGGCCGAGCTGGGAACGGCCACCGAGCCGACGGCGTACGGCCCCGACGAGGCCATGAGGACGGCCTCCGTCGGCTCGGGCCCGCGCCAGTCGCAGGCCGCGAGCACGAGCGTCAGGACCAGCCCTACGGCCGCGCGACGCCACGGGATGCTGCGAATCGAGATCACTGTGTGCCCCCCTAGGCAATGGAGCCGCCCAGTCAGGACGGCCACCTGCACCAGGTCATAACCCGACATGAGTCAGTAAGTCAACGCTTTGCGTTCCATCCAGTCAGTAAAACCCGACCTGACGCGCCGTCAGACAACAGGCAGTCAGGGGTCCGCTCTAGCGGCCGGACCAGTTGAAGGCGACCGGACGCGTCGGGCCGCGCACGGCCCGGACCACCAGGCCGGCGAGGATGCCGAACACGAACCCGCCCACGTGCGCGGCCCAGGCCACGCTGTCGTTCGGGTCGGTGAAGAACTGCAGCACGAACCAGAACAGCAGCAGAACGGCAGCCGGGATGTCGACCACCACGAAGAAGACCAGCGTCCGGACCCTGGCCGCGGGGAAGAGCACCAGGTAGGCGCCCATCACCGCGGCGATCGCACCCGACGCGCCCACCACCGGCACGGTGGAGTCCGGCTCGAGGGCCACGTGCGCGAGCGTGCCCACGATGCCGCCCACCAGGTAGAAGACCGGGTAGGCCAACCGTCCCATCACGTCCTCGACGTTGTTGCCGAAGACCCACAGGAACAGCAGGTTGCCGCCGATGTGCCACAGGCTGCCGTGCATGAAGATCGACGTGACCACCGACAGCCACACGTTCTTGTCGGGGAAGACCGCGTCGGACTCGCCGTCGTCGACGTCGCAGGAGTCGACGTCGCCCAACCGGTAGGTGGCATCCACCTCCTGCAGGTCGAGGGGGCGGCCCTCCCGCACCTCGCAGGGGATGGCCGCGTTCTCCAGGAAGAAGACCGTGTCGTCGCTGCTGTCCTGGTCGCTGCTCGCGAACGGGCCCGGCTGCCAGGCCAGGTAGGCGACGATGCAGGCCGCGATGATCAGCCAGGTGACGATCGGCGGCCGGCTGACCGGGTTCTCGTCGCGCAACGGCAGCATCGACTAGCTCCCGCCCACGCCCACAGGCCACGACATCCGCCTGACGGTACCGCCCGCGACCACGTCAATCCGGGTCGGCGTCGTCCTCCTCGTCGACCTCGCCGTTCCCGTTATCGCCGCCCTCGCCCTCGGCGCCGTCGTCCTCCACGAGGTCGTCGACGAACGCCGCCACCGCGTCGACCACGTCGTCGGGGGCGAGCGGATCGGGGTCGGCGGGGGCACCGGCCCCGACGGCGAGAGGCTCGCTCACAGGTCGCAACGTACGTACCCCGGCTGACCCCGGCATCAGTAGGCGCTACGTAACCCGCGCTCCGGTGGTCCCCAGGGCGTGGGCCAGCTCGTGGCGGCCGTCGATCGACAGCTTGCGGTACACGCGGTGCAGGTGGGTGTCGACCGTGCGCACCGACAGGTACAGCGCCTCGGCGATCTCCGGGCTGGTGCGACCCGCCGCGGCGAGCAGCGCCACCTGGCGCTCACGGTCGGTCAGCTCCTCGCCCGAGGCCACCAGCAGCTCCAACGCCGACGACGACGGGTGCCCGCAGACGTCCAGCAGCTCCTCGGCCCGGCGCGCCGCCGCAGACGCCGAGGCGCCCAGGCCCTCGCGCCGGAGGGCGTTGGCCGCCGACCGGTACGCCTCCGCCGCCAGCAGGTCGGCGCCCAGCGCGGCGAAGTCGCCCGCCACCGACGCCAGGCCCGCGGCGTCGCCCGTCGCCAGCGCCCGCGTGTGGCGGGCCATCAGCTGCACCAGCGGGCCGTCGACCACCAGCGCCAGGCGCTCCATCGCCTCCGCCGCGTCCGCCGCCCGACCCAGCCGGACCGCGGCGTGCAGGACCTCCACGGCGACGGGCTTGGCCACGAGCTCCATCGCCGTGGCCAGGCCCAGGCACCGCTGGGCCGCCTCGGTGACGTCGCCGTGCGCCGCCAGCAGCCACGACCGCGACAGCTCGATGTACGGCAGCGTCCGGGCGCCCCGGAGCGGGTCGGCCCGGTAGGCGACGTCGGCGTCGCGGAGGGCGGCCTCGGCGGTGTCGAGATCGCCGGCGAACACGGCCGCCCGGGTGCGCATCGCCTCGGCCAGCGGGCGCTGCCCGAACCAGTCGTTCTCCTCCAGCGCCCGGGACGACCGCTGCAGCTCGGCCAGCGCGTCGGCGGCATGGCCCCGCAGCAGCAGGGCGCCGCCCCGGAACCCCGCCAGGATCCCCCGCAGCGACGGCGGCGGGTGGACTACGTCGAGGCCCAGGTTGGCGACCGTGTAGGCGTCGATCTCCTCCACCCGGCCCGCCCAGTAGAGGGCCTGGAACTTGGCCATGCGCAGCTGCAGGTCGCCGTAGGGCACCTCGAGGCGGTGGCGCCGGGCGGAGGCGTGCAGGTCGTCGCCCAGCAGGCCCAGCGCCGCGTCGATCCGGCCGTCGGCACCCCAGGCGGTCACCGCCACGCTCACCGCCCGCACCCGGGCCGGCTCGGGCACGTCGGGCGATGCCAGCAGGGCGTCGGCGATCCCACCGGCCTCGTCGAGCCGCAGCGAGAACATGTACATCTGCGCCAGCACCGAGCGGCACTCCGCCTGCCAGCCGGGATGGCCGTCGAGCTCGTCGTCGGCGGTGCGCAGCACGTCGAAGGCGTCGCCGGAGCGGTCGAGGTGGAGGAACAGCTCGCTGGCCCGGGCGATGGCGATGCGCGCCACCAGCTCCGGGTCCGACGCCTGGAGGCCGGCCAGCGCGGCCTGGGCGTCGTCGATGCGGCCCTGCCCCGACAGCGCCTCGCCGAGCACGAGGCCGGCGTCGGCCCGCGCGGTGCCGCCGGCGGCCCGGGCCAGCCGCTCCGCCAGGTGGTGATCGAGGCGACCCATCGCCTCCCGAGCCAGCGGCAGCAGCTGCTCGGGGTCACCGGGGTCGCCCGACTCGAGCCGCCAGGTGGCCAGTCGCAGGCGGTCGAAGTGCGGGTCGGCGTCGCGCTCCCCGACCGCCTCGACGAGGTCGCGCAGCAGTGCCCGCCGTCGCACCCGCGGCAGCCCTTCGGCCAGCACCTCGCCGTAGAGGGGGTGGGCCACCTGGACGATGCCGCCCCGGTCGGTGTCGACGATCTCGGCCAGACCCCGCCGCTCCAGCACCTCGAGGTGGGCGACGCCGGCCAGCCGCTCCGCGACGTCGAGTGGCACCTGCTCGCCCACCGCCACGATCTCCAGCGCAGCGCGGGCGTCGGGCTCGAGCAGCCGCAGGCGCTCCTCCACCAGCTCGCGCAGCCGCTCCCGGGTGCCCTTGGCCGGCAGCACGATGCGGCCGCCCCCGCCACCGGCGCCGCGGCGCTCGACCGCGGCGGTGACCAGCTCGCGGACGAACAGGGCGTTGCCCCGGCTCAGCTGCCAGATGCGGTCGAGCAGCGACGCCGGCACGCCCCCGCCCCCGCCGCCCAGCGCCGCCAGCACGAGGTTCTCGGTGGCGTCGCGGTCGAGCGGGCTCACGTCGACGCGGGTCAGCAGCTCGTCCTTCCACAGCGCCACCAGGCCGCGCGGCAGGTCCGGCTCGCCCGAGCGGACACTGAGCAGCACCCGGATGTCCGACTGCGTCACCGCCAGGTGGAGGAGCGCCACCGACACGTCGTCGAGCATGTGGGCGTCGTCGACGGCCAGCAGGAAGCGACCGCTGCCCGCCCGTTCGTGGAGCCGGGCCAGGGCGAGGTGGAGAAGGTCCTCGCGCTGGTGGGCCTCGTCGCCGGGGGCCAGCAGGTGGGCGAACGACCCGAGCGGGATGCGCTTGGCCGCCTCCGTCGCCCGCACCCACTCGACCGACGTCCCGCCGTTCCCGTCGTCGGCCTGCAGCTCCTCGATCACCTCGGCGACCAGGCGTGTCTTGCCGACGCCCGCGTCCCCGAAGACCGCGGCCCCCCTCGGTCCGCGGTCGGCTCGCAACAGTTGCCGCAAGCGTTCGAGCTCCACGTCCCGTCCCACCAGCGGCCAGCGCGTGACCACGCCCGGATCCTATGCGGGCGTCCTGTAAAGGCTCCCCGGGACACGCTCTGACCTCTACGTATCAGGTCGTGCACGAATACGTAGGAGCTACTGATCCCCCGCGACGGGTGCCCGCGTACCTTGCTGTCTTGGCGGTTGTTCCCAGCGCCAGCGGTAGCGGCTGTCGGACCCGGCGGAGCAGCCGGAGGGTCGGCGGCGAACCCTCCGGCTGCGGCCCGGCGGCACGACCGCCAGCAAGAGGTCCTGGCCACGGTCCGGTGGTCAGGGCCTCTTTGGCTGTCGGCGCGTCTGTCACCTGTTCGCCCTTGACTGATAAGTCAGGTGTCTTACGGTGGTACCGAGGCGGACGGGGGGTCCGTCGATGGGGGTTTCACGATGACGGACGTTCTCGACCGAGAGGACGCGGCGCCGGCCGTCGCGTCCGCGGTCCCACCCACAGATCCGGATGCCGGCACCGGCTCCGGCGTCGGCGTCGAGCACTGGCTGCTCGCTGCCCTGCTCGGCGGCGCCGGCGCCATCCACTTCGCCATGGCACCGTCGCACCTCGGCGAGTCGGCGGTCGAAGGCGCCGGGTTCGTCGCCGCCGGCTGGCTGCAGCTGGCGCTGGCCGTCGCCCTGGTGGTGCGGCCGGCCCGCTGGATGTACGGCGTCACGGCGGCGAGCGGCGTCGCGCTGATCGGCGCCTGGGCGGTGAGCCGCACCGCCGGCCTGCCGTTCGGCTCCCACTCCGGGCACGCCGAGTCGGTGTCGATCGTCGACGGCGTGTGCGTGGCGCTCGAGGCCGTCGCCGTGGTGGCCGCCCTGTCGCTGCTGGTGGGGCCGGGCGCCCGACTGTTCCGGTCGCGGAGCCTGGGCCTGGTGGGCGCGGTCGCCGCCGTGGTGTTCGCGACGGCCGCCGTCGCGTCGCCGTCGGCCCGCGACCACGCCTCGGGCAGCCACGGCTCGCACGCCGCCATGGACGCCAACGGCCACGACCACGGCGGCGCCGCCTCGGGGGCCGGGGCCGACGACAAGGGCTTCTCGGAGCTGTCCAACGGCCACCAGCACGAGCGCGGCCAGGACGAACCGCTCACGCCCGACGAGACCGTGGCGCTGTCGGGCCAGCTCGCCGCCACCGCCGACCTCGTGGCGAAGTACCCGACGCTCGGCGCTGCCGAGGCCGCCGGGTGGAGCCGGGCAGGCCCCTTCTCCCCCGGCCTCGGCACCCACTACATGAGCCCCGACTACGGGCTCAACAACGACGGCGACATGGATGCCGAGGACCTCGCCCGGCCGTTGCTGATCTACGACGGGCTCGCCTCCGATGCCCCGCTCGCCGGATACATGTTCATGGCCGCCGGGATGGACACCGAGCCCGAGGGGTTCGTCGGACCGAACGACCACTGGCACTACCACGAGCGGGTGTGCATCACGGCGTCCGCCGACGGCGGGATCGACACGCCGTTCGGCGCCGACCTCGAGGGCGTCACCGAGCAGATGTGCACCGAGGCGGGCGGCAACTTCATCGCGTTCACCGCCTACATGGTCCACGTGTGGAACGTGCCCGGCTACGAGTCGCCCGACGGGATGTTCACCGAGCTGAACCCCAGGATCACCTGCCCGGACGGCACCTACCACCGCATCCCGATCGCGGAGCTCGGCGACAAGGACACCGTCTGCCTCAATCCGTGAGCGCAGCGTGACCAACCGTTGGCCAACCGGCGGCGGGTGAACCTGTCCTCGACGGCACGTTCACCCGCCGACAGAGCCCGCCACCCCAAGCCGGGGCAGCTGGTCAGGCTGTCCCGGCGCGGGCGGTGATCTGCTGGACCACCCAGCTGTTGCCGTCGGGGTCGTCGAAGGACATGACGCCGACGTTGTCGAGGTCGGTGTCGGCTTCCGTGCGGGGCCGGAACCCGGTGGGGCCGGCGATCTGGATCCCGCCCACGTCGACGCCCCGCTCGACCAGCTGGGCCCGGGCGGCGGGCAGGTCGCCGACGATCAGCTGCACGCCCTTGAGCGACCCGGGCTCCATGGCGTCGAGGCCCTTGCCGATCACGATCGAGCAGCCGGAGCCGGGCGGCGTCAGCTGCACGAAGCGGACGTCGCCGTGGTCGGTGTCGTGGTCGACGTCGAAGCCCAGCTGGTCGGCGTAGAACGACTTGGCGCGGTCCACGTCCGTGACGGGCACGATGACGACCTCGAGCGTCCAGTTCATGGTGGAGTGTCTCCTTCGGTGGTGGTCAGGTCGCGGAGGACCCGGTCGAGGCGGGTGTAGCCCTCACCGACGCCGCGCTCCATGGGCGTGCGGGTGACGGCGTCGCGCACCTCGCGGGACGGGTAGGTCAACGTGGTGGTGAGGACGGTGCGGTCGCTCTGGTCGACCTCGGCCTCGGTGAGGACGGCGGTGACCAGCGCCTCGCCGGGGTACCACTGGTCGTCGTAGGACTCGGTGTAGACGAGCCGCTCGGGGGCGACGACCTCGCGGTACACGCCGCCGTGACCCATCGTCGCCCCGCCCGGCCCTCGGGACATGAACCGCCAGGCGCCGCCGACACGCAGGTCGATGTCGCACTCCACCAGGTGCCACCCCTGCGCCCCGAGCCACCGCTTGAGCAGGTCCGGCGTGGTGAGCGCCCTGAACACGAGCTCCCGCCGCGCCCCGAGCTGCCGGGTGAGCACGAGGTCCGTCTCGTTCGGCGTCGTCACCCGCAGGCTCACGGCTTGCCCTTCTTGCGGTCGCGGGACCGGCGGGCCTCAACGGCTGTCAGCTCGCCCAGCAGGCGGTCGAGGCGCTGGTAGCTGGCCTCCCAGTAGTCGCGGTAGTCGGCGAGCCAGTCGGTGGCGGCCTTGAGGGGGCGGGCCTCCAGCCGGCAGGGCCGCCGCTGGGCGTCGCGGCTGCGGGTGACGAGCCCGGCCCGCTCCAGCACCTTGAGGTGCTTCGACACGGCGGGCTGACTCATGGCGAACGGCTCGGCCAGCTCGGTGACGGTGGCCTCGCCCGACGCCAACCGGCCGAGGATGGCCCGCCGCGTGCGGTCGGCCAGCGCCGCGAACGTGGCGTCCAGCTGCTCCGGGCTCATCTCTTCATAACCGGCTAGTTCCATAACTAGAAGGTTATCTAATGCCCGAGGCCGACCGTGTCAAGCGATCGCCCCTACTTTCACCAGGACGGATCCTGACGGGATCCCTACACTGGGCAGACTTTCACGTGCCCGAAAGGCGTGAGTTGAGAGATCCGTCGAGCCCGAGCGACCACGATCGTGACCCGTTCGCGATCGATGGCGACGTGCCTCACGCCGCTCGGATCCAGAACTACCTCGCCGGCGGCGACGACAACTTCGCCGCCGATCGTGACGTCGCCGACCGCATGAGCCAGGCACTGCCCGGCGGCGTCAAGACGGCGCAGGCCGCGGTGCGGACGCTGGGGGCGTTCGTCGGCCGATCGGTGCGCTTCCTGGCCGGCGAGGCCGGGGTGCGGCAGTTCCTCAACGTCGGCGTGGCCATCCCCAGCGACAGGAACGTCCACGACGTGGCCCAGATGGCGGCGCCCGACGCACGCGTCGTCTACGTCGGCAACGACCCGGTGGCGCTGGCCAAGTCGCACTGCCTGCAGATCGGGTCGGACGAGGGCGCCACCGCCTACCTGCACGGCTCGTTGCGGGACCCCCCGCTGATCCTGCGACAGGCGGCCGACACCCTCGACCTCACGCTGCCGGTCGGGGTGATCCTGCCGACGACGCTCAACTTCGTCCCCGACGGCGACGACCCCCACGGCCTGGTGGCCCGGCTGCTCAAGGGGGTGCCGTCGGGCAGCTACCTGGTGATCGCCCACGCCGGCGACGACCTCGAGGCGGAGGGCATGCCTGAGGCCTCGGCCCGGCTGTCCGCGGCCCTGCGCGAGGCGTGGTCGCTGCGGGGCCACGCCGAGATCGCCCGCTTCTTCGACGGCCTCGACCTGGTCTCCCCCGGCCTCGTCCCCATCGACACCTGGCGCCCCACCGCCGTCGCCCCCACCCCTTCCCCGCCCACCCGCCTCACCCCCATCTACGCCGCCGTCGCCCACAAGCCCTGACGGGCGCGGTTCAGGCGGTCAATGCCGTTCAGTTGGCGCCTTCTCAGCCTCGGTCGGGTCCCCGGTGGTGTTGTCGGGCTGTCGCCATCGTTGCGGTGTCGAGCGACCGTTTCGGTTCGTCGGCGCCGCAACGACCGTGCGGCCCCATGGCATCGGTCCGTCGCTTCCGCCTAGCCCGGGTCCGGCCCGCACCCCGCCGCCGGAGCTTCGAGGAGACCCGCCGCTAGCGTGGCCCGCATGAGCGAGCGACCCGGAGCCGACGGCGTCGACCCGACGACCGTGACGAGTACGCCACCGCGCCCTCGTTCGGCCGGCTCCATCGCCGTCGGCCGGGCGATGATGGGCCTCAGCGAGTTCGTCGAGGGGAAGCCGCCTCGCGACGCCTACGAGCACACCCTCGAGGGCGACCAGTCCGGCGAGCCCGACGACCCGCGGGACCTGGTCATCGAGATCTGACCTCGTCGCCCCGCCGATCCCAGAACAGGGCGAGGGCGATCCCGTCGGGGTCCTTGAGGTTGAGGATGGCGCCCGGCGGGATCTCGATCACACCCGAGTGCTCGACGCCCGCCCCGGTGAGTCGCTCCGCCCACCGTTCGAGCTCCTCCTGGGAGGCGACGGTGAAGGCGAGGTGATCGAGGCCCTGGTGACGGTGGTCGAACCCGTCGCCCTCGCTCGGCCGGTGCTCGACCAGGGCCACGCCGTCGGCACCTCCGGGGAAGCGCATGACGCAGGCCCGTCGCGGCTCGGTCTCCTCCCGGAACATCTCCTCGAAGCCGAGGACCGTGGCGTACCACTCGACGCTGGCGTCGCAGTCGCCGACGGTCAGCGCGACGTGGTGGAACCCGAGGAGCTCGCTCATGCCGGCCAGCATGGCCGACCGGTCCGCCATGTCGACGGAATGAAGCCTCGGCCCCCACCGTTGGGCGCAGGTTGAACCCTCACGATCCGACGACGAAGGAGCGCTGCGATGCCTCGAGCTGTCCGGTTCGACGAGTACGGCGGGATCGACGTGTTGCAGGTGGTGGAGGTCGAGCGACCGTCTCCCGGTCCGGGCCAGGTGCTGGTCAGGGTCGCGGCGGCAGCGATCAACCCCGGCGAGGCCGCCATCCGCCAGGGGTTCATGCGCGACCGCTGGCCGTCCACGTTCCCGTCGGGGCAGGGCAGCGACCTCGCCGGCACCGTCGAAGAGGTCGGCGACGGTGCCGAGGGCTTCGCCGTGGGCGACGAGGTGCTCGGCTTCACCTACGGCCGCGCCAGCCAGGCCGAGCTGGTCGTCACCGAGACCGACAAGCTGACCCACCGCCCGCCCGGCGTGCCCTGGGACGCCGCGGGCTCCCTGTTCGTCGCCGGCACCGCGGCCTACGCCTCGGTCCGGGCCGTGTCACCCGTCGAGGGCGAGACCGTCGTCGTCGCGGGTGCGGCCGGCGGCATCGGGTCCGTCGCGGTGCAGCTCGCTCGCAACACGGGTGCCACCGTCGTCGGGCTGGCCAGCGAGGCCAACCACCGCTGGCTCGCCGACCACGGCGTCATCCCGGTCGCCTACGGCGAGGGCGTCGCCGATCGCATCCGGGCGGCGTCGGGCGGGCACGTCGACGCCCTGGCCGACGCGTTCGGCGGCGGCTACGTGGAGCTGGCGATCGACCTCGGCGTGAAGCCCGACCGGATCAACACGGTCATCGACTTCGCTGCCGCCCAGAAGTACGGGGTCAAGGCCGACGGCAACGCCGCCGCCCACGGCCCTGAGATCCTCGCCGAGCTGGCCCGCGACGTCGCCGAAGGCCGCCTGGAGATCCCCATCGCCCGGGTCTACCCCCTCGACCAGGTCCAGGACGCGTTCCGAGAGCTCGAGAAGCGCCACACCCACGGCAAGATCGTCCTCCACCCGTAGCGCTCGGCCTCGGCCGCCACCGCTCAGGCGGGCACGATCCAGGTGATCTCGTCGAGGTCGATGAGGACGTCGGCGTCGTCGACCACGAACCACGCACTGCCCCTCACGCAGGAGAGCAGGGTGCCGCGGAGCAGGGCCGACGGGGTCCGCACGGTCACGGAGCCGCCGAGCAACGGTCGGAGTCGTCGGGCGGTCACCCGGGGTTCGTCGAGGACTGCGGTTGTGTCCATGGCGACACTGTGCGCTCGCAACCGCCGTGGGTGATCGGGGGAGTCCCGCGGACGCCGACACCCCGATGGGGGATCGAACCTGAGAGTTAGGCTTGCTTAATCCACATGGTTAGGCCAACATGCCGGCCCATGGGCAGACGAACCGGGGTGCTGGTCGGAGCGTTGGCGTTGCTTGCAATGACGGCGTGCGGGTCCGACGACGATGGGAACGAGACATCGGCGGCCGACGACGGCACCGACGAAGCCACTGCCGACGACGGGACCGACGAAGCCGCCGCCGACGACGGCTGGAGCTACGTCGACGGGTCGGGCCAGGAGACCACGCTCGACGCCGTCCCCGAGCGGATCGTGATGCACGGCAGCTCCGCCGCGGCGCTGATCCCGCTGGGCATCCGCCCCGTCGGCATCTACGCCGACCAGGCCGTCGAGGAGGACCTGGCGCTCCGCAACCTCGACCTCGACGGCATCGAGATCGTCGGCGAGGAGTGGGGCATCGTCAACGTCGAGGCCGTCGCCGCCCTGCAGCCCGACCTGATCGTCGCCGAGTGGTGGCCGGTCGAGGAGGCCTACAGCGGCCTCGAGGAGGGCACGGGGGCGGCCAGCCAGCAGCTCCGGGAGATCGCCCCCATCGCGGGGCCGGCGCAGGGGCCCTCGATCCACACGATGATCGAGGACTACGAGGCGCTCGCCACCAGCCTCGGCGCCGACCTCGACGCCACCGAGGTGGTCGCCGACCGCGAGCGCTTCGAGACCGCGCAGGCCGACTTCACCGCCGCCACCGAGGCGCAGCCCGACCTCAGCGTCCTGGCGGTGTCACCCACCCCGGAGTCGCTCTACGTGGCCGTCCCCGAGGAGTCTGCCGAGCTGGCCGACTTCACCGCCTGGGGCCTCGACATCGTCGTCCCCGACACCCCCGACGAGGGCTTCGAGTACTGGGAGACCCTCAGCTGGGAGAACGCCGACAAGTACCAGGCCGACCTGCTCATCGTCGACCAGCGCGGCTACCCGGGCAACGTCGAGCAGGCCGCGCGCCAGCCCGGCTGGTCGTTCCTGAAGGCCGGCGCCGCCGATGCCACCGCGGTCTGGCCCGCCTACTGGCTCCGCAACTACACCGACTACTCCACGGCCCTCGAGGACCTCACCGAGGCGATCGAGTCCGCCGACCCCGACCTCGTCGAATGACCCCGGTCCCGCCGGCCCGGCGGCCCGAGAGCCTGACAACCCTCAGCCCCGAGGAGTGACGGACCGTCGGGCCAGCAGGTAGGTGCGGCGGGTGTCGCCCTCGTCGGGGTAGGGGCGGCGCTCGGCGGTGAGCTCGACGACGAACCCTGCCCGCTCGAGGCAGTCCCCCACCGGGCCGGCTTCGAGGAAGCGGAGGTCGAGGTCGACGTCCTCCCCGTGCCAGGTGTCGAGGTGTCGCACCTCCCGGCCGGTGTGGAAGGCGACGAGCAGCGGCCCGCCGGCGACGACGACCCGGGCCAGCTCTCCGGCGGCGACGTCCAGGGCGTGGTCGTCGAGGTGGATGAGGCAGTAGAAGCCCACGGCCCCGCCGAGCGATCCGGGGCCGTAGGGCAGCGCCGTCAGCGACCCGGCCACCGCCGGCAGCCCCATCCGATCGTGCGCCAGCGTCGCCATGGCCGGCGACAGGTCCAGCGCCGTCACCTCGGCCCCCACCCCGGC
>Ga0193742_1000764_pt1 | contig 20540 bp, 27 predicted proteins | sample L2c1metaG_FD_165511 | JGI IMG/M metagenome (GOLD analysis project Ga0193742, IMG submission 165511) | Soil microbial communities from a riparian zone of the East river system, Colorado, United States - L2c1 | ecosystem: Environmental > Terrestrial > Soil > Riparian zone | place: USA: East River... | reverse complement strand
TTAAATATGCCCCCTAAGCCTAACTGAACCCTAACTGAACCCTAACTGGACCCTAGCCCTAACTCTAACCCTAACCTACCCTAAAATAGTGATTTCCTGCTTGGAATTTGATCAGAATTTGGTTGGAATGGTCGGAATTTGATTGGAATGGTCGGAATCTGGTTGGACTGGTCGGATCCGCTCGGAATGTGTGGGGGAGGGTAAAGTACTGGAGACAGGTCCCAAATCACCAGACTGAATCAACCTTCTGATTGGTTTTTTCAATTCAACCTAACAAAGAACCTGAGTTAGGTTGGCCAGCAAATTTCACCATAAATATAAGTCATTTCCAACCTTAGGTACCTGCATAGTGACCACTCCAAAATGATGCCTTGAACTTCATGCCATCACCTGCTTCAGCTTTGTGCTCAGTGATATACTCAATGAGCGCGATCTCATCAGCCTCGGACCATTGGGCCTTGCCAGAAGCCTCAGGTATGGGTGGAGCCTTGAGAGTCTGTGGCGGGCTGCTGTTACGGCTTTGCATGAGGTTGTTGGCAACAGGCAGTGGGGCCTGGGAATGCGTGACCAGCTGTGACTGCGTGAAAGGCTCGAACACCAAAAAGTACGGCCGTATGCCTACGGGCCGACTACCGTTACGGTACGGTGCGCAGCCCTAAGATTCAATCGACAGTAGTCGTTAGAGTATTGAAGTTGGGCGTTACAAACATTCAAACCAAGAGAATCTTTCCTCCATGACCGCTCCGGTCAAAGAATTATAAGCAGGACCGCATCAGCAAAGTGCACGCATTTGTGTATATATAACTCAAAAATCCTTGTACCATGATGTATGGCAGAAAAATGCCCCGGGTTCCGGGTGAACTGAAGCGGTTGAAACCGGGTGTGACGTGACGGCGTTGTGATGTGATGACGAAGAGATGTGTCTCTCGTTTCTCCCGAACCGTTGAGAAAGTCGTCATGTTGACCAGACGAGTCATTGGAAGACTGATTACAGGCTCAAGAACGATACCAGTCCAACCTCGTCGAAAATTTGCAGTCGCTGCTACCCAGGCACCTTCCACTAATGACCCGTTTGCAAACGGGACCAATGCTTATTACGCAGATGAGATGTACCGGCTGTGGAAGCAAGATCCAAAATCTGTCCATTCTTCATGGAATGTATATTTTACAGGACTAGATAAAGGACTTACAAGCGCACAGTCGTTTCAGCCTCCTCCTCCAAGCCATTTGCCTCATCCCGCTGATGGTGCTCCGGCACTACATGTAGGCCAAGGCGGGGCTGAGCTGGACGACCACTTGAAGGTCCGTTTAATTTCAAGCCTCCCTTTTTACATATCATTGTAACAAAGTCATAGGTGCAACTTTTAGTTCGTGCCTACCAAGTACGCGGACATCACGTCGCCGAGCTCGATCCTCTAGGCATCCTTGACGCCGACTTAGCTGACGTTCAACCACCTGAACTTGAACTCAGCCGTTATGGCTTCACAGAGCGTGACTTGGAAAAGGAAATCACCCTTGGTCCAGGTATCCTTCCTCATTTTGCCACAGAAGAACACAAGACTATGAAGCTGTGTGACATCATCAAGCTTTGCAAACGCATCTATTGTCAGTCCCTATATTAATTCGATTTTCCTATATCACATGTTTTCACTAGGCGGCGCTGTTGGTATTCAGTATGTCCACATTCCCGATAAGGAGCAATGCGATTGGATTCGTGAACGAGTTGAGACTCCCAAGCCATGGAACTATACAGTCGATGAAAAGCGAATGATACTCGATCGGCTCATATGGTCCGAGTCCTTCGAAAAATTCATTGCCAGCAAATACCCCAATGAAAAACGTTTCGGACTTGAAGGTTGTGAGGCCCTAATTCCTGGCATGAAGGCTCTCATTGACCGATCTGTGGATAATGGTGTCAAGCATATCACCATTGGCATGCCCCATCGTGGGCGTCTGAACGTTCTTGCTAATGTTATCCGTAAACCGATCGAAGGCATCCTGAACGAATTTTCTGGAGACGAAGCCGATGATTGGCCTGCTGGTGATGTCAAATACCATCTAGGTGCCAACTACGTTCGGCCTACTCCATCTGGCAAGAAAGTATCCTTGTCTCTAGTCGCCAATCCTTCTCACTTAGAAGCTGAGGATGCGGTCGTTCTCGGAAAAACACGTGCCATTCAGCACTTTGAGGGCGACGAAGCAACACACAATACGGCTATGGGTGTTCTTCTTCATGGAGACGCAGCATTTGCTGGTCAAGGCATTGTCTATGAAACTATGGGACTCCACAGTCTTCCTTGCTATGGCACAGGCGGCACAATCCACCTCATCGTCAATAACCAAATTGGTTTTACGACCGACCCTCGCTTCTCGCGCTCGACACCATACCCTTCTGATATTGCCAAATCTATTGACTCCCCAATATTCCACGTTAATGGTGACAACGTAGAGGCAGTCAACTTTGTCTGCCAGCTGGCCGCCGATTATCGTGCGAAATATAAGAAAGATGTCGTCATTGACATTGTGTGTTACAGACGCTACGGACACAATGAGACGGATCAACCGAGTTTCACACAACCTCGGATGTACGAAGCTATCAAGAACCAACCTACGCCACTTACCCAGTACACTAAATTTCTTGTCGGTCGCGGCACATTTACTGGGAAAGATATCGAAGATCACAAAACCTGGGTTTGGGGCATGATGGAAAAAGCTGCTGCCGCCTCAAAGGACTACGTACCCACCAGCAAGGAATGGCTCTCTGCCGCATGGCAGGGTTTCCCTTCCCCTAAACAGCTTGCTGAGAGCACATTGCCGACTCGTCCTACCGGCTCCGATATGGAGACTCTGACACGAATCGGCAAAACCATTTCGTCCTATCCAGCCGGTTTCACGCCGCATCGTAACCTCGCTCGTATCCTTGCTACGCGTGGAAAAACCGTTGAGGAGGGCAAGAATATTGACTGGTCCACTGCTGAGGCACTCGCCTTTGGTTCTCTTGCCCTCGAAAAGATTCACGTTCGTGTGTCTGGGCAGGATGTCGAACGTGGAACTTTCTCTCAACGCCATGCTGTGATCCATGATCAGATCAATGAACAGCAATACATTCCACTGAATCACCTCGGCACTAGCCAGGCTAAATTCGTTATTTGCAACTCGTCGCTTTCGGAATTCGGCACACTAGGCTTCGAATTGGGATACTCTCTTGTTTCCCCGGATTCCCTCACGATGTGGGAAGCACAATTTGGTGATTTCGCCAATAATGCTCAGTGTATCATTGATCAGTTCATTGCTGCTGGTGAAAGGAAATGGTTGCAGCGCACAGGATTGGTCGTTGGATTGCCTCACGGATATGACGGACAGGGCCCAGAACATTCCAGTGGAAGGATTGAACGATTTTTGCAACTGTGTGACGACCACCCTCATCACTTCCCGTCTCCTGAAAAGGTTGAGCGCCAACACCAGGATTGCAATATGCAAGTGGTCTATCCTACGTAAGCTTTCAAAACATCATCATCTACAGCCATACTTATGACAACTACCCGCAGTACTCCTTCGAACTACGTAAGATCTTCTCCACGCTTCGGTCGTCTCTTCTAACAGATTACACAGTTCCATGTGCTTCGTCGCCAAATCCATCGTGACTTCCGAAAACCTGTAAGATCATATTTTACCTGTTATTGAGCGCATCTCATACTAATTTCTTAACAGCTCATCGTGTTCTTCTCCAAGAGCTTGCTGCGTCACCCTAAAGCTCGTTCGGATCTTCAAGAAATGGTTGGGGACACCAATTTCCAACGCTATCTTCCTGAGACGCACGATTCAAACCTTGTCGTGCCCGAGGAAATCAAACGTCACATTCTTTGCACTGGTAGGTCCTCCGTCGGTTTTCTGCTGAACTGGGATTCACTTCGATCCATAGGTCAAGTCTACTTTGCCCTTACTCAAGCTCGCGAAGACAGGGGCATTAAAGATATCGCCATCAGCCGCATCGAACAGCTTTCTCCCTTCCCTTACGATCTGGTTCGCAGTTCGCACATGGAAATTCAAAATTGAAACTGATATTTTTCTAGATTACCCCGCATCTTGATAAATACCCCAACGCCAGTCTCCTTTGGTGCCAGGCGAGTTCATTTATCCTTTTTGCTCAAATCTAAGGGGACCAACTCAATGGGGACTTTTTACAGGAGGAACCATTGAACAATGGTGCCTGGAGCTATGTCGGACCGCGTATCTATACCGCTGCCAGCAAAACCCAACACCACAGAGGCAAATACCCCTTCTATGCTGGTCGTGAACCCACAAGCTCAGTCGCTACTGGAAGCAAGGCACGTATCGCAGAATTCTTGTGTTTTTCCGGCACTGACTTCAGCACCTAGATGCAACATAAGAAAGAAATCGAAGCGTTCATCAATGCCGCTTTCGATTTGTCAAGATAAATTGTACAGCGAATCAAGCTAAAGGGCTTTCGCACTCCTCTGTACCCAATTCTCAACTTTTGTTTCGTCTCTAAATTAATATTGCTATCTTCCTCCTTTAATCATCATGGTATGAGAAAGGATGCACAATCCCTCCTAAGTACACATAACAAATTGATTACATATGGATATTTGTGGAAAACAGTTGGATTACAGGCGTACAGAAAGCTATACGAATAGCATGGTAGGTCAAAGTAAAATAGCGATCTCACAGATCAAGATGGACGGTAACATACAAAGCACCTCGAGACATACATCCCTAGCGGTTGCACGTGAGAGGTTTATCCCAAGCACCATTATAATTATGAGATGCTGAACGAGCCTTATCCGGAATGATGGAATCCACGGTAGGCTTATCCTTGAAGCTCAGGAGATCGTAAAGGGACGCTATTTGGTCTCCCTAAACCACAACACCAAGATCAACTCGAATGGTAAAAACATCGAGAAACTGGAGACTGACCTTCTGTTCCAGAATATCAACCACTTCGCGAAGGTGCCGCGCAAGCATATTCCTTCTAGGTACATCAGAAACAGCATCCATGACCTTGTACTGATCCGCTAGTTCCACATATACACTGTAATGGCGATCAATCAACCGACAATATATCTTTTTTATAATCCAACACGCGCACCTTTTATAATGAGTGAAATCATCCTCGAGTTCACGAATAACTCTGGCAACAACTGTCTGAGGCGGAAGTCCTTCCTTTCGTCCCGCTTGCCGCCAATGATCTGGATTTTTCGAGAACATAACATAATTGCGCTGCTTCCCCTTACCATCTCTCAGTGCACGTTCTACATCAGCCGCCTCTTCAGAACCCTCAACAAACCCTTCATCCTCATCTTGGTCCTCTTGTTCAGCATTCCGAGCATGATCACTTTGTCTCGGGTACGACCAAGAAGGCGAATTCCCAGTCCGATGACGACGACGATAACAAACGGTGCACGTCTTTGCATTATGTTCAGGAGCAGAGAAGAAAAGGCGCTCCAAATGTTCACCTCGGATTTGAGGGAAAGGTGTTTCTGGTTCATCTTGAAGATTTTCTTGAAAGCGAGCTGGACCAGCCTGTTTGGAAACATGCCCTGCAGCGGGAACAGAAGGATGGGAAGATGAAGGCTCAGGTTGAAGAGCAGTCTGGAGACGACTTTGAGAATGATGGAGAATGTTGGATGGTTGCGGGAGCCTTTCATACGCCTCTTCATCTTCGACAGTAGCTCGCTTGTCCCTTTTGATAGAAGGCGAATAGACCCGCTGAGATTGCGATCCCATCGAACTCGATGAACGATTCGAACGCCTCTCCTCCACTTCAGCAGCGATATGGTCCAGTTCTTCCTTATCCACAAGCCGTCGACTAGTCGTAGACTCCGCTAGGTTCGTCGACCCAAGTGTGGCGAAATCGGTGCGCATAGTCCTATCAGCTTGGTTGACCCTAGATGATGCTTCATGGATAGACACAGGATCAAAAGGTTCAGCATCTTCCTCCTCCTCATCACTCAATATCTCATCGCTATCATCTTCCCCAGCCACATCTTCATCCCCATTCCCTTCTTCCTGCCCTTCCTCCTCCACCTCCAAGTCCTGTGACATGGCAATATCCGCCACGGAATGTTCAACATGAATCTCTCTCGATGCCCGCCTTTCTTTCAAACCCTCTTCAACAACCCCACGCAAAACTTCGATCTCCCCAGCTAATCGTTGAACTTCTTCTTCGAGTTTGTTAATATCAGCACCCTTCTCTTTCAAAGCTCGAGAATCCGAATCTCTGAGGTTCCGCAGTTCAGTCAACAGGTACTGATGCGAAGCAAGCTCAGAGGTGAGTCGGGTGAGGTGAGATTGCAAGGAATTGATTAGCGCTTCAAGAGCTAAAACGAAAAAGGTAAGGAAATGGTGGGTAATTGCAGGTAATGAGGACACAAACCTTTTTTCTCATCAACAGCTTCTTTATACCTCTCATGCAAACGCTCATCATCAATATCAACGGGAGGCTCCACCGCCTTTCCCTTCCCTTTATTCTGGGTTATTTTACCATACCCAATATCATTCAACTCCTCTCGTTCAATCAACTTCGTACGTTCTCTGGCAACATGCCTCTTACATTCTTCCAACTCCATCTCCAATTCACGTACTCTCCGACGCGAAATACTGTTTTCATCTTCTAAATTTCTGAGTTGATATTGCAGAGCACTGAGCGTTTGCAATAAACGAGCTAGCAAAATACTGATTAGTTTAAGCATAGTAAACGGGTATAATTCCGCTTACCCTCGCTGTCTCTTGGACGATTATCAGTTCTATAAGGATAATATTCGGCCCCAGGTTTCGCTGGAGAGTCAACCGCGTTGGTCAATCCAGTGACATCGGGTAAATAAACCTTTCCTCTCGAAGTATCTCGCATAGATGACTTGCGAGGTGTAGGCCGACGAAAAGATGTCGCTGGCTCCGACTGATTGGCAACATCATGAAACGGGTTACGGTCAACAAGAGCTGCGGCTTGTCGCTCCGAAGCCAATTGTTGTTGAGTAGCTTCTAATTCCTTGTTAATCCCACGTGCCATTCTGGAGAATTTTGAACCAGCTGTTGAAGGTGTCGCGGGATGCAAACGAACCTCCAATTGTGCTGGAGAAGGGGGGAAAGAAGGGAATGCGTTGTGTTTTCGTGCAGGACGGGGTGTAGGCACGTTCATGGACGCGTTGTTTTCCCACTTTTGACTACTAGGGCGAGGAAAGGGAGAGCCTGAGTTGGGCTGGTTGGATTGAGCATTTCTGGGACGTTTTGGAGAAAATGAGACGTGACGAAGGTGATCAGTGAGCTTAGGACGAGGAGAGGGATGTGGCTGGACTTGATCACGAACTTCCTCAGTCATTGAAGAGGAAGCTGAAGGTGTCGGAGACGCAACGCGAGCAGAACATGACCGCAAAGAAGGTGGAGGTGCACGACCAGATTCCAATATCCTATCCAGTTCAGCGGTGTTATTAACCACTATAGGATCATATGTCATACTCGCAGTACCCTATAGATGTGGTTAGGCAAAAGTTTGGCAACGTAGAAAATTTAAATACCTGGACTTTCGATTTGGACCTGTCCAAGTCGAACATGCTATGTTTACTGTTGACGCCAGCAATCATTGCATGTAACGGCCTCTCCGGGTCGTATTCAGCACCGCTCAAACTGACGTCCCGACGTGCACCACGGCCGCCACCTAAACCAGCACTGAGAGTGAGTGCGCTTGCATGGTGTGCCGCAGTGGAGACAGTATCCCCGCCGTAAGGATTGATACCCTCGTCGTCGTCGCCTATACGATAAGACCAAGGATGTAACTGACTGTCCTCGTCCGCATAGTGGTCGCCTGTTGACCTAACTATGGAGGGAAATTCATGGAACGAAGGCTCTGAGAGATGCCGCGGATATTCCACCGAACTCTCATTAGGGTTATTTTTGCGACGATGATGCCTAATTTTTGGATGATGTTGCTCGTCGTCGCTGGTCGACGAGAGACGGAACGAGAGTTCAGTGTGTTGTAGATTGTGCTCGAGTTGTATGCGGTTATACTCGAGTTCGTCGCCACGAATGCTGATGTCAAAGGCGGGTGCTCTTTCGTGGGCTCTCATGTGGTATCGCAAAGAGAAGTCAAACTGACCGAATCAACAACAACAGCGCGTTCAGTCACGTGCACCGCGTTATCTTCCTTTTCGGCCCTCATGGACGACCGACCTCATAAGGCCCATCGCCCAGCACAGTCCGGTGCAAAGGCAGACAAAAAACTCAAAGGAACAGAAAAAGAAAAACAACATGGCTTCAATGAAAAAGTTTGCTCTTTTTTTCTCATCTCAAATATCATCATCAATTCACACACAAATTCACAGGCCTTTGCTCCAAAATCAGGTCGAAGGGCAGACCGTCAAGGTCGCCGCAACGTCGAGCGCGATCAAACTCGTCTTCATGTACCCCTTGTCAACCGTACACCCGATGATGACCCACCACCGGTCATCATTGCCATAGTTGGTCCTCCAGGTGTTGGTAAAACTACCCTGCTCAAAAGTCTTGTTAGACGCTACGCAAAACAAACCTTGAATGAAGCAAAAGGCCCAATTACAGTGGTCAGCGGCAAAAAGAGACGCCTCACCTTTGTCGAATGCAACAATGATCTCAACAGTATGATCGACATTGGAAAAATCGCCGATCTCGTGCTGCTCATGGTAGACGGCTCTTTCGGTTTCGAGATGGTATGTAATAGTAACATTATTCCCTTTTCTAAAAAATTTATTTACATACAGGAAACATTTGAATTCCTCAACATCCTCCAATCACACGGATTCCCAAAAGTCATCGGCATCCTCACCCACCTAGACCTCATAAAAAAAGCCGCAACACTCAAAGCCACAAAAAAAGCCCTCAAAAACCGTTTCTGGACAGAAATATACCAAGGCGCAAAACTCTTCTACCTCTCCGGCGTTCTTAATGGTCGTTATCCAGACACAGAAATCATGAACCTCTCTCGCTTCATTTCCGTCATGAAATTCCGTCCTCTCATCTTCCGAAACACCCATCCATACGTCCTCGCGGACCGTATCGAAGATCTCACACCTCGAGAACTCATCAGAACTTCAAAAGGCAAATGTGATCGTACCGTGACTGTCTATGGTTATGTACGAGGAACAAATCTTCGTTTAGGCACTAAAGTCCACATTCCGGGTGTTGGCGACTTGGACATGAACACCGTTACGGTTTTGGGTGACCCTTGCCCACTTCCAACCGCAGAGTCAGAGAAGAAACGGAAACTCAGTGAAAAAAAGAAGCTGCTCATCCATGCACCAATGAGCGACGTCGGAGGGGTCATGTATGACAAGGATGCCGTGTGGGTAAATGTCCCTGGCAGCTTCACAAGAGGAAACGCAGATGGTAGGCTATATCCTTACTTATCATTTCGAATCTTGACCATTAAACCTCTTTAATAGTCCCGCAAGGTGAAGGAGAGCAAATGGTAATGGACCTTCAAGACGTAAGCGCAACTCTCGAAGACCAAGTGGCCCAAAGCAACATTCGTCTCTTCGGCACATCTTCAAAAATTCTCACCGTAGATCCGTCACGAGATGACGACGAGGATTCCAGCGACGAAGACAGCGATGAAGAAGGCCTCAGTTCCGAAGAGAACAGCGATTCTGGAGATGACGATAATGATAATGACGATGCAGGTGGAGAGGAAGATGAAGATACCACTCCAGATGGTAGGAACACCGGTCGTTCCAATCATCGCACAATAACTCGAAGTTTTCCCTCCACAAGCACAAAAGGACGTATAGACATCGAATACGCTGAAAGCGACTCTGATTTAGGTGATGTCGATGAGCGTATCCGAATGCACGACGATCACAATATCCCAGGCGAAGGTGACGAAGACATGGACGACGAAGCCGAAGACGACGAATCAATACCCAAATGGAAACTGAACCTCTCAGAGCGCGCTCAACAAGCTGCGTCCTCATCACGCAAAGCACGGCGGAAAGACTGGATAAAACTCATCTATTCTAGTTCACTCTCTCCTGAAGAAATTCTCTACGGCAAAAAAGAAGAGGATGACGTCGAACCCATGGATGGTGACGACCTCTTCCAGGTCGCAAAGACGGAGACCCACGACTCTGAAGCCCTAGACTCTGGAAAAGATCACATTGACCCAGAAAGTCTGAAAAAATGGGAGAACGAAGAAATGCTTGATTCAATACGACATTTCTTCATTACAGGAGAAGACGACGATGGGCCAGCCGCACAAGGCAATGATGGCGAACAAGGCACTGATGACGATGAGAACAACGCCAGGCATGCAGATGGCGAGTCACAACCCCCAAGATCTCAAGCCCCCGACCCCGCCTCCACTCGCGCCGCTGCTCTCCTTGCCAAAAAAGAAGCTCTCAAACGCAAATTTGATGCACAATACGACGACCCCGAATCCTCCCATCTCGACTTTTACTCCGAAAAAAAGAACGAAATAGCCGACCAACTAGCTCTCAACCGTGCCGAATTTGAAGGCATAGACGCCGATTCCCGTTTCTTAATCGAAGGTTACCGACCAGGCCAATACCTACGTATCCAACTCATCGACGTCCCCTGTGAAATGATCGAAAACTTTGATCCCACATATCCCATCATCGTAGGAGGTCTCCTACCTGCCGAAGAACGTTTCGGATATCTCCAAGTCCGTATTAAAAGACATAGATGGTACCCACGTACACTCAAAAATAACGATCCCCTCATTTTCTCTTTGGGTTGGAGACGATTTCAAAGTATCCCTATATATTCTCTTGACGACCACTCCATCCGTATGCGAATGCTTAAATACACACCAGAGCATATGCACTGCTACGCCACGTTCTATGGTCCAGTTACCCTACCCAATACTGGTTTCTGCGCTTTTAATTCCCTTTCGGCAGACACACCTGGATTCAGAGTCACTGCTACCGGTGTGGTCTTGGACATTGATCGTTCGACCAAGATCGTCAAAAAACTCAAGTTGACGGGTGTCCCATACAAGATCTTCAAGAACACGGCGTTCATCAAAGATATGTTCTCGAGTGCACTCGAGGTCGCCAAATTCGAAGGAGCCAATGTCCGAACTGTTTCTGGAATCAGAGGTCAAGTGAAAAAAGCTCTACCAAAACCAGATGGCGCCTTCAGAGCTACTTTTGAAGACAAAGTGCTCAAAAGCGGTTAGTATATTTATTTACTTTCCTTCCTTCGCTGGATACTCAATTCCTTCACACAGACATCATCTTCCTACGAGCCTGGTACTCAATTCAGCCCCGCAAATTCTACAACCCGGTCACTTCCCTCCTCCTCTCCGACAAATCCCAGTGGACCGGAATGCGTCTAACTGGTCAAATTCGACGAGACGAAAGCCTCAAAACTCCTCTCTCCATCAACTCAACTTACAAAAAAATTGACCGACCCCCACGTCGTTTCAATCCATTAATAATCCCTAAAAAACTCCAATCATCTCTCCCCTACGCATCCAAACCTAAACTAATGCAACCACAAAAAACACAAACTTACCTTCAAAAACGAGCAATAGTGATGGAACCTGAGGAGAAGAAAGCTGTAGCGTTGATGCAACAAATACGAGCTTTGAGGAAGGATCAAGTGGCTAGGAGGAAGGAGAAAAAGGGTGAGAAGTGGGCAGAGAGACATAAGAGGTTGGAGAAGGAGGAGACGAAGAAGAGTGAGAAGGATAAGGAGAGGAGGAAAGAGGTTATGCGTATAGCGGGACAGAAGAGTAAACGAGAGGCTGATATGGAGGATGGAAGGGGAAGGAGCAAGAGACGGAAGACTTGAATCTGAATCTATCAAAACTTGTACACTGTATTGCTCAAATTGTGATCAGACAGGGCCACCCATTGTGTCTCGAGGTAACCATGAGGCAGACTATAACGTTATTGTCCCTTATATTGGCGCCCGGTTACAAGCAACCGCCAAAAGGGGAAACCAAAAAAACATTATAAATACCTTGTTAGACTCTCAGTCCACCGTCCTCACAACCCAGCTGTAAATCATGCGTTACCGTCAAATTCAGATACCGTTGGGAAGCCTATTCGAGGTATGTGCTTCACCTTCCCAATGCCACCCCAGTATACACTCAGAGATCTCGGATTGACAGCGGCTCCTTGGGAAATGTTTCTCAAACTCAAATGAACATCGGATATATCTTCTTCTAAGATCATTCTCACCCAAGCACTTGGTCATAACAAGTTCCTCAAGCTCTTGGAAACCTTCTCTGTCTCCGAGCCACTTGTGCCACCTGTGCCACTGGAACTTCTTCCTCCCATGGAACTTGAACTTGAAGCCCATCTACTCATGGCTATCATCTCTTAAACGCAGAATCCGTTCATCTCTAACTCGGTTGTTACAATCACCCTATACAATTTATCCTACCGCATCAGAAGAACAGAAATACTGGAATCAAGCGGCTCGTGGACAAAAAGAACTACAACGCTCTGATGCTCGTTTCACAGGAACCAAGGTACGCAACTTGCATCCCAATACACTGCCAGGGGCATCGGAATCGGGGCCACAGCTGCCTCCGCTTGTTATGTACTACGTTCCTGCACTCCTGCCCGTCTACCGCGATACTGGTAATCTCAAATCCAAGAGATGTAAAAAGCCCTACGTATCTCCCAAGGCATATTGCAAGTGGCATCGGATGGTGTTTCCAGGCTCGGTGAGTTGAATGCCCACTGCCCCAATCCCTTGTCCTCAATACTTCTCTTCTTGGATCTATCATAGGATCATCCAACAATAAAAGAAGCATCTAAACTCAGGAATCTATACGATCCCCAAGATACGCAGGAGATTTGTCGCATTTCGCGTATGCTTCCAGACAATGTCATTTTTCCCGTGACTCCCGCTCCTCCCTGGACTTGGACTCCAACATATCAAATCATCTGGCAGAAATGGCTTATTTCAAAGCCACCGTTGTCGCAAAGTGCTGTGGCTGATTTAGGCCTTTGATGATCAGAAAGCCAATTGTTAATCTCCTGTAATATTGGTATACTTGTATTTGTATCTCATCGCTACCAGAATAAGTTTATACTACCCGTTATATTATTTTACCACTATACACTTAATCTCAAGAATGTTAACACCCGTTGAATTGAATTTACAGCATATCTCCTTGCGCATGATAATTGGAGCTGGCGTTATTCCCTTTAGCACATGGACCAATGTGTCCCATTTTAGGCAGTATTTGTAGCCTGCACCTCAGTCTGTATGACACATACACTGATCTGAGGAACAGCCCAACCTCAGATACAGGTTGGATTCGTATGAGCAAGGAGGGAAGCGAGTCGGAGCGTCTCAATGAATATCTACATAGCACTAATGGCATTTAAACAAGTACAAGTTTTTGGTATCGACTCGGAGGATGAAACTAAGGACGTTTTAAGTCGGATGAATGCAATCTTCATACCAGAGTTATGTCTTAAAACACATAAGGGAAACAACGTTCACGCTCCTGAAAAGTAATAATGCACCACAAAAGAGAAACACATAACGTACAAGCGCAGAAGAGAAGATCTATTATCGTTGGAATAAGTTCCTTAACTGACTTTCAACGTCTTCCACCGTTCGTTTAATATCTATTAGAATGTCAAATTCAACTCGATCCGTCACACAAGCGCCAGTGGATTTAACTCACATTTCTGAGGATCTAAGGACAAAAACAAAAGATCAAAATGAGAAAAGGAGAAGCATGACGGAGCAACATACTCTTGCTGAATTCCTTATCTTTTTGTTTCTGTGTAAACTTCTGGAACGAAGGTATGACAATCATGACAACTTCGTCTCTGATCGCATCTCTTCCCTCAATATCGTCTTCCAACACCTCCACGAACTTATGTCGTTCGATAATTTCATCTAACAGATCAAAGAATCGTGTAAACTTCTCCTTTGCTGCTGCCCGATTTGACTTGTCTCTAGGATCTTCCGAAATGGCCTGCATCAAGGGTGAGAAGTTGGAGTCAAAATACCTTGCTTTTGCGATGCGGCAATTGGAGTTAAGCGCTTCTTCGGTGGGTTGCGGGATAAAAATAGGGAGATTAGGGTCGCTGGGTTGTAGCAGGAGGCGCTGCCGCAGGTAAGATACATTATTGAGGAGAAAGATGGATCCGAAAGCGGGGCGTCGTGAGGTACGGGAAAGAGTCACCAGGCTATTGATGGCAGTAGTTACAACGTCATCTAGACTCTTTTAGCTCGATAACACAAGGCGAAAGTGTGGAGGACTTACGAACAAAATGTTCAATAATGTTTGAGTGATCTGTTTCGTCCGTCTTGATGCCCTTGCCCACTTGGATGCCCTCTCCCATCTTCCAATTTCCATCTCCAAGTGCATGGAGGGCAGATTCAACGGCACTTTGAACACGTGGAATCTTCTCGATATATTTGACCGTCTGACATAAAGGTATTGGGATGAATCTCGTAACAGAGAAACGGAAACACTCACTGAAACAGTGAAATCCATCAACTTTGTACCCGTATCTGATCCTCTTGCCATTGCTCCCAATTTCAAGTCGGCTAGAAACTCCGGGAAGCTTCGTAAACAAAGTGCACGGAGAGCAAGCATCCCATCTTTGAACTCGTTCTTATCTTCAGCATGGTCCGGTCCCCGCCGCGAGAGTAGGTCGTTCCAGTGTGGTTGAAGGGATAGCAAACCTTCATATACTGACAAGGCGAGAAAATTATATTTATGTAACGCTTTTTTGACAAGAGTGAGGAGCTGAGCCAAGACGGAGTTGAACAATTTCAGAATTGGAGCCATCAGACTCCCATATGCGGATGCAACCACTTGGGGGTTTGACAAGGGGCTAAGTTCTTTCAAAAGTTTGTACTCTTCCTGTGACACCAACAATGAGAGTTGGACAAACGACAACCTGACGATCACATACTTCTGAAGTTCCCAACACTAACTCGACCCATTCTGTAAACTCCCTCCCTATCGTCAAAGAATCGATCGTTTCTGCTCGCGCCACAAGCTTCTTTCCCTGGCCTTCCAAACATTTGACGCTCCAATTCCCTCTCATATCTGCATACCCTTTTTGAGTTTCTTTTAGTGTGGACAAAATAGCCGATGCTGCTGGATGAGAAGGATGTGTCGATGGCAGGGGCAAGGTACGAAGAAACAAGACCACTGGCGTCAACGTCGGAATCAGAGATGATGGGAAAGACGTCATCATCATTTCGGACCCCGGGGTGGGGGTTGCCCCAGATGAGCCTTCTGCAACAACTTTCGTATAGAACTGCGTTAGCTTTTTTGCGCCGGTTTCAACTAGACGAGCCTGGATCGGATAAATGAGCGATGAAGGCGTTGAGCTTATAATCAAACATGAGCTTACCGCTTTCTTTAAGTCAAGATCCGATGCATTGAAGGCAATACTCGTATTCAATCGCTCCAAAGCATCTTTGTAGACACCTATCTGTCCCGATTGTGGACTGTTAAACGATGATCACTATGCAAATGCTTCAGATTTCTTGAAATATGACTTACCCTCGGAGGACGAGGGCTTCATCAGCTGCCAAGTCTGCCTTACTATTCGACGCATCTTCTATCTTGGCCAACGTTTTATCGATATCTGCAATCCCTCAGCATGATCCCTCTGGACACCGTAATTACTTACTGCTCCTTCTTCTGTTTAAGATCTGGGTAGCGGTATACAGCGGCAGAATTGACTTCTCAAGTTTTGCAAGTCGGGTATCGAAGCTGTCAAGGACATCTGATTAGGTGAATACTCAGCAGTTCAAAAGGTAACAAAAACTCATACTGGTCATTCGCCTCGATAACTGTCGTGTTTTGTTCAGGTTTTGCTGCAACTGAAAGCTTTCTGTCAGACCTTCTACATATGTAAATCGCCATAAAGTTTACTCACCAGCTCAATCTCTGCAGTCTCATCGTCCATGTTGGCGGTCTAATGATACCGTAGCATCACAAATATGCCCGGATGTATGTACATATTTATTTGGCTTGGGGTCATAGACTTTCAACCGAGATTCTACTCGAGAACCATAAGTCGGATGAGTATATGTACACGTAAAGGAACGAAGGCGATGCAGAAATGTAAGAGCCAAGTGTAGGTGTCTAGCTACCGCTAGGAAAAAGGATACTCGCAGTCGTAAAGTACAGGCCATTGATCCTCATCCTCATCTCGTCTTGCAAGGAAAGCGCCAAGGTCTCCTTTTTGTTTCGCACCAACACCGGTCAATCTCATTGGAAATTCTCTACTAATGTGGGGAAAGAAACTCTCCTACGGGTTTCTCAATATCATTTGGAGGTAGAAGGAGCGACGGGGTCTTCAGCGCCTGGGGCTGACAATTCCATTGGAAGAAGCGGTTGAGATAGGCGAAGGCAATGAGGCTGATTGTGAAGTGGTTGATAATTGAATCAGATGAATCAGTATAGAGACGGACATCCTGGAGGATTGTTTCATTCATTAGAATTGAAGGGAATTTGTAGTCCACGGTCGGGCGTCGACGTGGAGGTCCTACTGCGTGAATCTGAGCCACCATACGCTCCGCGGCTTACTCTGCATCGAGATCGCCCATAATGAATCAAAAAAAAGGAAAGCAGAGAGAGGCCCACGCATCAGTCACAGATGTCACAACTGTATAGGACAACACGCCACGGACAGTAACAGACCATCCGTCACAAACAACTTATCTCTCTCCTCCTCAAAATTTAGTATGAGGTAAGTTAACGGCTTTGATATCCACTTCAGATCCTTGATATTCATATCTATTATAGTAGTAAACTCTCAGTGTCAAGCGTGCGGGGTTCTATAAAAGAGCTTCTTGCCGACGCGAATGGCGAAAAAAAGCGCAACTTTGTAGAGACCATCGAGTTACAGATCGGCCTCAAGAACTACGACCCCCAGAGAGACAAGCGTTTCTCAGGAACTGTCAAGTTAGTAGTATCTTCTTTCTCCACCGGACTGGACTAACTTTTACTTGTATACAGACTTCCTAATGTCCCCCGTCCTCGCATGTCCATCTGCATTCTCGCAGATGCTGCTGATATCGATCGTGCTAAGCAAATAGAGCTGGAGTACATGTCTGTTGACGATTTGAAAAAGTGCGTCTTCGGACTTGTATAGCTTTGGTCCACCTCCTTATTAAGATGCAGGTTGAACAAGAACAAGAAGCTTGTCAAGAAGCTCGCTAAGAAATACGACGCTTTCCTTGCGTCCGAAGCTCTTATCAAGCAAATTCCCCGTCTCCTTGGTCCAGGTCTCTCCAAAGGTTGTTTTATTGTCAGTTCGGTTTGTTGGGCCTATTAATTCAATTATTTCCAGCTGGAAAGTTCCCTACTCCGGTCTCTAACAGTGAAGATCTCAATAATAAAATCACCGAGGTTCGATCCACTATCAAATTCCAACTCAAGAAAGTTCTTTGCTTGGGTGTCGCTGTCGGCCACATCCAAATGACCGATGACCAGGTTCTAGGAAACGTGATGTTGAGTACGTCCATACCCTGTTCCCATCATTGAGATTTCTTAATCACCCCTCGCAACTATTTAGGCATCAATTTCCTCGTCTCCCTCCTCAAGAAAAACTGGCAGAACGTCAAGTCCTTGCATATCAAGACCACTATGGGCAAGCCTGTGCGTCTCTACTGAGTACTTCGACGCCTACCGCTGAGAGAAGGAGTGGGATGGACAATTGAGGACGGGAGGACGATAGAATGGGATACATGAAGAAAAGCCGTAATGCATAACAAGAAGCCCCGCACGCTTGGACCAACAGTTTCTTGAGGAGGGAACTGATTGGGAGCTGATACAGTTTTTTTTTTCTTATTATCCCTTCCTTAGTTGTTTCTTCTTCGATAAAATGTACACAGAGTCAACCAATAATCTTTTTTTTTTTCCATTGATGACCATCAAATGCAGTTGATATTCTTCAAAGCAAAAAATTAACTGTCAGCTTTTTCTAGTTTGTATTTCGACGCTAATAATCTAACAAGCAGATGGTCATTAAACGTCCCAAGATTGTATGGCTCTACAGTACCTTGAACGATTGAGGCTGTTCATCACATATCGATACGCATGATAATTGCAGCCGGCGTCTAAATATGCCGGATGATACATATCAGACTTTTTGAGAATTGATCATCAAACCAACAGAGGATGTCCGCTTCCACCACCAAACCTAGTCTCCCAACTTTGCCTACAGATCCAGACGACGATGATTTAGATGAACTCGACGGTACATATTCCCTAGCAGCACTCAACTACTACTGATACCAACATAACACATCACAGATGTTCTTTCCCAATTTGCACCGGGCCAAAAAATAACTAACAGTTCCCAACCCGAATCTTCCTCATTGTCATCTCCACCTCCACCACCCCCTCCACCTACAGCAAGTACCGCAACTACATTCAGACGTCCCCGAAACAACACCCGAGTAGATGCGGTACCTACATCTAACCTAGGTTCTACAAACCTAGGTACCACACATGAATCAGAAGAAGAATTGGACTTTGCACGAGAGCTCGCAAAGGGGATGGAAAACCTCATGCGTGAACTATCAACCGAAGCCGAGAATCCAACAACGTCCACAGATGATGGCGGACCTTCAGCAGAGAGTGCTCAAGCGCTAAAATCTGTATGGGAGCAGATGTTAATTGAAGGTATGGATGGTCATCCGGGAGCGGGTCAAATTTCCGCAAGTGAAACCAGCACTGGTGGTGGTGGTGGTGGTGGTGGTGGTGGGTTCCAGGATAAGATCAAACAGGCGGTGAATAAACTCAAAGAGAGCGAATCCAATCTTCAGGTCAATTATAATTTTCCTCCTTGTTTCAAAGCTTCACTAACAAACTACTTGCAATAGGCTGATGGAAAATCGCCAAACGGTGGTGGTCCAGTACCGAATGCTGAATCTCTTGAAACTCTCCTTAGTTCACTAGGTGACTTGGGTCTTGGCGAGGGTGGGGATGACAAGGAATTAGCTGGATTGCTAGAAAACATGATGGGAGAACTGATGAGTAAATCCATCTTGTACGAACCCCTCTCGGAACTTGCCCAAGGCGTACGTCCTTTTTATTTATTTTTATTTACTTTTTCCCCTAATGTTCGAGTAGTTCCCACCGTATCTCGAAAACCCTCCAAAGCCACTCTCTGATGAAGATAGAAATCGATATGAACTTCAACTAGGTTGCGTACGGCGTATTCTAGCTGTGTTTGACCAAGCCGGCTACGATGATAAGGACGCAGGGAGCCAACAACGAATTGCTGATCTTATGACTGAGGTATGTTGTGTGTTTTTGTGTTCGATGGGTGTATTTAACAGAGCTTGTAGATGCAAAACTACGGTTCCCCACCGTCTGAACTCATGGGTCCTGATGTGAATAATGAAGAGTGCACGATTACATAATTGTTGTATATATAATATATAAGTATCCGGGGGTCTAGCCAGCGTGAGAGATGTTTTGTTGAGGTTGTTCCCTTGGCACAGTGCTCATCGTCGTCGTCCCTGTCATGTCCGCTTCTTGCTCCCAGCTGGATCTCTGGCCAGAACAGACAGCCACACCAACTCTTAAGCGTCGTAGAGTACTCGCTTCACGACAAACCATCGTAGACTTGCCTCAAGTCAGTCAAGCAGAGCAAGACTGTCAAATCAACTCTGGTAACAATATTATTTCCTGCTTTCCAACAACAGACACAGTTGTTCCTCAAGAAGAATGGGCTACTTTCGTTTGTATGTCTCCCTTTCTGTTCTTTCCTTTCACCGTTTAAAAAGAATAAAAAATTTCCCTCCCAGGGAACTCTCGTAGACCGGATATCACCCAAACCAACCGAGTCGATATTTTTCTGTTTCGTGCTGATTCACAACGACAGATTCTTCATTTTGTCAACCAACCAAACCCAACAAACCAAGCAGGCGTCATTCGTGCTCAAGTAAACGATACTTGGTTCGGCAGAGAGGGTCTAAATTGGTCAGGTTCCAATGTCTCTTTCCCTTACTACTGGGTTATCATTCGCAGCGATAAAACTCTCGACGGCAATCAAGTCCCCCAACCCATCTTCACAGCTGTCCAAACAACGGTTCTCGATTCAGTAGCAACTGCCTCATCATCTAGTGCAGCTGCAGTTGCTTCCTCATCCGTATATGCAGCTTCCCTCGCCTCAGCGACTGCCACATCCACACCCACTGGAAGCCTTCAGCGTCCACCTTCATCTTCACCTTTCGCTCGCTGGGCTATTGCCGTCATAGTCATCTTAGGTTTCCTAGCTATAGCAGCCACGTGCACCCTCGTTTTCCTCATCCTCCGTCGCATCCGCAGAAGAAGGGATAAGGACTCAAATCGGAATTCAATGGGCTCAGCTTCTCCGATGATTGCACGAGGTAACCAAGACATGATTCAAAGATATGACAGTCCCAGTTCTCCGCCACTCCCACCTCATACCGGGATCCCAGCAGTAGCAACAGGAGTATCGCCGTCAATTGCCACAAAAAATCTAACAACTGACGCCGCATCAACCATTAGCGACAGTGGCGGTCCCCTCTCAGGTGCAGATGCGGCCATCATCGCC
>Ga0193742_1000762_pt1 | contig 20615 bp, 19 predicted proteins | sample L2c1metaG_FD_165511 | JGI IMG/M metagenome (GOLD analysis project Ga0193742, IMG submission 165511) | Soil microbial communities from a riparian zone of the East river system, Colorado, United States - L2c1 | ecosystem: Environmental > Terrestrial > Soil > Riparian zone | place: USA: East River... | reverse complement strand
GTAGCCGGAACCTCTCGGCTTTGGAGCCCGACGGTCCTCGACGACGACGCTGACGCAAGCTCTCGACTTCAGGGATGAGCAGCCAGGAGCGCCAGCGTTTCTACGAGACCTCCCGTGTAGTTGTGAGCGCCGAAGAGGACCTCGTCGGGCCCGGGAAACCGGCCCTCGCCGACGAAGCCCTCGATGACGATCTCGACCACGACCCAGGCGAAGAAGGCGAGGGCGGGGACGGCGATCAACAGACCGATGGCACCCAGACAACCCTGCACCGCCTCCGAGTCGAGCAGCCAACTCAGGACGAGAACGGCGACGAGCACACCCACCGGGACGACGACGATGACCACAACCAGTCGGCGCTACCACGCGTGTAGCGATGCGACAGGCGGACCTCACCGGTCAGGGACGGGGGCTGAGGACGCAGAGCTCGTTGCCTTGGGGGTCGGTGAGGACGGTCCAGGTGGCGGTGGGGGCCTGACCGATGTCGAGGGGGCGGGCGCCGAGGGATTCGAGGCGGGCGAGTTCGGTGGCTTGGTCGTCGGTGGCGAACGGGGCGACGTCGAGGTGGACGCGGAGCTTGGTGGTCTTGGGGTCGGGGTTGTGGCGGATGTCGAGGTAGGGGCCCGCGGCGGAGGTGTCGCGGAGCCAGACGTGGACGTCGTCGTGGCCGAGGACGGGCCACCCGGTCGCCTCCGCCCAGAACGGGGCAATCGCTTCGGGGTCGGGGGAGTCGAGGACGACGGCGGCGACGGGGGACAGGGACCCGAAGGCCGACGCGGGGTCGGCGCCGACCGAGCCGGCGTGGCTGACGACGCAGAGCTCGTTGCCGTCGGGGTCGGCCATCACCTCCCAGGTCACGTCGGGGCCCTGGCCGATGTCGATCCGGCGGGCGCCCAACCCCTCCAGCCGGGCGACCAGCTCCGCCTGATGTTCGGACGACCGCGACGCCAGGTCCAGGTGCACCCGGTTCTTCCCCACCTTCGGCTCGGGGACAGGGACGAAGACGAGGGGAAGCTGGCCGTCGGGGACGGGAGGCGAGATCACCACTTCGTCGGGCTCCTCGAAGGTGATCGGCCAGTCCAACGCGGCCGACCAGAAGCGGGCCAGCCCGGAGGGGTCGGCGGCGTCGACGACGAGGTGGACGAGACGGGTCGGCATCGGCACGGTCTACCGCACCCCAGATGGACAACTGAGTTGACGACACCGCACCAGGTCACCCGGGAGGAGCTGGTGGTCGTCCTGTCGGGCCGGACGGCAGGTCCACGTCGGCGACACCGTCACCGACGCCGGTTCGGGCGACGCCATCGTCGTGCCGCCCGACACCGACTTCGCGCTCGGCAACCCGGGCGACGAGCCGCTGCGGGTACTCGCCTGCATGCCCGTCGCCGGCCAGGCCCGCCTCGACGGCGGCGAGACCACGACCCTCCCCTGGATGAGGTGACGCCCCGGCTCCGGCGTCGGGCTACAGCAGCCCGCGCCCCGTCACCAGCGGCAGGTCGAGCGCGGTGAGCAGGCCCGGGGGAGCCGAGACGACCGCCGGCACCGCGTTGACCAGGCGCATCGCGGTGGCCTTCAGGCCGGCGGTGTTGTGGTCGCCGTCGGTGCCCAGGAGTTGCAGGTCGACCGTGTACATCGGTTCGCCGGTGACCTCCACCCGGTAGCAGCCGTCGCCGGTGGGCTGGGGCCAGTCGGGCGCCAGGTCGTCGCGCAGGCGGGTGACGTGCTCCAACACGACGATCGGCACGCCGTCCCGCATGCCCCGCACCTCGAACCGCAGCGCAGCCACGGTGCCCTTCTCCACGACCCCCGCAGCGATGTCGAACGACTCGGGCGCCGGCACCCGCTCGTACCACTCCTCGACGGCATCCAGGGACGTGCCCAGCCCCGCGGCGATCTGCTGCACCACCGACCCCCACGCCGTCGTCAGGACCCCCGGCGTCAGCAGCAGCGGCACCGAGTCCATCGCCTGGCCGAAGCCCATGATGTCGAACAGCACCATCGGTTGGTCGTAGGTGGCGTAGTTGAGGATCTCCATGCAGCGCACCTGCCCGATGCGCTCGGAGATCGACGTGATCGTGAGCGGCAGCCAGTCGTTGGCGAACCCCGGGTCGATGCCGTTGACCCACAGGCTCGCCCCGCCCTCCAACGCCGCTGCGCGCACCGGGTCGATCAACGAATCCGGCATCACGCCGTCGGGGTACTGCAGGAACACCGGCCCGCTCGACACCACGTTGATCCCGGCCCGCAGGAACCGGGCCAGGTCGTCGAGGGCCTCGGTGAGCCGGTGGTCGGCCATGGCGGTGTGGACGATGCAGTCGGGCTGCAGGGCCAGCAGGGCGTCGGCGTCGGTCGAGGCCGCCACGCCCAGCGACCGGTCCAGCCCCGCCAGCGAACCGGCGTCCATCCCCTCCTTCGCCGACGACGACACCCACACCCCGACCAGCTCCAGGTCGGGCCGGGCGTCGATCCCCACCAGCGCGTGCCGGCCCACGTTGCCGGTGCTCCACTGCACCACTCGATAGGTCATGGCCGGAGGCTACGACGAAATCTGACGCTCCGTCAGGTGTCCCGATGAGCGCCTCCGCGCAGATACTGAAGGCATGCGACGTTCACTCTTCGACGAGGAGCACGAGCTCTTCCGGTCGAGCTTCCGGCAGTTCCTCGACAAGGAGGTCGTCCCCCGCAACGACCGCTTCGAGAGCGCAGGCCTCATGGACCGCGACGTGTTCGCCAAGGCGGGCGCCGCCGGCTTCCTGGGGATGGACGTCGAGGAGCGCCACGGCGGCGGGGGAGTGAAGGACTTCCGCTACAACCTCGTGATCGCCGAGGAGATCCAGCAGGCGGCCGTCAACGCCGCCGGCCTGGGCCTCACCCTCCACAACGACATCTGCCTCCCGTACTTCACCGGCCTCACCAACGAGGAGCAGAAGGAGCGCTGGCTCCCGAAGATCTGCTCGGGCGAAGCGATCACCGCCGTCGCCATGACCGAGCCCGGCATCGGCTCCGACCTGGCGTCGATGACCACGACGGCGATCCGCGACGGCGACCACTACGTCGTCAACGGCTCCAAGACCTTCATCACCAACGGCATCAACGCCGACCTGGTGATCACCGCCGTGAAGACCGACCCCACCCAGCGCCACAAGGGCATGTCGCTGCTGATCCTCGAGCGGGGGATGGAGGGCTTCGAGCGTGGCCGGAACCTGGAGAAGGTGGGCCTCCACGCCCAGGACACGGCGGAGCTGTTCTTCAGCGACGTGCGCGTCCCCGTCGCCAACCGCCTCGGCGACGAGGGCGAGGGCTTCCGCTACCTGGTGACCAACCTCCCGCAGGAGCGGCTGTCGATCGCCGCCACCGCCATCGCCGCCGCCCGCGCCGCCTTCGAGTGGACCCTCGCGTACGCCAAGGAGCGCACGGCGTTCGGCCAGCCCGTCGGGTCGTTCCAGAACAGCCGCTTCCGGCTGGCGGAGATGGCGACCGAGATCGAGATCGGGCAGAGCTACGTCGACCGCAGCGTGCTGGCGCTCAACGACGGCGAGCTGACCGCCGAGGAGGCGGCGATGGCGAAGTGGTGGTGCACCGAGCTCCAGGGCCGGGTGATCGACACCGGCGTCCAGCTCCACGGCGGCTACGGCTACATGACCGAGTACCCGATCGCCCGGGCCTACACCGACGCCCGCATCACCCGCATCTACGGCGGCACCACCGAGATCATGAAGGAGATCATCGGCCGCAGCCTCGGAGTGTGACAGCGGAGGCGCAGCCTTCACCGCTTGGGGCGGTGGCGGGGTGGTTGGTACGGGTCTGATGGGTCGACGGCGGGCCCGGCTCAGGCGAAGTTGCGCGGGGCCATCTGGTCGGCCGGGATCGTGCCGAGCCGGCCGGCGTTGTAGTCCTCGATCGCCTGGACGATCTCGTTGCGGGTGTTCATGACGAAGGGTCCGTACTGGACCACCGGCTCGTCGATGGGCACGCCGCCGAGCACCAGCACGTCGAGCGCGTCGTGCCCGCCCTCGAGCGTTGCCGCCGCCCGGATGGTGACGCGGTCGCCGTCGCCCAGGATGGCCAGGTCGTTGTCGGCGACCGGCCGCTGCTCCGGTCCCACGGTCCCCTGACCGGTGAGCACGAACACCATCGCGGTGTAGGTCGGGTTCCACGGCAGCACCAGCTCGGCGTCGCGGGCGATCGTGGCGTGGAGGTAGGCGATCGGCGTGTGGGTGGAGCCGGGCCCCTCGTGGCCGCCGACGTCGCCGGCGATGAGGCGCACCAGCGACCCGCCGTCGGGGCTGCTGAGCAGCGTCATCGAGTCGGCGGTGATGGCCTGGTAGCGCGGTGGGGTGAACTTCAGGGCGGCGGGCAGGTTCACCCACAGCTGGACGGCGTGGGCCGGCCCGCCCTGGCGGTAGGAGCGCTCGGTCGGGAGCTCGTCGTGGAGGATGCCCGCGCCGGCCGTCATCCACTGGGTCTCGCCTTCCCCGATGACCCCGCCGCCGCCGTTGGTGTCGTGATGTGCGATCTCGCCGTCGAGCACGTAGCTGACGGTCTCGAAGCCGCGGTGGGGGTGCCACGGCGCGCCCGCGGCCTCGCCCGGGCCGTTGACCTGGGGGCCGAGGTGGTCGAGGAGGACGAACGGCGACGTCGCCGAGAGCGGCAGGTCGCCGGGGAACGGCCGGGCGATCTCGAACCCGGCACCCTCGAGCTGGCGGTGGGAGGCGACGACCCGCGCCACCCGGCGGGCGGTGGGCGCCTCGCCGACCAGCGGGTCCAGGCGTGGCAGTGCGAGCGGGTTCTCGACGGTGATCGCGGGCATGGCATCGACCTCCTGGGCGGTCGGTCCGTATTTGGTTGACGTGTCAACCAGGACGCTAGCGGCAATCGTTGTCATGTCAACCAGTTCCGCCTACCGTGGGGTCATGGGTCGATCGCCCCGCTGGCTCGACGAACGGGAGCACGCCGCCTGGCGTGGCTTCCTGGCGATGTACACCCAGCTCACCGCGCAGCTGGCCAAGGATCTGCGGGACACGGGCCTGTCCGGGGCGGACTACTCGGTGCTGGTCGGCGTGTCGGAGGCCCCGGACGGGCGGATCCGGGCCCACGAGCTCGGCGACGAGCTTCAGTGGGAGAAGAGCCGGCTGTCGCGCCAGATCAGCCGGATGGAGAAGCGGGGCCTGGTGGCACGGGACATCTGCCCGACCGACGCTCGGGGTTCCTTCGTGGCCCTGACCGATCTCGGGCGGCGCACCATCGAGCAGGCGGCCCCCCTGCACGTCGAGCAGGTGCGGCGTCGGTTCGTCGCCGCGCTCACCCGCGGTCAGCTCGACGACCTGGCCGCCATCTCCCGAGCGGTCCTCACCCGGCTCGACGATGGCGATGGCAGCGGACCGGCCTCGCAGTAACGCAGATGTTTTACCTCTCTTGACGATCGCTTCAATCTCTGCGTGAATGGGTCCGGCACGGACTCGGCCCTCGGGGGGAAGATCCATGGCACGCACAGTCGGCCGCGCGCTCGGTCTCGTACTCGCCCTGCTGCTCGGCAGCCTGGCGGCGGTCGCTCCGCCGGTGGGCGCCACGGGAGCCACGGGAGCCACGGAAGCCCACCGCCCGGGTCGCTCGGTCCGTCCGGTGATCTTCGTCCACGGCGGTGCCGGCTCGGGCGCCCAGTTCGAGAGCCAGGCGCTGCGGCTCACCAGCAACGGCTACCCGGCCGACCGCGTCGCCGTCCACGAGTACGACTCCACCTTCGGCCTCAACACGATGGCCGAGGTGTGGGCCGGGCTCGACGTGCTCATCGCGGACCTCCTGGCCGACACCGGCGCCGACAAGGTCGACCTGCTGGGCCACTCCCTGGGCACCGCCGTGTCGCAGGGCTACCTCAACAGCTCGCCCGAGCGGGCCGCCCGCGTCGCCCACTACGTCAACATCGACGGGGCCACCGCCACGACCCTGCCCGGCGGCGTCCCCACCCTGGCCGTGTGGGGCGAGGGGTCGCCGACGCGCCAGATCGTAGGGGCGCAGAACTACTACGCCCCCACGCAGTCGCACGTGCAGGTGGCCACCGCTCCGGAGACCTTCGCCCAGTTCTACGAGTTCTTCACCGGCCGGGCGCCCCGCACCACGAAGGTGCTGCCGGAGCTGGGCCGCCCGCAGCTGTCCGGGCGGGCCAGCCTGTTCCCCAGCAACGCCGGTGCCGCGGGCGATCGACTGGAGGTCTGGGAGGTCGACGGCCGCAGCGGCTCGCGTCGGGGTCGGCGGCCCGCCGCCACGTTCGCCCTCGGGACCGACGGCGCCTGGGGACCGTTCAAGGCCCATCGCGGCCGCCACTACGAGTTCGCCGTCGTCCACGCCACCGGCTCGACCCACCACTTCTACTTCCAGCCGTTCGTGCGCAGCGACCACCTGGTGCGGCTGCTCACCTCCACGCCCGGCACCGGCATCGACCTGCTGCGGGAGAAGGGCCCGAACCACGCCTCCCTCACCGTCACCAGGTACAAGGAGCTGTGGGGTGACCAGGGTGCCGGCAGTGACACGCTGGCGATCGACGGGCAGCAGGTCCTCAACGCCGCCAACGCACCCCGCACCAAGCGGGTGAACGCGGTGTTCGCCTTCGACGTCGGCAGCGACGGGGTCACCAACCTCGCGGCACCGATACCCGCGCTGTTCGCCCTGCCGTTCCTCACCGGCATCGACGTCGCCATCCCGGCCACCACGCCGCCGAACGACCCGGTTCGCATCACCACCACCGCGCGCACCGCGCCGGACCGGCGGGTGACGGTCAACGTGCCCAACTGGGCATCGTCGGAGCACCACGTGACCGTGCAGCTCTGGGACTTCGACGGCCGTTAGGGGCTAGAGCCGGGCCTTCAACCGCAGCGACCGGGTGCGGCGGAGGGCAGCGCGTACAGCGGGACGACCCGGGGATCGCGGCCGGGGTGGGGCGTCGGCGGGTGGTGCTCACTTGTCCGCTCCGGCGACCCGGTCCTCCAGCGACGTCGTCTGGAGCTCGGCGATCAGCTCCGGGGTCAGGAGGCGGCTGACGCGGTCGACCAGCAGGCTCATCTCGTAGCCGATCAGGCCGATGTCGCAGTTCGGCTCGCACAGCACGGCGACCGCCGAGCCGTCGCTCACGCTGGTCACGAACAGGTAGCCGCCCTCCATCTCCACGATCACCTGGATCACCTCACCGGCGTCGAAGCAACGGGCGGCGCCGGCGGTGAGGCCGGTGAGGCCCGAGGTGATGGCCGCCATCTGGTCGGCGCTGTCGCGGGCGACCCGCTCGGACAGGCTGAGCACCAGCCCGTCGGAGCTGACCACCACGGCGCTCGTCGCCCCCGGGATGCGGTCGACGAAGTTGCTCACCAGCCAGCCGAGGCCCTCACCCTGCACATCGTCGGTCACGGGCTCTCCTCCGGGGTCACGACATGGGAACGGTCGGGGGCCAGCGATCCGGCCGTCGCGTCGGCGACCGCCCGTCCGGCCCGCTGGCTGGCCTGGAACCGCGACAGCATCTCCCGCGTCTGCTCCCGGTTCGCCGCCCTGGTGCGGAGCCGTTCGGGTGGCTCCGGGGGCTCGGGCGGAGGCGGCTGCGGCTCCGGAGCCGGTGGTGGCGTCGGCGACGGCCGAGGCCGTCGCGCGAGCCCGGGCGGCGGTGTGACCCGGTGGCCGGCGCCGAGGGTGGCAGCGCCGGCCGGACCGGAACCGGGGCGGGCCCCGACCGCAGGCCCGCCGCGCACCAGGTGGAGGGAGCGGGGCGCGGTCGGCTCGGGTTGGGTGACGAGCGATGCGGGGAGCGTGACGAGGGCGGTGACCCCGCCGCCGGGCGTCGGGGCCAGCTCGACCTCCACGTCGTAGCGTCGGGCCAGCCGGCTGACCACGTGCAGGCCCATGGTGCGGCCCCTCAGGTCGAGCACCAGCGGCTCCGCCAGCACGCGGTTGGCGGCCTGCCGGTGGGCGTCGGCCATGCCGATGCCGGTGTCCTCCACGGCCACGACCACCCCCGGCCGCCCAACGGTCGCGTGGCTGCGCACCATCACCTTGCGGTGGGTCGGGGAGTAGGTGGTGGCGTTCTCGATGAGCTCCGCCAGCAGGTGGGCAACGTCGGCCACGGCCCGTCCCGCCACCTCGACGTGGTCGCCCACCCGCACGTCGACCCGCCGGTAGTCCTCCACCTCGGCGGCCGCGGCCCGCACGACCTCGGCCAGCTGCACCGGCCGCCCCCAGCGCCGCGCCGGATCGTCACCCGACAGCACCAGCAGCGACTCGGCGTTGCGGCGGATGCGGGTGGCAAGGTGGTCGAGCTCGAACAGCTCGGCCAGGGCGTCCGGAGCCTGCTCCTTCTGCTCCAGCTCGCCGATGAGGCCGAGCTGCCGGTCGAGCAGCGACTGGTTGCGCCGGGCCAGGTTCACGAACAGGTCCGACACCGCCCGCTGGCGTTCGTCGGCCTCGGCCGCGACGGCCGTGAGCTGCGCGGTCAGGCGGCCGTTGCGACGCCGCTCGAGTCGCAGCTCCCGCCACAGGACCAGGGCCCCGAGGCAGGCTGCGCCGACGGCCAGGAAGTGCCGCGCCTGCCAGTCGCCGAGGCCCTGCCAGAGGTCGTAGGCCAGCAGTGCCAGCACGGCGACCAGCAGTGGCCCGCTTCCCGCTCCGATGTGAGGTTGTGCCCGCTCCGCCGGACCGCGCACGAGACGACGATCCTTCATGAGCGGATATTGGTAGTCGACCCGCCGGGCCACTGTCCTCAAGTAGACGACAAAAATTTCGGGCGGTGACGCGGAGTGGCGTCAAGGCTGCATGAGGTCGGATGTCGCCATGTTGATCGCCGGGTTCTCGCCGCTGAAGAGGCCCCACTGCGACTCCCAACCCGGCACCTGCCAGAGGTGCGACATCCACAGCGAGTTGCCGCGCAGCTTGATGGCGCCGACCGTCTCGCAGAGGTCGTCGGGCGTGTGGTCCGGCCCCACCACGAGCACCCCGAGGACGCAGAGCGACGGGTGCTCGTGCCACTCGTCGTTCGCGCCGACGAAGCCGTCGTTCGGACCGGGCTGCGCGCCGAACATGGCGTAGCTCACGCCGACCAGCTCCGACGACGGGCTGTTGCCGTTGTAGAGCAGCATCTCGGGCGCGGCCGGATCGAACGTCCGGTCCTGCAGGTCGAAGTTCATGTAGTGGGCGGCGATGCCCGGTATGTAGGGCGTGACCTGGGTGTACCCGGCGGCCATGGCGTCGGCGGCCGTCGGGTACCGCGGGATCGCGGTGCCGGCGGCGGTGAGCTGGAGCTGCAGGGCCCGCTGGTCGTCGGGGTCGGTGAGCGGCACCCAGGGCTTGGGGCCGTGGCTGTGCCCGTTCTCGGCCTCCAGGGCGTTGTCGACCGACCAGGCGGCGAAGGTGTCGATGCGCTGGTTGCGCTCGGCTTCCGGCAGCTCGGGCAGGGTCGACGAGCGCCGGCGGATCTCGCCCTTCAGGTGGGTCAGAGCCTTGGCGCGGAACTCGGCGATCTTCTCGGGCGTCAGGTGGCCCGTCAGCGCCGCCAGGCGGGTGGCGGCCCAGTCGTCGCCGGGGTCTTCGTGGCCGTGGGTGGTCGTGGTCGTCGAGCCGTGCTGGTGGCCGGTCGTGGTGGTGGTGGTCTCGTGGCCGTGACCGCCGTGGGTGGTGGTCGTCGTCGCGTGGCCGTGGTCACCGTGGGTGGTCGTCGTGGTGCCGTGACCGTGGCCGTCGTCGTCGTCGTGATCGCTGTCGTGGGAGCTGTTGCTGCCGGTGCTGTGGGCGTGGTCGTCGTCCGAGCTGCTGCTGGCGCTGTCGTGCCCGTGGTCGTCGTCGGAACCGCTGCCGCTGTCGCTTTCGCTGTCGCTTTCGCTGTCGTGGCCATGGTCGTCGGAGCTGCCGGAGCCGTCGTCGTGGCCGTGCTCGCCGCCGGCCAGCTCGCCCTCGCCGGTGCCGTGGTCGTGGTCGCCGCCGGCCATGTCGTGGGCGCCGTCGCCGTGGTCGTGCGCACCCTCGCCGTGGGTGTGGCTGCCGGCGAACGACGGGGCGATCGACAGCGACACCAGCACCATCGTCGCCAGCGCGGCGACGGCCGCGAAGCCGAACGTCGGCCGGGCCTTCACGGGCCGGTCGGCCAGCAGGTGCAGCAGGATCGCCAGCGCCCCCAGCACGGCGACGCCCTCCAGGACGGTGGTCAGGGTGTCGGGGAAGCCGACGGGCTCGGCCTCGTCCTCGCCCGGTACCCCGACGGTGCGCGACACGATCCACACGCCGATCACGAACGCGTTGAGCGCGACCGTCGCCGTGAGCCACAGCCGCTCCCGCGGCGCCCGGAACGCCAAGGCCCCCGCCAGCAGCAGCTGCGCCCAGCCGATCACGGCGAAGAACGTGCCGTGGCTGGTGGTGTGGTCGAAGTGTGCGGGCGCGTACGCGAAGTGGACGACGGCGGCCGCGGCCGTCGCGGCGGCGGTGACACCGCGCACGACGTCCACGACACCGAGCCCGGGCGCGCGCCCGGCCGCGAGCCCCTGTTCAGACATCGCTGAACCTCCCCCCGAAGTTACTTCGCAGTAAACAAGGGTCGGGCGGGCGAGGCAAGCGCCGTCTCGCGATTGCAACGAGGTTCGTCAGCGGCCCGTCAGCAGTTGTCGGGTGCGGGGAGGCCCAGGAACCGGGCGCCGAGGAAGCCCACCGCGCCCGGTGCGCCCGACACCGCCAGGATGACGTGCTCGCTGGCGTAGCTGGTGCCGAACTGCACCGTGGCGCCCTGGCTGCACCAGTCGTCCCTCAGCTCGAGCGCCGAGCCGTAGGGGATCAGCTCGTCGAACACCGAGTGGTAGAGGTACACGGGTGCAGTGGGTGCGGCGCCGCCCATCCTGTTCTCGGCGAGGATGGCGGCGACCGTCGGATGGTCGAGCGGGTCGGGCACGTTGGTGAACTCCTCCAGGCGCCGGAACGGGAAGAAGGCCGCCATGGCGGCGTAGCAGAGGTCGCTGATCTGGTCGATCATCTGCTGCCCGGCCTCGTTCATCAGCGGCAGCATCTCCGGGTACTCCCGGCTCATGCCCACCGCGGCACCGAGGAAGAGGCCCGAGAACGGCCCGCCGTCGATGACCTCACCGGCGGCCCTCAGGTCGCTCGGGGTGCCGCCGGCGGCGACGCCCTTGATCTTCAGCTCGGGTGCGTAGGTGGGCGCCAGCTCGGCGGCCCAGCCGGTGGCGAGCGCCCCGCCCGAGTAGCCCATCATGCCCACGGGCGTGCTCGTGCCGCTCAGGCCGGTGCCGGCGAGGCGCTCGGCGGCCCGGATGCCGTCGAGGGTGGCCTGGCCCTCCATGCGGCCGGGCCCGTAGGCGTGGCGCGGGCCCTGGTAGTCGGTGACGACGACGGCCCAGCCCTTGAGCAGGCCCAGCGCCATCAGCGGCAGCTCCTTCTCCAGCCCGACCTGCAGGAGGTACGACGGCTCGCACTCGTCGCCGAGGCTGTCGGTGGCGGGCTGGTACGACAGCAGCGGCCGCTTCCCGAGGTACAGGGTCTGCGGTTCCATCAGCGTGGACACGGTGGCCATCGGGCGGCCCTTGGCGTCGGTCGAGCGGATCAGCATCTGCGTCGAGCGCACGGGCACGGGGACGCCCAGGCCGGTCACGGTCACCCGGCGGGTGCGCAGGATCGTGCCGGGCGTCGTCGTCTCGTAGCCGGCGGGCGGCGTGTAAAACGCATCGACGGCGGGTGGCTGCGGTGCGGCGGACGCCGGCTCGGTCGACCCGAACGTCGAGGCGACGAAGGCGACCAGGAGCAGGAGTGCGATCCTTCGTGTCGTGTGCATGTGCATGGCTCCCCCCGGGGCTCATGTAAGTGGTACAAATGCACCAGATAAGTGGGGCAAACGTACAGGTTCCCGTGAGGTGGGTCAACGAGATGGTCACCGAACCCCGGCAGGAGCGCAGCAGGGCCCGACGTGAGGCGCTGCTGCGCGCCGCCATCGAGCTGCTGTCCGAGGGCGGTGCCCGGGCGCTGACCCACCGGGCCGTGGCGGCGCGGGCGGGCCTGCCGCCGGCGTCGACCACCTACTACTTCGACACCATCCAGCAGCTCACCGACGCCGCCCTGGAGCTGCACGTGTCCGACCGGGTGGCGGAGCTCGACGCCCTGGTCTCCGGGGCGCTGGCGGGGGGCGACACGCCGGAGGAGGTGGGTGGGCTGGTGGCCACGGCGCTGGCCGACCGGGCGGCCGAGGTGATCGTCGCCCAGTTCGAGATCTACCTGGAGGCCGCCCGCAACCCGGCGCTCCGGCCCACCGTCGCCGAGGCGCTCGACGCCTTCGAGCAGTTCGCGGCCCGGGCGCTGAAGTCGCTGGGGGCGCGGGACCCGGAGGGGGTGGCGCCGGCGATCGTCGCCGTGATCGACGGCTTCGCGCTGCACCGGCTGGCCCGTCCCCGGCCCCGGGACGAGGAGGTGGCGTCGGTGCGCGCCGCCATCCGGGCCCTGTTCGTGGCGGCGATCATGTCCGACGCCGAGCTCGACCGGTGGTCCCGGCGTCTGCGGCAGCCGCCCCGCCGCTAGCGTCCGGCGCGATGCGGAGCACGAGGGTCGTGGTGGCAGCGGTGCTGCTGATGGTGGGCTGCAGCGGCGGGGGAGACGACGAGTCGACGCCCACCCCGTCGCCCGAGGCGTCGACGTCCGGTGACGCGGCCGACGCCGCCACCCTGTGCGACGACGTCACGGCCGACGAGGAGGCCGTGACCGTGGCGAGCGCCGCGCTGACCGAGGTGTCGGGCCTGGCCGCCAGCCGGCGCAACGACGGCGTGCTGTGGGCCCACAACGACTCCGGTGGCGAGCCCGCGGCGTATGCCATCGGGCCCGACGGCGCCGACCTGGGTGCTCTGCGGCTCGAGGGCGTCGAGGCCGTCGACTGGGAGGACATGGCGCTCGGCTCGGACGTCCTCTACCTGGGCGACATCGGCGACAACGACAGCGTGCGGGAGAGCGTCGCGGTGTACCGGGTCGCGGAGCCGGAGGTCCCGCCGGCCGGGATCGGTGACATCGCCACCGCGGAGGTCGAGCGGCTCACGCTCACCTACGCCGACGGTCCCCACGACGCCGAGACCCTGCTCGCCGACCCCCTGACCGGCGACCTGTTCGTCGTCACGAAGCAGTGGGACGGCGCCGCCGGGGGCGTCTACCGCATCCCCGCCGACGCCCCGCCCGGCGACACGCCGGTGGTGATGGAGCGGGTCGGCGACGTGCCCGCCATGGAGGGCCAGATGGTGACGGCCGGCGACGTCGCCGCCGACGGCTCAGTGGTCGCCCTCCGCACCTACGCCGGGATCCTGCTCTGGGACCGGGAGGAGGGCCAGACGGTGACGGACGCCCTCCAGGGGGAGCCCTGCGAGGCCCCGACGCCCTTCGAGGTCCAGGGGGAGGCCATCGCCCTCACCCCCGACGGCCGCGGCTACGCCACGGTCCCCGAGGGCGAGTCCCCCCGCCTGAGCCGCTTCCACCTCTGACCCCCCATCCATCCGATCCGAAACTTCGACAGGAATGGTCGCTATGGCGCCATCTGTGTCGAGGTTTCGGTCAGGCCAGCGCCTCTTCCTTGTCGGCGAACTGGGTGCGGTAGAGCTTGGCGTAGCGGCCGTCGGCGGCGAGCAGGTCCTCGTGGGTGCCGCGCTCGACGATCTGGCCGGCCTCGACCACCAGGATCGTGTCGGCGGCCCGGATGGTCGACAGGCGGTGGGCGATCACCAGCGCAGTCCGCCCCGACAGCGCCTCGGCCAGGGCGGCCTGCACCGCCGCCTCCGACGCCGAGTCGAGGTGCGCGGTCGCCTCGTCGAGCACCACCACCCGCGGCCGGGCCAGCAGCACCCGGGCGATCGTCAGCCGCTGCCGCTCGCCGCCGGAGAACCGGTAGCCCCGCTCGCCGACGACCGTGTCGAGCCCGTCCGGCAGCCCGACCACCAGGTCGGCCAGCTGCGCCCGGGTCAGGACGTCCCACAGCTCGTCGTCGGTCGCCTCCGGGCGGGCCAGGCGCAGGTTGGCGGCCACCGTCTCGTGGAACAGGTGCCCGTCCTGGGTGACCATGCCGAGCGTGTCGCGGATCGACTCGAACGTCAGGTCGCGCACGTCGACCCCGGCGAGCCGCACCGTGCCCGCATCGACGTCGTACAGGCGGGCCGCCAGCGACGCCAGCGTCGACTTGCCGGCTCCCGACGACCCCACCAGCGCCACCAGCTGCCCCGGCTCGGCCCGGAACGACACGCCGTGGAGGATCTCTTCGCCGCCACGGGTGTCGAGCGTCGCCACCTCCTCCAGCGAGGCGAGCGACACCTTGTCGGCCGCCGGGTAGGCGAAGTGGACGTCGTCGAACTCGACCGACACGGGCCCGTCGGGCACGTCGAGGGCGCCCGGCTTCTCGGCGATGAGCGGCTGCAGGTCGAGCACCTCGAACACCCGCTCGAAGCTCACCAGCGCCGTCATGACCTCCACCCGGGCGCTGGCCAGGCCGACCAGCGGTGAGTACAGCCGGGTGAGCAGCAGCGCCAGGGTGACGACGGCACCGGTCTCCATCTCGCCGCGCAGGGCCAGCCAGCCGCCGAGTCCGTAGACCAGCGCCAGGGCCAGCGCCGAGACGAGCGTGAGGGCGGTGATGAACACCCACTCGGCCATGGCGGAGCGGACGCCGATGTCGCGCACCCGCTCGGCCCGCGAGGTGAACTCGGCGGCCTCCCGCTGCGGGCGTCCGAACAGCTTCACCAGGGTCGCCCCCGGGGCCGAGAAGCGCTCGGTCATCTGGGTGGTCATCGCGGAGTTGTGGTCGGCGGCCTCGCGGGTCATGGCGGCGAGGCGCTTGCCCATGCGGCGGGCGGGCAGCACGAACACCGGCAGCAGCACCAGCGCCAGCAGCGTCACCTGCCACGAGATGCCCGCCATCACGGCGAACGTGAGCATCAGAGCCACGGCGTTGCTGACCACACCGGACAGCGTGTCGCTGAAGGCCCGCTGAGCGCCGATGACGTCGTTGTCGAGCCGGCTGACCAGGGCGCCCGTGCGGGTGCGGGTGAAGAACGCGACCGGCATCTTCTGCACGTGCGTGAACACCGAGCGGCGCAGGTCGAGGATGATCCCCTCGCCGATGCGGGACGACAGCCAGCGGTTCAGCAGGCTGAAGCCGGCCTCGGCCACGGCGATGACGGCGATCACGACGGCCAGCCGCACCAGTTCGCCGCTGTCGCCCTGCCGCTCGATGACGTCGATCACCTCGCCGGCCAGCAGGGGAGTGGCGACCGCGAGCACCGCCCCGACCACGCTCACCCCGACGAAGACGAGCAGCTCACGGTGGTGCGGCTTGGCGAAGGCGACGATGCGCCGGAGGGTGTTGCGCGAGAACCGGCGGCCCTCCTGCTGGTGCATGGCGTGGTAGAGCGTGTTCCACGCGGCGTATTCCATGCTGCTCATGCGAGATCGCCCTCTTGTTCCTACTGGGAATACTGGCTGGGGTCAGCCTACGGATCGCGGGCGGCGCTGCCGTCAGCCTTTCGTCCCGTTGTGCCTAGGCCCTGCGACTGAGACTCCCCGTCGCTCCCGAACTCATCGGTCGGCCGGTGCGGACTCTTGACATGTGACCTTTTGGTCACATATTGTCGCCGGTGATGACCAGTGAGAACGGCAGCAGTGCCGACGCCGACGAACTGCACGGGGTGTTCCGTGCCCTGGCCGACCCGACGCGCCGCTACCTGCTCGACCTGCTCTTCGCCCGCGACGGTCGCACGCTCACCGAGCTGGAGAGCGAGCTGCCCGAGATGTCGCGCTTCGGGGTGATGAAGCACCTCAAGGTGCTGGAGAAGGCGGGGCTGGTCGTCACGCAACGGTCGGGTCGGGAGAAGTTGCACTTCCTGAACCCGGTCCCGATCCGGCTGATCCACGACCGGTGGATCGACAAGTACACGGAGCGTCGGGTCACGGCGCTCTCCGACCTGAAGAAGCAACTGGAGGACCCCCAATGACCACCACCGCCACCACCACCCAGGTGTACCGGGTCTACGTCAAGGCACAGGCCGACAAGATCTGGCAGGCGCTCACCGACCCCGAGTGGACCAACCGCTACGGCTACACGGGCTACGCCCACTACGACCTGAAGCCGGGAGGGAAGTACGAGGTCGAGGCCAACGCCGAGTTCAAGGCTGCCGCCGAGGCCCAGGGCTTCCCCTGCCCGGACATCGTCGTCGACGGCGAGGTGCTCGAGGCCGACCCGCCCCACAAGCTGGTCACCACCTGGCGCCTCCTGATGGACCCCGGCATCCAGGCCGAGGGCTTCAGCCGCATCACCTACGAGATCAAGCCGCTCCCGGACGGTTCGGCGTGCTCGCTCACCGTCACCCACGACGACCTCGAAGGGATGCCGCTGACGGCCGCCATGGTGGCGGGCGCCGGCGAGGAGTCGGGCGCCGGCGGCGGCCACGCCTGGATCCTCAGCGACCTCAAGTCGCTCCTGGAGACCGGCTCGCCGCTGGCCGGCACCGGGACGGCCGCCAACTGACGGCGGCGGTCGGTTCGTCCAGTCCCCCGGGGCCTGCCGTGGTGTCGTTCAGCCGCCGCGGCAGGCCCGGACGAGCCTCCGGCCCCCGGGGTTCTGTGCACCGGAGCGCACGGAAGCCGTGCGGTGGGGTGCACAGAACCGGCCCGCGATGAGTTTTGGGCGGGCGTCGCGTCGTATGCGGCATGAACGTGACGAAGCTCGTGCGGCGGGGGGTCGTCCTCGCCCTGGTGTGTGGGGCCCAGTTCATGGTGGTGCTCGACATCGCCATCGTGAACGTGGCGCTGCCGTCGATCCAGGAGGACCTCGACGTCGTGCCGTCCGACCTCCAGTGGGTGGTGATCACCTACGGCCTGACGCTCGGCGGCCTCCTGCTGCTGGGCGGGCGGGCCTCCGACCTGCTCGGGCGGCGCAACGTCCTCGTCGCCGGCCTGGGCCTCTTCACCGCCGCCTCCCTCGCCGCCGGCCTGGCCGACAGCCTCGGCCTCCTGGTGACGGCGAGGGCCGTGCAGGGCGTGGGCGGGGCGCTCACCGCTCCGGCCGCCCTGTCGATCCTCGCCTCGACGTTCGCCGAGGGGGCCGAGCGGAACAAGGCGCTCGGCATCTTCGGTGCGGTCGGCGGCAGCGCCGCGTCGGTGGGGGTGATCCTCAGCGGCGCCCTCACCAGCGGTCCCGGCTGGCCGTGGATCTTCCTGGTGAACGTGCCGATCGGCATCGTGCTGGTGGGCCTGGTGCTGCGCTTCGTGCCCGACAGCCCGCCCGCCGAGGACCGCCGCGGCTTCGACCTGCCCGGCGCCGTCGCCGTCACCGGGGGGTTGATGGCGATCGTCTACGCCATCAACAAGAGCGTCGACAACGGCTGGACGTCGGGCTCCACCCTCGGCTTCCTCGGCGGGGGCGCCGCCCTGCTGGCGCTGTTCCTGCTGATCGAGAGCCGCACCGCCTCGCCACTGCTGCCGCTGTCGATGTTCCGCCGCCGCACGCTCAACGCCGCCAACCTCGTCGCCGTCCTGGCCTTCGGGTCGTTCTTCGCCACCATCTTCCAGGCGTCGCTGTTCATGCAGCAGGTGCTGCGCTACTCGGCCATGCGCACCGGCGTCGCCTACCTGGCGATCGCGGCGACGGCGTTCGTGGTGGCCGGGGCGGTCGCCGCCCGGGTGGTCGACAGGCGGGGCGCTTCGACGGCCCTCGTCGTCGGCCAGCTCAGCAGCGCCGCCGGCCTGCTGCTCCTCAGCCGGGTCCCGGCCGACGCCGACTACTGGGCCGACGTGTTCCCCGGGTTCTTCCTCATCGGCATCGGCATCGGCTTCTCGGGGATGGCGGCCCAGGTGGCGGCGTTCATCGGGGTGGAGGAGCGGGTGGCCGGCCTCGCCGGTGGCATGGTCGAGACGGCCCGGGAGGTGGGCGGCGCCCTCGGCATCGCCGTCGTCGGCACGGTGGCGCTGGCCCGCTCGGAGGACGTCCTCGCCACCCTCGGCGCCCGGGCCTCCGACCCCGCCGGCCAGGCGCTCGCCCTCACCGAGGGCTTCCAGCGGGGCACGCTGCTGATGGCGGCGCTCAGCGTCGCCGGCGCCGTCGTCGCCGCCCTGGCCCTGCGTCCCGCCGAGCGTCGGGCCGCCGCCGAGGCCACCGCTGCGTCCGCCGATGGCACCACCGTCGCGGAGCCGACCCCGGTGACGGTGTGACCGCCTCGCCGTGCCCGCCGAGGAATATCCCGTCGACGGCGGCGGGTTGACCCGAAGGATGTCCCCCGTGACCGATCTCGTGACCCCGTCGACCCCCGAGGCGGAGGACACCGGCGATCTCGACCGGCTGCTGGAGCGGCACCGGCGCGAGCTGACCGGCTACTGCTACCGGATGCTGGGCGGCGCCGGCGATGCCGAGGACGCCGTCCAGGAGACCATGCTGCGGGCCTGGCGGGGTTTCGGCAGCTTCGAGGGCCGCTCCGCCGTGCGGTCGTGGCTCTACCGGATCGCCACCAACGTGTGCCTGGAGATGCTGCGGAGCCGCCAGCGCCGGGCGCTGCCCATGGACCTGGCGGCACCGATGCAGTCCGGGTTCCAGCTCGGGCCGCGCCTGCCGGAGTCGACCTTCGTGCAGCCGATGCCCGACGGCCAGGTGCTCTCCGGCGACGACGACCCGGCCGCGCGGGCGGTGGGCCGGGAGTCGGTGCGGCTGGCGTTCGTCGCCGCGCTCCAGCACCTGTCGCCCCGGCAGCGGGCCGTGCTGATCCTGCGCGACGTGCTGCGCTGGAAGGCCAGCGAGGTGGCGCAGCTGCTCGACGCCACCGTCGTGTCGGTGAACAGCGCCCTCCAGCGGGGCCGGGCGTCGCTCGCCGCGATCGACCGCGACTCGCCACCGGCGCCGCACCTGGCCGACACCGACGACCCCCAGACGAAGGCGTTCCTGGAGCGCTACGTCGACGCCTTCGAGCGCTTCGACATCGACCTGCTCGTCCGGATCCTCCACGAGGACGTGACGCTGGCGATGCCGCCGTTCGACCTCTGGATCCAGGGTCGCCCGGCGGTGCTGGACTGGGCGGTGACGGCCCCGGGCCTGTGCCGGAACGGCCGCTTCGTGCCCGTGGGGACGGCCAACGGCGCGCCCGCCTTCGGTCTGTACCACTCACGCGACGACGGCCGGTTCGACCTGTTCGGCATCCACGTCGTGGAGATCGTTGACGGTCGGGCGCGGTCGATCCAGGCGCACCTCGACCCGTCGCTCGGCCGGTTGTTCGACCTGCCCCCCGTCCTCGGCCTCGCCGAGATCGACACCCGGGTGGCCGCCAGCCGCTCCTAGAGGTACTGGCCGATGGCGACGTCGGGCTCGGGCCGGGAGTGCCCATGTGTCGAGCGCCCGGTGGGCTCGACCGGCGGGTCTCGTTCGCCGCGACCCTCTGACCTGCACGAGTCTCGGCCGTGCGTTTCCGCGTTGTTACCGCCGCGTAGGGCAAGAGCAACGCGGCGTAACATCTCGGGCACTGGGGAAGCTGGGAAGGCTGGAGGCACGGTCGATGAGTGACGCGCGCGCCACAGGGACGTGGCTGGTCGCCGACGAGACGAAGGAGCCGCCGACGGAGTCGGCGGTCGAGCCGAAGCAGAAGAAGGCGCCGATCCCGGGGTTCTACGCCGGGACGGCGAAGGAGGTCATCCCGCCGCCGCGCAGCCGCCGCAGGCCAGTGCTGCTCCTGGCGATCGGGCTGGTCGGAGCCGCGGCCGCCGGGGCCGTCGGGGCGGTGGTGCTGGGCGGCGGCGACGAGGACCAGACGGCCAACGCCACCACCACGGCCCCGTCGACGACCGCGGCGGGCGCGGCGTCCGAGTCCGACTCCGAGTCCGACGCGGCGTCCGAGTCCGAGTCCGCCCCGGAGTCGACCGCGCCGGCCGCCGAGACGGCACCGCCGGCGCCGTCCACGTCCGCCGCCGCCGGCGGGGCGGTCGCCACCGACGTGGTCGAGGTCGGCGAACCCGGCTGGTACGTGAGCGACGACCAGCGGTTCGGGTCCTACGGGTTCGCGGTGGAGAACACCAGCGACCGGGTGCTGGGGTCGTTCGTCGTGCGGGTGAAGGCCTACGACCGCTCCGGCCGGGTCATCTCCGGCAGCGAGGCCTGGAAGCACGTGATCGGCACGATGCAGCCGTACCAGGAGGTCGTGGTGGCCGACGAGCTGCACAACGAGGCGATGGCCGCCGACGGCATCAGCCGCCTGGACGTGGAGGTGGCCGAGCTGTCGGAGCAGTCCGAGCTGTCCGACGACGCGACGTTCGCCGGGCGCCCGAACGGGCCCGTCCCCGACGGCACGGTGGCGGTGGGCGACGTCGAGCGCTCGGAGAGCCTCGTCCGCACCCGGGTGACCTACCGGGCGGCGTCGAGCTACGACGTGCCGCTCGACGCCGACGCCTACCTGGTGCTCCGCGACGCCGAGGGCACCGTGATCGGCGGGGCGAGCAGCTTCGTCGACCTCCCGGCCCAGGGCACGGTGGCCGGCGACTTCGACGTCCGCAACGAGATCATCTCCCCGGACACCGCCTCGATCGAGGTCCACGTGGTCCCCCGCATACCGCTGTAACCCGCTGCCCCGCGACCGGGCGCCGCTCCTAGTGTGCGGCCC
>Ga0193742_1000761_pt1 | contig 20619 bp, 17 predicted proteins | sample L2c1metaG_FD_165511 | JGI IMG/M metagenome (GOLD analysis project Ga0193742, IMG submission 165511) | Soil microbial communities from a riparian zone of the East river system, Colorado, United States - L2c1 | ecosystem: Environmental > Terrestrial > Soil > Riparian zone | place: USA: East River... | reverse complement strand
GGAATTTCGCCACTCAACGGGTTGACAGGGGTTCCCAGCGGGCCGATATTGGCGGCCATGCGGCATGAGGACCGTGAGTGCACCGTCAGGGCGGCGGCGCTTCCGGCGTCGTCGTTGTGGCGGTCGACCCGGCTCCTCGTCGCCGCAGCGGTGGCGGTCGCGGTCTGGTTCTGGCTGGCGGAGCCGACAGCGGCCGACGAGCCCACGGAACCTGCGACCACCCGACCGGCCGGGCTCGCCGACGTCGTCGACGACGTGCTGCAGCTCGTCCCCGCCACCACCGAGCTCGTCGACGACGTGCTGACGCCGATCGTCGATCCGGTCGTCGAGCCACTCCAGACCCTCCTCCCGCCGGTGTTCGAGCCGGAAGCTCCCGCCCCGGTCCCGACGGCTCCGGCGATCGCACCCGAACCCCCGTCCGTTCCCGCCGCCCGTCCCCTTGTGCGGACGGTCGCGGCGCGTCGTGCCCCACGGCGTCCACCGGTCGTGCAGGCTGCTGCAGGACCCGGGCGGCACGACGAGCGGGCGTGGGCGCTCGATCCGGTGGCTCCCCTGCCACCCGGTCCTGCGTCCACGCCCGCCGCTGGGGTGACCACCCGTCACGCCGCCCCCACGCTCCGGGCGGACCGCAGCGAGCCGACGCCGACGCCGTCCCCGCACCGGCCGCCGTCGGGCTCGGCCGACGCGGTCCCCTGCGGCCCCGGGCCGCGCACCGATCGCGGGCCACAAGTCACAGGCACCCCCGGCGCTCGAGCCGCGCTCGTCGCGGCCTCGACGGCAGCGCAACTCGGCGCTGCCGTCGAAGCGCCGGAGGACCGCCCGGCCAGCCGCCCACCCACGACCCCGGACTAACCCGTCGTCCGCCTGACCCACCAGCCAGACGACGACCTACCGGGAGAGATCGATGAACAACCTCGTAGCCAAGCTCGCCGTGACCGCCAGCGTCACGGCCGGGCTCCTGCTCACCTGCGTCAGCGGCGCCCAGGCCGCACCCGCCGCACCCGCGGCGCCTGCCGAGGGGCCGCTGCCCCTCGACCTCGACCTGGACCTGCCCGTGCTCGTGTGCGGTATCGGCATCTCGCTGCTCGGCGATGCCACCGCTGCATGTCCGGCGGCGGCCCCGAGTGGAGGTGCCCATGGCGCAACCGCAGCAACCACCGCCGACGCGTCGGCCGACCGGTCGGCGGAGGCCCTCGCCGACCTCGTCGCCGCCCTGCGCACCGCCGGCCATGACGACCTGGCCGACGCTCTCCAGACGGCGGCCGAGGAACGCGACGACCTGGCAACGACGTCCGACACGGCGACCGCTGCGACCGCTGGCGTGGCGGCCGCCGACGACCTGGTCGCAGCCGATGCTGCAGGTCCGATCACCGTCTGCGGCCTCGCCGTCGCTCTGCTCGGCGACGCGGTCGGTGCCTGCCCCGAGGGGCCCGCGGCGCCCGCCGGTCCCGCCCTCGGCCTGGACGTTCCCGGGGTCGGGACGCTGAATCCCACCAACCACCCCGCCGCCGCCCCAAGCGGCCAGGACTCCGTCCTGTCTGTCACATCCGACGGCCCGATAACGGTGTGCGGCATCGCCGTGGGCGTCGTGAAGGACGCCACGGGCGCCTGCCCCGGCTGATCCTGGCGACCTGCCCCCGAAATCCCGGTCGGGCGCCGGGTTTCGGGGGCAGGTCGGGCACGGGAGGGCGTACGCTCGCAGGAGTAACGACGCCCGGGGGATGGCCATGACCGACGAACCCCGATCGGAAGCGAGCATCGGCCTCGCCGAACTGATCTCCGCCGTCCGCACCGAACTGGAGAAGGCCGACGCCAGCCGCATCGACCGGGCGGAAGACCCGGTGCTCGAGCTGCGGGAGGTCGAGCTGGAGATCCAGTTCGAGGTCACCCGCACCCGGAACGGCGACGGCATCGACTTCCACGTGGTCGCCGTCGGCGACGCCGAGCCCGACGACGCCTCCCGCGTCCAGAAGCTGCGGGTGCTCTACGGCCCGGCGTTCAAGCTGATCGAGCTGGCCGAGAACGAGACCACGGCCATGTCCGACTGGCTCCAATCGTCCTAGCCGCTCGTCGGCTCCGGCCACGGCCACGGTGCGGCGTCCACGCACCGAAACGGTCGCCGGGCGCCGCCGCGACGGGCCGAGGTCAGTCGAGCGAGGCGGGCGGCCAGGCCGGGTCGAGCTGCTGGAGGAAGGTGGCGCAGCGCTCGGCCTCGTCGGTCTCGCCGATCTCGTCGGCGGCCCGGTGCAGCCCGTCGAGCGCCCGCAGGAAGCCCCGGTTCTCGTCGTGCTGCCAGCGGACGTAGCCCGAGCCGCGCCAGCCGCTCGCCCGCAGCCGGTCGAGGCCCCGGTGGTAGCCGATGCGGTAGTAGGCGTAGCGCTCGACGGCATCGCGCCCCAGCGACCCGAGCCGCGCCCAGGCGTCGAGGTAGCGGGGCCAGCTGGCCACCACCGCCGCCACGGCCTCCCGGTCGCCCTCGGCGATGGCCTTGGCGAGCGCCGCCCGGGCATCCTCGGGCTCGGGGTCGAGCACCGTCTCCGGGGGCCCGCTGGGCGTGAAGCTCACATGTCGGTCGGCCATCGAGGTGAGCCTACGGGGGCGGGCCTGGAAGGACGGGCCTAGAAGGCGAAGACACCGTCGCCGGAGCTGGCCTGGCGGCCCTCGTTCTCGGCGGCCGCGGTGTGGGCGGCGTCGTCGTCGAGGTAGGCGCTCGACGCCTCGTAGGCGGTGGTGATCAGCTCGGGCGTGCGGGTGAAGTCGTTGTAGCGCATCAGCGGCGGCTGGCCGTGGGGCAGCACGTGGGCGGTGACGCCCTCGGGCAGCGACTCGAGGTCGCGCTTGTAGCGGTGGTGGCGGGCGATCCAGTAGGCCTGCACCGCCACGTCGAGCGGGCGGCGGGGCTGCGACCGGGGCCGGGAGAACGACCCCACCTGCAGGATGTACAGGGTGGTGGCGCCCAGCTCGACGGCCCGCGACAGCGGCACGTCGTTGACGATGGCCCCGTCGAGGTACTTCACGCCGTCGATCTCGACCGACGGGTACAACGCCGGCATGGCCGACGACGCCAGCACCGCGTCGATCAGCGGTCCGTGGTCGAACCACACCTCGCGCACGCCCATCACGTCGGTGGCGACGCACTGGAACGGCACCTTGAGCTCGTCGAAGTCGCGGGCGCGCATCGACTGGTCGATCAGGTTGCGCAGGCCGTCGTTCTCGTGGATGGCCTCGCCCCGGCGGGCCAGCGCGACGGCGTTGGGCAGCAGGTTGCGGGGCATCAGGTCGTTGCCCTCCACGCTGCGCCACTTCTGCTCCAGCCGCTCGACGCCCTCCAGCGTCGGCGCGTCGGCCAGGGCCGCGCCGTTGAGCGCGCCCACCGAGCAGCCCACGATCAGGTCGGGCGCGATCTGGTGCTCGAGCAGGGCCCGGAGCATGCCCACCTGCACGGCGCCCAGGTTGCCGCCGCCCGACAGCACGAACGCCACCTGCTGCTTCGGCCGCTCGCCGTCCCGCCTCCGCCGGAAGCTGAAGTCACGGAGCGTTGCCATGGCCCGGAGGCTACCGCCGCCCCCACCCGGGCCTGGATCACCCTCCGAGGTCTTCATCCGGCCCTTGCCCACGCGTTTCGGTTTGGACGGTTTCGTCGCCATACGGCCTGGAGATGCTCACCTGACGGTGACGATGCGCAGGACGTCGGTGGCATTCGTGGGCGAGTCGGGGGCGCCTGCCAGCACGGCGACGGTCGACCCGTGACGGACGAGGCCCGCCTCGACCGACGCCTCCACCACGCACCAGACCATCTCGTCGGTGGTGGTGTACTCCCCCACCACCAGGGGTTCCACGCCCCACGAGAGGGCGAGCTGCTTCACGGTGGTGGCCGACGGGCTGGCGCCGATCAGCGGGCAGCGGGGCCGCAGCCCGGCCATGGCCCGCACGGTACGACCCGACCGGCTGCAGCAGACGATGGCGTCGAGGTCGAGCTCGGCGGCGGCCTGGCCGGCGGCCCGGGTCATCGCCACCGTGACGGCGGCGGCGGTGCTGCGGGCCGGTGCCGGCTGCGGGCTGCGGCGGACGCGGCTGAGCGGCACGGCCCGGTCGTTGAAGTCGCCGGCCCGCTCGGCCCGCTCGGCGATCCGGGCCATCGTGCGGACGGCCAGCACCGGGTCGTGGCCGATGGCGGTCTCGGCGGACAGCATCACCGCGTCGGTGCCGTCGTAGACCGCGTTGGCCACGTCGGACGCCTCGGCCCGGGTGGGCGTGGGCGCGGTGATCATCGACTCCAGCATCTGGGTGGCGGTGATCACCGGGATGCCCCGGTCGACGCACGCGCCGATGATGCGCTTCTGCAGGTAGGGGACGTCCTCGATGGGACAGTCGATGCCCAGGTCGCCGCGGGCCACCATCACGCCGTCGGACACCGCCAGCAGCTCGTCGAGGTGGTCGACCGCCGCCCGGGTCTCGATCTTGGCGATCAGGCGGGGGCCGCCGTCGCCGATGGCCTCACGGACCTTCACCAGCTCGTCGGCCCGCCGCACGAACGACACGGCCACCCAGTCGGCGTGGTGGGCCACCCGGTGGATCAGCTCGAGGTCCTGGTCGGTGGGCACCGGCGGCTGCCAGCGGTCGGACGGCAGGTGGCAGCCGGGGCGACCCTGCAGGCGACCGCCGCTGCGCACCGCGGCGCTCACGCAGGTGTCGTTCACCTCGAGCGCCTGGAGCGTGACCGTGCCGTCGCCCAGGACGATGGTGTCGCCGGGGGCCACGACCTGGGTGAGCATCGACTCGTCGACGGTGATGATCTCGCTGCTGCTGGGGCCGTCGCCGGTGCAGATGCTGAGCCGGTCGCCCTCGGCGAGGAACAGCCCGCCGTCGGGGAACTGGCCGGTGCGCACCTTGGGGCCGGGGAGGTCGGCGAGGATGCTGACGGCTCGACCGCGGCGGGTGGCACGTGCCCGTACCTCGGCGATGCGCTTGACGTGGCCTTCAGGGGTGCCGTGGGCGAGGCCGAATCGGGCCACGTCCATGCCGGCGTCGAGCAGTTGGTCGAGCACGCTGGGGCTGTCGGATGCCGGGCCCAGCGTGGCGACGATCTTGGTGCGCCGTGCGGCGCTCCTCGGGGGGAGGTCTTTCACTTCTCGTCACGCTATCCACCCTGCTCCTGCCGAATGGACAGGCTTTCGTACCTTTCACATGCCCGTGTACGTCATTTCGCGCACGGTTCGCGCTAGGGCGGCGTCTCGGGGCTGGCTTAGGCTCGCCATCACAATGGAACTCGTGCTGATCCGCCATGCCCGCCCCAGCCGTGACGACGGCTCCGACGGACCGGCCGACCCGGGGCTCTCCGCGGTCGGGCAGCGGCAGGCCGAGGCCCTCGCCGACTGGCTGGGGACCGAGTCGTTCGACGCGATCTACAGCAGCCCGATGCGCCGCGCCCGGGAGACGGCGGCACCGCTGGCCGACCGGCTGGGCCTCAAGGTGACGGCCGAGCCCGACATCGCCGAATACGACGCGGGGGCGGCGTCGTACATCCCCATCGAGGAGCTGAAGGCGGCCGGCGACCCCCGCTGGATGGAGCTCCCCGACGACATCCCGGAGTTCCAGCAGCGGGTGGTCGACGCGATCGAGCGCATCGTGTCGGCCCACGGCTCCGGGAACGTGGCGGTGGTGTGCCACGGCGGCGTGGTGAACGTGTACCTGTCGTGGGTGCTGAAGGCCGAGCAGGCCCTGTTCTTCCTCCCCCACTACACCAGTATCAGCCGCGTCCTGGCCTCGAGCGACGGCCGTCGCACGATCGACGCGGTCAACGAGACCGGCCACCTCCGGGTGGCCGACGTCCCGCTGGTGGAGCTGTAGGTCCTACTCGTCGTTGAAGGACTGCCAGGTGCCGTCGGGTTCCTGGTAGCCGACGGAGCGTTGCGTCCAGTCGCAGACGCCGTCGGGGAAGATCTCGGCGAGGCGGTCGAGATCGGCGGCGGAGAGGTCGACCTCGTACTGGTCCTCGGCCTCGTCGACGGGGACCAGCTGGCACTTCAGGACGTCACCCGACCGGGGGCCGCCCGCCGCCATCCGGGGCTCCTCGCTGATGGGGAACGCCTCGGCGCAGACCTCGTCGTCGGGCGCCACGACGTGCTCCTCCTCGTCGACGAAGCAGCGCGACTCGGCGGCCTCGGGCTTGGCCTCCGCCAGCGCCTCCCGCCACTCGGCGTCCGGGTGGTCGTCCTGGTAGGCGGTGGCGTCGGTGAGCCAGGTGTCGAGGGCGAGCGTCGGCTGGGTGGCACGGTCGCCGATGGCGCCGGTGAGCGTCTCGACCAGGCCGCCCGACCCGGCCTCCAGCGTCCACAGCGACACCGTCGCCGGCGTCTCGCCGTCGTCGCCCGACAGGCGGTCGAGCAGGGAGAACGACCGCACCCGGTCGTGGATGTCGCCCATCTCGTCGGTGAACACGTTGATCAGGATGATCGGCGTGTCCGGCAGGCCACCCCACGGCCCCGACACCCGGCCGGTGGTGAAGGCGAGGGCCATCATGTCCGGGTCCACCGCGGAGCGCTCGGGCTGCGGCTGGCCGTCGATGTCGAAGCCGCCGACCCGCTCGTTGAGGTCGAGGAACTGGGCCGGGGTGATGACCCCGGCGTTCAGGGCGTCGAGGCCGTACTGCACGCCGCGGTTGTCGTAGCCCGAGTTGGCGAAGCCGGTGTCGGGGTCGCGCCCCACGAGCGCCACGTTGGTCTCCCACACCGTGCAGCGCAGGCCGTCGGGGTTGGTGTCGGCGTCGTAGATGACCTCGGCGGGGATGCCGCCGGGCCCCGGGCCGGCCGCGTCGCCCGCGCCGACGAACGCCGCCGCCAGGTCGAGCCGGCAGCCGGCGGCCGGGTCGATCCCCTGGGCGAACGTGCGGGCCCACAGGTCGCAGCTGCCGGTGGTGGCGTGGCCGTTGACCGCCTGGCGCTGCTCGTCGCTCAGCTGCCCGCCCTCGGGCGAGGCGTAGTAGTCGCCGAGCAGGGCGCAGTCGAACACGCCGGGTGAGATCGAGAAGGCGTCCGGGAAGGGGACGCTGGGGGCGATGGCGTCGAGCAGGCCCGGGTAGTTCTGGGCCAGCAGGATCTGCTGGATGGCGCCGCCCGAGCCGCCCTCGCCGATCGTGAACGCGGGCTCGCCGTAGGCCTCGGTGAAGTGCTCCTTCACCATCGACGCCGTCTCCGCCGAGATCACGTCGTTGCACAGCACCTGGTAGGTGTTGAAGGTGGCCGTGGCGGTGGCGTAGCCGAGCTGGAGCAGCTCCTGCGAGGCCGGGCCGGTGCCCATGAACCCCTGGCTGAACGTGGTGCCGCAGCCGCCGCCGAAGCGGTAGACGAGCCGCTCGTTCCAGGCGCCTTCGAGCTTGTCGATCCGGAAGACGGACCGGTTCAGCACGCCCGTCTCGATGCGGATCACGAACGGCATGGACTCGCCGGCGACCTCCACGGTCTGGACGTCGGCGGGCGCGGCCTCCGGGTCGGCCAGCGGGTGCCGCTCCCCCGCCGCGTCGACGTACTCCCAGGTCACCTTGGTGGGGGCGAAGCAGCCGTCGGCGGGTGTCGACGCCTCGAGCCCGAACGTGTCGGTCGTGCAGCTCACCAGCTCCAGTGGCTCGCCGGAGAACACCGGGCCCTGGTCGGAGTGGTTCACCAGGGTCGCCTCGCCGCGGTCGTCGCCCCGGCGGGCCTCGACCGCGTTGTCACCGTCGGCGAGCCCTTCGACCAGGCCCACGAGCCGTCCCGATTCCTCTGCGAAGGCGTCGGTCACGTCCTCGCCGTCGACCGTGACGGTCACGCCGTCGAGGACGCCGTCGTCGGCCGTGACCGCGACCAGGGCGTCGCCGCCGGTCACGTACTCCGGTTGTGACGACACCACCTCCACCTGCAACGCGTCGGTCGAGCCGGCGTCGTCACCGCCGCCGCCGTCGTCGTCTGAACAGCCGGCGGCCACCAGCGCGACCGCCACCATGATCCCCAGAAGCTTGCGCATCATCCCCCCTTAATTCCCTACCGGAGGAATTTAGGCGATCGGCGGCCGGCGTGTGCGATGGTGCGGGGGTGACGGTCACTCCGATGTTTCCGCTGGGGACGGTGGTGGTGCCGGGGATGGTCCTGCCGCTGCAGGTGTTCGAGCCGCGGTACCGGGAGATGCTGCAGCACGTCATGGCCGGCGACCAGACCTTCGGGGTGGTGCTGATCGAGCGGGGGTCCGAGGTCGGCGGCGGCGACGTGCGGACCGACGTGGGGACCCTCGCCCGCGTCGTGCGTGCCGAGGAGCAGCCCGACGGGCGCTGGGCCGTGGTCGCCGCCGGCGTCGGGCGCATCCGGGTCGACCGCTGGCTGCCCGACGACCCCTACCCCCGGGCCGAGACCTCGGCGTGGCCCGACGAGCCCGGCGCGGCGAACGACGCGGTGCTGCCCCTGCTGCGACGGGCGGCGGCCCTGTCCCTGGAGCTCGGCCGGCCCGCCGCCCCGCTCGACCTGGAGCTCAGCGACAACCCCGTCGTCGCCGGCTACCAGGCGATCCTCGCGGCACCCCTCGGCCCCGCCGACCGCCAGCAGCTCCTCGCCGCCCCCACCCTCCTCGACCGCTGGACCCTTCTCGAGACCCTCCTCACCGACCAGATCGAGCTCCTCCAGGCCCAACTCGGCCCGACGTAACCGAAATTTCGACGCAGTTGGCGCTATAGCGACCATTCCTGTCGAGATTTCGGTGAGACGTTCGCCGTTGCTGCTGCCGCCAGCTACGGGCGGAAGAGGTCGCCGTCGAGGAGGCGTTCCATCACGTCGAGCATCGCGGGGTAGTCGGCGTCGCGGTCGCCGCCCGCCAGCAACGTCAGGCCGGCGCCGAAGACCTCCAGCAGGGCGGTGGCGCCCGCGGGGTCGATGCCGTCGGCCAGCTCGCCGTGCTCGATCGCCTCGTCGATCAGCCAGCGGTTGGCCAGCACGAGCTGGTCCATCACGTCGTCGAGCGGGTCGGGCAGGTCGGGGTTCCAGCGCGACTCCAACGCCGACAGGCTCACGAACGCCACCAGGCTCGGGTCCTCCCGGTGCAGCGCCCGGAACACGTCGATGTAGGCCCGCAGCCGCGAGCGGGCGTCGTCGTGCACCAGCACCCGGGCCGTCACCTCGGCACCGAAGCGCCGCAGCGCCGCGTCGGCCGCCGCCGCGAACAGGTCGCGCTTGGAGGCGACGTAGTGGTACAGCGCCCGCGGGGTGACCCCCGCCTCCTTGGCGATGTCGGCGATCGACGTGCGGTCGTAGCCGCTGCGGCTGAAGCACTGCCGGGACGCCCGCAGGATCCGCTCGAACGTGTCCTCGCTGCTCTGCGCCGGGGGTCGACCCCGCCGCACCCCTCCCCCCGCGGCCAGCGCCATCGCGCCGAGGTTAACCGCCACCCGCCGCGGCGCGGTCGGGGCGCTCAGGAGCGGGGGACGTCGAGCCAGGGGCGGTCCTTGTCGACCCGGACGTCGCCCGGGAGGCCCAGCACGCGCTCGGCGAGGATGTTCTTCATGATCTCGGTCGTGCCGCCCTCGATCGAGTTGGCCCGCGACCGCAGGAACGCCTGCTGGGCGTTGCGCCACAGGGCCGTCGCCGCCGGGCGCTCGTGCGGGTAGCCGTCGGGGAACAGCATCCCGTCGGCCCCCAGCAGCGTCACCGCGAACGACGCGATGTCCTTGTGGAGCTCGGCCATGGCGAGCTTGCCGATCGACCCCTCGGGCCCCGGCGTGCCCTTCGCCCGGGCCTGGCCGCCCCGGATGTTGGTGAGCCGCGACACCTCGGCCCGGATCCACAGCCGCATGAACGTGTCGAGGTCCTCGGCCCGGCCGGGGGTGCCCGGCGCCCGGCGCTCGCGCCAGATCTTCGTCAGCTCGCCGACGAAGCCCGCGCCGCGGCGGGGGATCTGGCCGCCGATCGCCACCCGCTCGTTCATCAGCGTGGTGAGCGACACCCGCCAGCCCTCCCCCACCTCGCCGAGGCGCTCGGCGTCGGGGATGCGGACGTCGGTGAAGTACACCTCGTTGAACTCGGCCTCACCGGTGAGCTGGTAGAGCGGCCGCACCTCGACGCCCGGGGCGTGCATGTCGACCACGAAGTACGTGAGCCCCTTGTGCTTGGGCTGCTGCGGGTCGGAGCGGGCGACGATCATCCCCCAGCGGCTCACGTGGGCCAGCGTGGTCCACACCTTCTGTCCGTTGAGGATCCACTCGTCGCCGTCGCGCACGGCCTTGCTGGAGAGCCCGGCCACGTCGGACCCGGCCCCCGGCTCGCTGAAGAGCTGGCACCAGATCTCCTCACCGGTGAACAGCGGGCGCAGGTAGCGCCGGCGCTGGGCCTCGCTGCCGTGGGTCGCCACCGTCGGGGCGCCCATGCCGTGGCCGATCGGGTTCCGGCCGCTGGCGGCCGGCGCGCCCTGCGCCCACAGCGTCTCGTTGACCAACCGCTGTAGCCTCGGCGACAGGCCCAGCCCGCCGTCGCCCTCGGGGAAGTGGACCCAGGCGAGGCCGAGGTCGAACTGCCGGCCCAGGAACTCGACCCGGTCGGTCGAGGCGGGCGGGAGCTCGTCGAGCAACTGGCGACAGAGGTCGAGCACCCGGGCCTCGTCGTCCCCGGCTCCCCCTGGCGCCCGGTCCGTCGGGGCGGTGAGCGTCATGCCGGCACGGTACTTGACCGGCGGGTCAAGTCACCACCGAGGGCGAAATCTCGACAGCGATGGTCGCTATGGCGCCACCCCTGTCGAAGTTTCGGGTGGGACGCCGGGGCTAGTTGAGCTTGGCGCGCATGGCGCGGGCGGCGACGCGGTCGCTGTCGCTGCCCCAGCCGTCGTCGGCGATGGCGTCGAGCTCCTCGGCGGCGGCGTCGAAGCGGCCGTTGGCGGCCAGCAGCGCGGCCAGCTCCCGCCGGTCCTCCGCCGTCGCCCCCGGCACCAGCACCCGCAGGCACTGCGCCCACAGCGCCCCGGTGCGGTCGCCCACCCCCGCGAACGAGCGCCGCAGGTTGGTGAGCATCCGGGCCAGGATCGCCCGGTTGCCGACGGTCTCCAGGAAGCGCTCCTCGAGGCGGGCCTTCTCGCCGTGCAGGGCCCGGAACAGCTTCTCGCAACCCGCCCGGTCGAGCTGCACCCGCCAGAACGGGTCGACGTAGAGCGACGGATCGACCTTGTCGCGCACCAGGAAGTGGCCGGGCATCCCCACGCCCTCCAACGGCACGTCGAGCCGGCGGGCCACCTCCAGCACCACCACCGACAGGGTGATGGGGATGCCGCGCTTGCGGTCGAGCACGGAGTCGAGCAGCGAGTTGCGCGGGTGGCTGTACTCGTCGGTGTCGCCCTGGAAGCCCTCGCCCTGGAAGAGATGGCTGGTCACGCCGTCGAGCGTGGGCTCCGGGCAGCCGCTCGCCAGCTTGTCGAGGCGGGTCAGGTTTTCCTCGACGTCGAGGTCCCGTCGGGCATGGGCGGCGATGAGCAGCGCCCCAAGGTCGAGCCGACAGTGCTCCTCCGGCCCACGCACCAGTTCCGCGAACCGGTCGGTCACGTCCACTGGCGCCACGGTATCGGGATTACGCGTGCTGTCTCCCGACGAACGTGTGAATACGGCGTGTCGTGAGCAGTTCGCGCTGTCGGCCAGGAGGGGTCAGGCAGGACGGTCGGTGATGGACGCGCGCCCGGCGAAGCCGTCGTCGGGCCAGTGCCACCAGCCGATCTCGTCCTCGCCCGGCAGCCAGCACAGCCAGTACCAGCGCCCGTCCGGAGCGCGGGCGGGGAAGTCGATCAGGCCCCGCTCGATGTCGCGCAGCACGACGCCCTCCTTGGCCAGCTCGTCGATGCAGGCCTTGATGGGCAGCGGGTCGGCGGGCACCACGCCGTGGCCGTTCTGGCGCACCATGCGCACGCTGGTCGACGTCTGCGCCCGGTGCTCGGCGAGCAGGTCCTGCGCCCGCTCGACCACGTCACCGACCCAACGGAGCGCACCGTTCGCCTCGTCCAACGACCAGAACCGGGTGGGCTCGTCCACTCGTCAACCCTCCCAAACGAGGGCCAGGTTCGCCACCCCGCCCCCCGGCGCGTCGCGACTTTCCAGATACTCGAACTACGTCACTGGATGCAGGCACCCGAGTGTTGCGAGACGGCTACGGTCCGATTGCACATGGCGAACTTTCCGTTCCTCGACTGGCCCGGCCCGATCCCCTTCGCGCATCAGGGCGCCCACCGGTCGGGTGGACCGGGCGAGAACACCATGTCGGCGTTCGAGGCCGCCATCGAGATGGGCTACCGCTACATCGAGACCGACGCCCACGTCACGGCCGACGGCGTGCTCGTGGCGCTGCACGACGACACGCTCGACCGGGTGACCGACCGCAGCGGCGTCATCGGCGAGATGCCGTGGGCCGAGGTCCGCAAGGCCCGGGTGGGCGGCACCGAGCCCGTGCCCCTGCTGGAGGACCTGCTCGGCCTGCACCCCGACGTGCGGGTGAACATCGACCCCAAGCACGACGCCGCCGTCGAGCCGCTGGCCGACGCCATCCGCCGCACCGACGCCGTCGACCGGGTCTGCATCGGGTCGTTCTCCGACCGGCGGCTGGCCCAGATCCGGGCGCTGCTCGGCGACCGGATCTGCACGTCGATGGGGCCGCGCCAGGTGGCCCGGCTGATCGCCGCCTCCCGGGGGCTGCCGGCGGGGCGCTTCACCGCCGCGTGCGCTCAGGTGCCGGTGAAGCGGGGGCCGGTGCCGCTGGTGACGGCCCGCTTCCTGGAGGCCGCCCACAGCCGGGGCATCCAGGTGCACGTGTGGACGATCAACGAACCCGAAGAGATGGTCGCCCTCCTCGACCTCGGCGTCGACGGCATCATGACCGACGCTCCCGACGTGCTGAAGCAGGTGCTCGACGAGCGCACCGCCTGGGTCACGGACTGAGCTTCAGGACGGACTGAGCTTCAGGTAGGCGTCGCCCCGGGGCGACAGGCGGTAGCCGACCTCGAGGCTCTCGGTGAGCCCGAGGCGCTTGAGCTTCCGGACGTCGATCTTGAACGAGGGTCGGTCGCGGCCCAGGGTCTCGGCCAGCCGGCTCGACACGACGGCCGGGCGCTGGGCGATGAGGTGCAGGGTCGGGCGAGTCCACGGGCCGTGGGTGCTCACGGCGTCGAGGCGGTCGAGGCGGCGGTCGAGCTCGGCGACGTCGTCGGGGCCCAGGTCGTCCTGCTGCGGAAGCGGCACGGTGCCGGGCTCGGGGGCGAGGCGGTGGAACTCGACGCGCCACACCACCAGGTCGGGCGGCCCCACCTGGCGGCGGCTGCCCAAGCGACGCCAGACGCCGTGGCGATCGGGCTCGCCGGCGCGGCGGGCGTCGTCGTCGCTGATGTCGGCGGCCGGGAGCTGCCGCAGGTCGTCGACCACCAGCTCGATGTCCCTGCGGGGGATCTTGTAGCTGCCGCCGACCTTCACCTGCGGCCGCGCCCAGTGGCGGAACGTGACGGTGATCGTCCCGTCGACCAGGCCTTCGTACGCGTCGGCGGTGAACAGCACCCCGGAAACCTACGAGACGTCGACCCGGGCGACGGTGTCGTCGCCGCTGAGCGTCACCCACATCCGGTCGGGGCTGACGGCCAGGCCGAGCGGGGCGCTGCCGACGTCGACGCGGTCGAGGACCTCCGCCGACTCGCCGTCGACCAGGACGAGGGTGCCCTCGGCCCGCGAGATGGCCCAGATGCGGTCGCCGTCGACGGCCAGCCCGGTGGGCTCGGCGCCCACCTCCACGTCGTCGACGACCGTGGGCGTGGCCGTGGCGGGGTCGATGCGGCTGACGGTGCTGCCGCCCCGGATGGTCACCCAGATGCCGGAGGGCGCCGCCACGACCGCGTCGGGCTGCTCGCCCACGTCGACGCTGGCGTCGGCGGCGGCGTCGGTGGCGGGGTCGACGGCGATCACCCGGTTCCCGGAGACGCTGGCCCACACCCTCCCGTCGTCGGCGACGGCCACGCCGGCCACGTTGCCCAGACCATCCCGGACCACGGTGGCGGTCTCGGTGGCCGGGTCGATCCGCACGAGGCTGCCGCTGGCGGTGCCGACCCAGATCTGGCCGGCACCGACGGCCAGCACGCCGGGCTGCTCGGGGACGGAGATGGTGGCCTGGACCTCGCCGGTGTCGGGGTCGAGCCGGGCGACCGCGGCGGCGCGCCTCTGGGTGACCCACAGCGACCCGTCGGCGACGACGATCGCCAGCGGCTCGCCGTCCAGCGGGAAGCTCTCCTGGACGGCGCCGGCGGCGAGGTCGAGCCGATCGACGGTGCTGCCGCCGGTCGTCGCCACGTACACGTCGTCGCCGTCGACGGCGACACCGTCGGGAAACGCCCCCACCGGGGTCGTCCCGGCCAGGGTCAGCTCGGGGACGCCGCCCCCGGTGTCCACGGTGTTGCCGTTGTCGTCGTCGTTGCCGTTGGGGTCGTCGCTGGGGCGGAGGGCGACGAAGGCGGCGACTGCGACCACGGCGACCGCCGCCACGCCGGCGACGAGCTGCCACGCCCGTCCCCCACCGCGCTGCGCCGGCCGGGGCCGCCCGACCGGCGGCGGCTCCGGGACGTACTCCGCGGTGGTCGCCGCGACCGGCGTCTCCTCGGTCTCCTCCGGCTCGGGCACCACCGGGGCGGGCGGCGGGGGCGGCACCGGGGCCGGGGGCGGTGCTGCGATCGGGGCCGGAGCAGGAGCCGGGGCCGGTGGAGTCGGCGCGACGACGGGCGCGACCGGAGCCGGTGTCGGAGCGGGCGGCGGCGACGCCGGCACCGCGGCGGGCACCGGTGGGGCGAGCGAGGGCGCCAGGGCACCGGCCGTCGACAGCGCCGCGCCCAGGGCGACCGCGTGCTTGGGGTGGGCGTCGACGAAGAACGGGCGGCCCAGCGCCTCGGTCACCATCTGGGCCACCAGGGGGATCCGGGAGGAGCCGCCCACCAGCAGCACCCGGTCGATCTCGCCCGCCGACAGGCCGGTCGACGTGATGGCCCGCCGCAGGGCGCCCACCGTGTCCTCCAGCACCGGCCGCATCATCGACTCCAGCTCGCCCCGGGTGAGCCGCACCTCGGTGTGGATGTTGGGCAGCAGCACCGGGATCGACACCTGGGTGTCGGCCGACAGCGCCTCCTTGGCCTCCGTGCAGTCGATGCGCAGCCGGGCCAGCGCCCGGGTCACGGCGGGGTCCTCGTCGTCGAGCGCCATCACCACCTCGCCCAGCGTGCCCCGCACGTGGGCGAAGATCGCCTCGTCGACGTCGATGCCGCCCAGCCGCTCGATCCCCTCGGGCGATCCCAGCAGCTCGAAGCCGGTGGCCGTCTTGCGCAGGACGGCGGCGTCGAAGGTGCCGCCGCCCATGTCGTAGACGGCGACGACCTCGCCCACCGGCACCCGCTCGGTGGAGGCGTACGACACCGCCGCCGCCTCGGGCTCGGTCAGCGTGACGACGCCGTCGCGCCCGTCGCCGCCGCCGTTCACGTCGACCATGTCGGCCAGCTCGGCGATCCGGATCGCCTGCGTGAGCCGTTCCTGCTTGAAGGCGCCCCAGTTGGCCGGGTAGGTGAGCGCGATGCGGTCGGGCTGCTCGCCCCGCTGCTCGATGGCGGTCACCGCGATCCAGCGCAGCAGCCGGGCGGTCAGCGCCTCGGCGGAGAAGGGGCTGCCGCCGACGATGAGCGGCACGCTGTCGCCGATCCGCCGCTTGAACTCCCGGCACAGGCGGTCGGGTTGGGTCGCACCCCGGCGCAGGGCGGCGTCGCCCACCAGCACGTCGCCCGACTCGGTGACGAACACGGCCGACGGCACGATCGTCGCCCGCTGCCCCAGCGACACCATCTCGGTGACCCGGTCGGTGTGCACGGCCGCGGCCGAATAGGTGGTCCCGAGGTCGATACCGAGTCCGTAGCCGCCCACGGCCCGTGACAGTACTTCTGTACGCTGCCGCCCATGGCGGGCGACCCCTCAGACGCGACGTCGGTGCACGCACCGGCCGGAATGGTGGCCACGGCCGACCAGCTCGCCTCGTCGGCCGGGCTGGGCGTGCTCCGCGACGGCGGCACGGCGGTCGACGCCGCGGTCGCCGCGGCCGCGGTGCTGGCCGTGACCAGCCCCCACATGTGCGGCATGGGCGGCGACCTCTTCGCCCTCGTGCACCAGCCGGGCGAACCGGTGGCCGCCCTGTGCGCCGCGGGCCGGGCCGGTTCGGGGGCCGACGCCCTCCAGCTCCGGGTCGAGGGCTTCGACCACATGCCCCCCGAGGGCGACATCCGGGTGGTGACCGTGCCCGGCTGCGTCGACGGCTGGCTGGAGCTCCACCGCCGCTACGGCCGCCTGCCGCTGGGACAGGTGCTGGAGCCCGCCATCACCTACGCCGCCGCCGGGTTCCCCGCCTCTCCCCTGCTGGCCGCCACGGCGCCCGGCATCGTCCACCTGCGCGGCGCGCACGACTTCCGCGAGCCCGCCATGGCCACCGGGGGCCGCCTCCAGCCGGGCACGATGATCCGTCGCCCGGGCGTCGCCGCCAACCTCGGGGCGATCATCACCTCGGGCCGCAGCGGCTTCTACCAGGGCGCTTTCGGTGAGGGGCTGCTGCAGCTCGGCAACGGCCTGTTCAAGCGGGGCGATCTGGCCCGGGTGCAGGCCGAGTGGGTGGAGCCGGTGCAGGCGCACGCCTGGGGGCACGACCTGTGGGCGACGCCGCCGCCGTCGCAGGCCTACCTCACCCTGGCGGCCGCCGCGGTGGCCAGCGAGATCGGCCTCCCCGACGACCCCGACGACCCGGCGTGGGCACACCGCCTCGGCGAGGCCGCCCGCCTGGTGGGCCTCGACCGCCGCGACGTGCTCTACGAGGGCGCCGACGGTCCCGCGCTGCTGGCCCGCGACCGCCTGAACCTGCGCTGGGCGGCGTTCGACGAGGACAAGCGCTCCGTCTTCCAGCCCGAGCCTGCGCCGTGGCGCACCATGAAGCCCGAACCCTCCGCCGACGACACCACCGCCCTCTGCGTGGTCGACCGCGAGCGGATGGCGGTGTCGCTCATCCAGTCGAACGCCGGCGGGTGGGGCGCCCACATCATCGAGCCGAACACCGGCGAGTTCCTCCACAACCGGGGCATCGGCTTCTCGCTGGAGGCCGGCCACCCCGCCGAGTACGCACCCGGCCGGCGGCCGCCCCACACCCTGGCGCCCGCGCTGGTCACCACCCCCGACGGCGCCACCAAGGCCGTGCTGGCCACGATGGGCGGCGACACCCAGCCGCAGATCCTCCTGCAGCTGCTGGCCCGGGTGCTCGCCGGGGGCGCCAGCGCCGGCGCGGCCATGGACGCACCCCGCTGGATGCTGGGCGACGGCCGCTTCGGCACCTGGAGCGGCGACGGACCCGACGGCGTGACGCTCGAGGAGCGGGCCGCGCCGCTGTGGCAGGAGGGCCTCGAAGCCCGCGGCCACCGGGTCGCCGTCGCCGGGACCACCCCCGATCACCGCTTCGGTCATGCCCACCTGGTGGTGCTCGACGACGGCATGCTCGAGGGGGCGGCCGACCCCCGTGCTCTCATCGGCGCCGCCGCGGGGTACTGAGACCCGGTGCCCACGAGCGACCCCGAGGTGTCCCCCACCGAGGTCGAGGAGTTGCCGGAAGGCCTCAGCGAGTCCGAGGCCGCCGACCGGGCCGCCCGCGGGCTCACCAACGAGGCGCCCGCCGAGTCGAGCCGGTCGCTGGCGGCGATCGTCCGGGCCAACGTCTTCACCCGGTTCAACGCCATCCTCGGCGCGCTGCTGGTGGTCATCCTCACGATCGGCCCGATCCAGGACGCCCTGTTCGGCATCGTGCTGGTGGTCAACGCCGGCATCGGCATCGCCCAGGAGCTGCGGGCCAAGCGCACCCTCGACCGCCTGCAGCTGCTCAGCGCCCCCAACGCCACCGTGGTCCGCGGCGGCGAGCGCCGGGAGCTGGCGGTCGACGAGATCGTGCTGGGCGACGTCGTCGAGCTGACCCCGGGATCGCAGGTGGTGGCCGACGGCCAGGTGCTCGCCGCCGACGCCCTGGAGGTCGACGAGTCGCTGCTCACCGGCGAGTCGGTGCCCGAGGCGAAGGGCGAGGGCGACGACGTGATGTCGGGCTCGTTCGTCACCGCCGGGCGCGGCTGGTACCGGGCCGACAAGGTGGGCGCCGAGGCCTACGCCAACCACCTGGCGTCCGAGGCCCGCCAGTTCTCGCTGGTGCGCTCCGAGCTGCGGCAGGGCACCGACCAGATCCTGCGCTGGGTGACGTGGCTGATCCTGCCGACCGCGGCCCTGCTGATCTTCAGCCAGCTGCGCTCCGACGAGTCGCTCAACTCGGCGATCCGGGGGTCGGTGGCGGGCATCGGCTCGATGATCCCCGAGGGCCTGGTGCTGCTGACCAGCGTGGCGTTCGCGGCGTCGGTCATCCGGTTGGGCCAGCGCAAGGTGCTGGTGCAGGAGCTGGCGGCGATCGAGGTGCTGGCCCGGGTCGACGTGGTGTGCATCGACAAGACCGGCACGATCACCGAGCCCGTGCTGGAGGTGGTCGACACCGAGCTGCTGGCGCCGTCGGTGCGGCCGGACCAGGTGGAGGCCGCGCTGGGGGCGCTGGCGTGGGCCGACCCCGAGCCGAACGCCAGCATGTCGGCGCTGGCGACCCGCTTCCCGTCGCCGTCGCCGGGGTGGGCGGCCACGTGGCGGGTGGCGTTCTCGTCGGCCCGGCGGTTCTCGGGCACGGGGTTCGGCAGCGACGGCGACTGGGTGCTGGGGGCGCCCGACGGACTGCTGTCGGCGGCGGTGGCGTCCGACGTGGCCGCCAAGGCCGCCGACCTGGTGGACGACCACTCCCGCAAGGGCCAGCGGGTGCTGCTGCTCGTCCGGGTCAACGGGGACCCCTCGTCGTCGTCCGGGTCCGGTGGGTCGTCCGGGTCCGGTGGGTCGGGCGGACCGGTGGGACCGCCGCCCAACGAGCCGGTGGCGCTGGTGGTGCTGGAGGAGCGGGTCCGCCCGGACGCGGCGCAGACGCTGGCGTTCTTCGGCGACCAGGGCGTGGCGGTGAAGGTGATCTCGGGCGACGACCCCCGCACGGTCGGCGCCGTCGCCGGGCGGGTGGGCGTCCCCGGCTCCGACCACCCCGTCGACGCCCGCCAGCTCCCCGACGACGTCGAGGAGCTCGCCGACGTGCTCGAGGGGACGTCGGTGTTCGGGCGGGTGGCGCCGCACCAGAAGCAGGCGATGGTGCGGGCGCTGCAGTCGCGGGGCCACACGGTGGCGATGACCGGCGACGGCGTGAACGACGTGCTGGCCCTCAAGGAGGCCGACCTGGGGCTGGCCATGGGGTCGGGCTCGGCGGCGAGCAGAGCAGTTGCCCCGGTGGTGCTCCTCGACTCGTCGTTCGCCGCGCTGCCGCCGATGCTGGCCGAGGGGCGGCAGGTGATCGCCAACGTCGAGCGGGTGGCGAACCTGTTCCTCACCAAGACCGTGTACGCCACCCTCCTGGCGCTGGCGGTCGGTGTCGCCGGCCTGCCGTTCCCGTTCCTGCCCCGGCACTTCACGATCATCAGCTCGCTGACCATCGGCATCCCGGCGTTCTTCCTGGCGCTGGCCCCCAACGACCAGCGCTACAACCCCGGTTTCGTGGGGCGGGTGCTGCGCTTCGCCGTGCCCGCGGGGGCCGTGGCCGCGGCGGCGACCCTGGGGGCCTACGCCCTGGCCCGGGACACCGCGAGCGTCAGCCGGGCCGAGTCGCGCACGGTGGCGACCATCACGCTGTTCCTGGTCACCCTGTGGGTGCTGGCGATGCTGGCCAAGCCGCGGCACTCACCGTGGCGGGCGAGCCTGGTGCTGGCGATGGGCGGAGCGTTCGTGGTCGTGCTGGCGGTGCCGTGGCTGCGCGACTTCTTCGCCCTCGACCTGCCGTCCGCCGCCATGGTCGGCGCCTCGGTCGGCATCGGTGCGATGGCCGGCGTCGCCCTCGAGCTCGGCTGGCAGACCGCCGGCTGGGCCCGTCACGTGCTCCCCAAGCACCTCCCCCACCACGACGACGACGAGGACGGGGACGGCGACCGGGCTAGCCCGGATCCGTGAAGACGCCCGGGCGCTTCTCGAAGAAGGCGTTGACGGCCTCGACCTGGTTGGGGCGACCGATGAGGGCGCCGATCTCCTGACGCTCGGCGGCGTACTGGTCGGCCAGCGACACCCGCCCCGACTGGTCGAACAGGCGCTTCGCGCCCCGTATGGCGTCCGGGCTCTTGGCGGCGATCTCGGCGGCCAGGGCCAGAGCGGCGGCCCGGGGGTCGTCGGACAGCCGCGTGGCCAGACCGAGCTCGTGGGCCTCGACCCCGGAGATCTGGCGTCCGGTCCACGTCAGCTCCTTGGCGACGTCGCTCCCGACGAGGCGGGGCAGGGTCGCCGTGATCGTCATGTCGGGCGTCAGGCCCCAGCGGATCTCCAGCACCGACAGCTTCGCCTCCGGGTGGACGATTCGCAGGTCGGCGCCGAGAGCGATCTGGAGCCCGCCGCCGAGGCAGTGGCCCGACACGGCGGCGATCACCGGCGCCGGCACCTCCGACCACACGTGGGCCACCTGCTGGCCCAGGTGGGTGATGCGG
>Ga0193742_1000760_pt1 | contig 20621 bp, 26 predicted proteins | sample L2c1metaG_FD_165511 | JGI IMG/M metagenome (GOLD analysis project Ga0193742, IMG submission 165511) | Soil microbial communities from a riparian zone of the East river system, Colorado, United States - L2c1 | ecosystem: Environmental > Terrestrial > Soil > Riparian zone | place: USA: East River... | reverse complement strand
TACTTTGTGTGCTTTCTCTAATTTCTCAAGAGCTCGATAAAGTGGCCAGTAAGTTTCATTAGGGAAGGCTTCCTGAATTTCTTTCATTGAGAATGGAATAACATCGTCCATTGTGGCTAAAATCCGCTCGTCTAGAGGTTCTCGATCCCCTAAACTAAGCATTTCTGGTGCTTCAGACATAATTTATCCTTCTCATACTTGCAGGTCTGTTCTGTGCTGAGATGGTGCAGAGACGTTTGGAAAACGCATTCCCAGCACAGAGATGGTGCAGATGAGTGCAAGTCTTGCAGAGATTCACGCTTAGAGTCAACTGCAAATGATAAGCAAGCAGGAGCAAAGTTGACTCAGCACAGAGATTCTGAGACTTGGGCAAATGATGCAGCAATGGTGTGTGACCTGCAGAAACAAAGCTGCAGAGATTTGCAAGACTAGCAAGGCTGAGGGTGTAAAATTGGGCCGGACTAAGGAGGCCCAATACCCTGAGCATAGTTAATTTCAAATAACTCACTTACCTGTAGCTAATTACTTAGGGCTTGTCCACTATTTAGTTATCAATTAAAACCTAATGCTCGCCGCAATGAATAAAGACCTTTTACCCATAACTCGACTGCACTTACCAGTATATCATATTTGGTGGTACACGTCAACCATTAAATTAAAAGACTGAGATAAATAACAATACGACCGACGGAAGATTATCCATGCGTTTTTCCAGGCGAAATTCCTGAATATTTGCCGGCAAAAGAAAAACCCCCAGCCTGGGAATAGACTGGGGGTTTCTCAACTCAATAGCACGCATTAGGTCGGGGATTACTTGGTGACCCTTACCATAAACTGGTGGGTCTTGCTCTTTGAATCAGTTACGGAATAACTGAATTCCGTATTGGTGGGAAGGGAAGTCCAATCCTTTACATTACCATTCTGCTCAAACCAGGCTTCGTGGAAATCGGTAGCTCCTACAACCTCACCGGTTTCTTTCTTAACCCACTGGGCAAGAGTAGTAAAGGAAGACTTACCATCCTTCTCAACCTTGGTATAAGTCGCGCCATTATCCAAACTAACAGCGATCTCATCTACACGCGGTCGGGAAGTTCCCTCACCCTGTCCAGCTTTAGCACCACTAATACCAGCACGCTTAGCCTTAGGGATATCTCCCAGATAAGCATAGATGTTAAGGTCCGGATGGGTTGGCTTAACCTCAGTTGAGAACACCCCATCAAACATCTTTACCTGAGACACCAGAGCCTTATAAGCCTCTTCCTGGGCCTTAACCTCATCCTCGGAAGGGATCTCCAGAGTAGGCTTAACAATCGCCTCGGCCTCTTTTGTCCACTCATTGATTAGATTGTGAGCCTTATCAATCTTTGCCTTAAGCTCGACAACCTTCTCATCCTCACTTTCCTTAACAGCCTCGGAAAGCAATTCACCAACATTACCAACAGCATTCAGCTTAGTTGCAAGCTTAGTCAGTTGAGAGAACAAATCCCGAGCCTTGCCCAAAACCATGCCAGCAAGGCTAGTCTCTTCAAACTCAGGCAATACAACTTCCTTAACCTCGGGAGTTGCATTCTCTTCATTAACCTCGGGAGTAACAGTTTCAGTCATGACAAACTCTTTTCTAATAATTGAGTGAGTGATGACCTAATGCGCACTATTGAATTGTCAAGCTTTCCAAGTAGTTGCAGGCGACTCGCTCCCGCTTGCCGTTCTGCCCTACAGGGCAATCCTACCGCAGAATCAGAGGTACACAAGGGTTTTGTCCACATTGTGAGCCATAATTATAAGTAACCGACTGACTACTTAGGGTTATGACAGACTGACGGCTAGACGATTGATAGAGAGTTTCCACTTGTTTTTCCGGCCGAAGGCCATAAATAATCCCCCTCCTATATAAGCGAGGGGGATTATTAAGAGGAGCTAAACGATTGAACTGCCCATCAAATAACCCTGATCAAACCAGAAGGCCTGACGGTCCTTGTGAGTCTGCAGTTCTGCTGTCACTGACTTAATGGTCTCTTCCCAACCAGCAGGCTTCCCACCATCCTTAGTGGTCCAGCTAACGTGAATTAGCTTATCACCTCGGAAGGTATAAACGTCACGCCACTGGTGATCCACCACATAAGTGATGTCGGTCGAGTAGTCAATGAATTCAAACCTGGCCATGATGCTCACTCCTTTGGGTTGATTGCCTTACAACACAAACAATATTCCCAATAGAAGTAATTGTCAATAACATGTTGTCCGAAATTTTGGCGCCTATTCCACCTGTACTTCCCCTATTCCTATCTGAATTTACAAATATAGCTAAGTGTACCATATAAAAGAATCAGAATTGTCTCTCATGCCACCAACTAGGAAGACACCCCTCCCTAATTAACTGGTTCTCTAGACTCTCTTTAATCCATTGAGGAACAGTCAGGTGTTTTAGTTTGGCAGCTTCCTCTACAGCCATTAAAACCCTGCCCTGTAGCTGCACTTCAATTTTTCCTAAGCCGGGAACTTTAGTGTACCTTCCTTTATCCTTGACAATCATATCATCTAATGATTTACTGGTTTTATGAGACATCCTTGGGCCCTTCATCGTAGATCTGTTGGTCTTACACAAGAATCACTTGCTGACTTTCTTGAAGTTAGTAGGCACATGGTGATTAGGCTAGAACAATCCCTATTCCCTGAACCACCACCTCAGTTACTTAAGGCTATTAGTTCTTTGCTAGAAGTTAGTTCTTCAGATTTACTTAATGAATACCATTCTTATGCTACTGAAACTAGATATTCTTTTAGGAATGAACACAGAGATTTCTTTTCAGTTTTGGTTAATTATCGCGTAGACTCGTTAGACATGGCACCCCTAGTTTACTATAGGGAGGCTGAAGGCTTAACGAGGATGGGGTTGTGTAAGGGGTTATGCTTACATCAGGATTCAGTTAGGGATTATGAATTGAATCTGCAGCGTTCTTTACCTGCTCAATTAATAGAAGCTGCTGACTTATTAGATTGGAATTATTCTGTTATTGAGGAGCTAACTCAAAAGTGGAGGATTAGATGGCATTAGATTCAAAGCATTTGGAGTTCACCCTTGTTAGATTTAGTGATTCAGGTAAAACTAAAATTTGGGTAGTTGTGAACACTACGACTGTTGAAAGAATTGGGTTGGTGAAGTGGGCAGGAAATTTTAGAAAATACGCTTTCTTCCCTAATGAAGCAACGGCTTACGATAGTAATTGTTTACAGGACATTGCTGCTTTTCTTCAAGAGGTAACCTCATGCCATTAGATGAAACCGAACGCCGGATTGTCGCAGTGATAGAAGAGAATTGGATGGGTTATGCTAGGTTAACTAGCCCTCGGACCATTGCTGAAAGTTTCTCAATATCAGAAATTGCTGCAAGTAAGCTACTACAGAGAGAGAATGTTAGGGAGGCCCTTAACTCGCGGGGAATACCGCAGATTGAGGGAGCAGGTTTATCGCCTGATCAAGTAACTGCAATTAACGTGGTGGTGAACCCAATTGATACTCGCAGTAGAACTAAAAAGCTACAGGAGATGTCAATTAGCCCTAGTAAATGGTCTGGGTGGTTAAAGCAGCCTAACTTTAAAGAATTCTTGGCCCAGCGGTCGACGGACCTATTAAATGATGCTATTCCTGAAGCTCACATGGCTCTTGTAGACAACGTGATGAGAGGGGACTTTCAGAGCATTAAGTTCCTTTATGAAATGACTGGACATTACGATTCCAATAAATCCGGAGTGGATATTCCTAGTTTCCTGAACAGGGTTTTTGACATCATCTCTGAGCACGTGAAGAACCCTCAGATTCTTTTGGCGATTGCTAATGAGTTACAGGGTCTTGCAGGGGGGACTAGTATTAGTCCTAAGCCTGAAGCTGCTACAAAAGAGCTAGTACAGGGGGAAGTAATTATTCAAGAAGCATTTAAAGACCCAACCCCTGTAGCCCGCTCGGTTGTTAAAAGCACAGCTGTTAAAAGCACAGTTAGCCAAGATGTTGAGGACCTATTTAAGGGGATGTAGATGACTAACACTCTCACTCAACGTTTGAATTTGATTAAGCCAACACCAGGAACTCAAGACCCGGTAGAAGTAGCTGAGCTTAACACTAATGCTGATTTAATTGATGAGTGGTTGGTTCCTGCTTGTAAGCTACGGTCTATTGCGAATCAGACCTACACTACTGGTGTTACTGCAAATGTGTTATATGACACTATTGCATTTGATACCTGGAATGGTCAAGCCGAAGGTGCTATGGCTGACCACTTAAATGAGAGAATTATTATTAGAATTGCTGGACTTTATTTAGTTACAGCAGCTGTTGTGTTTGCTGCTAATGCTACTGGTTCTAGAGTTCTTAATTTATTGCTTAATGGTGGAACTCAGAAAAGAGATGCTGAGTTGGGACATGCAGGAGCTAATAATGTTCTGGCTTGCTCTACTTTAATTCCTCTTGATCCTGGTGATTTTATTAATGCTACAGCTTCTCAGGCTTCTGGTGGTAACTTAGATATTTTAGCTACAGGTGGTTCTGGTGATCCTGATGGTGTTTTGCTTTCTGCTGTTTGGTTAGGAAAGAAGCCATGACAATTAATGATCCTAGAGATAGTCCTAAATTTAGAGTTGGACTTGAAAATTATAAAGGTGAATTTGAAAAGAAGGGGGATGTTGCAGCTGCTGAGGTAAATGAATTACATAAGAAGAGTGATTTAGATAGCTCAGCTGAGGCTCAACATCATTCTTTAGGAACTAAGAGAGATCAAGCTACTTCTGGAACTCATAAACATGATGGTAAAGACTCAGTCAAGATTATGACTGGTATGACTATTACAGGAGCTAAAGCTGGTAATGCTGCTTTAGCTAGTGTTATTGCTCAGCTAGTTAAGCTTGGCGCGATTGATAATAGTACATAATGGCTAGAACTAAGCATTCTGAAACTTTTTCGCTACAGGATATGGTTAGAAGTCTTAGTGAGAGAGTTAAAAATCAGGCAGTACGTCCGGATATTAAAGGTTATGTTCCTCATGATAAGCAGATTATTTTTCATGCGGCATCAGGCCGCCACAGACTCTATATTGGTGGTAACCGTTCTGGTAAAACTACAGGGGGGATTGCTGAGGATATATGGTGGCTTACTGGTAAACATCCCTATAGAAAGACTCCTGAAGGTGGGATTAGAGGAAGAATTGTAGGGGTTGACTTTTTAAATGGAATTGAGAAGATTCTTAAGCCAGAATTAATGCGTTGGTGCCCTGTATCTGAACTTAGAGATAATAACTGGACTGATTCTTATGATACTCAGGAGCGCACACTACATTTTGCTAATGGATCATTTGTTGAGTTTATGTCTTACGACCAACAACTCAACAAATTTGCAGGCACTTCGCGCCATTTTATTCATTTTGACGAAGAACCTCCCCAGGATATATATACTGAGTGTCTCGTTCGTTTACTCGATACTAAAGGTTCTTGGTGGATGACTCTTACCCCTGTAGAGGGTATGGAGTGGATGTATGATGATATTTATATTAAGGGTAAGACAGATGAATCTGCTAATATCTCAGTAATTGAAGTAGAAACTTATGAGAATCCTTATCTAGATCAAGATGAAATTGATACTTTATTAGCGGCGATTGGTGCAGATGATCAAGATGCCCGTATTAAGGGTAAATTTATTCGTCGTGGTGGTCTAGTTTATAAGAAATTTAATAAAATGATTCATGTTATTAAGCCATTATTAGAAATTCCATCTGGTTGGGAAATTTATGCTTCAATGGACCACGGCTTTAACAATCCTACTTCTTGGCACTGGCATGGAGTGGATAGTGATGGGAACGTGGTTACTTTTGCTGAGCATTATGCATCCGAAATGGTCGTTAAAGATCATGCATCGGCAGTTAAAGCTATTGATGCTAGTAATGGTCGGACTGCAGGTATGTATATTGGTGATCCTGCTATTACTCAGCACAATGGGGTAACTGGTTCCACAGTTCAATCTGAGTATGCTATCAATGGAATTTATATTACTGGTGCTAATAACGAAGTTCTAAATGGAATTAACAAAGTTAATACTTATCTTCAATATAAGATGCCTGAGCATCCTCCTCGTTGGCATATCACGAACAACTGCACAGAACTTATTCGAGAGATTCAGCGCTACAGGTGGAAGACCTGGGCTAATAAGCAATCAGAACGTCAAAACAATAAATATGATGTGGCTCATAAAAAAGATGACCATGCAATGGATGATGTTAGATATTTCTTTACTATTATGCCTGACCTCACCCCACTTAAAATTGAGGATACTAAGAACCCTATGCCTGTATTAGGACCCAATGGTATTATGCCTGCAGAGGATAAAACTGATCCTTGGGTTTTAATGGGTAGCAATAGAATTCAGCAGGAATGGTCTACTGAATCAGTTGATGAATATATGGGTGGGGAATGGTAGTTGACGTCCCCTGTAGCCTTGTATTAGTACAGACCTCCGAAAGGATTTTGTAATGACTGGCAAAAAGGTTGAGGAAAAGAAGGACGACACTAAGTTAGAGCTTTTTGACGCCAATCAGGGTCTTATGAAGCGTAGTGGTGGTCCTTACTTGGATGAGTTAGAAGCTTTAAAGGCTGAGGAAAGGCGTGCTGTAGTTGAAGATCGTGATCCTGATTTAGATAATCCTGGTCCTTATGCAGGTACTCAGTTAGTCCCGAAGCAGTACCTTACGGAAAAGGATATTGATCACTCTCATGCTGCTTTGGGTGGTTATGTTGAATTAGAGCACGATCCAGTTATGGTAGTGGATATTCCTGAGGAAAAGAACGAAGCTGATCCTACTCAGGTTGATTACGATAATGACAGTCAAAAGGTTGCCGCTATGGTTGCAGCAGCTTCTGTTCAGGAATCAAAAGAAAAGCTTGGTGTTAGTGAGAAGAAGGCTGATGTTAGTGGTCCTTCTACTGCTAGCCCTTCTGGATCTAGTACCAATGGTTGATACTTTCCTCAGGGAAAGTTCAAAGTTTCGGATTTTAAATGCTCCAATTGAAGCTCCAGGTACTTGTGCTAGTTGTGGTGCTAGTAGTGCAGATGATCGCGATTATATTGATCTCGGTATCGATCTGGAATTCTTTGGAACAATTTACTTCTGTACTTTCTGCTACACTGAGGGTGCTAACGCTTTAGGTTTTGTAAATCCTGATCAGGCTCGTGAATTAGAAGATAAACTTACAGCAGCTGAAAATCATATTATTGAGTTCAGAACTAAGGAGAGAGCTTTAGATGACACCATTAATCTCTTACGCAATTCTGGGCTTCTTAACCTTAATGATGATCCTACTACTCGTATCATTGAAGATTTTAATCGGGCTAGCGACAAAGCCACTTCTGGAAACAATTCAGGCTCAGAACAAATTGATCAGCACTCAGAACAATCTTCTTCAAAGCAAAGACCCAATGACATTCCAACAGTTAGAAGTGATGACCCCCTCGATTCCCTCCAATTATGAACGAGTAGGGATGTCGGATTGGGAAGAAGCTCAGAGATATGCTGAGCAATTTGGAGATACCCAGGGGTTAGGAGACGCTATTTATGACGATGAACATGGTGCCGCCGCCCTCGGGGAGCTTGGAGTTACCGGGCCAGAATCCCTTAATAGCAGGGCAGGCAGTAACTAAATTATCTGAGAAAGATGCACAGTTTTTAGCGAGTTTTGCCAAAGAAAATTTCTTTAAGTTAAAGAATAATAGAACACAGCATGAGCGTCAATGGTACTTGAACCTGGCTTTTTATTTTGGCAGGCAAAATGTATTAGCTCAGAACGTTAGAGGTGTAGGTACGAGACTTATTGTCCCTCCTGCACCTCCTTGGCGTGTTCGGACAGTTGTTAATAGAATTAGACCTATTATCAGAACTGAACTTTCTAAGTTAACTTCTCAAAAGCCTAGTGCTACGGTAATTCCTTCTTCTAATGAAGAAGCGGATCTTTTTGCTGCACAGGCTGGAGAACAAATCTGGGAATCTATGTATTTTGGTAAGGACTTAAAGAAAGTTCTTAGTCGTACACTATGGTGGACTCTTGTAACTGGTACTGGGTATACTAAGACTTATTGGGATTCTAATAAAATTGATGTTGTATCTGGTATGCCTGGAGATATTTGTTATGATCCTGAGACTCCTTTTCATATTTTAGTTCCTGATCTTAGGGAAATTGAACTAGAAAATCAGCCTTTTGTTATCCATTCCTCTACTCGTTCTCCCGAGTGGGTAAATATGCATTATAGGCAAACTTTGGATGGTAAAGAAGTTAAGCCAAATGCTAGATCCAATAATGAAATTCTTGATGATGCTTTCTTGAATCTCTTAGGGGCTAGTGAAATTGATCCAAATTCAGTCTTAATTCATGAGGTATTTATTAAGCCTGGTATGCATCCTAAATTCCCTGAGGGTGCTATGTTTACTACTACCGAAGATCAGGTAGTTCAGTTTCATGACATGTATCCTTATCAGCATAATGAATTCCCATTCGCTAAATTTGATCATATCCCTACAGGTAAATTCTATAGTGACTCTGTGATTGTAGATTTAATTCCTATTCAGAAGGAATATAACAGAACTCGTAGTCAGATTATTGAATCTAAGAATAAAATGTCTAAGCCTCAGTTAACTGCTCCGGCTGGGTCTATTGATGCAGCTAAGATGACTACTGAACCTGGACAGGTTATCTTTTATAAGCCTGGTTTTCAGCCTCCTACTCCGATTCCCTTACAACCAATTCCTAACTATGTAATGCAAGAAGTTCAGCAATTACAACAGGATATGGATGATATCTCAGGACAGCATGAAGTAACCCGGGGCGGTGTCCCACCTGGTGTTACTGCAGCTACTGCTATTAGTTATTTACAGGAGCAAGATGATTCTAAACTTTCGGCTACAGTGGATAGTATTGAATCCGGTGTTGAAAAGATTGCTCGTCATACTTTGTCTTATGTTGGTCAGTACTGGGATGTACCTCGTCTTGTTAAAATTACTGGGACCGATGGTTCTTTTGATAGCGCTATGTTTAAAGGTGCCCAGCTTAATGGTAATACTGATATTAGAGTGGAAGCCGGCTCTGCTTTACCTACTTCTAAAGCGGCTAGGCAAGCTTTAATTACAGACTTTATGAAGCTAGGGTTTATTAAGCCTGAAGAAGGTATGGCTATTCTTGAAATGGGTGGCATTACTAAGCTTTATGAAGCTGTTAAAATTGACCAGGCTCAGGCTCGTCGTGAAAATCTTAAGATGCAGAATATGGATCAGCAACTTATTATCTCTAGTATTCAGGAATCTATGAATCCGGTTGATCCTGCTACAGGTCAGCCAATGCCTTCCCCTGTTAATGAACGTACAGGTAAGCCTATGCTTCCTGAACCTTCTATTCCTGTTAATACTTTTGATAATCATGCTATCCATATTGATACTCATAACAGGTTCCGTAAGTCTCAGGCTTTTGAATCTTTACCTCCTGCTAATCAGATTTTATTCGAGCTTCATGTTCAAAAGCATATGGAAGCAATTGCCGGAGTTCATATTGGAGGTATGCCCACTCCTGAGATGATGATTAGTATTGCTGAGCAGCAAGCTAATCAACCTCCTCCGACTGATATGAATACTCCTATGGACCCAATGATGGGTGGAGAAAACCCTGAAACTATGGAGCAACCTGGACCTGAAAGTTTTGCTCCAACTAGTGAAGAAATGCCACCACCAGAATAACCAAGGGTATTGACTCTACTTATACTCTTAGATCAGAGGCCAGGGCTTCGGTACAGCCTCGAAAGGAATAATTATGACCGTTAATATGGGCGAAGGCCCGGCGGACTCTGGTCAATTAAGTGCTCAAGACCAGGTTGCGAATCAGTTAGCTGGTAATAATCAAGCTTCAGATAATAGTACTGAAACCCCTGTAGCTCCTGTAACTCAAGAGCAGCCAACTATTAATCCAGCTTGGAATCCTCTTCTAGAGGTATTACCTGCTTCTTTACATGGAATGGTTACCCCTCACTTAACTAAGTGGGATCAGGGTGTCCAACAAATGGTTCAAAAGGTACACTCAGAATACGCTCCGTGGAAAGCATTCCAAGATGCTCAGTTAGATCCTGAAGCTCTTTATCAGAGTTATCAGATTCAACAGGCTCTTGAGGCCGATCCTCAGAAGTTTATTGAGGCGGTTATGCAGCATTACGGAATGGAATTTGAGCAGGGCCAGCAGGATCAATTAGAAGAAAATGATGGAGAAGAAGAACTAGGACTGGTCGATTTTACACAGGATCCAGAGTTTCAGCGTCAGCAACAGATGACGGAAACTATGGCTCAGTATTTAATCGCTCAGCAGCAAGCCCAAGATGATGCAGCAGAGGATAAGCAATTAGATGCTGATTTAAAGGCTGCTAAAGAAAAGCACGGTGATTTTGATGAAGATTGGGTTCTTCAAAGGGTAATGTACTTTAATGAGGATCCTGATACTGCTGTTCAAAAGTATCATCAACATGTTCAGCAAATCATTACTAATCATCGTAATCCTAGTGCGGGCGCTCCTGTCATTATGGGTAGCGGTGGAGGAACACCAGTTACTCCTACGGTCACTAGTAATATGAGTGGTAAAGATCGTAGAGCTTTGATGGTTCAGATGCTGGCGAATGCTCACGCGAATGGAGATTAAGAAATGGGTGCTACTCTAGCAACTGTTTCTGCTCTTCTCAAGGAAATTTATGAGAAGGATGCGCAGGATCAGTTAAATAACGACACTATTGGTATGAAGAGAATTGAAAAAACCTCTGAGGGTGTTACTAACGAAGTAGGCGGTCGTTATGTAACTTTCCCAGTTAGAACTGGTCGTAACACTGGTATTGGTGCTCGTAATGAAAACGAAGCCCTTCCTACTGCAGGTCAGCAGAAGACTGCATCGGCTCGCGTTCCTCTTAAGTACCTTTATGGTAGTATTCGTTTAACTGGACAGACTATTTCTCTTGCTGACTCAAATTTCCAGGCTTTTGCTAGTGCTCTTGATGAAGAAATGACGGGCCTTAAGCGAGATCTTGCTAAGGATATGAACCGTCAGTTCTATGGTGCTAACACTGGTGTTATGACTTCTATTACTGCAGATGCCGCTAACTCAATTACTGTGGCTAATGCTCAGTATCTTGAAGTTGGTATGGCTATTGATGTCTTTGATATTACTTTAGTTACTAACCGTATTTCAAACCGTCTTATTGTTTCAATTACTCCTACTACCTTCCCAGCAGCTACTGTTGTTTATTCTGGTGCTGATGGTTCTGCTTCTATTGTCGCTACTGATGTTGTTGTTCGTACTGGTAATATCAGTCGTGAAGTAACTGGTCTCGGATCTATTATCAGGGCTACAGGAATTCTCTTTAACATTGACCCAACAGTTGAGCCTGTTTGGAAGGCTGTTGTTAATGCTAATGGTGGTACTCCTCGTGCTCTTACAGAAGCTCTTATGATTCGTGTTGTAGATGATGTTTATACTAATGGTGGTAATACTACTGTTGGTTTAACTAGTCTCGGTGTTCGTCGAGCATACTTTAACCTTCTTAAGACTGAACGTCGACACGTTAACACTACTAAGTTTGAAGGTGGTTTTGAGGGTCTAGCCTTCACCACTGATAAGGGTGATGTTCCCATTGTCTCTGATGTGGATGCTCCTTATGGTGAAATTCAGTTTGTTAATGAGAAGAAGATTAAGCTTTACCAGGAAGGCGACTGGTCTTGGATGAACCGTGATGGTTCTAACCTCCAGCGTGTTATTGGTTTCGATGCTTATGAAGGTACTATGTTCAAGTACTGTGAAATTGGTACTCATCGTCGTAATTCTCATGGACTTCTTGACGACATCACTGAAGGCTAATTTTATCTGACCCCTCAATTAGGGCCTAGGTCTGCAATGGGCCTGGGCCCTAATTGTATTTGGAGACATTATGAAAATTGTAGCAAATGAACGGTTTTTAGATGGTAGGAATGAGTATTTAAAGGATAAAGAATATTCTGTACCTAATGATAAAGGTTACTACTTCTGTCATATGGGATGGGCTAGGAAAGAAGGGGAACCTGAAATTCTAGAATTAGATCAACCTTCTGAGACATCTTTAGATATTCAAGATGTTGAACATAAGACAAAATCTAGATGGAGGAATCGTGGCTAAATTTGCTCCAGATATTGTCTTAGATGGTCCTGCTGATATAATTGATCAAGCAGATAAGATGATTGCTTGCTCTGCTCAACCTACTACTTTTACTGAAGCAAATGCTACATTTGCCTTAGCTGATGCAGCCATGACACCTAATACTGATTATACTAAAGCAAATGGTGATACCAATGGTAGGAAGGTTACTGTTGCAGCTAAGTCAGCCGTTACCATCGATACTTCTGGTACTGCTAATCATATTGCTTTAGTGAGTGTTGGGGACTCTACCTTACGTTATGTCACTACTTGTACGCCCCAGGGATTAACTGCAGGTAATACTGTAAACTTTCCTGCTTGGGATATTGAAACGGCAGACCCCACATAATGCAATGGTCAATAGGTGGTAGAAGTGCTGCTACAGCTGCAACGGCTAATCATGTTGGTGCTTTGTTTTGGAATCCGGCTACTACTAAAGGTGTCTGGGTAACTGCTCTTTCTCTGTTTCAAACTACAGCTATAGTTTCTAATCCCAGTCTTAAAAGAGCAACTGTACTTGGATCGGCTCCTGCGGCTACTTATGTACCTACAATTGCAAATGATCATAACAGACTCATAGCTCCCCCTAGTGGTTCTGTTCTTCATATGGGTGTTTTTGGTGGTCAACCAACTCTTGAAGGTTCTGATCTATTTAAAGCTAATATCCCAGCTGCTATTGGATCAGGTTTTATGATGCCATTTCCTGGTAGAGGAATTTATGTTCCTGCTGCTTCTGGGTTAGCTATTAATACACCTATAGGTGTTATTTTGCAGCCTTTTGATTGTACATTCTTTGTTGAGGAATAATGCCTACATACAGAATGGCCTCTGCTGCTAATACTGCAGTTATACAAATTTGGGGACAACATTCTGGTGGATTTGTTGATGTTGCAGGGGCTTATGGGTTTTACACTACACCAAGACCTATTGAACCGATTCTACAGGGAATTAAACCTGTTCTTTTCAGAGATTTTCGAGACCTTAATAGTGATCTAATTATTCAAGATTCTCTACATGGTACTTTAGTAGATAATTTGGATATAGTACAGACTCATATCTTAGGTATTCAAGATACTAGACACTTACAATCTGTAGATAATTTGGTCCTTTCTCAAATCCACAATCTAATAGTTCAAGATTCGTTACAAGCTACCTTAGCTGATAACCTAGCTCTAACATTGGGTGCTATTAATTTAGCTATTCATGATGCTTTGCATGTGACTAAAGCAGATATTGTTGACCTCGATGTGGGTATAGGAGAGGCTATGTCATTGGCGGATATACAGCTAGAGAAATTAGCTGTGCTTACAGGTAGTACCGGTAGTATGTCAGATCTGATGTTTAAGTACTACAGTGGACTAAGTGGCTTAACCCCTGTAGCTGCATTCAGTACTACTGATCATCAGAGAACTTATTGGGAGGCTCAGACAGGTCTTACAGGTAAGTCTATGGGAGATCTAGAGGACGCTTTCTATGATTTACAGTTAATTCCTGAAGGTCCTTTGTCTGATAGAGAACTCATTTATTGGAGTAGTCTATAATGGTATATGTACCTACTGAAACTGGTCACTTTGTTAGTGAGAAGTTTGCTTATATTGCTGAGATCATTAAAGACTATGATCATGAAATGGAATTGGCTTGGATTCCACCTGAGAATAGACGTATTACTGATAAGGAACCTTTTGCAGTAATTCATAGACCTCTTGGTGGTAAGGAATATGTAATGTTCTACATCAAAGAAGGTGAGCTAGATGAGCGAGTGCTAGCTAGAATTTTTGATGGAGACTTAAAACATACTGATGTGCTTAAAAGACTTGAGTCTTTAGATCATGCTAAAGAGGTTATGTCTCTTAAGGAAAAGATGGAAGCTGCGGCAGAGCGACAGGATTTCATTAAATCTGTTGTAGGATCTCATAAGCATTCATTTAGACATAATGGGAAGGTGATTCCCAAATGATTGTTTCTGATATTATTGGTAGGGTTCAACGTCAGTTTGGTGATGAATCTTCAGTTCAATTAGAAGATACAGACATTATTCGTTGGATTAATGATGGTCAGAAAGATATTGTTGTTCAGAATGATTTGATGCAAACTACTGGAACTCTTCCTACAATTCCTGGTACTAATGAATACACTTTCCCTACTGATATGTTATCAATGCATGCTATGTACTATAGTAATGAACGTCTAAAATATATGTCTCGTCAAGAATATGATGAGTATGTGAATGTATCAGATCCTGATGAAATTTCTTCTGATAAGCCTATGTTTTATACTAAATGGGGTAATAAGTTCATTTTATACCCTAAGCCTAATGTTGTTGAAACCATTAAGCTTTTGTACCTTAAGCGACCTGCTGAAGTAGATGATCCTTCTGATTCTTTAGACCTTCCTGTAGAATATCATCCAAGAATTGTGGAGTTTTGTCTTAGACAAGCCTATGAAATGGATGAGGACTGGGATGCTTCTGCAGTTAAGGCTACTCAGTTTGATGCTGGATTATCTATTTTAAAGGAAAAAGAACAGAATCCAGTACAACAGTATTATCCTACTGTCACAGTATTACCGGATGATCAGTGGTGATGTAATGGGTGGCGAACCAATTCGTTTAGGTCCTTTTGTCGGAGGCATGAATACTCTCTCTGATCCGACAGCCTTACAGGATACTGAACTAGTAGATGCTTTGAATGTAGAACTTGATTTAGATGGATCTTATATTTCAAGACCTCCTTTTTTCACAGTTGCTAGTCCTGCTTCTGGTGGTCATGTTAAGCTTCTAGGTTATTATATTAGTGGAACTAGTTTATTACTTATTGGCATCAATTCTACAGGGCTATGGTATTTTAACTCAGGTGCTTGGACCTTTATTGCGGGTACAGGAACTTTAACCTCAACTGCAGTAGTTCAATATGACGATGCTCTTTGGATTGTTGCTACTCCTGGATCTACTGGTAATGGTGGACGATTAAATGGTACTGTCTTTACAGCTGTAGCTGCTATGCCTCGTGGTGGATCTGCTGTAGTACATAAAGAGCGTATGTATATTGTTCCAGGTCCTTCTATTACAGGTACTAACAGTACTTTACTTAGATTTTCCGACCCTGCTGATTTCAATACTTGGCCTGGTGGTAATTCTATCTTTATCAATAAGGGTGATGGTCAGAAACTTATTGATATTGCAGTTTATAATGATAATTTACTTCTTTTCAAAGAAGATAGTACTTATGTACTAGCTTTTGATATCTCACCTTCTGATGCTATTACTCGTAAGATTAACAGCAATATTGGAGTTTCTAGTAAAGACTGTGTTGTAGCATACGAGAACCAGTTGTATGTTCTTCACGAAAATAATGTCTATGAAGTAGTTAACTATGACTTTGCTAAGATTAATTCTAAGGTACCTTTAACCTATGACTCTACTGCTCCTGGTGGAGGTTGGTCTGATCCTTTCTTCTTAACATTACTAGGTGATAGATTAGTAGTTAAGTACTACGCTAAGCTCTATATTTTTGGATTGAAGACTAAAGTATGGACTAGATGGGATACTGAAACTTTAGGCGGTCGTTATATTGGACCTGCTATCCCTGTACCTATTAAAGATGAAGCAAATGCTATTCCTACATTCTTTATGAATTCTGCTGCTTTGAGTTCTGGTGCTGTCTATAGTTTTAGAGATGTTATTGATAGTTCAAATGCTGAAGATATTGCAGTTTCTATTAAGACTAAGAATTATGATTTTGGAGTTCCTCATCGTTATAAGAGATTATTTTGGTGGGGAGCAGATGTCTCAACTAAGAGTGATATTACTGGAACTGCTCAGCCTATAATTGTTAACTTCTCTGTTAACTGGGATCAGTTAGAAGATGGTGCTCCTGCTATTAACTGGGATACCCTAGCTACTTGGGATCAACCTCTTAATATGCCTATTGTTATTCAGACAGTTAGATTAGCTCAATCAGCTGTTAGAAAATTTGCTAAATTTAGGAAATCTCTTAGATTTAGACAAATTAACTTTGGTATTGAAATGTCATATGACGGTACTAATATCTCAGGTCCTGTTAGATTCTTCACACTTACTACTATTATTGGCACAAAAGAACACGTATCCAAGGACTTGACGTAGGAGGTATGCTTAAATTATGGCTGGATATGATGCTTATGCTGCTGGTTCCAAGGTTTATAATGGTGTGTCCTCTGCTCCTAATATGGGACCAGTCACTAATAATCTAGGCTATAAAACTAGAGATCTTAAATACAAAACCCGTAAGCGTAATAATGCCATTCTACGTAGAATGCAAGCTAGGCAGGGAAAGAATTATGCTTCTTCCGACAATTTAAGTAGTCCCTTAGGGAGAACAGTATGAGACCTAAAAAGAATTTACGAGAGTATTATTCTTGGGAAGCTATGAAAAATCGTTGTTCTAATCCTAGAAGTCCTAAATTTCTTGATTATGGTGGACGAGGTATCAAAGTTTGTGATAGATGGATGTTTTCATTTGAAAATTTCTTAGAAGATATGGGAGAACGTAAAGAGGGATTAACTTTAGATAGAATTAATAATGACGGGAATTATGAACCTGGTAATTGTAGATGGGCTACTAAAAAAGAACAACAACGTAATAAACGTACTAATAAGTTAACTGAGGATGATGTTAAGCATATTAGATTGGCCCCTGAAATTGTTTCTCAAACTATGCTGGCTGAGTTATATGGGGTTACTCAGTGGCATATTGGTAGGATCATTAATAACATTCAGTGGGAAGGAGTATAGTAACATGGCTGATATTGACTCTAGAGGTGCTTCTAATCGACAGGCACCTGCTACAGTTAAACGTGCTACTGCGGCACCTAGACCTAAATCAACTGTAAGCGGTCATCCTACGCAACGTCGTAGGGTAGTTTCAAAGCCTAAGGTTACAAGGACAGTTAAGAAAGTTAGTAGTAATAGAAACTACTCTAAGAATCAGGGACAGAGTCGAGTTAGGGCTGCCCAGAGGAGAAGTACTTCTAGAAAGACTTCAAGTAGTTCTACTCCTAAGCCTACTCAAGCAGTTGCTAAGAGAATTGTTCCACCATCGCCTCCGAAGCCTGTAGCTCCTGATATTAATAAATTCTTAGCTGGGGATTCAACTTATCAGCGACAGCTGGCAGATTTTGGTAAGTCTCTTTCAGATTTCCAAGCTGATCAGGGATTGGCTAGCACTGATTACACTACTAATTATGGTAATACTCGTCGTGATATTGGACTCGCTAAGACTGATGCCTCAGAAGGTCTTGAAGAAGATTATGCTTCTCGTGGTATGCTTAAGTCTGGTCTTTATAATGAAGCATTAGGAGAGCTTAACCAGCAGTATCAAAATCAGTATGTAGATCTTGATAAGCAGAAGACTTCTTTCATGGATCAGCTTGCTCAGGAGCTTAAAAAGTATCAGGGTGAGCAGGGTGTGCAGAAGGGTAATGCTTATGCAGATGCTGCACGCCGTAGAGCAGAAAAGTATAACTTATGAGTATTTGGGATACTATCAAGAATATGCTTCAGCCTGAAAATGAGGCTGTGGTACCTAACGATATTGGTCAGCAATTAAAACAGCGTCTAGGTAATATTCAGCAGAGGAAAAGTCCTCCTTATATTTCTACAGCACCTGCTGCTTTTCCAAAAAATGCTGCAGACATGATTAATCCTAATACTTTAAATCCTTATGCTTCTGGTAAATATAATGGAATGGGGCAGCAATCCCGCCCTTCTCAACAGGACCCTTTGCAGCAGATCATGCAGCAATTAACCCAACTGATGGGGGAGGGTCCTCCTGATATTCAGTTTAAGCAGATGGAAATGCCTACTTTTGATCCTAATAAGTTCAAGGGTCAGGCTACAGGGATTGTAAATGAGCAGTTCAATCCTATTATTAATGAGATTTTAGGACAGCAAAAAACTACTCAGGCTAGGGCTAAAACTAATCAGGGTATGGTTGGTGGTATTTACAATGAAATGGCTAACCAAATTGGTAAAGACGCTGCTGTAACTAGTAAGGGTTATGATCAGGCTCAAGCACAATCTCAAGGCCTTTATAAAGATGAACAAAGTAAGATCGCTGCTATGTATGCTGCAGATGCGGCTGCACAAAAAGCAGAGGCTAAGCGTTTAGGTACTGAAGCTTTTGGTACTCCTGATGCTTTAGCTGCTCAGAATGCAGATAAGAACTTTGCTCAGCAATTGGGTAGCCAGCAGATGCAATCCACTAATGCTGCTTTTGAACAGCAACAGCAGGCAGCTGGTCAGTATGATCAGGCTATGCAGGGTGCTGCAAGATCTGAAGGTGGAGAAGCTCAGAGAGATATTATCAGTCAGCTTGAAGATTATATGACTAGCTCTAATTCTAACTTAGCTGAAACTCGTTCACAGCAAGCTGGCTCTATTAATGACTTAATGATGCAACTCGCTCAGGGTACCTATGATCGAGATGTCCAAAATGCTCAGTTTGGTTATCAGCAGCAACGTGACTTTATTGGTGATCAGAACAATTTATATGATCGTGAATTAGAAATGAAAATGAACCAACTTAAAATGATGCAGGAAGCTACAGGAGCTAGTGGTTCAAGTAGTGCTGAAAAACTTAATCCTTGGCAGTCTGTTGCTCAATTCTCAGAGCAGTTACAGCCTGGTCAGGGTGATGATATTGTTGGTGCTTTAATGGGTGCTATGAATGAGCGTCCTGAGATCTTTGCTAGGTCTAAGGATGATCCAGTACCTATGACTCCTGCCCTATTTGCTAAGCTAATTGGCGATAGTCAATCTGCAGGTAGTTTAGACCAGAATTCATTAAGAATGGCAGCACAAGAGTTATACCGGTTACTTTACGGATCGTAGGGAATTATGACCTATGCTGAAGAATATGCTAGCCGACTGAATCGTATGAAGTTATTGAGTTCTCTAGGGATTTCAACTAAAACGATGAGTCGCCCTGCTAGTAAAACTGAATTAGCTAATTTGATTCTTCAAAGGGCCCGCTCTGATTTCAAACTCAGTGGGCCTATTGGTGTGCCTGAAACTAAAAAAGAAGATAAGAACATTCTAGATCGTGGTAAGTCTGTCGGTTTAGGTATTTTAGATATTCTCAGTCGGCCGTTATATGGTTTAGCTGAGGGTTTAGATACTGCAGTCAATGAAGGGGGTAATCCTTTAAAGGGAGCCTGGGAGGGTATCTCTGGTAAGGAAAAAACCTCCTTTATTGATGTGTCCCAAAATAGTAAGATTAGAAAAATTCGAGGTGAAGACGAATATAAGCGAATTGTCTCTGAGCGTGGGGAACAAGAGGGTGAAAATTATATTGCCCTCAGAACTAAGGATATTCAGTCAGGTTTAGCTAGTGATGTGGTCCCTGGATTAGTTGGAGATTTGGCCTTAGATCCTCTTAATTTTGTTCCTGCAGGTATTGTAGCTAAGCCATTTACTGGTGCTAAGAGTTTGGTAAACACTTATAGAGGTTTAACAAAAGTTGAGGACCTGGGGGAGGCTGCCTTGGTTGGGGCTCGTCCTGGGGCAACCTCGCTTGCGGGAGAGGCTGTTGAGAGCCTGCCTTCTCAGTCTCAAAACCTCCCTCCAGCTTTTATCAAGTCAGAAGAAACGACATTATCTCCTTCATCTCAAAGAGATATTGACTGGGAAAGATTACAAGGAACTAAGCAACCTTTTCCTAAGGCTACTAGAGCTCCTTTTACTCTGCCTAAGAGACCTGATACTGCAAATATTGAGGGGGTTGATGTCCCTGCTCTTAAAGGTCAGGAGCAGAGATCTCTTATTGACACGATTAAATCAGAGCCTAAATTTGCAACTCTAGCTGATGTATTTAATAAAGATATTCGTCCTAAGGATTATGAGGGACTGACAAAAGCTCGTGTTGTAAATGAGACTGCACAAATTGTGGATCAAGCTGCAAAGTCAAACCCAGCTGCTATTGAGTTCTTATCTACATCTAAAGTGGGACAATTATCTCCTGTAGCTAGAAGTTCTGTGGACGATGCAGTAGATCGTGTTAGTCGTGAGATTAAAGAATCTATTGCTGATCCTGTTAAAGCTAGAGCCGCAGGTAAGCAGCCACGTCATCCTGTGTTTAATGCTCCTACTCAGACTAATTTAAGTAATAAGTTAACTACGGCAGCGAGAGCTCAATTTGAAATTGAATCACTTAATCCTAATACTGGAAGTAAGGTTACTAAGGGAGCTTCTAATAAGTTTATCCCTGCTGTGTATGAGCGTTATATTAGTATGTTGCGCAATGCAGAAGAAAGCATGGTATCTAAGGGTAGAGATTTGGGTGATGATGCTTTTTACCCTCGTGCTGGTAATAAACCTGATAGTCCCTATCTTCGTTTAAGTGATGTTTTAGATAGACTTCCAT
>Ga0193742_1000759_pt1 | contig 20637 bp, 16 predicted proteins | sample L2c1metaG_FD_165511 | JGI IMG/M metagenome (GOLD analysis project Ga0193742, IMG submission 165511) | Soil microbial communities from a riparian zone of the East river system, Colorado, United States - L2c1 | ecosystem: Environmental > Terrestrial > Soil > Riparian zone | place: USA: East River... | reverse complement strand
CGAGACGAGGCCGTCGTTGGCGCCGAGGACGCCCGCACGCAGCCAGTTGAGCCGCTCACCGAGGCTCGCGTGGTGCGGTTCGCCGGGGTGCGTCACCGGCTCGGGAGCGTTCACCAGCTCATTCAACCGCCTCCGGCAAAGTGTGGCACTATGACGCGATCTGTCACTTAGTTGGGGGTCGCAGATGAAGAAGTGGGTAGTCGCGCTGATCATCGGGCTGGGGATGCTCGCGTTCGGTTCGGGCGTGGGCGTCAACGACAGCACCATCAAGTGCGGCAGCGAGATCATGGGCCCCGGCGACACGTGCGAGGAGACTCGGGGCGGCGTCACCACCGACACGAAGACGTACAACGAGATGAAGGCCGACAAAGAGGCCGGGCAGCGGACGTTCAACTCGTGGGGCCGTTGGGTCCTGCTCGGCGGCGGCGCTGTCCTGACGGTGCTGGGCATCGGTGGCATCGTCGCGACGCGCCGCAAGCGCGCGGCAGCGGGCCCGGCCGTGACCGGGACACCGCCCGGTGGTTACCCGCCGGTACCCGGTGGGCAACTGAACCAATCTGCGCCGCCAGGGCCGGGCGTGGCCGGTTCGCCGCAGCATGGGTTCCCGCCGCACGGGCCCGCTCAGCCGCAGCCCGGCCGGCTCCCGCAGGGACCTGCCGGGCCTGCCGGATCGCCGTCCGGTGGGTTCCCGCAGCAGGGCCCTGGCGCTGGGCGGCCGGGCCCCGCGCCCCACGGGTATCCGCGGCAGCAGCCGCCAGGCCAGCCCGCGCCGGGCCAGCCCGCGCGGGGGTATCCGCCGCCGGCTCCGCAGTCACAGCCCTACCCGCACGACTTCGGACCGGGCGCCAGCAACCCCGAGTAACCGGAAATCCGGTTATTCGCGGTGCGGAATAACCGGCGCGGCATGATCTTTTCGGAATACTGTCACCCGTGCGGCCCAGTGTGACCTCGAGTTACTACCTACGAATATCCGCACCTTCCGCCGAACGGCTGACGTACGCCGGCATTTGGTGTGAGCCCAGTAAATTACTACTTCAGGTAGTCGCTACTTCACCAGAATGGTGAAGGGGAGCTGCTTCTGGGGTGGAGATGAATGGGAGACGTCGGCAGATCAGCCAACCGTGAGTGGTCCGAGTCCACGCTGCTGGGCGGACTCGGCGCTGCGGACCGGTCTGCCTTGCTGGCACTGGGAACCGTGGTCGAATGGGCCAACGGGAAGCGGATCATCGTCCAGGGCGAGAGGAATAATCAGGCATATCTGCTGCTCTCCGGAATCGTCAAGGTCTCCGTGCGCGACGACAACGGACAATCCGCGCTGCTCGGTATCCGCGTCGCCGGCGACATGGTCGGCGAGATGGCTGCCCTCGACGCCACCCCGCGTTCCGCCGACGTCACGACCAGCGGTGACGTCGAGGCGCGCGTGATCGCCGCCGCCGACCTCCGTGCCGCCGCGCGGCGGCAGCCGGAAATAACCATCGGAATTGCCCAGATGATCAGCAGGCGGCTGCGGTGGGCGAACCGGCGCAGGCTGGATTTCGCGGCGCGGGACCCCGGCGTGCGGATCGCCCGCGTCCTCTACGAGGTGGTGCGCGGCTATGGTGCGCGCAAGGCCACCCACTGGTCCCTCGGTGTCGCGCTGACGCAGGCGGAGATCGCGTCGCTCGCCGGGGTGAAGCTGCGCACCGCCGAGAAGGAGCTCCAGGCCCTCGAACGCGACGGCGTGCTGATCCGGCGCTACCGCGAGATCCACGTCGGTGAGCTGGAAGCCCTCCGCGTCAAAGCAAACGGGTAGACCAATTCCGCATCGAGGCGGGTTCTCGTTACGCAACGTGCTCGATCATTGCTTCACTGTCAGCACGAAGCACTCGGAAGGCCTATCGTGTCATCAAATGGACTAGCGCAACGGCAGCTCTGTGTAGCCGTTGACGCCAGCGGGTACAGCGCGCGCAGCGACGTTGACCAGCGGGAGGCGCAACGCGGCATCGTCGAGGTGTCCGATGCTGCCGCACGCGCCGCGGGCCTGCGCAGAGACACCTGGGTTCGGCAGGGCGCGGGTGACGGCGAGTTCGCGGTGCTCCCGGTCGACGAGCCGGAGGACGTGGTCGTCGACCGGTACATCCGGGAGCTCGACGCCGAGCTGACCAGGTACAACGGCCGGCTGCGTGCCGAGCTGCGCCTGCGGCTGCGGGTCGCCGTCTACTTCGGGCGGCTGTCCCCGGCCGCCAACGGGCACGCCGGCCCGGCGCCGGTCGCGGTCGCGCGGCTGCTCGACTCCTCGGTGCTGCGCGCTGCCCTCGCCGAGGCCGACCGCGCGAACCTGGCGCTGCTCGTGTCCGAGCAGGTCTACGCGGACACCGTCGCGAGCCTCGCCACCACGCTGCGGCCCGGCGACTTCCGCCGCGTCCGCGTCGAGGTGAAGGGGTTCGCCGAGAACGCGTGGCTGTGGGTGCCGGACCACGACGTGCACGCCATCCGCCTGCCGGAGCCCGAGCCGCCGCGACCCGAGCAGGCCCCGCCACGCGACACCGACCCGACCAGCACCGTCACCAGCCACTTCCACCAACGGGTCGACGCGCCGCACGGGGTCTTCGGCGTCCAGTTCGGCGCGGGCCGGTGACCGTGTCGGAGGTCGAGGAGCCGGCGACGGCCGACGAGCCAGAGAAGCCCGAGAAGGCAGAGAAGTCCGAGAAGTCCGAGCAACCCGAGAAAGCAGAGAAGAAGCCGGAGGAGCCCGCCGCGCCGCGGCCGCCGGAGCCCGACCAGTGGGACGGCGCCGCGGAGCTGCGGGACATCCGCAAGGTCTACGTACAGAACAACTTCCACGCCGGCGTGCACGCGGAGCACGGCGTCTTCGGTGTCGGCGGCGGCGAGCCCATGTCGGCCACCGCGACCGGCCCGATCCCGCCGGAGCGCGTCGCCGAGAGCCTGCGTGGCTTCGTGCCGCCGGCCGCGTTCGCCGCCGCGCAGACGGTGTTGCGGCGACACCGGTTCGTGGTGCTCGTCGGGCCGGACGGCGTCGGCAAGCGAGCACTCGGACTGCACCTGCTGCGGCTCGTGTGCCGGCCGTCGGCCGCGCTGGTCGCCGCGTCCCCGGCCAAGAGCCTCGGACAGCTCGCCGCCATGGAGTTGGCGACCGGCACGGGTTACCTCGTCGCCGACCATCTCGGCGCCGGCGAGGAACCCGCGGTGCGCACGTACGAGGCGGACCGGCTCGCGACCGGGTGCGCGAACCGGGACACGCACGTCGTGCTCACGACCACGTCGAAACGGCTCGGCGAGCGGTTCCTCGCGCCGTACGCGGTCGCGGTCGGCCCGCCGGACCCGGTGGACACCCTGCACAGCCACGTCGGCGACGCCGAGATCGAGCCGGACGTGCTCGCGATGGCGGCTACGCACGTCAGCGGCAGCCGGCAGCCACGTGAGATCGCGCTGCTGGCCAAGCGCATGATCGCGGACCCGGCGCGGGCCGTGCAGGCCATGCGGGACGTGCCGGGCGAGCACGTCGCAGAGTGGTTCGACAGGCAGGTCACCATGCGGGAGCTGCTGTCGGTCACGGCGCTCGCGCTCGGCGGCAGCCAGCCGGAGCCGACCCACGACCTGCTGCTCGACACGCTGCGCGCCCACGCGGAGGCCGTGCGGGAGGACCGCGAGGCCGCCCCGCACGTCGCGTGGCACGAGGAGGTGCCGAGGCAGCGCGACCGCGACCACCCGCTGGTCACGGTCGCGACCGGCGACGAGCTCGACGACGAGGACGGCTGGCTGTCCGGCCGCCGCGTGCGCTTCCGCCACGACGCCTACCGCGAGCGCGTGCTGTTCGAGCTGCACGAGCGGTACGGCAACGAGCTGTGGATCCCGGTCCGCAACTGGCTGCACGACCTGTGCCGCACCGACTTCGGGATCGAGCTGCAGGGCGAGCTGGCGCAGGCGCTCGCGGTGTTGGCGCGACTGAACTTCGTCGAGGTTCGGGAGACGTTCCTGTCGTCGTGGGCGGCCGGCGGCGCGCGGGAACGCGTGACCGCCGCCGGCGTGCTGTGGTTCATGTGCCACGACGACCGCCTCGCGCCGGTCGCGTTGCGCACCGCGCTCGAGTGGGGTCAGGACATGGGCCTGCACCGCGCGGTGACGTCCGCGCTCGCGCTCGGCGGCCCGCTCGGCATCCGGTTTCCCGACGAGGCGATGCAGCGGCTGTGCTTCCTCTCGTTGCGCGCCAAGCGGATCGGCGTCGTGGCACGGGCGGCGATGGGCGCGCTGTTCGCGGTCGCCGCGGCCGACGGCGGCGAGGCGACCGGCCGGGTCCTCGCGACCGTGCGGTCGGAGCTGGTCCGCGCGACGGGCCGGCGCGGCGGCGACCCGACCGCAGACTCCTACGTCACCGCGCAGCTCGACACCGGCACGGACGACGTCGACGACCCGGACCGCGAGCAGTACGAGCGCGGCTGGACCGGCCGCGTCGCCACGGCCGCACGGTCGATGGTCGTCGCGCTGCTGTGCGCCGAGGACGGCGGCCGCCCGGTCGCCGCGACGATCCTGCGGACACAGCCCGAGCACGTCGGCCGGCTCGGGGAGCTGTGGGCCGAGGTGCTGTGCAGCGCCCCGCACCGCCGAGCCGCCATCGACGCGCTGCGCGACACCCTGCGGTCGCTGGAGAACGAGAACCAGCCGGCGACCGCGGCGGTCGGCAGGCTCGGCGCCGCCATCCACGCCGCGATGCCCGCACCGCACCGGCCGCTGCGCACGACCGAGCTGGTCCGCGCGATGACCGGCGACCGCGACGACCGGCCGTCGGAGCTTCTCGTCACCACCCTGCTGACCGCTTTCACCACCGACCGAACCGCACGGAGCTGAACCATGGCAACCACATCCGCCCCCTACCCCGTCGTCGACGAGCGGCCGCTCGACCCGGCGACCCGCGGCTGGCTCGGCCGCAGCCGCGCACTGCACGACCTGCCGCGCCACCAGCCCGGCACGATCCCCGTCTTCGAGGTCGACAGCGGCTACGTCGCGTTCCACGAGCGGCGCCACCTCGGACGGCGCGAGGACATCGTGGTGAACGCGATCTCCGTGTCCACTGTGGACCTGCGGCCGAGGACGGTCACCGTGCACGTGCCGGTGCCCTCGCGCAGCGCGGCCGACGAGTTCGTGCTGCTCGTGGACTTCCGCTGTCAGGTCCGCGACGCCGAGGTGGTCGCGGCCGCCGGCACCCGGGACATGGTCGAGCCGCTGCGGCAGTACCTGCGCCGCGACGTCAGCCTCACGCAGCTCGGCGTCCGGTACACGATCGAGGACATCAACGTCGTGCGCGACGAGCTCGCCAGCCGGGTCGACGCGTACACCCGGCTGCGCGCGCCGCACGTGGACGGCATGGCGATCGCGCTCGGCGGTGTCCGCGTCGCGACGCCGAAGGACTTGGCCACCCACGAGCGCGACCTGCGCGACGAGCGGTGGCGCCAGAGCAAGGAGGGCCTCGAGCAGACGTGGGAGGACCGCACCGCCAACCGGCTGCGCGAGTACGTCGACGGCGGGCCGGACGCGTTGTCCGCGCTCGCGGCCGCCCGCGGCGACCTCGACCTCAACGCCGCGGTCGAGCGCGGCTACCGCACGGCGGAGGACAAGCGGCACCAGCTGATCGAGATCCTCAAGTCCATGCCGGCCGAGGAGTGGCACACCATCGCCGTGGACAGCCAGCGCATCGTCGGCTCGCTGGTCGACGAGCTGACCGGCGCCCGGGGCGACCGCCCGGACCTCGCGAACGGTGGTGAGCGTGGCCAGCTCGACGCCTGAGGATTCCGACGTGCTCGAGCAGCCCGGCCTCGGTCTGCTGCCGAGCGACCGCCCGGTGACCGAGGATCGGGGGCACCGGGCGGGACGGGCGCTGCGGTGGCTGGCCGGTGTCAACGAGGAGCTGCTCGCCTGGGTGCCGGGGGAGCGGCCGAAGTACACCGCGCTCGGCGGCGTCGTCCTCGGCACCGCCACCATCGCGGCGTTCTCCATGGCGATGGCGCTGACCGAGGTGCTCGGCGGGTTCCACGTGCTGATCCTGCTGCCGGTGCTGATCTGGGGCGTGTTCATCGCGAACCTCGACCGCTGGCTGGTGTCCAGCTCGAACGGCGGCCGCTGGGGCAGACGCGCCGGGCTGCTCCTGCCGCGGCTCGCGCTGGCGTTCGCGTTCGGGGTGGTGATCGCGGAACCGTTGGTGCTGCGGGTGTTCGAGACGGCCGTCGAGGAGCACGTCAACAAGGAGCGGGCGGCGGAGGTGCGGGCGGTGGAGAGCGCGTTCACCCGCTGCAACCCGCCGCCGACCGCCGACGAGGAGACGATCGCGGCGGCACGCGGGGCCGCCTGTGCGGGACACCGCCTCGGCCTGCGGTCGGAGTCCGAGGCGGTCCAGGAGGAACTGGCGGGCAAGCGCGCGACCGAACAGTCGTTGCTGGCGACCATCCAGACCGAGAGCGTCGAGCAGGCGCGGCGGGACACGCTCGCCAGCAACGAGTGCTCCGGCACCCAGGGCCCCGGCACCACCGGCCAGCTCGGCCGCGGCCCGGAGTGCGAGACCCGGGAGGCGGAGGCCGTCGCCTACCGGGAGTCGCACCCGGTCGCCGAGCACGAGCGGCAGCTCCGTGCGCTGCGGTCCGACATCGGCGAGTTGGAGGGTCAGCTCAGCTCGGCGCAGCAGGACTCCGGGAAGGTCCGCGCGGACGCCATCGCGGCGAAGGTGGGGGAGGTGCGCGCGAGCCACGGCTCGATCGGCCTGCTGGAACGGTTCGCCGCGCTGGACGAGCTGACCGCCGACAACGCGTTCCTCACGGCGGCCACGTGGTTCATCCGGCTGTTCTTCATCGCCATCGACTGCCTGCCGGTGCTGGTGAAGTTCATCAGCGGCACCAGCCGCTACGACGAGCTCGTCGAGCTGCACTCGCACACCGCGCAGAAGGTGTACGGGCAGAGCATCCGCACGATGGAGGGCGCGCTGGTCGCGGACCTGCGCGGCCGCCAGCACCAGACGGACAACGAGGCCGACATGGCCCGCTCCCGCACCGACCACGACCGCCGTGTGCGGGAGGCACAGCTCGACGTCGACCTGGACCAGCAGATCGGTGTGCTGGCCGAACAACTGCGGGGTAGGCAGGGGAGCTACCCGTAGGGGACGACGACGGGCCGCGGTCTTCGCCGCGGCCCGTCGCCGGTCTCGGCTCTACTCGTCAGAGCCCTTGCCCTGCAGGCCGGTGGAGATCAGGTCCATCACCGACGAGTCAGCCAGCGTGGTCACGTCGCCGACCTCGCGGTTCTCCGCGACGTCGCGCAGCAGGCGGCGCATGATCTTGCCGGACCGCGTCTTCGGCAGCTCCGGCACGACCATGATCTGCCTCGGCTTCGCGATCGGGCCGATCTCCTTCGCGACGTGGTCGCGCAGCGCCTTGATCGCCTGCTCGCCCTTCGCCTCGTCCTGGGCGACGTTGCCGCGCAGGATCACGAACGCGACGATGCCCTGTCCGGTCGTCGCGTCGGTCGCGCCGACCACCGCCGCCTCGGCGACCGTCGGGTGCGACACCAGGGCCGACTCGACCTCGGTCGTGGAGATCCGGTGCCCGGACACGTTCATCACGTCGTCGACGCGGCCGAGCAGCCAGATGTCGCCGTCCGCGTCGTACTTCGCGCCGTCACCGGCGAAGTAGAAGCCCTGCTCCGCGAAGCGCGCCCAGTACGTGTCGCGGTAGCGCTCCTCGTCGCCCCAGATGCCGCGCAGCATCGCCGGCCACGGCTGGTCGAGCACCAGGTACCCGCCGCCGCCCTTGGGGACCTCGACACCCTTGTCGTCCACGATCTTCGCCGAGATGCCCGGCAGCGCCTGCTGCGCGGACCCCGGCTTCGCCGACGTGACACCGGGCAGCGGCGAGATCATGATCGCGCCGGTCTCGGTCTGCCACCACGTGTCGACGACCGGGGTCCGGTTCGCGCCGATGTTCTCCCGGTACCAGATCCACGCCTCCGGGTTGATCGGCTCGCCGACCGACCCGAGCACGCGCAGCGACGACAGGTCGAACTTCTCCGGGATCTCCTTGCCCCACTTCATGAACGTGCGGATGAGCGTGGGGGCCGTGTAGTAGACCGAGACGCCGTACTTCTGCACGATCTCCCAGTGCCGGCCCTCGTGCGGGGTGTTCGGGGTGCCCTCGTAGACCACTTCGGTCACACCGTTCGCGAGCGGTCCGTACACGATGTAGCTGTGCCCGGTCACCCAGCCGATGTCGGCGGTGCACCAGTACACGTCACTCTCCGCCTTCACGTCGAAGACGTTCTTGTGCGTGTACGCGACCTGCGTCAGATAGCCGCCGGAGGTGTGCAGGATGCCCTTCGGCTTACCCGTGGTGCCTGAGGTGTAGAGGATGAACAGCGGGTGCTCTGCGTCGAACGCCTCCGGCGTGTGCTGGTCGGACTGGCCGTCCACCACGTCGTGCCACCACAGGTCGCGGCCCTCGGTCCACTCGACGTCGGTGTCGGTCCGCTTGACCACCAGGACGTGCTCGATGCTCGGCGTCTTCGCGACCGCCTCGTCGACCGCGGCCTTCAGCGGCGCCGGGTTGCCGCGCCGGTACTGGCCGTCGGCGGTGATCACGAGCTTGGCCTGCGCGTCGTCGATGCGGGACCGTAGCGCCTCCGCGGAGAAGCCGCCGAACACGACGCTGTGGGTGAGGCCCAGCCGCGCGCACGCGAGCATCGAGAAGATCGCCTCCGGCAGCATCGGGAGGTAGATCGCGACCCGGTCACCGGCCTTGAGACCCAGCGACAGCAGGGCGTTCGCGGTCTTGGACACCTCACGCAGCAGCTCGGCGTAGGTGATCGTGCGGCCGTCGCCCGGCTCGCCCTCCCAGTGGATCGCGACGCGGTCGCCGTTGCCTGCCTCGACGTGGCGGTCGACACAGTTGTACGCGACGTTGAGCCTGCCGCCGACGAACCACTTGGCGAACGGGGGGTTCGTCCAGTCGAGCACCTGGTCCCACGGGGCGTCCCAGCTCAGCTGTCCGGCCTGCTCGGCCCAGAACGCCTCGCGGTCGGCGTCGGCCGACTCGTACAGCTCGGCCTTGGCGTTGGCCTGCCGCGCGAACTCCTCGCTCGGCGGGAACGTCCTGTTCTCCGTCAGCAGGTTGTCCAGCGTCTGGCCCTGGCCGGACTGCTCGGTCATGATGTGGATCCTCCTCGACCCAGGGGGTGTATGCCATGACGGTAGTGCTCTATCACGCCTGGCGACAGGACGTACAGAGGTCTGGACCACTGAACTGGGCCGCCACGTGTGGATGTCACCCGGTAGGGTCCGGCCCGTGACTGACCCCCTGGCGCCGCTGCTCGGACTGCCCGGAGTCGAGGACGCGGTGGCCGCCGCGCGCGAGGCGGTGGACGTGGTGCACGGCCACCCGGCGAACCGGCGGGGCTGGCCGGCGACCGCGGCCGAGGCGTCCGTGCGTGCCGCCCGCGCCTCCGCGGCCCTGGACGGTGGCGACGCGGAGATCCCGGCCGGCGGCGAGGTCGACGAGCCGCACCTCGCTGGCGCACTGCGTATCGCCGAGACGATCGGCCCACTTCTCCCGACGTGGCAACGTGCCCCGATGCAGGCGCTCGCCCGCCTCCACGTGCTGGCCGCCACCGACCTCGTCGAGGACGACCTGCTCGGCCGGCCGAGGGAGTCGCGGGCGGTGTCGCGGCGGCTGGACATCCTGGCGGAGCTGGTGGCCGGCGGCACGTCGGTGCCGGGCCCGGTGCTGACCGCGGTCGTGCACGGCGAGCTGCTCGCACTGCGCCCCTTCGGCGCCGCCGACGGCGTGGTCGCCAGGGCAGCGGCCCGGCTGTCCATGATCGCCACCGGCCTCGACCCGAAGGGCCTGATCGTGCCGGAGGTCTTCTACCTGCGCCGCGCCGACCGCTACCGCGCGGCCGCCGCGGCGTTCGCGCAAGGCGGCGACGGCCTGACCGAGTGGCTCCTGTTCTCCTGCGAGGCCATCGAAGCGGGCGCCCGTGAGGCGACGAGCATCGCGGAGTCGGCGCTCACCGGCTGACCTGCGCGTTCAGCGGAAGTCGAGCGAACCTCGTACGGGCACCAGCACACTCGGAGCGGCGAGTACCCCTTCCTCGCCGCGAGTGGGATCCCCAGGTGGGCCGAGAACCTAGCGCTCGGCCCACCATCCTCATGGTTCGAGACGGTGCAGCCATGAGTCGAGGTGGGGGCAGGTCTGCCTGAGCCGTGCTACGCCGAGGTCGGCCACCGCCAACGGCCCGTCCTGGGTCTTGATATACCGGTCGCAGTAGCGCGCAAGGCGCTTCGACGGAGCCGTTTCCGGATTGTCGTTGATGCCTTCCGGACCGCCCGCCGCCGCGACATCGGACTGAAGTTTGGACGCGAGTGCCTCGTCCGCGAACAACCAGCCGAGCTGCACGCTTGCCGCGAAGACCCACGTCTCGATCTCGTGAAGCACGAGGTGCGGGAGGAATCGTGAATCGCCGAAATGCTCGAACAGCGCCTGTTCGACGTGCGTCACCCTTTCGATCGCTGAACCGTTGGGGCGGGACGCCATGCCTGGCGCGTCTGTCGGAAACGCGTAGAAGTCGAACAGCGTGGTGAGGATCTCAAGGCTCGAGTCTCGTAGGAGAAGCTTGATCTCGCGTTCCAGCCTTGGCCAGCTGGTGATGCCTCCTGTGAAGGCAGGGCCGCCAGCCGGACGTTTGGTCTTGACGATCGAACGACTGATCCACCACCCGAATCCGCTGAGGTGGGGTTCGAGCACATCGCGCGCGATGGTTTCTTCGGTCTGACCTTCCACGAGGATGTGCAGGCGCCGGGACGGGTCAGTCATTGGATCCGGTGTTGCCGGGCCTACCGCCGATCATGTTCTTCTCCCAGAGCTCCCCGAGCGAGTACTCGTTGAGCCAGTCACTGAGCTTGCTGCGATCGGGGCGAGTGAAGTGAGAGGCGCCGTTGCGTCGCTCGACCACGATCAGGTCGTCGACTTCGAACTGGTTCATCAACGTCACGGACTGGGTCGCGATCAGCACCTGACTGCGACTGCTGGCCTGACGAAGCAGCCCGGCGAGCTGGACGATCGCATACGGATGCAGGCCAAGTTCTGGTTCGTCAAGCACCACGAGTGCGGGCAACGTCGGCTGTAGCAACAGCGTGGCGAGGCACACGAACCGGAGGGTGCCGTCGGACATCTGATTCGCCGAGAACACCGCATCCGAGTCGGTCTCCTGCCAGCGCAACAGGATGCGGTCGCTGCTCTCCGGTTTCAGCACGAAGTCTCGGAAGAACGGTGCCACCTGGTGGATGGCGCCCACGATTCGCCGGTATGACGCTGGTTCGTTCTCTCGAAGCGCGTACAGCACGGCAGCCAGGTTGCCGGCGTCTTCCCGCAACGCGATGTCGTCCGCCGTGGGCACGTACCGCTTTACCGGGGCGTCGGCACTGGTGTCGTGGAAATGGAACACGCGACAACCGCGAAGCAGTTCGACGATGCGCGAAGCGACTGACACGCTTGACCGTTCGTCAACGACGTCGTGTAGCCGAGTCTCGCGATGGCCTCGTCCGATCTGCCAGGGGTCGGGATAGCTGGGGCCGTGAAACGAGACCTGTTCTTCTTCGAAGATGAGTTCGTCGTTAGCTGCGGGCACGAGGGTCGCCTTGTAGCTGTTCGGATGTGCGTCGACCCGGAGTGTGATCCCTGACCGAGAACTGTCCGAGTTGAGCAGTGCCGCCGCGCCGCCATTCAGCCCGACGAACAGGTTGAGCTCACTGTCGACGATGCGCCCCAGCAGCGCCAGCGCGTGAATGAAGTTGCTCTTGCCGGCGCCGTTGGCACCCACCAACACGTTCAGACGGCCAAGAGCGACAGACCCGTGCCGGATCGAGGTGAAGCCGTTCACCTCGATCCGGTCGAGACGCCTGTCTGTCATGTGCTCACTCTACGGCCGCGGACCGACGACAACCGGTTAGCAGTCAGACGGCGGCGGCGCCCAGTGCGTTCAGTGCCTGCCGGACGTGGCCGTCGTTGGCGGCGAGGACCGCGGCGGCCCGCTCGGAGTCCACGCCGGACAGCAGGTGCACGAGCGCCACCTTGAGGTCGCCGTGCGCCTCGTCGAGCGCCACCGAGCACTCCTGCATGTCGAGCCCGGTCGCCTCACGCAGGATGCGCAGTGTCCGCCCCCGCAGCTTCGCGTTCGTGGCCCGCATGCTCACCATGAGGTTCGAGTACGTGCGCCCCAACTTCACCATCACGGCCGTGGAGAACGCCGTCAGCACCAGCTTCTGCGCGGTGCCGGCCTTCATGCGGGTGGACCCGGCGACCACCTCGGGGCCGGTGTCGACCTCGATGAGCACGTCGATGTCGATCAGCCGGGTCGCGTGCGGGTTCGAGAACACGAGACCGGTCCGCGCGCCACGCTCGCGGGCCGCCCGCAGCGCGCCGAGCACGTACGGCGTGCGGCCGGACGCGGTCAGCCCGAGCACGAAGTCGCCGGCCTCTGCCGACGACGCCAGCTCGGCCGCGCCCGCCTCCTCGTCGTCCTCCGCGTCCTCGACGGCGCTCCGCAGCGCGGTGTTGCCGCCCGCGTGGTGCACGACGAACCACTCGGACGGCGCGTTGTACGTCGGCGCGAGCTCTGCGGCGTCAAGGGTCGCCATGCGGCCCGACGTGCCGGCGCCGACGTAGTGCACCCGGTGCCCGGTGCGGAGCGCCTCGGCCGCCAGGTCGACGGCCGTGGACAGCGCCGGCAGCGCGGCCGCCACCGCGTCCGGCACGAGACGGTCCTCCGCGTTGATGGATCTCAGGAGGTCGAGCGTGGACAGGCGGTCCAGGTCCGTGGTCCGTGGATTGCGTCGCTCTGTCGGCGAGTCGACGTGCACGGCCTGGCGCGGCACAGTCATGTTGCGGCCTCCCCCAAGGATCATTTACCGGTCTCCCGCGCCTTGCGGCGACCGTCGTGGCGGGTCTCCAGTCGATGCGAGCCCACCGCGTCCCGGGTGTCGTCCAACGCCTTCATCGAGTCGGCCAGATGGCGCTGGGCGACCCCGATGAACAGGCAGTCGATCACCGTTAGCTGTGCGATCCGGCTCGCCATCGCGCCGGACCGGAAGGTCGTCTCCCGCGCCGCCGTGGTCAGTACGAGGTCGGTCACCTCGCTGATCGGCGCGGTGGGGAAGTTGGTCAGTGCGACCGTGGTCGCGCCGGCCGCCCTGGCCACGCGCAGCGCCTCGACGGTGTCGGCGGTCGCGCCGGTGTGCGAGATGCCGACGGCGACATCGCCGCGGCTGAGCACGGCCGCGGAGGTGAGCATGATGTGGGTGTCGCTCCATGCGAAGCAGATCCGGCCGATCCGGTGCAGCTTCTGCTGGAGGTCGGCGGCGACGAAGGCGCTGGCGCCGACGCCGTAGACGTCGACGCGGGCGGCGCCGGCCAGCGCCGCGACGACCTTCTCGAGCACCTCGGTGTCGAGCTGCGCGGCCGTCTCCTCGACGGCACGCGCGTCGGCGAAGGTGACCTTGCCGACGACGGTGGCCAGATCGTCGTCGGGACCGATCTCACCACCCAGGTCGCGCTCGGCGTGGGCTTCGGATCGGGCGGTGTCCGCGGCCAGGGCGATGCGCAGCTCGGGGTAGCCCCCGACGCCGATGGCCTTGCAGAACCGGGTGACGGTGGTCTCGCTGGTCCCCGCGGCTTCGGCGACCTCGGTGATGCTGCGACGAGCCACGGTCGACGGGCTGTCCAGAACCACCTTCGCGACGCGTTGCTCCGCGCGGGCCAGACCGGGCAGCAGCGACCGGATACGAACCAGGGGACTTGACTCAGTGTGTTGTGTCGTCATGGCACTCGCGCTCACGTGGGAAACTTACTAACAGGCAGATGGATCGACAAGACGGCAGCTGTTCATCTGTAGACAACGCTACCCAAACGAGGCTGAAACTTCAGGTGCAGTTGTGCTGGTGCAACATCGGAATCGATGGTTGACCGCGCCTTGTTAGCGTTTCAACCGGTTTTCAACCTCATCGTGATCTGAGCTGCCAGCCGTCCGGCTGTAACTTGTGGGGTTCTTTCTCACCGTTGAGCAGCGTCCGACCACGTTCTGTGACGGCGAGCCCATCGAGGTGAACACCTCGCCCGGTGTAGCGGGCGTCGGTAGTCAACCGCCACCTCAGCGTGATCTCCGCTGCGTACGGTAGCTGTGCCTGGATCCGCCACCACGCCCGGTGCCCGCCACCGGACAGGAAATCGACCGTTTCGTCCGGTGCGCCACGCCCGCGCGCCGACAGGGGGACGGCCGTCCAGGTCGCCCCATCGGTGGTCGACTCGAAGACAAGTCGATCAGTGTCCTCGGTGTCCACAAAGGCATCGAAGTTCACCCGAACGGGACCCCTCGGATGGAGCGTGACGGTCGTGAGGGTGGCCGCCGACGCGTCCCCGATGCCGCTGAACCACGAGTCGCGACCATGTCGTGGTCGGACCGCGAGTGCCTTGGCGAGCCCGCCGCACAGCGCCTCGCGGGCGATGTTGATCGAGCCCCGGCTGCGGCTCGGGTGCACGCGGTTGGTGAGCAGGATCGCGAACGACCGCGACGCGGGGTCGATCACGACGTCGGTGCCCGTGTACCCGGTGTGGCCGGCCGTGCGCGGACCGGACAAACCACCCATGTACCACAGCTGGTTCAGCTCGAACCCGAACCCGTGGTCGTTCCCCTGGAATGCCTCGTTGTGGTTCGTGAGCATCGCCGTGACGGTCCGCTCCCGCAGGATCCGGTGGCCGCCGTACGTGCCGCCGTTGAGGATCGTCTGCGCGAGCACCGCCATGTCGTTCGCCGTGGAGAACACGCCGGCGTGCCCGGCGACGCCGCCGAGCGACCAGGCGTTCTCGTCGTGCACCGAGCCGCGCACCATGCCGCGCGGCGGCGCCGACTGGAACTCGGTCGCCGCGATCCGGTCGAGCTTCTCGGCGGGCGGGTTGTAGCCGGTGTCGACCATGCCGAGCGGCGCGGTGATCCGCTCCCGCACGACCGTGTCGAGCTTCTTGCCGGTCAGCCGCTCGACCAGTACGCCGAGCGTGATCAGGTTCAGGTCCGAGTACTCGTACTTGGTGCCCGGCGGGTTGCGCGGCGCGACGTCCATCACGGCCTTGATCCGCGCGGGGATGTCGGGGTAGGCCGACCACAGCGGCAGCCACGACACCAGGCCGGACGTGTGCGTCAGCAGCTGCGCGACAGTGATCGACTTCTTGCCGTTCACCCCGAACTCCGGCACGTAGGTGGCGACCGGCTCGTCCGTGTCCACCTGGCCGGACTCGACCAATTGCATCACGGTGACCGACGTGAACAGCTTGGACACCGACGCCATGTCGAAGATCGTGTCCGGCGCCATCGGCACCCGCTGGTCGGCCGGCAGCTCGGTGCCGGCGCCGTCGGCGTAGCGGACCGCGTACCCGGCGGTCCGGCGGCTGACCACGACGCCGTCGTGCGCGACCAGGCTGACGGCGCCCGAGTACAGCGGCACCGTCAGCTTCGGGTCGTAGTTCGTCCTGGTCCACTCGTCGATCCTGCCGAGCGCCGCGTCGATCGGCGCCGGGTCGAGGCCGACCTCGGCCGGCGTCCCGTCGCGCAGGACCGTCCGCGCCGGCGCGTAGCCGTCATCGGGCTGGTCGAAGCGGCCGGTGGGCGCGCCGTGCGACTCGGCGACGCTCACGGCCGGACTGGCGGTCATGACGACCGCCAGCGCGGCGAGCACGGTGACGCGAAGGACTCTGGACATGGCCACCTCTGGTGTCTCGTCACCGGTAGATCAGGTACTTCTCCCGCAGGTTCGCGAACGCGGCCAGCTCCGGACGCCACGCGCCGGTCACCTCGTCGACGGTCGCGCCCGCGTCGACCATCGTGCGCAGCCGGGCCGAGCCGGAGAGCTTGTCGATGAAGTTGTCCGGCCGCCAGCCGAACACCGCCGGGTGCGTCTGCTTCGCCGTGACGATCATCGTGATGGCCGTCCGGATGGGCTCGTACCGCCGCTCGTCGGTGATGTGCACCTGCACGCCGCCGCACGTCTGGTTGAGCCACTTGGAGAACGTCGGCACGAAGTAGTGCTCGCGGAACCGGACCCCGGGCAGCCGTGCCTCGTTGAGCGCCGCCGCCCAGCGCCAGTCGATGCCGGGCGCGCCGATGATCTCGAACGGCCGGGTGGTGCCTCGGCCCTCGGAGAAGACGGTGCCCTCGAACAGACAGGTGCCGGGGTAGGCGAGCGCGGTCTGCGGCGTCGGCATGTTGGGGCTCGGTAAGACCCAGTCCAGACCGGTGTCGGAGAACAGGTCGGCGCGCCGCCAGCCGCGCAGCTTGACGATCTCGAGGCTCTTCACCCGGCCGCCGGCGTCGGTGGGGAGGAACTCGGCGTCGAAGAACCTGGCCAGCTCGCCGGCGGTCATGCCGTGCTGCTGGACGATCGGCTTGCGGCCGACGCCGGAGGAGAACGCCGGGTCGAGCATCGGGCCGTACGGCTTGCCGCCGACCGGGTTCGGCCGGTCCAGCACCACGAAGTCGACGCCGGTCGGCACGGCCGCCTGCATGGCCGTGTACATCGACCAGATGTAGGTGTAGAAGCGGGAACCGACGTCGGCGATGTCGAACACCAGCGTGTCGATGCCCGACTTGGTGAACAGGCCGGCGAGCTTGGCCGCGGTGGCGCCGTACGCGTCGTACACCGGGATCTGGGTGCGCGGGTCGAGGTAGTCGCCCTCGGAGCCGCCGGCCTGGGCGGTGCCGCGGAACCCGTGCTCCGGCCCGAACACCGCGGTCGGCGCGACCCCCGCGGCGACCATCGAGTCGACCATGTGGGTGTGGTCGCGCAGGATGCCCGTCGGGTTGGTGAGGACACCGACCTTGCGGCCCCGAAACGCGCGCCAGCCGTCGGCCGCGAGCGCGTCGGCGCCGGTGGTGACGCCGCCGCCGCGCCGGCCCTGGCTCTCCGGTTCGGCCGCGGCCGCGGCTGCCGCGCCGGTCGTCACCAGCGGCGCGGCCAGCGCGGAGGCCATGAGGAAGTTGCGTCGGTCCATGCCGCGTCCGTCCTTGCCGCCCTTGCCGTTCACCAGGTCAGTCCGTGGTCGAAGGGGTACTCGATCTCGGTGCCGCCGCCGACCGGGATGTCGACCGGCAGCTTGCCGGCGGGGGAGACCTCGCCGAACAGGACCTTGGCGAGGGACTCCATCGAGACCGCGCGCCAGCTGTAGGTGGCGAGCCAGGTCGGCGCGTCGACGTAGCCGGCGTCGTAGGGGATCTGCGAGGCGACCGCGATCACCGGCTTGCCGGTCGCGAGCAGCGCGCTCACCAGGTTCCGCTGTGCGGTGCGGTCCTTGAGGTTGTTGGTCAGCACGACCACGAGGTCGGACGTGTTGGCGGCGGCGACCGCGTTGGCGATCGTCGTCGCGTTCGGGTTCGAGCCGGTCGGCAACGCCGTCGCCGTGGCTCCGCGCCGGTTGAGGCTGTCGGCGAGCCACTGTGGGCTGCGGGCCGTGAGGACCGTGTCGCCGATGCCGGTGACCAGCACCTTGCCCGGGTTGGCGGACAGCGGCAACAGGTTCGCGTCGTTGCGCAGCGCGGTCGTCGTGCGGTCGCTGATCTTCTGGACGGTCGCGGCGTGCTCCGGGGTGCCGACCAGCTGCGGGACCTTCGTCTCGTCGGCGAACGGCGAGGTGAGGATGCCGCGCTTGAGCTTGAGCAGCAGGATCCGCAGGACGCTCTGGTCGATGCGGCGCTCGGTGAGCCGGCCGCTGTCCACGGCCGCCTTGACCGAGTCGAGCGCGAGCTGCAGGTTCGGCGGCATCAGGAGCTGGTCGACGCCCGCCTCGAGCGCCATCACCGGGATCTCCTCCGGCGGGAAGACGTTCGCGCCGCCCATGCCGAGCGCGTCGGTGACGATCACGCCACGGAACTTCAGCTCGTCGCGGAGCAGCCCGGTCATGATCGGCTTCGACAGCGTGGCCGGCACGCCGGACGGGTCGAGGCTCGGGACCTGGATGTGCGCGGTCATGATCGAGTCGATGCCGGCCTTGATCGCGGCCTTGAACGGCGGCATGTCGGTCGCCCGCCACTCGGCCTCGGTGCGGTCGATGTTCGGCAGGCCGGTGTGGCTGTCGGTCTCGGCGTCGCCGTGGCCGGGGAAGTGCTTGGCCGACGAGGACACGGTCTGGCTCGGCCGGCCGCCCTCCTGGTAGCCCTCGATCTCCGCGGTCACCAGCTTGCCGGCGAGATCGGGGTGCGAGGAGAACGAGCGGGCGCCGATGACCGGGTTGGCCGGGTTCGAGTTGACGTCGGCGACCGGCGCGAAGTTCTGGTTGATGCCCATCGCGCGCAGCTCACGGCCGCTGAGCGCGGCGATCGTCCTGGCGTCCGCCGTGCTGCGTCCCGCGCCGATGGCCATGCTCGCGGGGAACTCGGTGGCCGGCGACTCCAGCCGGGTGACGTTGCCACCCTCCTGGTCGATGGCGACGATCAGCGGGATCCGGGTGTTGTGCCTGGTCGCGGCGCGCTGCAGGCCGTTGGACAACGCCGCGAGCTGCGCCGGGTTGTCCACGTTGTCGGTGCCGCTGTTGTTGAAGTAGATGACGCCGCCGACGCCGTACTTCTCGACCACCTGCGCGGGGGTGTCGACGCCGTAGTTCGTCTGGTTGGTCGGGTGCACCTCGTCGGCGCTCTTGCCCCAGACCGAGACGACGAACAGCTGGGCGATCTTCTGCTCCAGCGACATACCGCGCATCTGGTTTCTGGCCTGCGCCTCCGCGGCTGCCGCCGGGCTCGCCTTCGCGGTGGCGGCGCCCGCTACCGCGGCAGGGGGGTGCACGCCGCTAACCATGGCTGTGCTGGCGATCGCGGCCACCGCGACCGACAGGCAGCGGCGGGCGGACTGTCGAGTTATGGGCACAGCGGCCTCCCTGGCCGGCCAGGCGGATCAACCTCGTAACCTCTTAACCGAGAGCTTGCAGCACCGGTAAGTTACCCACGGGGCGATCCCGTGGGCAAGCAGGTGTTCGGCCTAACCTAGCCGCCCGCACCGACAAAGCGCGTGCCGTGTCTTCCCAGAAATAGAACTGGGCGATCCCTGTCCGCTTGTTACGGCGGACTGGGATCGCCCAATTGCCCAGCACGAGCTACTCGGGTTACCAAGCGTGCAACAGTGTCGTACCTACCTGGCCTCGGCGTCCGGCGTCCCGGTACGCAGTCCCTAGACGACATGCCTCCCGCGGCTCGCTGCGCGTGGGTGCCCGGTGCTCGTGCACGGAGCCCCTCCGGGGTGGACCAGGCTTCTCTTCTGCCTGATCCCTGGCCGACTGGAAGTCCGCACTACCTTTGTACCCAGTGGGGAAGGTCACTTCAAGACCACAGTCGGGTGCACCGTTACAGACTACGAAAGTGGTCGACGGATACGGATTGTGAGCGTATTCTGCGGGCTCTTCCCCGGGCGAATAACCGATTGCCGAACCGGCTCGGTACCGCCGGTCGGGTGGCATTTCTTCAATATGTGTCAACGTTTTCTGCGGCGGTGGATGCCGTACCACGTCGCGCCGGCCGTGGCGATCGCGCCGAGGCTGATCGCGGTGACCGCGACGGCCGCGCCGGACGGCGCGTGGAACCGGGACCGCAGCGACACCGGCTTGGTGAACTCGAGCACGGGCCAGCCGCGCTCCAACGCCAGCGCGCGCAGTCCCCGGTCCGGGTTGACCACGGTCGGGTGGCCCACCGCCTCGAGCATCGGCAGGTCGGTGATGGAGTCGGAGTACGCGTGGCTGGCCGCGAGGTCGTAGCCCTGCGCCGCGGCGAGCTCCTTCATGGCGGTCGCCTTGTTCTCGCCGTAGCAGTAGAAGTCGATCTCGCCGGTGTACTTGCCGTTCGCCTCGACCATCCTGGTGCCGATGCTGTGGGTCGCGCCGATCATGTCCGAGATGGGGGTGACGATCTCGGCGCCCGACGCGGAGACCACCACGACGTCGCGACCTTCTGCCGTGTGCTCGGTGACCAGCTCCGCGGCCTCCGCGTAGACGAGCGGGTCGACGATGTCGTGCAGCGTCTCGTCGACGATCGCGCGCACCTGCTGGACGTCCCAGCCGGTGCACAGCGCGGTGAGGTGGGCGCGGATCCGGTCGACCTGGTCGGCGTCGGCGCCGGAGGCCGCGAACACGAACTGGGCGTACGCGCCCTTGAGGACCGCCCGCCGATTGATCAGACCATTGCGGAAGAAAGGCCTGCTGAAGGCCAGTGTGCTGGATTTCGCGATGACCGTCTTATCGAGGTCGAAGAACGCTGCGGCACGGAGTTGCCCGCTGGCCGGGTCGCGCGGCGGCGCGTGGCGGTCGGTCACTCCGCCCAGCATAGGAGGGACACGTCACGTGGTCGGATCGCCGCTGGTAAGCCGTGTTGGGACCGACTCGTTGCGGCTCTTCGAGCAAGTTGCAACCAAGACAGGGACGTAACGGGATACAGTGGAGACATCCGGCGTTATGCCGGACTGGTTCAGTCCGACCCCCCGGGACTGAACCTCTGACGACCCCCGTCCCTCCCCCCTGGCGGGGGTCGTCCCTCATTCGCAGTATTTTCTCGCGTGGATCGCCGCTGTCCGAAACAGCCGAGCGT
>Ga0193742_1000758_pt1 | contig 20659 bp, 16 predicted proteins | sample L2c1metaG_FD_165511 | JGI IMG/M metagenome (GOLD analysis project Ga0193742, IMG submission 165511) | Soil microbial communities from a riparian zone of the East river system, Colorado, United States - L2c1 | ecosystem: Environmental > Terrestrial > Soil > Riparian zone | place: USA: East River... | reverse complement strand
CCTGGAAGCGTGTGCCCGATCCGCTCCCACTGCACCTCGCTCAACTCATATCGACTCCCCACAGCAACAGTGCAACAAATCAACCAGCCCCAGCAAAGTCTATATGTGGATACCGCCTAGATCCGAACTTCGCCATGGCTTACTACTACCTCGCGATCGCTTTCAACAATGCCGGGGACACAGGGCGCCAGGTCGAGTTCAATAGAAGGGCTTTTACGTTGATCGACCGTGTCTCCGAATACGAGCGAGATCACATTGCGGCGGGCTACTACGAGTCGACTGGCGAATTAGACAAATCCATTGATGCCTATCGACTGGGAAGCAAGAACTATCCGCGCTCATGGCATTTTCCTAATTTCCTGAGCGAGAACTACATAAACCTGGGGAGATTTGAGGAGGGCTCAAGGAAGGCCAAAGCAGCCTATCAGTTGCAGCCCAATGCAGAACCGCCCTACCGGCGGTTATTGGATGGCCATATGAACCTGGATCGGCTGGACAAGGCCAGGGAGGTCGCTGAGAGGGCGCGGATGCACGGCATCGACGGTGTCAGAATTCACCAACGATTCCTCGAAATGGCTTACGTTGAGAGCGACCAGGCTGCTATCGCCAGGGAAATTCAGTGGTTCGCAGGCAAGCCGGAAGAGTATCTCAGCTTTGGATTGCAGCGGCTAATCGGAACATGATCGGCAGACGTCGCGAGTCCAGCAAATTGTACAAGCGGGCCGCAGAGACGGCTCTGCGCCGCGGACTAGCGGACGTCGCGGCAGCCTTCGAAGAAGCGGATGCACGTGCCGACGGGCTGTCAGGCAACTGTGGAACAGCACGCCATCTGGGGCGTCCCGCATTGGCGTTGGCGCTCTGTGGCGATGTGACTGGAGCGGGGAAGCTCGCCACTGAGACTTCAACCGTTTTCCTAATGGGACCCTTTGGAATGCGGTGCAACTCCCTGAGATTCGGGCAGCGATTGAGCTCCAGCGGCGTCAGCCTGATAAGGCGGTGGAATTGCTGGCATCCGCTACGCCTTACGAGCGCGCCTATCCCGAAGTGGTATATCTGCGAGGTCTAGCCTATTTAGGCTTACATAAGGGCCCGGAGGCTGCAGCTGAGTTCCAAAAGATTCTGGATCACAAGGGTGCCAGTTGGGGTAGTACATGCGCAAACGACGTCGTCGACAGCGAATGAGGCGGCGCTGCCTGCGCCTGCGGCGAACCCCGGCATCGCAACCGTAGCATCAAAGGGTATCGGTGCGGGTTATACGCGTATCATCACCAACTCGTTGATTAACGAATTTCGCTTCTCGTGGGCCACGATGGGCATTTTGTCGATTGGTACGCAGACGCGTAACGAGGTGATTCCGGGACGTTGGATCTCGCAGTCACTTCAGGCACACCGAGCTTCAATGTCTCCAACATCAGCGCCTTGGGCGGACAGGCGCCCTGCTGCGGAAACAGTCCTCTCAACAAAACTTCGGGCGTTTTCGACTTTGCGGATAACGTGTCGTGGTCGCGCGGCAAGCATCAATACAAGGCGGGTGGTGAGTTTCTGTGGATTCGACCAAGCACGTTTGCAACCTCAAACGGCCGCTCAAGCTTCGGCTTTACAGGTGTGTTTACGCAAAACCCGAGCGCCCGTGGAGCTTCCGGTAACGCAATCGCCGATCTGCTGCTGGGTGATACGGACACGCTGACGACCGGTACCGTGGCACAGAACCAAGAGCGCGGCATCGCCTACGGTATTTATGCCGCAGACCAGTGGCAGGTGACAACGAACCTGACCCTGAACTATGGCGTCCGTTATGAGTACGGCTCTCCCTTCATCGAGGTGCAGAACCGTATGGCGAACTTTGTGCTTGATCCGGGGCCGCTGTATGGTCAGTTCATTTTCTCGGGAGATTCGCGGCTGCCCCGTGGGCTCGTCTATCCAGACCACAACAACATTGCGCCGCGGCTCGGCTTCGCCTATAGAGTGCCGGGCGCTACGAATATGACGGTGCGAGGATCCTATGGCATCTTCTATGCGCAGGATGAAGGCACAGGTGTAACCAATCGCCTGACGAGCAACCCACCATTCTTCGGATACGGTGCAGTTACTACATCGAGTGACCAGCTGAATCCCACGACGGGCTTCGTGCTGTCCCCTTCTGCTTCTATCGCTCGTCCCACGCCGATTTCGCCTTCATCGTTTGTGCTAATACCTACGGCGACCGCCACACTGGTGAGCTGGCGTGAGTATTTTGAAACCGCATATGTGCAGCAGTGGAGCCTGAGCATTCAAAAGCAACTGCCTTGGGATGTACTCGCCGAGGTTAATTATGTCGGCAATCACGGATCACAGCTGCTGGGACTAGGTCAGGGCAATCAGCCTACGGTGTTGAATTCGACGCCAGTAAACTCGCGACGTCCGTTGGCGACCTACACTATCGCACCGGTAAAGACGGTAGGCAATTGGAACTCCAGCCAGTATGAGGGAATCTCGGCGAAGTTCGAGAAGCGTTTTGACAAGGGCTATTCGTTCCTAAACTCGCTGACATATGGGCATGCCTTCGACCTGCAAAACCCGGCACTGGATCTGTGCGATACCTGCGGTGTGGGCGACACTGTTCAGGACAACTACAATCGTCGCGCAAATTATTCTTCGAGCGACAACGACGTACGCTTCCGCTATGTGTTGACCGGCCTCGTTGAGTTGCCCTTCGGCAGAGGCAAGCTGTTCCTGGGGCAGAATGCCGTGGCTTCGGCTGTGATCGGCGGCTGGGCGGTTTCGCCGGTGTACCAATACCAGACTGGTCTTCCTTTTACTCCAGGCATGAGCTTCGATGCGGCCAACGCCGGGACCTGACGCGTCCTACGCAGCTATGCGACGGCAACATCGACGGAGCTGGCACGCAGCAGCGGTGGTTTAATATAGCTTGCTATGCCAACACTGCTTCATACATCTTCGGCAACGCAGGAAGAAATATCCTGCGCGCGCCGAGTAAGAATCAACTGAACCTGAATTTGCAGCGAAACTTCCGAGTTCCAAAGCTGCGCGAAGGAAACCTGAATCTTCGCTTTGAAGGATTCAACCTACTGAATCGTCCGCAGTTCAATCGCCAGGGAGCACCATCGGCAACTCGCTGTACGGTGTGATCACTTCAGCCGCTGCGCCAAGGCAGATGCAAGTGGCTGCGAGAATCACGTTTAAAGCGAGACACACAAAACCCCCCTTTTCTACTGATGCAAAATTGGTTCGCTGGACTACGCCAAGAGTCTTGTCGCTGCCGCAATCAAGGAATTTGGCCATCTGGATATCGTCGTGAACAACGCAGGGTTTCAGATGACCCGCGACAGTATCGAAGAGATTCCGGCGGAAGAGTTTGAACATACGTTTTGGACCAACGTTTTCGGCACATTCTTCCTTACCCAGGCAGCTCTGCCCAAGATGGCACCGGGGCCTCGATTATTAGCACAACGTCGATTCAGGCCTTTGAGCCTGGAGAACAGCTGGTAGCTGATCTGCTGATCCTCGATGAGCCGACCGATGGCCTCGACCCGGCCGCCATCGAGGACGTGCTGCGCGAGCTGGTCGGCATAGCCGCCTCGTTGGGAACAACTATGTTCTTTTCATCGCACCACTAGCAGAGGTCGATCTCATCGCCGATCACATTGGAATTATCGATTAAGGCAAGATGATCGTTTCAGGCTCGCTGTACGATATCAAAGCACGCTATCAAAGGCTCCGAGTGGTGATGGCAGACCCGGTGGAGCTGTCTGTTCATTGGGAGGACGGCATCGAGTCGGTTCGGCAGGAGGGCGGATGATCTCTATCCTTGCCAGCCGGAACGTTGATGCCATCGTGGGGCAGGCCCAGTCCATACCGGGAGCCGTAGTCGAACGCTTTCCGGTAACTCTCAAGGAAATCTTTCTGGAACATGTGAGGAGCAACTGACATGCTTTGGTACAAAGGATTGCTGGAAACCCGATTTAGGCTATTGTTACTGTGGTTACACGGCCCTTCTTCTGTTTTTCCAATATTCGGTGCGGAATGCAACACCGCCGCCTGGTGTAAAAGCCCAGCCCTCGGATTCGTCATGTTCTCAAACCCGACGCTGGTCCTGATGGTTTGCGCGCTGCTCGGAGGCGCGGGAATTGTAACGCAACCGTCTTTGCAGGCGACGAAAGGTCTGCATGGTTCCACCCTGTTCACTCTTTCCCTGCCTGTGAGCAGGCTCCGCTTGCTAGCGGTCCGTGCCGGTGTGGGATGGTTGGAAGTAATCGGGGTCATTGCAACGCTTTGCTGTGGAATGTGGCTCGTATCGCCTGCGTTTAGGGTGGTGGCAAGGCCGATTGAGATGCTGGAGTATGCCGAAACCCTTATCGCTTGTCCTTCATCGCTCTATTGCTTCTCCGTGTTGCTGGCTACGTTCCTAGACGACCAGTGCCGTGCGTGGGGCACCATGATAGTCTCCGCGGCCTTGTGGTGGCTTTCCACTCACACTCCGCTGCCGGCCTCCGCCAATATTTTTCGAGCAATGCGAGAGGGCTCTCCTCTGCTCGCACACACGATACCCTGGACTGCGATGGGTTTCTCGCTCGGATTGGCCACAATTCTGTTCTTTGCGGCGTTGTTCAAACACGCGAATACTAACTTAGCTTGTACACGATCCACCGGCGGAAGCCATGGGTCTGCCCCGCATTGCTCCATCGTTGTCGAACATTGCAGGATTGGGTTACCTTCTCACACATGGTTTACCCGTTGTCGATTGACGGGCGCCCCGGAAGGTTCTCCCAGGGCTGTCTCGCCACGACCAAGAGTGTAGCTTGGCAGTTCGCTCTCGCGAACATGCGGCGCACTGTGATTTTGCTCTATCGGTTTAGAAACATCTTGTCCTGGTGTGTACTACGCGTATAGTACACGCATGAAGTGCGTAACGCCCGGTCAACAGCAAGGCGAAAAAGGATCAATGAGCAACCGAATTTTTGGGGGGCCGCGCCGCTATCTCTTCACGATTGAGGGCTTTGGATCATACGCATGATCCGGCGAAACGCCATTGCATCCTGTGCAAACCTAAAGTATCGGGCGAAATCCAGTTCGTCAACAAGCCCTCCGATATTGCCGCCTGAGCAAATATCTAGCAAGCAAGCCGCGTCTGACGTCAGTTAATGCAACAGCTCCCTTACAAGTTGGGCGACGGCTAACGGATAAATTCAGCCCCAGCCTGCTTACTTACTAGCTAAAATGCTGGGGAATGGATTTTCAATCTATATCGCTGCTCCGCTATCGCATTTCTTTCAATAAAGAATTGTATCGGAGCGCAGGTCCGCGCTCTGGCCATCTCGCCATTCGAACGGCGTTTTCTCTTGCGCTGGTCGTCTTAAGTTCGCTTCCTCTGTGCGCGCAGGATAGTATCCTCGTCCGCGCTTCCGAATTAATCCAAACGGGAGACTTTCACGATGCCGAACTATTGTTGCGTCAGCTAGAAAAATCTCGCCCTAACGACGCAATCGTCCACGGAAATCTGGGCGTCGTTCTTGCTCAGCAGGGAAAACTTGGACCAGCGACGATTGAATACCGCAGATCCCTTCAGATTCGGCCGAATCAACCTGACGTTACTGCTAACCTCGGAATTGCCGAGTTCAAGCAAGGTCATTTCTCAGTGGCCATCACGCTTCTGAAGCAAATGGCGAGAGAAAAACCTGAAGACCGTCGGAGCACGATATTGATCGGCATGAGCTACTTCGGGCTCAGACAGTACGAGAAGGCAAGCCTATTCCTCAAAAGAGCAGTTCAGAACGACCCGTCCAACCTAGAGCTACATAGCGTTCTTGCGCAAAGCTGCCTTTGGAGCCATCAGTATGATTGTGCACTAGCGGAGTTTAACGACATTCTTGCCGTGAATCCTGAGGCAGTTCAGGCACATATGCTTTTGGCACAGGCACTTGATGGAATGGGAAAGACCGAGGAAGCGACAAAAGAGCTTGAGGATACAGCTCGCGCTGCTCCCAGGGAGCCTGTTCTTCATTTCGAGCTGGGCTATCTTTACTACAAGCAAGGGGAATACGAGAAGGCATCTTCAGAACTACAACTAGAGGTTGCGAATAATCCAGGGTATGCCCAATCCTACCTTTATCTGGGCGACATCGCGTTGCGCACAAACCAGGATCAATTAGCGGAAAAACTCCTTCAAAAAGCTCTCCAGTTACAACCGGAGAGCCGGCTTGCCCATTTCGATTTAGGATGCGTCTATGTGAATCAGGGAAAAAACCAAGAGGCCTTGACTTCCTTTCAACATGCGATCCGATTGGATCCGTCTCAACCGGATGCGCACTATCGACTCGCGAGAGTCTATACGGCATTGGGACAAAAAGAAAAGGCCGCGCAGGAACTCGCAAAGACAAAACAGTTACACCGAAAGACCGAAGACTCTTTGATCGAAAAGGTTTCCGGCGACAAGGCAATCCCCTAAGTACTGGAGGTTCCTTGAACCTAGTCAACGGTGCGGCAAAATAATGAGCGGAAGCAAGAAGACTGAAATCTCACGACGAGAATTTTTATGGATGACCGCCGCGTCGACGATGAGCATGGCTCAGGGTGTATCAACTCGAAACGTTAAGCCTCTTCCTAGAGGAAAGCCGTCGGGTATTCCCTTTGATGCCCGTTTCACAGACATTGCGGCTCAGGCAGGTCTTACTTTTCCTGTAATCTATGGCGGGCTGAGCCATAAGAATTACATTATTGAAACGGTCGGCTGCGGAGTCGCCTTTATAGACTTCGACAATGATGGCTGGCTAGACATCTTTGTCTTATGTGGCGCGCGCATGGATGAATCAACTCCAGATGCGAGCAATCGCCTCTATAAAAACAACCGTGACGGAACTTTCACAGATGTTACAGAAAAAGCGGGATTGATTCGGCAGGGCTGGGTCAGTGGGGTGACGGTTGGCGACTACAACAATGACGGCTTCGAAGATATCTTTATCACTTATTACGGTCAGAATGTTCTATACCGCAATAATGGTAACGGGACGTTTACTGACGTAACGAAAAAAGCGGGTCTGACCTATGAAGGCACCACCCGCTGGGGGTCAGGATGTACTTTCGTTGACTATGACCGCGACGGACATCTCGACTTGTTTGTCGCCAACTATGTAGATCTACATCTGGACAAATTACCGAGACCCGGGGCAAATCCCTACTGCAACTTCAAAGGAGTACCCGTAAACTGCGGCCCGAGAGGCTTGCCGATGCCGCGTAATTATCTCTACCGCAATCAGGGTGATGGTACATTTCGCGATGTTTCGCAGGAAGCCGGTATCGCAAAACTAGAACGCACATACTCGATGACCAGCGTCGCAGCGGATCTCAACAACGACGACTGGACAGATATATATATCGCTTCAGACTCAACGCCGAGCCAGCTACTGCTCAACAGACACAATTCCACCTTCAATGAAGAGGGCGGTGAGCGGGGGGTAGCCTTCAGTGCAGACGGTGCCGAACAGGCAGGCATGGGTGTGGCTCTTGGTGACTATAACCTGGACGGGAATCTCGACATCTTCAAGACACATTTCTCTGACGACACAAACGTTCTCTATCAAAATGATGGAAAAGGTAACTTCACGGATGTGACGCTAGCAAGCGGCTTTGGCGTTGAGACTCGTTATATATGCTGGGGAACCGGTTTCGCCGATTTCGACAACAACGGGTGGCCAGATCTTGCGGTAGTAACAGGTTCGGTGTACCCAGAGGTCGAAAAGGCGTTTCCAGGCTACCCACTAAAGACGCCACGATTCATTTTTAGAAACCTTGGTAACGGAAAGTTTGAAGAGCTTATCGAGGAAGCGGGTCCGGGTATTGCCGAGGTGCACTGCAGCCGAGGATGTGCTTTCGGGGACTTCGATAACGACGGCGATGTAGATCTAGTCGTCGTGAACCTGAATGAGCCACCTTCTCTTCTCAGAAATGATGTGAAGAATACTCTGAAGTGGCTCAAAGTATTTCTTGTTGGGACCAAGTCGAACCGAAGCGCGATCGGGTCACGAGTGATTGCCAGATATGGCGGCAAACAGCAAGCGCAGGCCGTTATGGGACAGTCCAGCTTTTACTCAGTGAATGACAGAAGACTTCACTTTGGGTTAGGAGAAAACACTCACGCCGATCTAGAGATCCACTGGACGAATGGGCTGATTGAGCGCTTCTCCAACGTTGAGAGCAACCAACTCATCACGATCAAAGAAGGTCAAGGGATAACGAAGTCAGCATTACCTCGCGTCAACCGAACCAATCCGAGCACCTAAGAGAAACCCAAAGGGCATCCGCTCAACTGGATGTCCTTTGGGTTTGGGTGATTTAGAAGGAGAACTTTCCTCCAAGCTGCAAGGTGCGTGGGTCATAGGCTGAGGTGACCTGTCCGAAGTTTCCGTCGTTGGTGTTTGCATTAATATTATTAAACTGCGTGTGGTTGAAGGTGTTGAAACTCTCCAGTCGCAATTGGAGGTTCAAGTTTTCCTTGAACGTGAAGGTTTTGAAGAGGGCAAGGTTGAAATTAAAGAGGCCGGGAAGCCGTACGGCATCCTTACCTGCATTGCCAAAGCCGGTACCGCCGTTCCACGGAGCCACGGGGTTGGCGAAAGCGCTCTTGTCGAACCATGCTAAACGGGTCTTGGGATAGGTGACTTTTCCGACAAGGTTGGGGCGGTTCGTTGTACCTCCACCCAGGCCGAGAACATCAACGCCGTTATAGGTTATCGGCTGCGGAGCTCCGGTCTGTGCGACGGTGATGCCTGAGAACTCCCATCCTCCAAGAACAGACCTCTGGAAAGCATTTCCGCTGTTGTGGAAGAAGGGGAACTGATAGATGTAGTTCGCCGTAAAGATGTGCCTGCGGTCGAAGGTGCCTGCTCCGCGGTCGTAGCCGAGGTTGAAGGGATTGGAGACCATATTAAGATCGTTGGATACGACGTCGACCTCGTGCGAGTAGGTGTAGGCGAGCTGGAACGTCAGGCCGTGTCGATTCTCCATGCGCATACCGGCCTGCAGCGAGTGGTAGCTGAAGTTCGACTGGTTTTCCTGCTGAGTAATGGCGCTATAGCCAGGGAAGATGCGATAGAGGTTAGCGTTGAGCGAGCCGTTGGCGACTCCCCGGCGGCGGCCATAAGGATCGTTAGGATTCGTCGTGTCCGTAAGCGGAAGAGTGTTGATGCCACGGTTGTTGCTTTGGCTCCAGCCGAGAGAGCCGACGTATTGAATAACGGCGATGGTGGAAGTCGCAACCTGCCTCTGAACGCCTAGGGAAAACTGTGCGGTTCCCGGCGGGTTGTAGGCATATTGCAGTGTTTGCATCGTCGACGGGAAGCTTTGCGAAGTGGTTGCGCCGGTCAGCGCACTTTGGTTCGGATTGGAGAAGTAGACGTTGTTTGCCGAGGGCTGGAACGCGAACGGCGGATTCAGTGCGGCGTTATAAACGTCGTTGCCCTGGACGCGCTCCCAGAAAAGTCCGAAGCCGCCGCGAATGACGGTGTTGCTCAGGCCAGGTGGATTGTAGGCAAAGCCTACACGGGGTTGGAAGGTAAAGAAGCGATCCTGCACGTTGCCGCGCGGAAAGCCATTCACACCAGCCTCGCGGATACCGTTCAGATAGAACGGGCGGCCACCAAAGGTGGTCAGAGAAGCGGGGTTTATTGTGCCGTCGGCGTTCAGAGGATTTGGGAGTGTACGGTCATAGAGATCGGGCACGAAGTTTGCGAACTGGTTGAAGCGCTCGAAGGCATGTGGCAACCCGTCGTACCTCAATCCCAGATTGAGGGTAAGGCCGGGAGCGGCGCGCCAGTTGTCATTGAGGTAGAAGCTGTAGTTGTTGTTAACCCAATGCTTACCGGCAAGGTACTCGAGCTGAGTAAAGCTAGCAGCGGTTCCAAGGATGAAATTGATGTAGGAGTCTTGGGAGAACGAGCTGTTGTTGAAGATAGCCGTCCCTTGGGTATTGGCCTGAAGCTGCTGGTTTTTGACAGCGTGCAGCCAGGAGAACCCAAACTTGAGCTGATGCTTGCCTTTATTCCAGCTCAGGTCGTCACGCGTCTGATAGCCCATGTAAGAGTTCTTCCACGGGAAGTAGCTGGAACTCCAATTGACGCTGTATGGGCCGCCGAGTTGGATCTCCGGCATACGGTTCTCGAGGTTATTCTCGGCGGGGAAGAAGGTTGTGGCGTTCCAGCCGGAAGGCTGCTGGAAGCTGCCTATCGGATCGAGGTTGATGGTGTTACCGCTGAAGAGGAAGGCTGTCTCGTTGAGTAGGGTCGGCGATAGCGTCTGGGTCAGCTTGACCGTAGAGGACCATGACGGATTTTTCATTGCCGTACCGACGGTCGGGAATGAGCTGTTACCCCAGAGGGGAGGATAGTAGTTCTGATCCACGGCATCATGCAGATAGTGGCCCATCAACTGGAGCTTGGTGCTGAGAGCGTGGTCGATGCGGACAACATCTTCGCGCACGTTGGTGGGCTGAGGAACGGAGGAGATGTACTGGCTCGTACCGAAGTTAGGTTTGGGGAACGTGCCATTGTTCAGTTCGCGGACGGCGTTCTGGTCCATGAGCTCCCTGGGGATGATGTTGTTTGGGAACGGTTGGCCCGGAGTGAGACCGCGAGCAGTGTAGATGGCGAGTCTCGCCGGGTCCGTTGTCACGGGAACGATCGGTACGGTGCCGTTCGCAGGAGGCGTATAGGCAAGGTCCTGATTAGGCGAGGCGAAGTTGTTGGCAGCGATGGTATTGACGGTCTGAGGATTGCTACCCTGAACGAGCTTGCGCCATTCCTCGTTGACGAAGAAGAAGGTGCGGTTACGAGCGTTGTTGTAGATGTGGGGGATGAAGAGCGGCCCGCCGATGTTGCCGCCAAAGTTATTCAGGCGAAACTTGGGACGGGGAAGTCCCGCAAGATTGGTGAAATAGTTATTTGCGGAAAACGCCTCGTTTCGGTTGAACTCCCAGACGCCGCCGTGGAACTGTTTGTTTCCGGATTTTAGAACCATAAGGATGGTGCCGCCGGAACCGATGCCGTAGTCAGGGCCATAGTTGCTGTCCAGGGTCTGGAACTGGGCAAGGGCATCGACGGAGGGAAGCGAGCTGAAGCAACCGCCGCAACCGCGATCATTGAGCTCGCCGCCATCAAGAAGGTAAACGTTGTGGCTGGTGCGCGTTCCGTTGAAGCTGATACCGTTAGCGGAGGTGAGAGCGTTAACACCGCCAAAGGCAGGAAGGTTGTTGGAGACGCCCATACCAAGCGCCGCAAGGGAAACGACGTTGCGGCCGTTCGTCGCCAACTGCGTAACCTGTGCGCCGCTGATGAGATTGCTCACTTCGCTGGTTTCCGATTGCAACTGAAGAGCCTCGGCTTCGACGGTGATAGTCTGCGCTTCGCTGCCGACGGTCAATCTGAAGTCCTGGCGTAGAGTCTGGGCAGTGTTGACGATAATGTCGGTTTTGGTGAACTTCTGAAAGCCCTTAGCAGTCGCGTCGAGGGTGAAGCGGCCAACACCGACGTTAGCGAAGAGATAGATTCCCGAGCTATCCGTTACCGCTTTTCTCGCCTGACCCGTTGCAGGATTTGTCAGTGTAATCTCAGCGTCAGCAACTAACGCGTCTGATGAGTCGGTCACGGTGCCGGTTATGGTTGCGTTCTCCTGCCCCCATATGTGCGGAGCGGACAGAACTATAGCCAAAACTGCTATGAAAATGCATGAGGATCTCCGCATGATGTAACCTCCGGAACAACAGCAGCCTTTGTCAGCGCATGCTTCTAGGCTTTACATCAGAAACAAAGGTCAAATCTTTGGGAAACGTTTACCGAAGAGCTCGCCAAAAGTCAGTGAAAACGCTGCATTGAGACAAACAATTTCCGCCATCGGCCTCTAAGAAACGGAAACCTGCACGAACGCTGGTGCGCAGCCCTATTGAACCGCCGCAGATTACTCAAGACGCGTAGATATTGTCAAGGCATTTGTTCCAGCAAATATTTGACTTGTTTTCGCTTGTTTTTCAGGAGGGAGCGGATAGGTACCAGATCATTCGACTCGCCTCCGATGCCTGAGAGAGAGAAAAAAAACAGTTCGATTCGAACGTTACGGAGATCCATGCCCTACCACAAACGAGTTGACGTCTCCAAAAAAAACCAGATACGGTTACGACACGGTTTTACAAAAAACGTTTACTGCTCGCGCTCGCTTCAGAACAAGCATCCATAGCGGAGGACTGCTACGTTGAGATTGCGCTCATCTGTCACACAAAAAATGTCCGTTCGGAACCGCCGCCTTCAGTGCACTGCGGCTGTGCTGATGTTATCTCTTACCGGATTGAGTCATGCTCAGCCTAATTCCGCTGCTTCCATCTTGGTCCAAGTCGACTCGCCTCTACATAAGGTAAGTCCGATGCTGTATGGGCTTATGACAGAAGAGATTAACTTTTCTTACGATGGCGGCTTATATGCCGAGATGATCCGCAATCGGACATTCAGTGGCCGATTGCATGCGCAGCCCGCTCATTGGTTTTTTCTCGAGCAGGGAAACAGCAGCGGCTCAATGGAGATCGATGACACTACAGGACCGAGCGAAGCTCTACCAAGTAGCCTGTTGATCACGGCAGTCAAGGCCGATTCCGCAAACTCCATCGGTGTATATAACGACGGTTACTGGGGAATCGCGGTACATCCTGATACGACGTACCGGACATCATTTTACGCGAAGACCGACCAGAGCAACATGGGGTCAGTCGCTGTTGAACTTGTCAGCAATGACACAGGAAAGGTTTTAGCCTCGACCAAGAGCTCTGCAATCTCTGCCGATTGGAAAAAGTACGATCTGACACTCACAACAGGAAAGATCAAACCAGACGCAAAAAATCATCTACTTCTTACGCTCGCTCATCCCGGAAAGGTATGGCTGAGCCTTGTATCCCTCTTTCCGCCGACCTACAAAAACCGAGAGAATGGTAACCGGCTAGACCTCATGGAGAAGATGCGTGCCATGAATCCGACCTTTCTTCGCCTTCCCGGAGGCAATTATCTGGAAGGCGACGAGATTCAGGATCGCTTCGATTGGAAGACTACGATCGGGCCTCTTGTAGACCGCCCCACACACCCAAGCCCATGGCATTATCAGTCGTCCGATGGAATGGGGCTTTTGGAGTTTCTGGAGTGGACAGAAGACCTGAACATCGAACCGGTCCTGGCAGTTTATGCGGGATATTCGCTGAAAGGCGCTCACATTAATGCCGGACCATTCCTGAATTCGTTTGTCCAGGACGCCCTCGACGAGATTGAGTTCGCGACCGGCGGCCCGGACACAAAGTGGGGAGCAAAACGTACGGAACTTGGCCACCCCAAGCCCTTCCCTTTGCACTATATCGAAATCGGCAACGAAGACTGGTTCGACCGGTCGGGGAGTTACGAAACGAGGTTCGCGCAGTTCGACAAGGCGATCAAAGAGAAGTATCCAAATTTAAGAACAATCGCAACAATGCCGCTGAAGAAGACAAAGCCGGACATGCAGGATGATCACTATTACCTGCGGGCTGTCGAGAGCTACAAGCATTCATCCCAGTATGATTCTGCGGACCGAAGTGGGCCGAAGATCTTCGTAGGTGAGTGGGCCACACGCGAGGGATCTCCTACCCCAACTCTCAACGCAGCCTTGGGCGACGCCGCACTGATGACCGGTTTTGAACGAAATAGCGACTTGATCCTGATGGCTTCCTATGCGCCCCTGTTTGTAAATGTCAATCCGGGTGGCATGCAGTGGGAGAGCGACCTGATTGGTTATGACGCGATTTCCAGCTATGGCTCGCCTTCCTATTATGCCCAGGTTCTATTCGCGAGATACCTGGGCGATACCGTACCGACTTCCAAAGCAACGAATCTGCCGGAGCGTTTCTTCTATTCGGTAACCAACGCCTCAGCCAAAGGAAAGATCTATTTGAAGTTAGTGAATGGAAATTCGACGCCTCAAACTATCAACGTCCGTATAGACGGCGGGAGGGCCCTCAAATCTGAGGGAGTAGTCGAAACGTTGGGCGGAACCAATCCTGCTGATACCAATACCATTACGGAACCCGAACGGATTATTCCCGTAAAAGCTGCTCTACAAAATATAAAAAGCACTTTTGAACACACAGTGCCGGCTTATTCGATTCAGGTCCTCGAACTGTCGACGAATTAGACGTCATTCAGAGAGTCCTAGCAAGTGACATGATATCCCTTGCTGAAGGCGCCGATGTTGCTATATTTCGCGCACTTGTTGGTCTTCGCATTCTGGCTCCGAATCTTTCTTTTGGAAAGCCCGGTAAGACTCCCATTCGGAATTGAAGTTGACTGCCGTACTACCAGCCGTGTCTTGACGACCTCGTAAGTTGCCTTCTCGAGGTCGTCGTTTTTCAAACTTGCCATCAGCGTTCTGCCCGCACTGATGGCAATCTCTCGTCCTGCCATCCGAACAGTTGTAAGTGGCGGAAGCATGAACCGGGCGATCCCAATGTTATCGAAACCTATCAAATAAATTTCTTCTGGAATTTCAAGTCGAATCGCGAAACCGTGTACATCGCACTCATCGCTGTCAGATCGTTCGAGCAGACAATTGACGTAGGAGGTTCGCGACGCTGGAGCAACGTTCAGCCCCCTCAGATCCATCTTCCGTCGTGTAATTCCGCATGGATGTATTCATCCAGCAACGCAAGGCCGACCGACCCGATTTCTGAGCGAAATGCTTTTTCTCGCACGAATGCCAAATGTAAGCCTTTCGGGCCAGAGATGAAGCCAATTCTCCGGTGGCCAAGCACAGCGAGATGTTGCACTGCTTCATAGATGCCGTTGTCGTAGTCAATATGAATCGCCGAAATTCCTTATTCGCGGAAGCAATATGATGAACACCATCGCGATCTCCTGGGAGGCGAGGCGTTCGAGAAGCGGCTCTTCAATACCAAAGGTCATGACTGCGACCCCGTCTGCTTTGCGCTCCAGCATTCGCTGGACGCAGACTTCCATTCTGCGCAGATCGCAGTTGGTAGAGCCAATCAAGATCCCTACCCGGCGGCCACTGCGGTTGAGAAACTTAGCTATCGCCTGGATGGATTTAGACGATTAACTCCCGGTAGATCCGCTAAGCTACCAAGCGGTACTGCCGTCGACTGCCTCACGACTAGCTTAGTAACTATCGGCCCCATTTGTCGGGAAGGTCGCAAACGTCCCTCAATCCTATCTCTAAGAGACTCAATCGCCACGGAGGCTAATTCTGTCCGTGACAAGTGAACAGTAGTGAGAGGTGGAAGCAAATGCCGGGAGATGCTTATGTCGTCGAATCCAATCAAGGACAAATCATCCGGTATACGTAATCCATTGGCAAATGCGGCGTGCATGACGCCAAGTGCTGTCAGATCATTCGAACAAACGATCGCCGTAGGCCTCTCGGCACTAGACAATAAACCTTCCGTCGCGCGTATCCCTCCTTCAACCGTATGGTCAGACTCTACGAGATGAGTGGGAGCAGGGATCAAACCGATCGATTTCGTAGCACGCAGAAACGACGTTCTTCGTTCTCTTGCTGAATGGATCGAGGAGGAACCCGAGATGAAAGCGATGCGCCGATGACCCAAAACTGCCAAATGCTGCACGGCTTCGTTGATGCCAGCATCGTAGTCGATTTTTATTGAGATAGCGCTGGTCTCACTTGGCGCTTCGTCAATAAATGTCATTGGAATTCCCTTGGCCGCGAGTCGTTCGATTAGTGGCTCTTCCATGCCAAATGTCATGATCGCAACACCATCAACTTTTCTCTGGAGCATACGTTGCACACAACTGTCGATCTGACGAAAGTCGTCATCGGCCGATCCTATCAGGACCTCATACCCAAGTTCGACAGCCTTCTTCTCAAAACCGTCGATTAGTTCAGGAAAGAATGGATTCGTAATATCCGAGATCAGTATTCCCAGAAGGTAACTCCGTCCGGAGACAAGGGCACGGGCTTGCGTATTTGGGACATACCCTACTTCGTTTGCCGCTTTTAGCACTCTTTTTTTCAGCTTTGGGTCTACTGTCGAAACTTGGTTTAGCGCACGAGAAACCGTAGCGATAGAGACCTTCGCTAGCGCGGCTACCGCAGCTAGTCCTGAGTTAGCGGAATCCCGTCTCGCCGTTCTTCGTGTCTTCCCGCTTTTTTTCAACTCCTTCATAGTTCTGTCAGTCCTCTCCTCGGAAAGGATAATGCGTAACGGAGGCATTGGTTTGACACACCCAAAATCACTCTGCCAGGGCTCACTTTCGTTTTCTTGTAGGCGTGTGCTCAAACAAGGAGCAGCATTGCTCCAGTGAGAAGGGAATCTGCTTTATATGCCACATCGCCTTCCCCAGAAGTAAAGCGTGGTGAGAAGGTGCATGGATTCAGTAATTACCTATTTTCAATAAGATGCGGGGGATCAATACCGGATATCTTTGTCTGTGTAGTAACGCCAGGGTACACGGTGATCCGTTTTCTGAAGCGACCCGAGTTGAGCGAGCATGAGCCATGCGAAGGCGAAGTAATGGTATCCAGCGAGGGAGTCGGAGAGACGCTCGTAGTCTCTGGCGAGTCGGCGGAATCGTGCGGCCCAGCGAAGTTTCGCTCGACGGCCCACCGTCTCGGGAGCGGCACGAAGCCGCGCTTAGCCGCGGTGTGTTTGATCACCTCCAACTGGATGCCCTACTTTTGAGCCGCATCGGCTGCGGTCTGTCCGGTGTAGCCCTGATCGACCTAGGCCAGTTCCACGGTGTGGTCGACAATAACAGGCGCTAGTCTTTATGGTGACTTCGATGGATAGAATTTGTCCGCGCTGCGACGAGAAGATCCAGCGCATCCACTACGCCGACAACGAGACCAACTTCTGTGCCCGATACCAGACCAATGGAAAGGCACTCGCCGACCGCAGCCTCTCGCGTCTGCTCAACTCTGATTGGCCCCGCACGCTCAACTGGCTCGAAGCCCCGAAGCAACGCCGACCAGCTAAGGCTTCGCGTTCCGATTCAGTCGCTCCGTAGCATTATCGCGAGCGCCAGCCTTTAGCTCTTTGTAGCGCTGCAGCTCCCGATCTGCATCTTCCTTGCGCCCGCTTCTGCGGTAAGCCACCTGGAGTTGATAGTGGACAAAGTCGTCGTTCGGGCTCAACTTCGCCGCGGTCTCAAGATACGGTATCGCATCGACGGTCTGACCCCCCTCCAACAGGACCTTCCCCAACTGATACTGGGCCTGAGGATAGTTCGGGTTCACGGCGATCAGCCGCCGCAGATAGGAAGTGCCCTCCTCCTTCTGCGAGGTCTCCAGAAGCGCAAAAGCAAGATCATATTCTGCGTCAGCGTCCTTCGGATCAGCCTTGAGCGCCGCCCTGAGCTCGGTGATCGCATCGGCAGGCTTATCCATGCGGATCAGCGTCGCCCCGATCTGATAATGGATTTCTGCTGCATCGGGTGGCTCGCTCGCCAGCCCACGCAGACAGCGCAGTGCCTGCTCGTAGTTCTCTGACGCGGTGTACAGCTTGCACACCAGCATCCTCACATCCGGAGAGAGGTCCCGGCTCTCCAGCATGCCCGCGAGCGAATTAGCCCGCTGAGGCTGGTTGGTCCGGATAAGCGAGTACGCCCAGGCATATGTTGCGCGAGGGTCCTCAAGCACTGTGCCGCTGACGAGCGAAAAGTTTTTTGCAGCCTCTCCGAACTGTTCGAGTGAAAACTGCGACATGGCCAGCATGAGCCGGCCATTCTGATCCGAAGGACTCGCGGTGACAGCAGTCGAGAGCGCTCGCGCACTCTCGGGATAGTCTTCCTGCCGAAAGGCGGCCGTACCGAGGTTCTTCATCAGGCCAGGAGTCGAAACATCCCACTTCTCTGCCTCGTGAAAATGCCTGAGAGCGTCTGAGTACTTTTGCTGGCGAGCCTCCGCAGTTCCCCAGTCGTTGAACGCGCTGCCCAGAATTTCGCGCAGTTGCGGTTCGCGGGCTGCCAGTTGTTTTGCCGCTGTCGAAGAAGGCTGGACTCGCTTCAACCGCGCGCGAACCTCCGTCAGGTCTTCGAGCACCGCTGCTGTGAGCGCCTGGGATGAAGCAGCAACGACAACAGGATCTCCTTGCGAGATCGCCTGCTGCTGGTTGATAAGCAGGTCCTGGAGACGCTTCGTCTTTGTGCCTGAGGTAACACGAGGTTGACTGCTTGACTGTCCGTACGCCATACCTGACCAGCAGAAGGCAAGCACGAATATCAGAACGAGCTGGACAACAGGAGCCATTGAGTAATAGTGCCACGTTCAGCGGCGAATGATTTTGCTACGAGAAAAGAACCGGGCGGACTCCAGTCTAGGAGTCCGCCCGGCGCGTCATCGCTTAGAAGTTCACGTGCAGACCGTACTGAATCTGCCGCGCGTTTCCAATAATGCCGCTCGATGTTCCAAAGCCCGCCTGCGGATCCTGTGCGGTAACGATGTTATTCGTCGCGCTGCAGGGCGTATAGAGCTTGTGGCCCGTCGTGGCGTCCGTTCCAATCTGGGCGCCGCAGTTGATCGCCGAGAAGGGCGCAGTCTGCGCGAGCGAGCTCGGATTGAAGTTCGGGTGATTGAACACGTTGAAGAAGTCCAGGTTGAACTTGATCGTTGCCCGTTCGTGGAAGACCGGCCAGTTCTTGTCGAGAGAAAAGTCGGTATTGTTGAAGTTTGGGCCACCGCAGACACCGCGCGGAGCCATGTTGTTCGGGATCGTACCCAGAGCGTAACCAATCAGCGTGAACGCGCCGGGGTTGATGATCGTGTTGTCATGTCGGCCACTTACGCAGCTCTGTCCAGTCGCCATAGGACGCATCGGAGCTGGAAAGCCCGTCTGCACCAAAGCACCGCTCTGGTTCAGCTGGCTGGTATAGGTCGCCAAGGTAACAGGGTTGGTTCCCAGATTTGCCTCGTGTGCCCCTTGGTAAATACTGAAGTTGTTACCGTTCTGAGAAGAGACGATCGTCGCCAGCTCCCATCCGCCGAGTACGCCGCGCTCCAGTGCATTGGCGCCGCGCAATTTGGGCAGGAACCAGATGGCATTGGCCACGAAGATGTTCGGCCGGTTGACGTTCGAGGTGCCGTAATCCAGCCGCGGCATCGTGTAGTAGGTGCGGGACTGCTGGCCGCTGCCTCCGCTTGAATCATCCGTAATCACATCCGTCAGGGCATGCGACCACGTATATGCCGCACCGAGCTGCAGGATGTCGCCGATACGCGTCTTCAGCGTTACCTGCAGACCGTTGTAGTTCGATCCGCCCCCGTGCGCCCAGTAGGTCAACGTGCTATTGTTGCCGCCCGCTGGATACGGACGGAACATGTTGACATTTCCGCTGTCGGCAAACGTCGCCGCCAGCCAACTGCTCTGCGGGATGGAGTTGATGTCGTACGAGCTGGTTAGGTGAATACCGCGATTTCCAACATAGGCAGCCTGGAAGATGGTGTTCTTGCCAAGCTGTTGTTCGACGGCAAGGTTCCACTGCCACGAGTTCGGCAGTGTGGAGCTTGGATCGAAGCCACCCGAGGGACTGGCCGTACCGGAGAGGCTCGCCGGCGTTGCTCCGCCCAGCGTACGGGCGTAGTTGTTCGTCGTCAGAGCAAACGGAGCGTTGGAAACCAGCGTGTACCGCGAGATGCGCTCCCGCTGATAGAACTGCCCGAGGCCCGCGCGGATCACCGTCTTTCCCGTGCCAAAGGCGTCGTAGGCGACACCGATACGCGGAGCGAAGTGGTTGTAGCCATTCTCCACCAGCGAGCGGTTCGGTCCAGGAGTGCCGTGGCTGAAGTTCGTGCCGAACTGGCTGTTTGCCGCTCCGCACGGATCACTACCCGGCGCAACCCAGAGACCGTTGCAGGCGTCGCTGGCAGGCTTCGCCGGATCGTACAGCTGCGGCTGGAAGCTGGAGATCTGATTATTCGGCTGGTACGCTGCTAACAGCAGAGAGTAGCGAACACCATAGGTTAAGGTGACCTTTGGCAGCGCTCTCCACGTGTCGCCGGCGTAGAACTCATAGTCGCGCCAACGGAGCTGCGCACGAATATTGGTTGAAGTCTCGTTGATGTTGAACACGTTGCCGGTCAACTCGAGGTTAGCCAGCGCGTCGTTGGTGTCTATGCCGCCCGAGGAGATAGCAACGCTGCCAACTGTCGGACGTTCGCCTGTGCTGCTGTTGACGTCCTCATCCTTGCTATTGAAGCCGAAGAATGCGCCGAATTTGAACGTGTGTTGTCCCTTTACCCATGAGAGATCGTCGCGGAAGGTAAAAATATCCAGCTGGTTCTGCCATGGTGCCTGCAGCGTGGTTGTTCCACCGTAGACCCCGAAGTTTACCGACGGCACACCAAGCGCGCTGTGCTTCAGCGACTCTGCATAGAGCGTTGGAATCGAGCCGGAGACCGAGGAAAGAATGCTCGCGTCTGTTCCGCCAGGAGTAATCAGAATCCGGTTATCGGAATAGTTGAAGGCGGCGTCATTCACAAGGGTGCTGCGAATGGTCGAGGTCCAATGCGCAGTCATCGACTTCGAGGGTTGTGCCCAGTTACTGTTCAGCGCCGGATACACCGTGTCGCCCCAGTACCCTGCATTGAAGGCAGGGTTCGACCACGTGTCCTGCGTGTAACGCCCCATGATGTGATT
>Ga0193742_1000757_pt1 | contig 20679 bp, 14 predicted proteins | sample L2c1metaG_FD_165511 | JGI IMG/M metagenome (GOLD analysis project Ga0193742, IMG submission 165511) | Soil microbial communities from a riparian zone of the East river system, Colorado, United States - L2c1 | ecosystem: Environmental > Terrestrial > Soil > Riparian zone | place: USA: East River... | reverse complement strand
GAAGCTACTATGGAACGTATCCGCGACACTAGCTGAAACCAACCCTAGCGGAACCGCAAAAATCTTCTGTACTAGGGCGAAGTAAGCGCCATCCTCCAAGCCATATAACTTTATTATGATCGGAATTGGCAAGGTCGCAACCACTGTATCGATGAAGGTTGATGGCAATGAGTAGACGAAAAACTTGCGATAATCTTTCAAGATATGAAGGAGATCTCGAATCGATGTATCGCCGGAAAGCTTCCTAACACTTGGCCATGCATCACGAAAGAACGACGATACGCCAACTGCTCGACCCAGCAACTCCCCCGTCATCAGACCTCCCGCACCGGAGAAGAGGATTCCGAAGCAGACCTGTGCGAAGGCCCGGGCTGCATGTTGACCAACTACCGTTCGAGAAATAAAACCAAAACGTTCATTGCGAATTGTCCAGTATCGAAATGCTGCAAATATGCCGATCAAGAACAATACTGCGGACATCAGGAACGCGGAGTATGACGGCAAACCTTCAAATCCGAACCATGAGTAGTGGATCGCGCCATAGAGTGCAATTCCGCACACAATGCTCACCGGAATACTTAAGATTACGGAGGCATACGTCAGGCGCGCTGCATCGGACGTACTTGGCGCTGACACAATTCCAAGTTCGTATTTGAGAGAAACACCAACGGCGGCGATGCTCATGAAGCTGGTGAAGAGTGCAAACTGCCCGATTGCCACTGTGGAACAGACTCTTGTGAGCACTGGCGCGGCCAAAATACTAAAACCCTGTGCGGCGGCCGTCCCCATGGTAAGCATGGCTGCGTCGCGGAAAAACCTAGATCTTTGTGTGCTAGCGATAAGTCGATGAAATGCATTAGCCCGCTTAACTGCAATTGCTGTAGGGGGCACTCGCATAGTCGTACTTGAGAGGGCTGCAGGCGCTACCGCCGTGACCCCGTGCCCGCAGTCTGCCGGACCTGTCTCAGTAAGCTTATCCATATAGGTTAGACCGATCCACTTCGCCTTACCGACGCGACGCGCTACTTGCCATATACCGTCTTGAGGCTAAAAGCCCAGACAGCTTCCCCTTTATTCGATAGGTAAGCTCGGCACGCTTTGCCCAGAAGAACTCTAGAGTTCGTAGTATTTGACGTACGCCCCTGAGGGGCAGAAGTTCTGTAGCCAGAAGGTTGAGATAGAAAGCCATCTGATTCGGCTCGTTGGGAAGCCGATCGGAGTACATACCGGACACCTCCATGGCGCCCCAGCCCCAAGAGTACGCAAACGCATACCATGCAACCTGGCTGCACATCACATACCTTGCTGTATCACGAGTCTCCTCAGTCGCCTCAAGAAATTGGCATGCATGCGCAGGATCAATCAGCAGGACTCTATCCAGGTCGTGCAAATAAATAGTGAAAGGCTTGATCTGTCCAATAAGCAGCCGTCCGAACCTTGCGCGCATACTCCTTAACCTTCCATTCACTACCTTTTGCAGTGTGCTAGATGAAACGGAACGAGGAGTTGGATCTATCGTCTTTTCCATTGAGATGTCCTGCATGTATTTATTTACGGCAGCGATCGAGTGCAAGACTCGGTCTGTTGAATTCCATTCGTCACCCGGATACATAAAGCCAACGCCAGGAAGATTAAGATCAGCTATGCGTCGCGGAGTGATTGCAAATCCATTCATCCACGAATTTTCTTGGTTGCAGAAGTAAATGAAACTAGCGAACGGAATCGTTGCCTCAGGTCGGAAAAATTGGACTCGATGCCGAAAGTCTCTGAGCTTGCGCGCGATTTCACCCCGTTCATCCGCATTGTTACCAATCCAATTCGCGAACGAGAACTGCGTCAAAAGAATAGTGACCTTCCCAACCAACCTTTCTATGTTCTCAAGATGCTGGGGACTCAAAACACAGTCGTTAAGATTGAGTACGGTGATGCCCTCTGCATGAATAGCAATCCACGAGTCCATTGAGCCACATGATCCGCACATCACTTTGAATTCCCCGGACAACGGGGTCCAGCGGTGCAACTTGAGTTCGCGAACGTTACGATATCCCATCCCTTGTAAAACCTTCGGGATTCGATCGGACGCGTGTTTCTGATAGAGCATTGTCAGGCGTTGACGTTCTTGCCTCGCTAAGCTCTTGAGCGTTGGAAAGTTTAGATGATCTGGATGCTGGTGAGATATCCAGACATATTCTACATTTGCCCAATCTACAGAAGCCGCCGGGCTGAGCAGAGCCCACCCACGGTTGAACGCTTTTCCCAGCAGCCAGGGATCGCATAATAGCGTGACCCCACAGCTTTCGACACTAAAACTTGCGTGGCTCACAAAACGAAGCTTCACATATCTCCCTGACAACTGTCCATGCTAGTGAGAGGATGCGCCGATGGTGAGGACCTATTCCGGGTGAAGCTGGTGGCCTGTATGGTTGTGCATTTACATCACTGACAAGAGGTACTCGCATCTCTCCCTCTTTCACCTAAATTGTCCTCAGCAAAGTGTTGAAGGCAGACTACCTGCTAAGCACTGGGGTAGCTGTAGTGTTATAGTCAGTTTCCGCGGGGCGGTCATGCAGGAGCCAAGAGTAAAAGGACAACAGTGTCTGCTCTTCTTTAGCCCAATTGAAGTGCTCTTCGACGGCTTGTCGGCCCCTCTCTCCCATAGCTTGCGCACGTTCAGGATTTGAAATCAAATTGTGTATTGCAGCGGCGATAGACCTCGCATCGAGAGGGTCTACGAGTAGGCCACAGTCTGCAGTGCCAACAATGCCTCGCCAGAGTGGAAAGTCCGAAGCTATCACAGGAATTCCGGCGGCCATATATTCAAAAAGTTTGGTCGGCTGTGAGTTCACAAAACTTTTTTCGGGGTGCAGCACTACCAAGCCTGCCGATACCGTACGAAGTAGGTGTCTTAGGCTTGGTCGATCAATTTCACTGTGCCAGTTGACCAGATTCCATTGAGACTGTTCCTTCAGACTATCGAAGAGTGACTCGACATAGAACCAGCCACCGAGCTCTAGCTTTACACCTAGAGCAGTCGGAAGCATATTGACCGCCTGAATCATTTCGTAAACTCCTCGTGCTTCCGAGATTCCACCGACATAAGCCACGCTGGGCTTGCGCGTTTTCCAATCCATAACTCCTACATTATCGAACTCTTCAAGCATAGGGAAATTGTTCACCACGACGATCTTTCCGTTCGCCTTTTCAAATCGGGCTCTGAGAGTCGGGGTTGCGGTGATGAGACCGCTCATAAATCCCGCAGCAATATTTTCCAAATATTCGACAATTAGGCTCAAGGGCTTACGAGCGATTTTTGGCACATACATCTTGAGAAGTATCTTCGTTGGTAGATCCTCGTGAATGTCGTAGACTACTCGTCTTCCAAGCATTCTTAGAGCGATACCCAGGATAAGAATGTCGGGATCGTGAAGGTGATACAGATCACCTCGGCAACGCAAAGCGGCCACAAAACTCCTTATAAGTCCCTTTGTGAACCTGCTAACTCGCCCTTTGTTCTTCCCGAGACCGAGAATTTTCACTCCGTCGATCGTGTCACTGACATCATGATTGCAGATCTGAATGACCTCGAAGCCAACCTGAGCCAGCGACCGGCATTCCTTATGAAAGATGCGAACGTCCATCATAGGGTGAGCGGAGGTTAGATGGACAATGCGATACATCTTCGGCTCAATAGATTTGGACACGGCTGACTTTTCGGTAGCGGCCGGTAGATCGTTGAATATCTCTAAAAGCACTGCTTCCACCATGTAAGAATCGTAAAACTGGCTAAGTCACTGCTTTGATCCTTCGCGCGCTAAGTAAAATGGGCAATAGAACCTACATTCTCTAGTGCTCAAGTCGGGATCGTCGAAGATGGATAGCGAAACGCATATGTCAGAAAATATCGGCGTTACTCTCTTTTTTATTATTTGTAAATAACGGCATAAATAAGGTCTCCAGCAGAATAATGCAGTCCGTCCAAAGTGTCTCGCGTGCAGCATATTCGCTGTCTATCTTCACTTTAATCGGCATTATCTGTTCCACATAAAAGGTGGTCAGTAGTTCTATTGGCACCTGAGCCAACAGAACTTCTTCGTCACAGTAGGCGATGCTTGCAGCTCCGGTGAGTCCCGGCGTTAGAGAGAGTATCTTCCTATCTGCTGCAGTAGCTCGTGCCCAAAATTGTTCCATGTCAGGGCGAGGGCCCACGAGTGTCATATCTCCTCTAAGTACGTTAACCAGCTGCGGAAGCTCATCCAGTTTCCACTTTCGCAACAGACGGCCCACAGAAGTGACCCTGGAGTTGCCCTGCTGAGTGAGTCCTGAAGCGTCTTCAGAGCCTGCAATTGTCATCGTGCGAAACTTGAGCAACTCGAATTGTTTGTGCGACTTTCCGATCCGATATTGCCGAAAGATAATTGGAACACCTGAGCTCATCACAATAGCGGATGCAATTACAAATAACACTGGGGATAGCAGAATCAGTCCCACAGCGGCTGTGGTTACATCTAACCAACGCTTTTGTCTAGAGCGGCACCAACTCGAAATTTCAATTGAAGCTTCTGGGGAATAGACCGACGGCATCACTCAATTCTCCCGTGTTACACTGCGCTCGCGCTCACGCGCCTGCGACTGGTCGCAACGTATTGTTTGACAGAGTTGAGGACTCTGGTGACGTCTTCGTCCGTCATATCTGGATATATCGGAAGTGAAAGACAACGGGAGTAAGCATCTTCGGCGCAAGGAAAGTCACCCAGCCTATACCCATACTGATCGCGATAATAGGGATGCAGGTGGAGAGGGATAAAGTGAACGCTAGTTCCGATTCCATCCTGCTTCAGTTGTTGAATCAGCTCGCTACGGTTCAGGGTGAATGGGCGCGATTTTAGGCGAAGTATGAAAAGGTGCCATGAGTGTGTCGTATTCAAAGCACCCAAAGGCGGCAATTCGAGTTCCTCCACCTGCGAGAATCGTTGAATATAGCTATCTGCAATTTCACAGCGCCTCTGATGGAAGACATCTGCCTTCTTCAATTGCGCTAATCCCAGAGCTGCCAGAAGGTCCGGCATGTTCGCTTTGAAGCCGGCGGCAACTACCTCGTAGTACCACGATCCTTCACAGGTATAGCGTTTCCACGCATCACCGTTGATTCCGTGTAGCCTCATAACCGAAGCTCTCTGGGCATATTTCGGATTGTTGGTGGTGAGCATGCCACCTTCGCCGGTAGTGATCGTCTTAGTTGCATAGAAGCTAAAGGCGGTGAGGTCGGATATCGACCCTATTTTTTGGCCCGCGTAGGTAGCGGGTAATGCATGTGCCGCATCCTCGATGAGATGAAGAGAGTGTTCATCCGCAATCTGACGGAGTACCTCCAGATCACTCGGCTCGCCGGCGATATGAACGGCAATGATTGCTCGAGTCTTGGCTGTAATTCGGCGCATGATGTCTGCTGGGTCAATGTTGAATCCGCTTGGAACGCTATCGCAAAATACCGGACGCGCTCCGAAATATGTCACAACTTCGCCAGTTGCAGCAAAGGTGTATGTCGGTATCAGTACTTCGTCTCCAGGCTTGATGCCGATGGCATCGAGTGCAAGATGGAGTGCAGCGGTACAGGAATTTACCGCAATAGCATATTTTGAGCCCACAAATGCAGCGAACTCTTGCTCGAATTTCATCGTGACTGGTCCCGTTGCTAGCCACTTGGATTCAAGAACGAGACGTACCGCCTCTAACTCCTCCGGGCCTATAGATGGGCGGTGAAATGGAATTGCTTGTTCTTTCATATGGCTGCTCCAGTTAGAATGATGAACGCACAAGTCTGTTCTACGGAGGAGGTTCTCAGGCAGCTGCAATATCTCTCGATGACCGCACTTGTTCGTGGCAAGCTCCGTCAACGATCACGTACTTTCGAGCGCAGGCGGTGCAGATCATGTTCGGAGCACCATGTAGACGAACTCCACAGGCACACATCCAACCTATGCGAGCTGCTGGAACCCCCACTACTAGCCCGTAGTCCGGAACGTCTCTAGTGACAACTGCGCCTGCGGCGACAAAGCAATACCTACCCAAAGAGATGCCGCAGAGTATAGTCGCGTTCGCGCCGATTGAGGCTCCTTTCTGCACCAACGTTCGCTTGTACTCATGCTTACGCTCAACTTGGCTCCGCGGGTTGACCACATTGGTAAAGACCATTGACGGCCCGCAGAACACATCATCCTCAAGTTCCACACCCGTATATACGGAGACGTTGTTCTGAATCTTTACTCGGTCTCCGACTTTAACCCCTGAACTGATTACTACGTTCTGCCCTAGATTGCAGTGCTGCCCGATTCTCGAACCCGACATAATATGGCTGAAGTGCCAGATTCTGCTACCTGAGCCTATTTGGCAATCATCATCGATTACCGCAGTGGGGTGAGCAATATATACAGGCTGAGGTGGATCAATCTGAACCGTTGCTGCTCCTGTGCGGAGTGATCGGCCACAGGCGTCAAGAACTTTCAACACCATAACTCCACTGTTACCATCAGTCCGGGGCGTTCTACGAGAGACCACGCTTTCAATGAAGTGTTCACACTCTCGTCGCAGGGGTTCCTCCAGCGCGAGCGGAATTGGCTGCCCCTGCTCCTTGCTTGCTACTGGCATACGATTCACCCAGTCGATACGGTGCGAGTAGAGGACCAGCTTCCGATCGGTTTCAACATCATCAAAGACGGCAGTCCTTTTCTCCCCTACAATCACCATCCGTTGCTCTTTGAACGGGTGGAGCCAACTGACAAAGATGTGTGCTTTTGCCCCACTTTCGAAGTTACAGGCAGTTAAAGTAGTGTCGCAAATCTTGGAATTGATATACGAGCCACCTGTGGCGGTCACGCCACTAGGCATCTCGTTTAGCAGATAAAGAATCGCAGATATATCGTGGGGCGCGAAGCTCCACAGAATATCTTCCTCGGTCCTGAGCTTGCCCCAGTTCAGCCGGGACGAGTAGATATATTGAATTCTGCCAAGCTCTCCCGCTCCGATCATTTCCTTCAGTTTCAAGATTGCCGGATGATATTGGAGGATATGCCCGACCATCAGTATACGGTTATCCCGCTCTGCAATCTCTGTCAGTTCCTGCCCCTCTTTGACGCGCAACGCCAGAGGTTTTTCTACGTAGACATCTTTTCCAGCAAGTAAACACTTTTTGGCCAGATCATAATGCTTCGCCGCTGGCGCAGCGATTGCCACTCCCTGGATCTCGTCGTCGCGCAGAAGGGAGTCCAGTGAAAAACACGTGTTTACGCCGAACTGCTTGTGTACTTCCTGCAGCGCTTCTGTGCGTGAGTCGCACACGGTCTTCAGCACACCCAGAGCGTGGAAATTTCGGACAAGGTTCTTTCCCCAATATCCACTTCCTACAACAGCAATCTTTGGCAGCATTGTGCCTCCTTTAGTTTGCTACGCCAATGGCTTCGAGCCTATAGAAATCTTGGATTGCAGCAACAACCGCTTGTTGCTGCTCGTGCTTTAGCTCAGGATAGATTGGAAGAGAGAGCACCTCACGACACGCAGATTCAGAGACAGGAAAATCTCCGCTGCGATAACCGAGATAGGTAAATGCAGCCTGAGTGTGAAGCGGGCTGGGATAATAGATTTCGGTCGGAATCCCCTTGTCGCGCAAATGGTTATGCAATTCATTTCTCAACTGCACCCGTATCGAAAACTGGTTATAGACATGGAAGCAGTCTTCAGTTGAGGAGGGCAGGATGACCTTCTGGCTCAGTTCGTACTCTTCGAACAACTTTTTGTAAGTCTCGGCATTTCGGCGGCGAGCTAACGTCCACTCCTGGAGATGCCGGAGCTTCACGCGCAAAATAGCAGCCTGGATGGCATCGAGTCGGCTATTGATCCCAATCTCTTCATAGGCGTATTTCTTTCTAGCGCCATGTACGCGTAGTACACAAAGCTTCTGTGCTAATCCGGGGTCATTCGTTGTGATCATGCCACCATCACCGGCTCCTCCAAGATTCTTAGAGGGAAAGAAACTGAAGCAACCCAATGTTCCGATGGTTCCGGCTCCTTTACCCTTCCATCGTGCGCCGATTGCCTGCGCCGCGTCTTCAATCACAAAAAGCTGGTGTTTTCGCGCGATGTCCATAATCAGATCCATGCTGGAGGGTTGTCCAAAGAGATGGACTGGCATAATAGCCCGCGTATGCGGCGTGATCGCAGCTTCGAGTTGTTGCTCATCCAAGTTGAATGTGTCTGGATTTATATCTACGAATACTGGTCGAGCTCCCAACCTTGCGATGGAGCCGACTGTGGCCCCGAAGGTAAAGGGAGTAGTAATAACCTCATCGCCGGACCCTATACCAACTGCCATCTGCGCTAAGAGAAGAGCATCCGAGCCCGATCCACACCCAATTGCAAACTCAGCACCAACGTAGGCAGCAATCTCATGTTCGAATGCCATTAACTCCGGACCAAGTATGAAGTGTTGAGAGTCAAGGATACGAGCGACCACATCTAATACTTCACCGCGAATATCCTCAAACTGTGCCTTCAGATCGAGAAATGGAGCATCGCCATACGATGACGTCGCTTGGGTAGACGGTTCTAGAGGTGCAAGAATCTGGGGAGCCATGCGCTTTTCTCCTGGCTAGTCTTTGCGGAACGATTTAAAGATTCTTTGCGGAACGATTTTAAAGATGATGACGGATAATTCGATGTAGCGACTTCGTCTGCCGAGAGAGGCCCACCTGGCGTATGCAAGGATCGATTCACCCTCACGGTTCTAATCGTGATAGCTGCGATAGCTGTTTTGACCATCCACCGCGTTCAACACAACGGTTAGGATTCGAGCAGACCTAACGGTCTCGAGCAACTCCATACCGCGCGAGATCGCTCCCCGAGGAGTTTGTCCAGCGCGCCCTACGAGGATAACCCCATCCACCATCGTTGAAAGAGCTAGTCCATCGGTATAGGGTAAGATTGGTGGCGTGTCGACTACGACAAAGTCGAAACGTTCGCGCAGATGTTTAATCAGGAGCTTGATTGGTTTACCCGTAAGGAGATAGTTCGCAAACTCCGCCGGCATCGGCGATGGGATGATCGTAAGGTTATTGATATCGTGGGAAGGGCATAGAATCTGATCCAATGTTGCAGTGCCCTGAAGATAGTGTTCAAGACCCAATGCCTGCGTAATGTGAAAGCTGGGCCCTACGCTCGGCATTCTCATATCTGCATCAACCAAGCAGGTGCTTCCGTATCTTGCCAGCGCAATCGCAAGGTTGTTGGCTAATGTTGTCTTCCCTTCGCCCGGCAGCGGTGAAGTAACGAGTACGATCTTTGGCGGTATTCCGGTTTGCGATAAGAAAAGCATCGTGCGGAGCCCCCGGACCGCTTCTGATTCTGGCGCATTAGGGCGATCCAGCAGAAAACAGTGCGGTCCGATATCTTCCATCTCGATTCCATTGCCCTGACTCTTCCTCTTCACCGCCAACTCGCTCCGCGTAGTGCGAATAGCAGGCATAGCTACCACGGTCGGCAAACCCTCCCAATCTCGGAGGTCATCGATAGTGCGAACCCGGTCCTGAATATGATTTTTCGCGAATGCCAACATCACGCCGCCAACCAACCCAACCAAGGAGCCGGCCATGATGGTGAGAGCTCGACGGGGACGGGTCGGATGATCAAGCACTCTTGCCTGATTGACGATATGAACATTGCTGGACTTAGAAGCGGCCGCAATTCCGGTCTCCTTGATCTTCGCGTACAGCTTGTCGTAGAGGTCACGATCAGCGGTGGCTTCCTTCTTGAGTACGTTGTACTGTGCCAGCGTTGTAAGGTCTCTCGTAGCCATCTTGACTTCGCCACCTAAAAGGTTCTCACGAGCCTTCGCGGCACGATAATTCGTTCCGAGTTCAGAGACGATAGCCGTGCGCTGCATTTGGATCTGATCCTGTAGCTCGTTCACCTGATTTTGTAGTTTGCGGACTTCGGCATGGTGTGGCCCATATACTACTCGCGATTGAGCAAGCTGTGCAGTCTGTTCGGCAAGTTTCTGAGTCAGCGACTGAACGACAAGACTGCTTCTCACTTGCGGAAGAGAATCGGGGTCGCCCGCTGCCGAAAGGAACGATTCAAATTGGATCCGATCTGATTGGGCGAGCACCAATTGCTTGTTGAGATCGCCCATCTTCTCTGCATAAGTATTAGAACTCGGGTCCAGATCGGCAATCCCCGTCTTCTCTTCGAAGTCAGCCAACGTGTGCATCGTTACTTCCATCTTTTCGCGGATGTCATCCAGTTGTCGAGAAAGCCAGACTGAAGACTCAGCGATCGCGCGGTTTCTTGCCTCGAAGTTCGTCTGTACCAAAAGCTTCATGAGTGAATTCACGACATCAGCGGAAAGCCGCGGATCATGCGTTGCAAAAGTCACTGATACCAAACGGCTTGATGGATCGCGCCGAATTGAGAGCCTCGTATGAAACGCGCGGATGACCGCGTTCTCTCTTTGATTGAGGTCATCCGATACATCGCTCAACGGTCGATTTGAAAAGCGACCGTTGATCTCACGGTTGGAGTCAAGATGTAGCGCCCGAATCGTAGCGAGGGCAAGATCGTCTGTCTGAAGTTTCTGCGCTTCTGTGTTCACGTACTCGGAATCTATAAGTCCCGCACCGGCAGCGTCCAAGGAGAATACCTCTGAGCCAGGGGGGTCGATTTGTAACCGCCCCTCAGACTCATATACCGGCTTCATCGCAAAGGTCATACATGTGACGACCGCCAAGACTATGATCGCGAATAACGCGACGGTTCGCCACTCCTTCGACAGGACCTGCAACGCGCGCATCCAGTCACTAGGCACACGCCGACTATTGCTAATCGAGTTGCGGTAGCGGACTTCACTTAGAGAGCGTTGCAAAGCTTCGCCCTTCTCAGCCGCATTTGGATTTACGGATAAGGTCATTTGTATGTTCCACTTCGACAACATTGTTGTTTGAAATCTGGCCGTCTCCCCACATTGGGTGAGAAGAAACATTCTGACCCCAAGTTCCACGCCCTCGAGTCGCGCGACATTCAATCGAAGCGGAACGCCGGCAACTGAGCGTCGACAACGGAAGGGATCCTTCCGAGCCAGGACTAAACTAAGCCACTTCAAAATTTGGCGTCGGTATTTAAGTTCACATAGCGTGTTTTTTTTATCTGGTGCAAACGAGACGAAACAAGCTGCTGGAGAATCAGTCTATCGACAAGCCTATCTTCTCTTCAAAGGAGGCTTGAGGGTGATCGTCAAGGTTTGTAGCTAACCCCATTCAACTGTGTCTTGCCTTCGTTCTATTGAAGGCCTTCTGCGCGTTATGACGACATTCTGACAAAAGTCTAAATTGTTGAATTTTCTATTCTCCCGCGCCATTAGGCCCAAAGCGGAGATTTCCAACAGGTACCCAACCTCGTAAACCAAGGCTTGGGCGAACCAAGCAGTGGAAGCAAGCCTGGCACGGAAGGGCAACCTAAAGTCAATCGATGCGCAACAAAGAAAGCACTAGGATATTAATCCTGTCATTCAAGGCACTGTGCGACAGACATCTTAAATTTATGTCATAATCTGGCGCACCACTCTCCGCCACCAGAGCATTCAGGCCGTTTTTCTGGAGTCGCTTATGTGGAACCTGAACGGAAACCAACACACTACTGAGAACCGATTACTCTCGTCGTTGTCTCCAACTGAGTGGGAGCGTTTACGTCCAGCTATACAGTGCGTCCCACTATCTGCCGGCCAGGTGTTGTATGAATCGAGCGGGCGCACAGATCATATCTACTTTCCTACAACCGCTGTTATTTCTTGCTTGTATACAACGCGAAACGGCTCGATCGCGGAAATTTCCCTCGTAGGAAACGACGGGCTTATCGGTCTCTGTGTGTTACTAGGAGGCGAAACCAATCCTTATCGTGCTGTAGTACAGATAAGTGGCAACACTTTACGAGTCCCTGCGAAGCTGATGCAAGCTGAATTTGCGCGGGGTGGCCAGCTCCAGCACGTCCTGCTGCTATACACGCAGGAACTGCTAACAAGAATCTCTCAAAGAGCAGTTTGTAACTGTCTTCACTCTGTCGAGAAACGGCTTTGTCACTGGCTTCTGGTGTGTCACGATCGCGTGGAAGGGTCAGAGATTCTGATGACACAAGAGTACATCGCCAATATGCTCGGCGGTCGACGCGAGAGTGTCACTGTAGCAGCTGGTCGCCTTCAGGAGGCAGGGCTCATCCACTACTCGCGGGGACACATAACCGTGGTAAACAGGAACGGCTTGGAGAGTATCGTTTGTGAGTGTTACCGAACCGTTGAGGATGAGATAGAGCGATTGGTTGGTTCCCGTAACAAGGCTACAGCCATTTGATAGTTAGTTGGAGGGCTGGGTAGTAGTCGAGCACGAAGAACAAATTTGTCGGTTTGCTCAGACGTATATAACTGATAATTTACATACATAATTCTAGGATATGTTAGTTGACACACAGACGGATGGGGGAAGCTTTCTTTAACTTCTGTCTTGATCCAAAAGCACTGACCGGCAAGGGCCCGTTAATTTAGTAGTTGATCGATGAGTCGTTCACGCCGCCACGTACGCTGGCGAAACGGAATGGTGTCGAACATTCTTATATAGGAGTTGCACTAGGTGAATTTATCTGACAACACCTTCGCCAACAAATTGAGTGTTGTGTCGCCCTCATCAAACATGTTCTCATGTTGGTACGCAATCTATATAGCTCCGCGACACGAGAAAGCTGTCGCAAAACGACTCGACGCTCAATACATTGAGAATTACCTACCGCTCTACTCCACCGATCGGGTCTGGCATGGTCGAAAAGTTCGAGTAGAGCTACCTCTGTTCCCAGGCTATGTGTTCGCCAAAATGCGCGTTTCAGATAAACGAAGCATCTTGGCAATCACAGGCGTCATTCGGGTGGTTGGCTTCAATAACCATGCGGCAGCTCTTTCGGACGCCGAAATTGATAAGTTAAAAGCTTCACTCGCAATTTATAAAGCTGAACCATACCCCTTTCTTAAGATTGGACATTGTGTTCGAGTCAAGTCAGGCCCGTTTACTGGCCTGGAAGGAAGAATACTTCGTCGGAAGGGTGGAATGAGGCTCGTTCTCTCTCTGGAGTTCATTCAAAGCGCAATTGTCGTCGAGTTAGATGCCGGAGAGATACAGATCGCAAGTTAGCTATGACGGCATGTCTTGCGGGTCGATGGCAGAGGAAAGACTTAGCCCATACAGCCCGTTACAAACGATATCTGCCCAACGACTTAACATAGGAATGCACATGCAGCTAGCAACCAAATCAACCGCACACAATGCAACTGCTTTGAAGGATAAAGCGGTCGAACGATGCCACTCTAGAGTCTTTCACGTTGGCGTGATCGGCTTGGGCTATGTGGGGCTTCCACTGGCACTGCTCTTCACCGAAGAAGGCTTTAGCGTAACTGGTTTCGATGTGGACACAACGAAAATAGATATTCTCTCCGCATCGCGATCCTACATAGGCCGGATTCCGGAGACTGAGATTGCTCTCGCCAGTAGTCGTGGTTTCCGAGCAACTTCAGACTTTGCATGTGTGGGGAAGATGGATTGCATCATCATCTGTGTACCTACTCCGCTTACCGAATACCATGAGCCTGATCTGAGTTTCATTACTGACACCGTAAAGTCTTTAGCTCCACATTTGAAGGCAGGCCAACTGGTTGTACTCGAAAGTACCACTTATCCAGGAACAACCGCGGAGGTCGTACTCCCTCTGATTGAGAAGGGAACAAAGACAGGACTATCTGTTTCGCGGGAAGACCCGGAAGCTGAAGACGTTATCTTTTTAGCGTTTTCGCCTGAGCGGGAAGATCCGGGAAACAATACGGTTGCGCGTAGCGATATCCCGAAGATTATCGGAGGCATTGACACCTACTCGAGTGACATTGCCACTGCTCTATATGGCTCTATCTTTCACCGGACAGTTGTAGTGTCCAGCACTACTGTCGCAGAGATGACAAAGTTGCTGGAGAACATCTACAGGTGTGTGAATATTGCATTGGTCAACGAGCTGAAGTTGCTGTGTCTCCGGATGGGCATTGATATTTGGGAAGTCATCGCGGCGGCAGCCACAAAACCATTCGGGTTTCACCCGTTCTATCCTGGCCCAGGTCTCGGCGGTCACTGCATTCCTGTAGACCCGTTTTATCTGTCATGGAAAGCGAAGCAGTATGACTTTTCTACGCGCTTCATTCAGCTCGCCGGAGAAATCAATATGGCCATGCCATATCACATGGTCGAGTTTATTGCAGAAGCTCTGAATGCTCGGTGCAAAGCGCTCAAGGAAGCAAAGGTGCTCATTCTCGGCGTCTCTTACAAAAAGGATATCGATGATCTTCGTGAGTCGCCTGCGATTACGATCATCGAAGCCTTGCAGGAACGAGGCGCAATCGTCGAATACAACGATCCATATTTCGCGAAGATCGGGAAGGGCCGTAAGTATGATCTGCAAATGCGATGCGTTCCCCTAGATAAACTCGAACAATACGACTGCGTCGTCATTATTACAGACCACTCCGAGTACAACTACCCCAAGATAGTCGATGAGGCGCAGCTCGTGGTGGACACGCGCAACGCTACCGCAGGAATATCCTCCGCAAAGATTGCTCGCTGTTAGCGAGACAAAATTGCACCCATTGGTTCCTCACCTATCAGCTTGCAAGAAGTAGTAAATCAATGAACTCCGGACCGCATAACATCCGACAAGAACCTCGCGATCATCCACTGGTCTCGGCAGTCCTGGCCGTTCGTAATGAGGAGCGCTATATCGAGTCGGTACTGCAGTCACTTCTGCTGCAAGATACATCCAACTGCGACCTCGAGATCCTCGTAGTGGATGGAGATTCCTCAGATGCAACCAGGGAAATCGTCGAACGCATAGCGAATCGAAACGCCAGGGTACGGCTGTTGATCAATCACCGGCGAAAGACACCCTACGCCTTCAACCTTGGCATCCATGCAGCTAAGGGTGAGTATGTTTGTATCCTTGGCGCACACACCACCTACGCGAAGGACTATATTGCAACCTGTCTTCGGGAATTGCATCTGCATAATGCAGGCGGATGCAGTGGAGTCGAGATCACCCGGCCGAGTAGCGATGATTTTCAAGCACGACTCGTGGCCTGGGTGCTGGCGCATCCGTTCGGCACCTCCACAGGCTCGATGCGGACGAGAAAAGCAGGCTTTTCGGACACGATACCCTATCCCATCTTTCTAAAGAGCACACTCATTGAAGTTGGGGCCTATGACACCCAGTTACACCGCAACCAGGACAACGATCTTAGCCAAAGGCTGCGAACTCGTGGTCACAAGCTTTACCTGACTGACCGGACCTACTGTGAATATTTTGTAAGCCCGACGCTTGCCTCGCTCTCCAGATACGCATTCAAGACCGGCTTTTGGAACATCATCAGCTTCAAAAAAAACCGAGCTTCGATGTCATTGCGACACTTTGTGCCCGGAGTATTTGTCGCAGGTCTTCTGCTCTGCCTTTTGGCCTTCGCATCCGCGAGCAGAGCACCCGAGCATGTTCAGCTGTGGTTTCGCCTTCCGTTGCTCTCGCTCATCGTTGCTTACGTCATCGCGAGTTTTGGAGCGGCATTTCATATCGCATCCCGAGAAAGAGATGCCACAGCACTCTTGACTCCGCTTATCTTTCTTGCATTGCATACCTGCTATGGAGTCGGAGTGCTCACTGCAGTCACGATCAATGCACCGCTTCCGTCCTGCGACCCAGATTTACTGCCCGAAAAAGTTGTGGACTCATGAGGTCGAACTCTGGTTTGCTCGACGTGCTCGTTCAGTGCGAATGAGGGTTGGGCGCCACCGTCGACGGCGTGATGTAAGCGGACAGACAGTCGTCAGGTGTTGGAAAAATGGAGTAAAGGTATGAGCCGATGCCGAAGTATTTCAATCTTGAGTGCTGTTCTAGCGATCCTCGATCCTATCTGTCTGACGCAGAATAAACCCGGTGCCCCGCAAGCAGACTCTCCGGTCGAAAACCTGGATGCGTCACAAGAAGTATTTGTAAGTAGCGGAGACCTATTGACGGTAAGCGTAACGGGCGCGCCTGAGTATCATTATGATGTGCGTGTCAACGCGTACGGCGACACCTCCCTGCCCATGGTCGGCAATATCAAGTTAGCGGGGCTTTCAACATATCAAGCTGAAGACGTGATTGCCCAAAACCTGGACAAACACGGTTATTTCAATGAGCCCGATGTCTCAGTTTTTGTGAAGGAGTACGCCACCAGCGGCATCTCCGTCTTGGGCGAAGTTCAGAAGCCTGGCATCTATTCCCTTCCCGGACACCGAACACTGCTCGATGCGATCTCTGCTGCGGGCGGTATGGGCCCAAAGGCGGGAAGGACGGTGAGTATTACTCATCGGAATCGGCCCGATAGCCCCGAGACCCTGCAGGTGGTTCGAGGGGACACGAAGATGATGACCAACAAAATCATCAATCCAGGCGACACCATCGTCGTCTCCAAAGCTGGAATGGTCTATGTCGTAGGCGACGTCAAAGAACCCACTGGAATCATAATGGACAACCCACATCTGACGATTCTTCAAGCTGTGGCGATGGCGCATGGGACGAACGTTACCGCTGCCTTGGGGAAGGCCAAGCTGATACGTAAAGCCAGCAGCGCTCCTGAGGAGATTCCAATACCTTTAAATGCAATTCTTGCGGCAAAAGCACCGGACCTGGAGTTGCAACCGGACGACATTGTCTTTGTGCCTAACAGTGTCACAAAGACCGTTACGCGTCGAAGCCTCGATGCCGCTCTACAGGCTGCAGTAGGAATGGCGATATATCGTCCTTTCTGAATTTTATTCATTCCCTCTTCATAAGCTGTGACTTATATCACATTGCACCAGAAGACCGGGTGGACGTTGTGCCTCGCTAAAATTCCAGTCCGGATGCGAAATGGCCGCTACTCACGAGTGAGAGGCAGTTCTGCCAATGCTTTGCAATTGCGAAATGTGCTTTTGGTAGCAGCTGAGGGCATTAGACACCATCCTGGCAGAATCGGCACATCAGTACCAAAAGCAACCTATCTGCAATGTTTCCAGGATCAGATCGTGACGAGAACAAAAGATAGAGGACTAGAACGACACGAGCCTCAGCAGCGCAGCATGAAATCAGTCATACACAGAAACCGTCAAGACTAGAGGCTGTTATGAACTTTGCGAACTGGCCTGCGCCTCAACCCTTGTGCCTTTTGCTCATTGTGCCTTTTGCTGTTGACGCAGTTGTTGTCCTCTGCCCCTGAGCCTGGCTCCATGTTTTTCCTGTCAAGCCCCTGGCAGTCGAAACGAAGACGCATCTCCGCACGCAAATCAAACAAAAACAAGACCTTAGCCTCCTAAAATAATCTTCCGCAAAGTCGCCGATTAGTTTTACTCAATCGGCTATAGTTAATACAGAGTCAGAAAAAGCCCCGGCCAACACCGGGGCTTTCCCTTTAAACCGATAAACCTTTTAGAAAGACTAATTTAGCCGTAACCAGTTTAGAATGACGACTTTGCAGCGATAGATTTGTTTAAGTCGCTGAATTCAGATGACTTGCAGTAGGGTACCCCCCGGGGGGGGTACCCCCTAAGGAAAGCAGTGATCGTAGTTCATAACAGGCTCTAAGGACGCCGCTAAACGGATGGTGAACGTCGGATGAGGCCGCATCATTAATATTGGCTCTGTAATATTGGCTCTGTCTTTGGTGAGGCTGCTCCGTTGCCTGGCGTGACCATGTACATCGCTACTAAATTTGCCGGACATGGCTTCACACGTGGTCTCTCTCGGGAACTTGGTGCTACCGGCGTAATGGTGAACGGAGTCCAACCCGGACCGATCGACACAGTGTCGGCCGCTTTGGACGAGTCGAAGAGATTGCCTCCGCAGTCGCATTCCTTGCACCGGCGTGGACTGGGAAACCGATCCAGGACTCAATTCTGACTGACGAGGACTGAAATTGCCTGAGCGTCAGTCGAAGTGGATGCGCGGACGACGAGGCCTGACTTGTGCTAAAGGGCTTAGCGCACACCAAGAAAAGCGAGGTGCGTCATTCCATTCCGACCAACAGGGTCTATTTACCGCGAATCTTGAGGCGGGGTGAGCAAGCGTCTGAAAATGGATTGATCAGGAACGTACCCGCTATTCCAGAGACAAGGACGCTTCCATCGGAGTTGAAATGGGCGGTGCGGAACTCTTCTTGTGGAAGATCATTGAGCCTTCTCCAGCTTTCGCCACTGTCCTCGCTTGTGTACACACCAGTGAGTGAGGTTACGACCTCTCGCTCTGGCTTGGATGGGTCGACCTCTATGCTGTAGGCCCGAAGGTTAGAACCGGCCTCATCTGTAGTTCTATGCAAGAGAAAGCTCGCTTTCGTCACTCTTCTTACGGTGCCTGGGCCTGAAGGAATGTAGACTCCCCAACAGGCTGCCAGATGAAGGCCTCCTACAACACTCATTCCATGTATAGCTGAGTCTGGACCCACTCCATCAATGCGACTCCACTTCATTCTATGGAGGTTGAGAAGGTAGACCTGATCACCGGTTCCTACATAGAGGTAGGCTGGATCCAACTTTCTTGAATCATCAAACCGCATGGAGAGAATATCCATTTCGGTTGGGAGACGAGGGAGGCGCCGATCTTCGATCCAAGAGCCATCCTCACCTTTGTGGTATCTGAGGATCTGGGGGTCGAGGTCAAAGTAGCCATAACCGACAATGAGATGTTCTCCGTCAGCCGTCATTTCGACAACGTTTGCCCTTACTGGGTCACCTCCTTTTTTCGGAATGGGCAACTTGGGAGGCGTATAAGGAACCCGAGGACCGGCAATAGGTTTCACCAAAGTCTCAGATGGACTCGATTGAGGAAAAACCTGAAAGGCTCCCAATTGCGTTGTGATCACAAAGTCGGTTCCACCTGGAGACACGATTAGACCATTTCGTAGCCCTTCGCCTACCTTCGCGTTGAAGTATCTGGAATCTATTCGTGAAACTTGAGTCCACGTCGCGCCACCATCAGTCGATTTCGATATGTACATGGCTTGATCCTGGAACGGAACAGCGCTGCTCAGGTCTGCAGTAAGACCCCATATAACGTCAGGATCTTTCGCGCCGGGACCGGGGTCGCTGGCTATGGCTTCAATAAAATCACTGGCGAACTGGTGACTTCCTGGAAGGCTGGTTACTCGATGAACACGACAGCTGTCCAAATCGTTTCTCGCATCGCCAGCGCTGCCATCAAATGACGATGGCGATCTGGTGCCGACGGCATGATTCGGTGCGGGAGTTTGAGGTTGTGGAATCTGTCCCCACCCCATGACGGGAATGGTCATCAACAGGGATAAACTTCTCGAGCTAAGAGCGATCCGATATGTGCGTGTCGCTACCATAACCAGAACACCTTTAATGTGCTCAAGCCACACCTCAAATCTACTGCAAGATGCGATCTTCTAAGCGTAATTGGGCACTAAAACTTGGTTTCAGAACAAATGACCGTCTTTCATGAAAACTGCCCCAATGCTACCCCCGGAACATCGCTGGACATTGCGACAGCTTGTCCAAGTGGTCGGCTGTTTGAGAGCCGTCTTCGCCCAGCGATTCAGGTCACAGCGGCTAACCTCTGGGCCGTTGCCCCTGCGCGAGGGGTTCTGAGATAGAAACCGGCACTGTCCACATGTTGCGGCACCGGCCCAATAATGTGAGTGGATAGCTGTTTGATCCGGATCAGGTTAACTTGCTGCTCCGATGGGTTAAACAGAACCACAATCGTTCCCAAAACCATGCACGTTGCCTCGAAAGCTAAAATCGATTTAGTGAGAGGTTCGTCTATGCGCTCCTTAGCCCAGGCCCCCCGTTGCCTGGATGAGTCAGAGCGGATCGAAGGGAACGCCCCAGCTGCAATTCTCTCGAGCGAGGTCATTGCTTTTCGGCACGACACCTCACCCGTCTCAACTTTCGACCGGATAGCAGCACAATTCTGTTGAATCGACTCATCTTCGAGCAAACGTTTGAGCGGGGCCTGCATATCTGCATATTCTGAGCACTTCCGGAGCTGTGAATTTGAAATCCGCAGCCCAGGCGCTCGACGCGCGCGGCATTATCAAACTGATCGTGAGAAAAGGGCGTGACCAGATGTGGAGTCCCAGCAGCAAAAGCGTGAGAAACTGTGCCGATGCCCCGTGATGAACCAACGCTTTCGCGTAAGGCAGCAACCGGCTGGGGGGCATAGGACCGAGCCAAAATATTTGATTTCTGTTTTGAGAGCAACGCACCCTGGCCTCCGAGAAACAGCCCTCTTGCACTGATCCAATCAAGGGCTTCCGCCGCTGCGCGCCAATATGCGGATTCATTTACCAGGGTTGAGCCAGGCGGAAAGAAAAGTCGAGGGCGACACCTGGAGTGTGATCATCGGTACGCCATATTTTTCTTGGAAGAATCTGGCTCCGAGGGCCCACGGGTGTCCGGCGATGACTGTGTAGTCGCCGGCCTCGGCACACATGAGGTCGAACAAGGGTCGCATCGTTTTCGCCACACCGGCCCACAGCACCTTCAGCGAGGTGCGCGGCTTCCAGAGATCGGGTCATCCACCGCGGACCGATAC
>Ga0193742_1000756_pt1 | contig 20707 bp, 19 predicted proteins | sample L2c1metaG_FD_165511 | JGI IMG/M metagenome (GOLD analysis project Ga0193742, IMG submission 165511) | Soil microbial communities from a riparian zone of the East river system, Colorado, United States - L2c1 | ecosystem: Environmental > Terrestrial > Soil > Riparian zone | place: USA: East River... | reverse complement strand
GTGGAAGACGACGCGGGCGAGGTCGGTCAGCCAGCGGCGGCGGTCGCCCAGGGCCCGCTTGCCCCGGCGCGCCATCGCGTCGGGATGCCACTCCCCGGCGAGGAACGCCCCCGCCAGGGCCGTCGCCGCGGCGGCCCGAGCCGGCAGCCTCGCCACGTCGCCTCAGCGCCCGGCGGACGGAAGGGTGCGCGGCAGCGCGGACCGACCAGCCCTCTCGTGCGTGCGCTGTTGTGCAGCGGAGTGCACTTGGGCGCATGCGCTGTGTCGTTGCTGGACCATCGTCTCGCCCCCGGGGGTACCCCGGAGAGGTCGACCACGACGTCGAAACGTCGCCCGACCAGGCTCGGTCCGCGCTGCCAGCACGGCGGAGACCCTAAGGCACGTCGTCAGGCGATGGCGGCGCGGCGGCCCGACCACCAGCGGAGGGCAGCGGCGATGAGGACGAACACCACGGCGATCCCGAGGCTGGTGACGACGATCGAGGCGACGGACTCCTCGTCGGGGTCGAGGAAGGGGTACGGGTACCAGTCGACGATCGGGCCGCGGACCATCGTGTAGGGCAGCCACACGAAGGACAGCAGGAGCCAGCTCGCCGCGGCAGCCGTCGTCGGACGCCGGCGGGGCGGGTCGACGAGCCAGTCGACGAGCCCGAAGATCGGGGCCACCGTGTGGAGGACCAGGTCGACCCAGCGGAGCGTCACGTCGACGTCGGCGGACGCCGGGGCCAGCAGCACGGCGTACACCAGCCCGGTGGCGACGATCCCCAGGGTCGCCGTGCCCCGGATGGCGCCGAAGCCGTCGGCGTCACGCAGCAGCGGCCGGGCCACCAGCCCGACCAGCACCACGACCAGCAGCACGTTGCTGATCACCGTGAAGTAGCTGAAGAAGTTGGCGGCGCTGAACGTCGGGCGGTCCGAGCTGTGGTCGTACTGCGCCACCGTCGCCACGACGATCGCCGCCGCCATCGCCGCTCGCGCACAACGTAGGGCGGCAGTCACGCAGAGACAGTACCGGGGCCGACGGTCACCAGCCCGCCCGTAGGACCGACTCACCCCGAAACTTCGACCGTGGTGGTCCTATAGCGACCACTCCTGTCGAAGTTTCGGTGAGGGCGGGCGGGTGTCACGACGCCAGGGCCCGCCGGAGACGGGCGGCGGGGTCCTGGTGGTAGAAGTCGCGGAGGACCTCGTAGAGGGCCGGCTTCTCGGCTTCGAGCTCGACGGGGCGGGCGAAGAAGACCTCGGTGGCGACGGCGAAGAACTCGCCCGGGTTGACCCCCGCGTACGACCACAGCAGGTGCCCGCCCCGACCCGCCCGCAGGAGCCGGTACTCGGCGGTGCACACGGCGATCCACCGCTGCCGGGCCGCGGCCGTGGGCAGCGGGGGCGTGCCGTCGATCATGTTGTCGAGCATGTCGAGCTTGTGGGCGAACTCGTGGACGACCACGTTGTGGCCCCGGTCGGGGTGGCGGGCGTCGGCCCGGGCGGCGTCCCAGGCGATCATCACCGGCCCCCGCCGGTCGCTGGCCTGGCCGAGGATCGGCATCGGGGCGTCGGTCATCACGCCACGGGCCGGGCCCGGCCGAGGGCCCCGCTGGGTCATCGTCGTCGGGTGGACGATGATCGACCGCACGTCCCGGTAGGAGTCGACGTCGAGCCCCAGGATCAGCAGCGCGGCCTGGGCGGCGACCACCACCAGGATCTCGTCGGTCAGCGCGAAGCCCCGCGCCGCCTCCCAGCGCTTGCGGGCCAGCAGGTACTCCATCAGCTCGCCGAGCCGGGCCCGCTCGCCGGGATCCAGCACGTGCCAGTGGGCCACGGCCCGAGCCGAGCGCTCCTCCCAGTCGGCCGGAAGCCGCTGGGACCGTGACCTACTCCGGCGCAGCACGCCGCCCATGCTGCCACCCCTCGACTCAACTCCCACGGAGTCGGGTATCTGACGGCGATGACCACCGAGAGCGCCGACGTCGTCGTCGTCGGCATGGGACCGGGCGGCGAGGCCCTGGCCGGCGAGCTGGCCGAGGCAGGGCTCGACGTCGTCGGCATCGACCGGGAGCTCGTCGGCGGCGAGTGCCCGTACTGGGGCTGCGTGCCGTCGAAGATGATGGTGCGGGCCGCCGACGCGCTGGCCGAGGCGTGGCGGGTGGCGGGCCTGGCGGGCGACGTCACGGTGAAGCCCGACTGGACGCTCGTGGCCCAGCGCATCCGCGACGACGCCACCGACGACTGGGACGACACCGCGGCGGTCGAGCGCTTCGAGGGCAAGGGCGGCCGGTTCGTCCGCGGCCAGGGCCGCATCGTCGCTCCCGGCCGGGTGGCCGTGCGACCGGTCGAGCTCCGCCGGGGCCCCGGCAGCAGCGACGGCCGGGAGGAGTCGGTCCGGCCCGAGGGCGACGGCGAGGAGCAGGTGATCGAGGCCCGGCACGCCCTCGTCGTGGCGACCGGGACGCGGCCGGTGGTGCCGCCCGTCCCCGGCCTCAAGCAGGTGCCCTACTGGACGAACCGGCAGGCCATCGAGGCGGCGGAGCCGCCGGCGTCGCTGGTGGTGCTGGGCGGCGGGGCGATCGGGGTGGAGCTGGCCCAGGTGTACGCCCGCTTCGGCGTGGCGGTCACGGTGGTCGAGTCGGCGGAGCGGCTGGTCGACCACGAGGAGCCCGAGGCCGGCGACCTCCTGGCCGAGGTGTTCGACCGGGAGGGCATCGCCGTCCACACGTCGGTGAAGGCCACGTCGGTGCAGGGCAGCACGACGTCGGTGGCGTTGGAACTGGCCGACGGCCGCACCGTCGAGGCCGAGAAGCTGCTGGTGGCCACCGGCCGCCGCTCCGACCTGGCGGCGATCGGTGTCGGGGCGCTGGGTCTCGACGAGGGCGCTCGGGCCCTGGAGGTCGACGAGAACCTGCGGGTCACCGGCGCCGACGAGGTCTGGGCGGTGGGCGACGTCACCGGCCGGGGCGCCTTCACCCACGTGGCCATGTACCAGGCCCGCATCGCCGCCGCCGACATCCTGGGCCACGGCCACGCCCCCGCCGAGTACCACGCCCTACCCCGGGTCACGTTCACCGATCCCGAGGTCGGTGCCGTCGGCCTGACCGAGTCGCAGGCCCGGGAGCAGGGCATCGACGTGCGGACCGGCCTGGTGCCGCTGCCCGAGGTGGCGCGGGGCTGGATCCACAAGGCCGGCAACGACGGGTTCATCAAGGTGGTGGCCGACGCCGACCGGGGCGTGCTGGTCGGGGCCACCACCGTCGGGCCGAGCGGCGGCGAGGTGCTGGGCCTCCTGGCGCTGGCGGTGCACGCCCGGGTGCCGGTCGACGTGCTCCGGCGGATGATCTACGCCTACCCGACGTTCCACCGCGGGATCGACGACGCGCTCCGCCAACTGCCCTCCTGACCCCGACCCCCGATCGGTTGACAGCTGGGCCAGGATGGCGGGGTTGGGAAACAGGATGGGGAGAGCAAAATGACGGACTTCACGCCCGAGAACATGACGGTCGCGAACGGCCCCAAGCCCTTCGCGCCTCGGGCTGACGACTTCGGGATGGGATCGGGCCGGCCGCCCGCGTCGAACCAGCAGACGGGTGCCCCGAGCCAGTCGGACACTGGCACGACCTCGACGCAGACCACGACGCCGGAGACCCCGGCGACGCCGAGCGCCACACCGGCGACCCCGGCGACGGCGGCTCCGGCCCACGCCCAGGCTCCGACCACCACGGCGCCCGAGGTGAAGGGCCGCATCGAGGTCGCCGACGAGGTGGTCGAGAAGGTGGCCGGTCTCGCCTGCATGGAGGTCGAGGGCGTCGCCGACCTCGGTGGCGACATCGAGCGGGCGCTGGAGAGCGTCCGGGACAGGATCGGCATCGGCAACAAGCGGGGCGATCAGGGCATCAAGGCCAAGATCAACGGCCGCGAGGTGTCCATCGACGTCACGATCATGATCGAGTACGGCCACGTGGTGATGGAGGTGGCCCGCAACGTCAAGAACAACGTGGCGAGCCAGACCAGCCGCATGCTGGGCCTGAAGGTGGTCGAGGTGAACGTCACCGTCGACGACGTGAAGCTGCCCACGCCGGCCAAGAAGGAAGAAGAGGTCGACGACGACGGCCTCGTCACCATCGAGGGCTAGGGGTCATTATCGCAGTGTGCGAGGCCGCGGCCAGGAACGCCTGACGTCGGTGCCGCACGGTCGTTGCGGCGCCGACGAACCGAAACGGTCGCTCCGCGCCGAACCGACGATCCGGCCGGCCTCGGACCGGCGCAGCCTTGGCCCTCCTCCGGGTGGTCGGCACCCAGGACCTCACCCCGACGTCGTGAGCGCCGGTCGCCGCCGCCCGAGGCGGAGGACGGCGGCGGCGACGAGGGTGGCGGCGGTGAGCAGGTAGACGCGGTAGGGGTCGACCGGCCAGGCCGAGTCGACGCTGGCGGAGATCAGGAAGCCGGCGACGAAGAGGCCCGTCTGGCCCGACGTCGAGGCGACGACGTCGAAGATGGTCATCGACCGCACCGAGGTGTCGTTGTCGACGGTCTGGTGGACCAGCTCCATCACGACCAGGAACACGAGCGTGAGCGCCGCCGCGGCACCGGCGACCGTGACCAGGGTGAGCATGCCCTCCGTCAGTCCCTCGACCGGCGCCCGGATCGCGGCCAGCGCCGTGGCGGCCACCACCGACACGACCGCCGCCCGACGTCCCCGGCGCATCAGCCCGGTGGCGGTCGGCCGCCACAGCAGCCCGGCTGTCACCTGGCCGCCGACCTGCGCGGCGGTCATCAGGCCCAGGTTCACGTCGGGCCACAGCACGTCGTGGGTGTAGGTGACGAACAGCGGCCACGCCGACACGGCGCCCAGCCCGGCGGTGATGCACAGCGCCCACATCCCGGTCGGCAGCGACCAGCGGCGCCCCGGCGGGGCCGCGGCCGGCTCGGCCGGCTCGTCGACCACGGCCACGGGCGGGTCGGGCGTCGGCATCCCGCCCACCACCTTCGCCAGGACCAGCGCGATGCCGCCGATGGCCACGAGGATCACGATGCGGGTCGTCTCGTCGGCGAGCCCGAACACCAGCAGCAGCCCGGCCATCAGGACCCGGGCGACCGCCCGCCCCTGGGCGTTGTTCCGCTGGCGGTCGGCGGCCCCCAGCACCTGCGACAGCAACGGCTGCCACGCCGTGACGTAGAGCACCGAGAGGTGGATCTCGGCCACGACGGCGACGGCGAGGGCGCTGGTCGCGAGCCCGCTGCCGGGCGTCGCCGTCGCCACCAGCAGGGCGAGGATCCAGCACAGCACGGCATCGCCCACCAGGAAGGCGACCAGCCGCTGCCGGGCCCGGCCCAGCGTCAGGCGGGCCGCCCAGAGCTGCACCGGCACCGACAGGGTGCAGAACCCGAGGCCGATGCCGATCGTGCGGGCGTCGAGGCCGAGGTTCTCCACGGCCAGGATCTGGAACAGGTCGCCGCCGTCGATGCCCAGGCTGGAGCCCAGCGTGGGCACCATCAGGGCCATCGCCATCAACCGCCAGCGCGCCCGCCGGACCGGCTGCGGGGACGCGTCGGTCACAGGTGAGGCCGACGGCATCGCTGTATCAAAGCACGACCAGTACGAAGCTGGGGTGCCGTCGCAGCGATGAGTCTGCCGGCGCCCGCAGGTCTACCTCCTGACCGTGACGACCAACTCATCAGGAGCAACGCATGGGCCTCATCCACATCGAGCTGTTCGCGACCCTCGACCTCGTCGGGCAGGCGCCCGGCACCCCCGACGAGGACCCGGTGGGGTTCCCGTTCGGCGGCTGGCAGGCGCCCCTGCTCGACGAGGTCGCCGGGGCGCAGGTCGAGGCCGCGTACCAGGGCACGGACGCCCTCCTGCTCGGCCGGCGGACCTACGACACCTTCGCCGCCTACTGGCAATACCAGGAGGGCGGCGAGGACGGCGAGATCGCCACGCTCTTCAACAGCGTCCCGAAGTACGTGGCCTCCCGCGGCAGGCCCGACCTCTCGTGGGCCGGGTCCACGCAGCTCGGCCCGGATCTGGCCGGCGCGGTGCGCGAGATCCGTGACCGGCACGAGCACGTGAAGGTCGTCGGGAGCCTGAACCTGGTGCAGACCCTCCTGCGCGAGAAGCTCTTCGACCGTCTCGACCTCTGGTTGCACCCGGTCGTGCTCGGCGTCGGGAAGAAGGTGTTCGACGATGGAGCGGTGCCCACGAACGTCACACTCCTCGAACCGCCCACAGCCGGTCCGAAGGGCACCGTGTACCTGCGCTACGGGCTCGCCGATGGCACGCCCGGGACGGGAGACATGAGCGCACCCGATCGCGGTGTCGGGCGCGACGACTGAAGCCCGTCGCCCCAGCTAGGCGAGCCAGGCCGGGTTGGCGATCAGGAGCTGGTCGCGGACGGAGGCGGCGACGGCCGCGGCGACCTCGTCCCAGCGGTCGTCGAGCTTGCCGGCGCGGACGGCGTCCACGAGCGACGCGTCGTCGGGGAAGCCGAGATCGGCGAGCCGCCGGTCGTGGGCCTCCGCGACCGCGGGGCCGAGCGCCAGCTCCCGCTCCACGATCGCCAGGGACTTGGCGGCGACGCGGGCGTGGAAGCGGGTGCTCCCGGTGGTCCGGTCCATCACGTCGCCCGCCAGGAACTCCCGGACCGCCTCCAGCAGCTCGCCGGCCGTCGGGTGCGACGTCGCCTGGACGGCCGGGCGCGGCGGGTCGTCGTCCGGGACGGCGCCCAGCAGTCCCAGCAGGTCCCACTCCGACTCGTAGGCCCGCCGGCCGATCGACACCAGCTCCACCGACCGGGCCGCGCCCGACAGGTGGACACCCGCCTGGAGCAGGCAGATCACCGCCCACTTGAGCGACCCGAACGCCTCCCACCAGCGCAGGGCGTCGAGGTCGACGGGGACGCCCGACGTCGACTCGTAGGCCGCCACCAGCTCGCCGACCGACCCGAAGCCGCCCACCCGCGCCGGCGACCCGAACCGCCACGACCGCGTGCACAGCCACCCCAGGTCCTCGACCGGGTCGCCGACGTGGGCCAGCTCCCAGTCGAGCACCGCCCGCAGGCCGTCCGGGCCGACCAGCAGGTTGCCGGTGCGGAAGTCGCCGTGCACCACCGTCCGCCGGGCCGCCGCCGGCCGCGATGCGTCGAGCCGCCGCACCGCCAGCTCCAGCGCCGGGCGGGGCTGCGAGAGCGCCCCCACCAGCGAGCCGAAGGCGGTGAGCTGGTCCTGGTCGTCGAGGGCAGGCACCGAGTCGACGGGGATCGAGTGGATCGCCGCCGCCGCCCGCCCCAACTGCGCCGCCAGCAGGGGCCGGGCCGCGGCGAACTCGTCGTCGCGCAGGAGCTTGCGGGGGATCGTCTCTCCCTCGATCCGCTCGACCACCAGCCACGGCGCCCCCAGGCCGTTGTCGTCGCCCACCCCCACGAGCCCGGCCACCGGCACCCCGGCGCCGGCCGCGGCCCGCAGCAGCGCCGCCTCGACATCTGGCGGGTGCCCCGACGGACCCGACGCCGCCCGCCGCCGCTGCAGGATCATCCCCCGCCGCACCGCGCCCGGCGTCACGAGGTCGAAGGACCAGGTCTCCCGCGAGGCACCCCCCGACAGCCGCACCAGGTCGACCACCTCGCCCCGGAGGGCACGGCCGAGCGCCGCCGGGAAGTCGGGCGTCACTCGGCGAGGCCGACGGGCTGCCCGTCGACGATCTGGTCGAGGTACTCGGAGAGGCCGTAGCCCACCCGGCCGTCGCCCAGCGTCCACCGGGTCATGCCCTCGGAGATGCGGGTGACCTGGCCCTCACGCCGGTTCCGCAGCGGCACCAGCGACAGCACCTCGCCCCGACCCGACCACGACCGCTCCCCGCTGGCCAGCTCGAAGGTCACCGTCCGATGGTACGACCCCTCGTCGGTCCAGGCGGTGGACAGCGAGCACGAGTCGCACAGGATCAGCTCGTCGCCCTCCCACACGAAGCCGCCCCGGGTCCCCGGCCCCGACGGCGAGGCGATCCGCGACGCCATGAACCCGAAGTCCGACCCGGCGTTGCCCGTGAGCCAGCGGTAGTACCAGGGCGCCTGCCAGGTGCGCGGCCCCCACGAGTGGTCGCGCAGGCCGAACCCGGAGATCGTCCACGACCCCACGCCGTCCACCGAGATCGACCCCGATGCCGCCACCAGCTGCTCGTAGTGGGCCTTGGCGAACTCCTGCCCCGGTGCCTCGGGCCGGTCGGACTCGCCGCCGAACATCGGCGACAGCCCCGAGTACGACAGCGACACCGAGCACGACGCCCGGGGGTTCGACAGGAACGCCGCCTTCGGGTCGACCATCTCCAGCGGGTCGTCCAGCAGCGTGACCTTCCCCTCGTAGGTCACGGTGAGCGCTTCGAACGGCGTCACCACGTCGAAGCGCATCCCACCGGCGTCGAAGGCGTCGTTCGACTCGATGCGCGGCCGCCCGAAGGCGAACCCCACCCGCCCGTCGGGGAGGTACAGGCAGGTCGTGACCTCGGCCATCGCCTCGTTGACCCGGTTGCCGATGCGGAAGAACCCGCCCACGCCCCCCGCCGGGTCGTACACGTTGAAGTACATCGACTCGTTGAACGTGGCATCGGCGCTGGGCTGATGCGTGTACTCGTCGACGGGTTCGAGCCGGACAGCCATCGGTTCCCCCTGAAGGTCGCGGTCAGATGCGGGTCTCGTGACCCGCCCAGTACTCGTCCCGCAGCAGGCGCTTGAGCAGCTTGCCCGTCGGCGTGCGGGGCAGCTCGACGCGGAAGTCGACCGTGCGCGGGCACTTCACGTCGGCCAGGTGCGCCCGGCAGTGGGCGATCAGCTCGTCGGCCAGCTCCGGCCCGGCGACGGCGTCCTCGGCGGGTGTGACCACCGCCTTGACCTCCTCGCCGAAGTCGTCGTTGGGCACTCCGATCACCGCCACGTCGGCGACGGCCGGGTGCACCGCCAGCAGGTTCTCCGTCTCCTGCGGGTACACGTTGACGCCGCCGGTGATGATCATGTTCGACTGCCGGTCGGTGAGGTAGAGGAAGCCGTCGTCGTCGGCCCGGCCGATGTCGCCGAGCGTCGACCAGCCCTGAGCGTTGTGCGCCGACGCCGTCTTCTCGGGGTCGTTGTGGTACTCGAACGAGCCCCCGCCACCGAAGTAGACGAGGCCCTCCTGCCCGGCCGGCAGCTCCTCGCCGGTGTCGGCGGAGACGATGTGCAGCTGCCCGATGATCGGGCGACCCACGGTGCCCGGGTGGTCGAGCCAGTCCTGCGGGCCGGCCCAGCACAGCCCCTGGCCCTCGGTGCCGGCGTAGTACTCGTAGACGATCGGGCCCCACCAGTCGAGCATCGCCCGCTTGACCTCCTGCGGGCACGGGGCGGCGGCGTGGACCACGGCCTGCAGCGACGAGATGTCGTAGCGGGCCCTCACCTCGTCGGGCAGGCGCAGGAGGCGGATGAACATGGTGGGGACGAACTGGCCGTGGGTCACGCCGTAGCGCTCGACGGCGGCCAGGAACGACTCGGGGTCGAAGCGCTCCATGATCACGCCGGTGGCGCCCATGGCGATCGACTCCTGCGTCCAGCGCAGCGGGGCCGCGTGGTACATGGGCGCCGGCGACAGGTACACCGACTCCTCGGTGAGGCCGAGCAGCAGCTGGGCCAGCAGCCCGACACCCAGGGTCGATCCGAGGGGCTTGCCCGACAGCGGCCGCTCCACGCCCTTGGGCCGCCCGGTGGTGCCCGAGGAGTAGAGCATGTCGGTGCCCTCGCGGGCGTCGGGCAGCGGGTCGGGCGACTGCGACGCCGCCAGCTCGAACAGCTCCTCCACGGTCAGCACCCGGACGCTCTCGCCCACCTGCGACCGCAGCCCGTCGACCAGCTTCTCCGACACCACGGCCACCCGCGACCCCGAGTCACCCACGATGTAGGCCAGCTCGCCGGGCGTGAGCCGGGTGCTGGCGAACGTGTAGACCAGCTCCCCGTAGTGGGCCGCCCAGGCCACCTGCGGGAACTCGATGCGGTTCTCCAGGGACATGGCCACGTGTGCCCCGGGGTCGAGCCCCAGCGCCCGGAACGCCCGGGCCAGCCGCCACGACGCGGCGTCGAGCTCGGCGAACGTCAGCGTGTCGCCGCTGCCCGCCATGATCACGGCGGGCTTGTCGGGCGTGGTGTCGACGTACGCGCCGGGGTAGCGCAACGGGTGCGGCGTGGACATCGGTGCGTTACTTCTTCCGGTACTGGACCTGGATCTCGGTGAAGCCCGCCAGGCCCCAGGGCCCGTTCTCCACCCCGAGTCCGCTCCACTTGAAGCCGCCGAACGGCTGGTGCGGGGCCAGCGCCAGGTGGGTGTTCACCCAGGCCGTGCCGCACTCCAGCCGAGCGGCGACGGCGCCGGCTCGGTCCAGGTCCCCCGACCAGACCGAGCCGGACAAGCCGAACGTCGTGGCGTTCGCCCGCTCCACCACCTCGTCGACGTCACGATAGGTCAGCACCGGCAGCGCCGGGCCGAACTGCTCCTCGTCGACGATGCGGGTGCCCTCCGCCACTCCCGTCAGCACGGTCGGGGCGAAGAAGTAGCCAGGCCGGTCGAGCGGCGCGCCGCCCGCGGCGGCCACGGCTCCACCGGAGAGCGCGTCGGCCACCAGGCCCTTCACCCGCTCGAACTGCGGTGCGTTGTTGACGGGCCCCAGCTCCGACGCCGGGTCCATCCCGTCGCCCACCTTGGCGGCCCGGGCCTGCTCGGCCAGGGCCTCGACCACGTCGTCGTGCAGCGCCTGGGGTACGTACACCCGCTTGATCGCCGAGCACACCTGGCCGTTGTTCCTGAAGGCGGCCTGGTAGATGCCTCGGGCGACCTCGGCCGGGTCGGCGTCGTCGAGCACGATGGCGGGGTCGTTGCCACCCAGCTCGAGCGTGACCCGCTTGAGGTCCGGCGCCGCGGCGACGGCCACGGCCTTCCCGGTGGCGACCGAGCCGGTGAAGCTGATCTTGCGGGGCACGGGGTGCGACGTCATCCAGGCGCCCAGCTCGTTGCCGCCGCTCACCACGTTGACGACACCCGGCGGCAGGACGGCGTCGATCAGCTCGATCATCCTGAGCGTGGCCAGCGGCGTGAACGGCGACGGCTTGAGCACCAGGGTGTTGCCCGCCCGCAGCGCCGGACCGATCTTCCACGACGCCAGGATCAGCGGGTAGTTCCACGGGGTGATGGCGGCGACCACGCCGACGGGCCGGCGGACCACCTCGGCGAAGGCGTTGTCGTCGTCCTGGATCACCTCGCGCGGCACCTCGAGGTCGGCGAAGTACTTGAGCCAGATGCCGGCGCCGAACACCTCTTCTGTCGCCCCGGCGAGGGGCCTGCCCTGCTCCCGGGTGAGGATCGGAGCCAGGTCGTCGGCGGCGGCGAACAGCACGCTGGCGGCGTCGCGCAGGGCCTGCCGGCGGGCGTCCTCGTCGCGGGCCCAGTCGATCTGCGCCTTGGCGGCGGCCTCGAAGGCCTCGTCGAGCTGCTCGCGGGAGCAGTCGGGCGCCTCGGCGTGCACCTCGCCGGTGGCGGGGTTGACCACCCCGAAGGTGGTCGGGGCGTGGCGGCGCTCGCCGCCGATGGTCATCGCCAGGCCCGTCGCGTCGTCGCTCATGCTGGTCCCCCGGTGTGGCTGCTCGTCGCCTTGGCGGCCGACCATACCAGAAGGTACGGTACGCCGACACCTGGCAGGACGGGGAAACGATGAGCGAGATTCCGTTGGTCGACTACCTGGTGCTGGGCGACGACCCACACCTGGTGGCGAACGAGTGCACGTCGTGCGGGGCCCGGTTCTTCGACCGGCGCAACGCCTGCGCCGCCTGCAGCGGCACCGAGTTCCGCCCGGTCCGGGTGGCCACCGAGGGCGAGGTGCAGGCGTTCACGATCGTGGCGTTCGCGGCGCCCGGCGTCCCCGTGCCGTTCGTGGCGTCGGTGGTCGACTGCGACGGCACCAGCGTGCGGGCCAACCTCGTCAACGTCGAGCCCGACCCCGGGCACGTGGAGTTGGGGATGAAGGTGCGGCTCACCACCGTGCCGGTGGGCGCCGACGCGGCAGGCACGCAGGCGATCGGCTTCGGCTTCGAGCCGCTAAACGGGAAGGGCGACTGACATGGCAACCGACGACATCTGGATCCTGGGGATCCACATGACCAAGTTCGGCAAGCACCCGGACCTCGACACCATCGACCTGGCCGCCGAGGCCGCCATGGCCGCGCTGGCCGACGCCCAGGTGTCGATCAAGGACGTCGGCGTGCTCGCTGCCGGCAACCTCATGGCCGCCAACGGCGGCATCGGCCAGCAGCTGCAGAAGCAGATCGGCCAGACCGGCATCCCCGTCTACAACGTCGCCAACGCCTGCGCCACCGGGGCGACCGCCCTGCGCACCGCGATCATGGCGGTGAAGGCCGGCGAGACCCCGATGGGCCTGGCGGTCGGCGTCGAGAAGCTGTCGGGCGCCGGGCTCCTGGCCGGCGGCAGCCGCAAGGACGACGGCGACACCTGGCAGCCCAGGGGCCGCTACGGCGCCGTCGCCGCCGTCGACGGCCGCATCGGCACCGAGACGATGCCCGGCGTCTTCGCCCAGGTCGGCATGCAGTACATCCACGAGCACCCCTACGAGGGCGCCGAGTTCGAGCTGTTCGCCCGCATCTCCGAGAAGAACCACTCGCACTCCACGCTCAACCCGCTGGCGGCGTACACGAAGAAGATGTCGCTCGAGCAGATCATGGGCGACGTGATGATCGCCTACCCGAACACCCGGCCGATGTGCTCCGCCAACTGCGACGGTGCCGCCGCGGCCGTGGTCGTCTCCGGCGAGAAGCTGAAGACCCTGTCGCCCGACCAGCAGCGCCGGGCGGTCAAGGTGTCGGCGTCGATCCTGACGACCGACCCGTGGGAGGAGGCCTGCCAGGTGCTCCCCAACATCAACACGCTCACCCGGAACGCCGCCCAGCAGGCCTACGAGCAGGCCGGGGTCGGGCCGGAGGACCTCGACCTGGTCGAGCTGCACGACTGCTTCGCCACCGCCGAGCTGGTCCACTACGACAACCTGATGCTCTGCAAGCCGGGCGATGCGGTGCCGTTCTTCGAGTCGGGCGCCACGTGGCGCGACGGGACGACGCCGGTGAACGTGTCGGGCGGCCTGCAGTCGAAGGGCCATCCCATCGCCGCCACCGGCATCGCCAACATCTGGGAGGTGTGCCACCACCTGCGGGGCGAGGCCGGCGACCGCCAGATCCCCGACGCCAAGGTGGGGCTGGCCCACGTCATCGGCCTCGGCTCGGCCTGCGGCGTCCACATCCTCGAGAAGGCCGCCGCCTAGGCCGCCAGGCCCGCAGGCCCAGGCGCCATGCCCACCACGAGCAGCTCGACGTCGTCCCGGACGACCCGGGCGCAGTACTTCGAGGTCGGCCTCGAGCTGCTCGCCGAGGGCGGTGCTCCCTCGGTCACCATCGACGCCCTGTGCACCCGCCTGCGGGTGACGAAGGGGTCCTTCTACCACCACTTCCACGGCGGCCGCGACTACATGGAGCAGCTGCTCGTCTGGTGGGAGGACCGGCACGGCCACCGTCTCGCCCGGGAGGCGCTGGCCGTCAAGGGCCCGACCACGCTGATCCCCCAGCTGAAGGCGGCGGTCGCCTACGCCGTCCACCACGAAGCCGAGAGCGCCATCCGGGCGCTGGCCATGTCCGACGCGTTCGCCGCCGAGGTGCAGCGCCGGGTCGACCAGGGCCGGGAGGAGGTGCTGGTCGACCTGTACCGGGCCGCCGGCATGGACGACGACACCGCCCGCACGTCGGCCCGCATCGGGATGGCGATCCTGATCGGCACCCAGCAGCGGGAGCGGCCGGTGGACCGCGACCGCCTCCACACCCTGCTCGCCGAGTACCAGCGCTGGATCGAAACCCGGCTGCCATGAACCTGGACATCCACGACATGGGGGTCGACGAGGCCGGTCAGGTCTTCGTCACCCCGTCCGCCTACGCCGACGACCGCCGGTTCCACGCCGCCTGCGCGCTGCTGCGCCGGGAGGACCCGATCCACCTGGTCGAGCACCCCGACTTCCCGCCGTTCCACGTCGTCACCCGCCACGCCGACGTCTACGAGATCGAGCTGCACCCGACGTCGTTCGCCAACGAGCCGGTGTCGATCCTGGTCGACCGCGCCTCCCTCGAGCGGGCGCGGCAGACCGGGCTGGGCATCCGCTCGCTCGTCCACATGGACGACCCCGACCACCGCGCCTACCGGGGCCTGACCGTCGACTGGTTCAAGCCGCGCAGCCTGGCCCGCCTCGACGACCGGCTGGCCGACCTGGCCCGCCAGACCGTCGACAGGATGGCCGACCTCGGCGGCGAGTGCGACTTCGCCCGCGAGATCGCCATGCCCTACCCGCTGCAGGTGATCCTGGCCATCCTCGGGCTGCCCGAGTCCGACTACGACTTCATGCTCACCCTCACCCAGGAGCTGTTCGGCGCCCAGGACCCCGAGCTGGCCCGCAGCACCAACCCGGCCGACATCCTGCTGGTGCTGCAGGACTTCGTCCAGTACTTCTCGGTGCTGACCGAGGACCGGCGGGCGTGCCCGGCCGAGGACCTGGCGTCGACCATCGCCAACGGCTGCCCGCACGGCGAGCAGATGCCGCCCCTGGAGCTGATCTCGTACTACATGATCATCGCCACGGCCGGGCACGACACCACGTCGTCGGCGATGGCGGGCGGCGTGCAGGCTCTCGTGGAGAACCCGGCCGAGCTGGCCCGGTTGAAGGACGACCCGGAGCTGATCGACTCGGCCGTCGACGAGATCATCCGCTGGACCACGCCGGTGAAGCACTTCATGCGCAACTGCACCGAGCCCTACGACGTGTCCGGCCACGAGTTCCAGCCCGGCGATGCCATGCTGCTGTCGTACCCGTCGGCCAACCGCGACGAGGACGTGTTCGACGACCCGTTCCGCTTCGACGTCGGCCGCTCCCCCAACCCCCACCTGGCGTTCGGCTTCGGGGCCCACTACTGCCTGGGCGCCAAGCTGGCGAAGATGGAGATCAAGGCCCTGCTCACCGAGCTGGTCCCCCGGCTCGACTCGGTCGAGCTGGCGGGCGAGCCGTCGCTGATGCAGACCACGTTCGTCGGCGGCCTGAAGCACCTCCCGATCCGCTACCGCCTCCACCGGTAGGCCCTGAGGCGAGGGACACCAGCACGGAGCGGTAGGGACGGCCTACGGTGGCGACATGCTGGGGACATTGAAAGTTAAGCGGTTGTTCACCGTCGGCGCGGCCTTGGCCATGACGTCGGTGTCGCTGTCGGGTTGCGCTGCCACGTCGGGGGACTTCACGGTCCTGAGCTACAACGTGGCCGGCCTCCCGCAGGAGTTCTCGGGTGAGAACCCCGACGCGAACATCCCGCTGATCAGCCCGTTGCTCGACGACTACGACGTGGTGCTCACACAGGAGGACTTCGACTGGTGGGACCCGCTCCTCGACGGCCTCAGCTTCGCCCGCTACCACGAGCAGCTGCGGGCCCAGGCGACCCACCCCCACCGGTCGGCCCGGTGGCCGGGCCCGGCCGCTGCCGGCATCGACCCTGCGGTGCGCCCGGCCCCGTTCGTGGGCGACGGGCTCGGGGTGCTGTCGCGGCCGGAGTTCGCCGGTGAGACCCGGGTCGCCTGGCGCGACTGCTTCGGCGCCGCCGACACCAGCGACGGCGGGGCGGCGGACTGCCTGGCCGGCAAGGGCTTCTCGGTCGTGCGGATGACGCTGGCCCCGGACCTGACCGTCGACGTGTACAACCTGCACGGCGAAGCCGGCGGCACCGATCTCGACCAGCAGCTGCAGGAGGACGACTTCGTGCAGCTGGCCGCCTACATCCAGAGCCACAGCGCGGGGCGGGCGGTGATCCTGGCCGGCGACACCAACCTCCACACCAACAGCGACCACCCCGACGGCCACAACGGTGCCGACACCAGGGCGTGGGCCCAGTTCCTGGGCGCCACCGGCCTGACCGATGCCTGCGTCGCCGTCGGCTGCCCCGACGTCTCGTCGATCGACAAGGTGGCCTTCCGCAGCGGCGGCGGGGTCACGCTGACCGCCACCTCGCACGACTTCCCCCGCGCACGGTTCCGGGATCCCCAGGGCAACGACCTCAGCGACCACCCGCCGCTCGTCGTCGGGTTCCACTGGCAGAAGACGTGACCACCGGCCCTTAGATCAGTCGCCCGACGGGCTGAGGCCTGAGTCCGGGCCGAACGGGATGTCGTCGCTGGGCCAGTCCCGCAGCGACTCGAACGGGAAGATGCCCGTGCCGTGGCCGTCGTTCCAGTTGATGACGAGGCCCCAGGCGCCGTGGAGCTCCGCGCCCTCGACCCGCAGCGGCGTCGGGCTCCCGGGCCGGGGCCACGCGGCCTCGCCCCGATCCCGCAGGCCACGGCAGGTCGCGCAGGGACAGTTCCGGCGGAGGGTCAACAGGTCGAACCGCGCGACGTGACCGTCGAGGAACGTGATCGCGACGCCCTCGTCCCGCTTCACGTCGATCGTCTCCGGCTCGTACCGATCCTCCATGGCCGCAGCCTGCACCCGACGGCGGCTGCGGTGCGAACCGAGTGACCCTGCCATCATCGGAGGGCGACCGACCAGGGGGACCACGGATGCCGGAGTTCGACAGCGACCTGGAGCACGCCGACGACGAGACCATCGCCGCGGCCGTCGGCCACGCCCTCCTCCCGCCGCTGCTGGCCGCCCTCGCCGCCGACCTCGACGACCTGTCGCTGGTCCCCGACCACCTCCGGCCCGACCTGTCGACCACCATCGATCCCAGCGGCGGCCTGTCCGGGGCCCAGCTCACCGAGGCCCGGGAGGTCGCCGTGGCGGCCATCAAGCGGTTGCGGGAGCGGGGCACCCCGCCCGCCACGAGAGCACTCCCCGTCGCGACGCTCCGCCCCCTGCTGGCGTTCGTGTCCGGCGGTGTCGAGGTGGACGACTACCTGGAGCTGCTGCGGGAGGAGCTGAACCTCGGCGAGGACCTGCGCTCCCCCGCCTGGACCCGGCAGGAGATCGCCCCCGACCGCCCCTTCCGGGTGGCCGTCATCGGCGCCGGGATGTCGGGTCTGGTGGCCGCCCACCGCCTCCGCCAGGCCGGGCTCGACGTGGTGGTGGTCGAGAAGAACGCCGAGGTCGGCGGCACCTGGTACGAGAACACCTACCCCGGCTGCCGGGTCGACGTCTCCAACCACTTCTACAGCTACTCGTTCGCCCAGCGCCTCGACTGGCCGGACCACTTCTCGCCTCAACCGGTGCTGCTCGACTACTTCCGCCGCTTCGCCGACGACCACGACCTGCGCCCGCTGATCCGCTTCGACACCGAGGTGACGGCGATCGAGCTGGACGAGGCCACCATGACCTGGCGCCTCGAGCTCGTCGGCCCCGAGGGCGAGGGCACCCTGGAGGCGAACGCCGTGGTCAGCGCCGTCGGGCAGCTCAACCGGCCCAACCTGCCCGACATCCCGGGCCTCGACGGCTTCGCCGGCCCGTCGTTCCACTCGGCCCGCTGGGACCACGACGTCGACCTGGCCGGGAAGCGGGTCGCCGTGATCGGCACCGGGGCGAGCGCCGCCCAGTTCATCCCCGAGGTCGCCAAGGAGGCCGCCCACCTCACGGTCTTCCAGCGCACCCCCGCCTGGTTCCTCCCCACGCCCGACTACCACGAGCCGGTCGCACCCGAGGCGCAGTGGCTGTTCCGCAACGTCGGTGGCTACGCCAACTGGTACCGCTACTTCATCTTCTGGCTGAACGTGGAGGGCGTGCGGGCGGCGGCCATCGTCGACCCGGACTGGGACGACGGCGAGGGGGGCGAGCAGTCGGTCAGCGCCATCAACGACGGGGCCCGGCAGATCCTCACCGCCTACATCCACATGCAGTTCGCCGACCTGCCCGAGCTGCTCCCCCACGTCGTGCCCGAGTACCCGCCGTTCGCCAAGCGGTTCATCCGCGACGACGGCGCCTGGGCCGAGGCGCTGCGGCGCGAGAACGTCGACCTCGTGACCGGCGGCGTCGCCGGGGTGACGCCGGACGGGGTCGCCACCGTCGACGGGGAGCTCCACGAGGCCGACGTGATCGTCTACGGCACGGGGTTCACGGCGTCGGACTTCCTGATGCCGATGAAGGTGGTGGGCCGGGGCGGCGTCGAGCTGCACGAGCGGTGGAAGGGCGATGCCCGGGCGCTGCTCGGCATCACGCTGCCGCAGTTCCCCAACCTGTTCCTGCTCTACGGGCCGAACACGAACATCGTGGTCAACGGCTCGATCACGTACTTCTCCGAGTGCGAGGTGCACTACGTCGTCGGCTGCCTGCGGGAGCTGCTGGCGCAGGGGGCCCGGGCCCTGGAGCCCACCGAGGCCGCCCACGACGCCTACAACGAGCGGGTCGACGCCCAGAACCTGCGGATGGCGTGGGGCGCCTCGACGGTCAACAGCTGGTACAAGAACGCCACCGGCCGCTCCGCCCAGAACTGGCCGTTCTCCCTGCTCGAGTACTGGCAGCTCACCCGCCAGCCCGACCTGTCCCAGTACCACCTGCTCTGACCCACCCACCCCACGGCAAATTGCGTTCGAAAACCCGCATAGAGCGGGCTGATCGACGCAATTTCAGCCGGCCCCGGCTCGGTTGCCCGACCGTTGCGCTTCTGTCAACGCTCCGTGAACCGCTTCGACATTCTGTTGAACGGAGTTAGCTTCCACCCCATGTCAGCTGGGGTGTTGCGATTGCAGGGCGGGCGGGTGGTCGACCCGGCGTCGGGGCTCGACGCCGTCGCCGACGTGCTCGCGGTCGACGGGGTCGTCGCCGCCGTGGGGTCACCGGACGAGGTCGACCTGGCCGTGGCCGCCGCCGGTGGGACCGTCCAGACGATCGACTGCGAGGGACTGGTGGTGACGCCCGGGTTGATCGACCTCCACGCCCACGTGTTCCCCGGCCTGGGCGACTTCTGCGTTGCGCCCGACCGGGCCGGCGTCCAGACCGCGGTGCCGGTGGTGGTCGACGGCGGCACCAGTGGCGTCGCCACGTTCGGGCTGGCCCGGGCCTGGCTGGAGGCGTCGGCGCCCGCCACCCGGGTGCTGGCCTTCATCGACCCCAACCAGCTCTACCTGGCCACCGGCGACTTCATCGCCCACAAGCTCCACATCGCCGACGACGAGCGCAACCTCGATCTCGACTCCACCGCCGCGGCCCTCGAGGCCCACGCCGACATCGTGGTGGGGATGAAGGTGCGGGCCACCCACACCGGCGACGACACCCACAGCCCGTTCCTGTCCGGCGCCCAGTCCGTGTCGGGCGACCTGCCGGTGATGGTGCACCTCGGCCGCTTCCCGCACACGCCCACCATCACCAACGAAGCCCTGCTCACCACCCTGCGCGCCGGCGACATCATCACCCACGCCTTCCGGGCGGGCGGCGGGCAGCTCTCCCCGGCCGACGGGACAGTGACGCCCGAGTTCGTCGACGCGGTGGAGCGGGGCGTGCGGCTCGACATCGGCCACTCCGCCACCGACTTCCGGTTCCGCACCGCCCGGCGGCTGTTCGAGGCCGGCTACCTCCCGCACTCGATCAGCACCGACCTCAACATCTACAACGTCGACGGCCCGGTCGGGTCGCTGCCCGAGACGATGTCGAAGATCTGGGCGCTCGGCGTGCCGCTGCCCGAGGTGGTGGCGATGGCGACCCTCGGGCCGGCCACGTCGATCCGCCGAGAGGGCGAGCTGGGGTCGCTCGCCGTCGGCCGGCCCGCCGAGGTGTCGGTGCTGGCCGTGGTGGAGGGGCCCGCCTCGCTGTCGGACGGCCACGAGACGATCGTCGCCGACCGCCGGTTGGCCGCCGTCGGCTGCGTCCGGGCCGGCCGCTGGCTCCCGGCGAACGTCGCCACCCCGGTCGCCGCATGACGTCGGTCCCCACCCGAAATCTCGACACAGATGGCGCTCTGGCCACCACTTCTGTCGAAGTTTCGGAGTTGGCGGGCGGGCTGCGGCGGGCGTTGGAGTACCACTGGCATCCGGTGTGCCTGGCGTCGCAGCTGCCCGGGCCGGTGCCGGTGCGGCTGCTGGGCCGTGACCTCGCCGTCGCCCGGCTGGGGAGCGGCCGGGCGATCGCCGTCGTCGACCGGTGCCCCCACCGGTCGACCCGGCTCTCCGTGGGCACGGTGGAGGACGACTGCCTGCGCTGCGCCTACCACGGCTGGGCCTTCGCCCCCGACGGGCATTGCGTCGACATCCCGTCGATGCCCTACGGCCCCATCCCGGGCCGGGCCCGGGTCGACGCCTTCGAGGCGACGCTGGCGTACGGCCTGGTGTGGGTGCGGCTCGACGGCGCCGCCGAAACGGTGGTGCCGGCCTGCCCGGCGTTCGAGGACACGACCATGAAGGTGCTGGTGGGCGAGCCGTACACCTGGCCGGTGGCGGCACCGCGGCGGGTGGAGAACTTCGTCGACCTGGCCCACTTCGCCTTCGTCCACGACGGCTCGCTGGGCCGCCGCGACCGCCCGGTCCCCCGATCCCTGACACCACCCGGGTCGACGGCGAGCTGCGGTTCGCCTACGACCCCACCACCAGCCCTTCCGGACCGGGGATTGAGGTGACGGGTGGGCTCTGGGTTGGGTCATGGTGTCAGGCTGTTTGGCGGTTGCGGTGGAGGGTGAGCATCTGGCGGGGTGTGCGGCCGCGCATGT
>Ga0193742_1000755_pt1 | contig 20715 bp, 29 predicted proteins | sample L2c1metaG_FD_165511 | JGI IMG/M metagenome (GOLD analysis project Ga0193742, IMG submission 165511) | Soil microbial communities from a riparian zone of the East river system, Colorado, United States - L2c1 | ecosystem: Environmental > Terrestrial > Soil > Riparian zone | place: USA: East River... | reverse complement strand
GGCTGGTTTGCTATCAGGCGGCCTGGATGCCGAACCAGCCGGGCTATCTGAACCGACACTCCTTCAAGGAGGTTAACCAGGACGGCGCGCAGATCATCTATGCCGGGACCAGTGAGCCGAATAACCCGGCCCTGTTGATGCTGGCGCCGCTGGCCCGTCGAGCGATCATGAATCTCTCCTGGATGGGCAGCCGCAGCATTAAGTTCAAGCCTCCGTCCTTCGGGGGAGACCACCCGCACTACGGTGACTACAAGAGGAATGACGATCATCCTGGGTGGAGGCCGATGTGAACCTCATCGCCAACACTACAGTATCGCTCTACCGGGGCACCGAGACGGATGAGTATGATGATCTTGTTGATACAGCAGGCACTCCGTACCTAACCCGTGAACCGGTGAGCATCCTAGAGTTGTCCAGCCCACTGGTGCAGGAGAGCACGACAGGTGAACCACGAGTGATCCGGACGGCCCGCATGCGGATCAAGGCCACGATTGAGGTGAATCGTGGCGACCGGGTAAAGGACGAGGGCAGCGGACAGTTCTATGTTGTTGATTCATTCCACTCAATTGGCAACCCAGCAATGATTAATGACCGGAGGGTAAACCTCCGTTGGCAGTAACACCTAGCCGTTCCGTAGAGGAGCGACAAAATGGCAAAAGTGATTATGTTCGAGCCAGGCCTGCGCCACCTGGAGAACATTACCAAGGACATGGCACACGAGGCTGCAAAGCTGATTGCTGCTGACATTCGCAGCAACATCAACAACGACACTGGTGCCATGAGTCGCTCGGTGCGTGTCAGAAAGCTGAAGAGTTCTTCCGGCGTATACATCGGCACCGATCACTGGTACTACAATGAGTACGGAGTAGAGCCGCACTGGATCCAAGCCAATGCACCCAAGAGGGTCATGCGCAGCAAGAAAGGCCGTTGGCTGGGCAGGGGCGTTATGCATCCAGGACATCAGGCATACATGCCGATTCGTCGGGCCTTTTTCCAGAAGCGCCCTGCAGCTACGCTGCTGATTCAGGCAAACGGCCCCAACGACATCTTTAGCCCGGATACGGGCGAGTTCATGGGATTTGGTGCATGATGCTGTTTCCTAACGGAGAACTAGTTGCCAAGGCGTGGATCCTGGGTATCTCGGGTATACCCGCTAACTCGGTGGCAAGCGTCCTACCGGAAGATCGGGCTACCTGGACGGCCGGTTTCATCCAGGCCACCCTGATCTCCGGTAATCCCGAGATGCATGTCAAGAAAAGGCAATCAGTCCTAGACATCAAGACATGGGCGCAGCCGAAAACGCCGGGCAGCGACAAGCCTCGCTGGAACTTGGCGGCGCAGCTATCTGAGCTGGTGTTCAATGGTTGCTATGATAACAACGCACTGAACATACAACGCCTGCTGACCCTCCCAGCCGCCTACGATGATGCCAGAGTCCTGACAGCTATCGCAACCGAACCAGTCCGGCGCGGCGAAGACGAGAACAGTAATGCCGCTTTCGGATTCGAGCTAACGCTCAATTGGATTGCTGTGGCGGCGACCCCATGAGTAACTCAAAGTGGTTCGCAATTCAGAGCCACCAGACCGGAGAGCTGTACAGCCTGAAGCTGTGCGTGATTGTGCACGATAACCCGAACGAGTTGGGTTGGCTGATCACAAACGCAAAGGTTGTATCCATGAAAGGAGAGACGCCATATGATGTAGCTAACTGGCTAGGCCGAAGAGTGATGCTGCTCAAGGACCACCCCGATCTATCGCATGTACGCTGGCCCCTGGTCAAGAATGACTTTTGGGACCAGGAGCAAAGGCAACTGTCAGCACTAGAAGTAAGGAGAGCGGCATGGCAGTCACTGTCACAAACCTGATCCAGGGTCCGGCCGATATGTACCACGGCTGGTTCGACACGGCCACCGAGCCCGCCAGTTCCGCAGTCAACACCGCTCCTCCGGTCTCGGCCGGCTGGACCGACGTTGGCGGCACTCTCGATGGCGTCTCGCTGGAGGTGGCGATCGACTGGAGTGAGCTGGCTGTGGATCAGCTGGTGGATGTCCCCGGTCGCCGGATGACCAAGCGTGACATGATGGTCAAGACTCAGATGGCTGAGGGCACTCTGACCAACCTCACCCGTTCGATGAACGGTGGGACCAGCGCTACCGGTACCGGCTGGGCCTCCTACGAGCCGAACATGGATAACAGCGCTGTCGACCCTGAGTACAGCGCAATCATCGTCAATGGGATCGCCGACAACTCGCGTCGCCGGCAGATCATCGCACGTCGGACACTGCAGACAGAGAACCTGGAAGCAGCGTACAAGAAGGACGAGCAGTGGGTCATCCCCGGCTCGTTCTCCACGCACTATGTCTCGTCCATCATCCCTCCCTTCAAGATCACGGATGCCACTTCATGAGTCTTCAGCTGCCTCCTCAGGCACCGGTCTCGGCTCCCGCTGCTCCGGCAGCGGGGCCGGGCTTCCCGGTATATGAACCGCCGACAGAAAAGCCCGATCCGCAAAACCCACTCGGCGAATACCACAAGGTGGCCGAGACCGACCCTGATGCTGCGAGGGAGCTGCTGTTCACGATCGGCGGCACACCATTCTACATGCCCAAGAACCCCAGTCCGCAGCTTGGGTTCAAGCTGATGCGTGACACCAAGCGGTTCGGTCAGATTCACGCCATTGCCACTCTGATCGAGGAGTTGCTGGGGCCGAATGCTTTGGATGCCTTGGCGGATGCCCCGAACATAGGGGATAAAGACTGGGAGGTAATCAGCGATATCCTTGCTGACAAGGTTCTGGGTCGGATGCAGAACATGCCGGGAAAAGGATAGCTAAACGCATAGGCGAGGTGATGTGGGTTCTCGATTACTTGGATGATCTGGATGCCGACTTCCGGGTCTTCTACAGATTTCCAAGCGATCCAAGCGGGCCGGGGGTTGCAGATGAGTATTTTGGCAACCTCACATCTCCAAGGTTCTTCCTCCTAGCAGAACGGACATTCGCCTACCAGGGAGCTATGGCTGCGAGGGCCATGGCAGAGAAGGACAAACAGGAAAGACCAACTAGACAAAAACATGCCGCCTCTGCTCGGGCGCCTAGTACTGGTAAGCAACACATCAGTCTAGAACAACTGATGCTTTTGGACCCGAGCCTGATTCAATATGAGAGGGGTTGAGTTGAACAATGGCCTTCAAAGTTGCTGACGGCTACGTCGAGGTTCATGCTCGTGCTGATCGAGCCAGTGCACGCCGAGCGGCAAACGATGCCGTGCAGGAATCTGACAGGGTCGGCAGGAACAATGAGGGCAGCTTGCTTCGCTGGCTGTTCAAGACAAACCCATCTATTGCCCAGATGATTGAACGGCCGTTAAGTTCGATCTTTGGGTCGCCCATCATGTTTGCTGGAGCTGTGGTGTTCGCAACTGCCATTAGCGGATTCCTTTCAACAGCAATCACAACAGCAATCTTGGGGGCGGTGGGGGCCGGTCTTATAGCGGCAGGGATCTTTGCCTTACGCAAGAATCAGGAACTCAAGGATGAGTGGGCAAGTACCACCAAGGCTATTGAGGATTCAATGGCCAGGGCAGCGAAGCCGTTCCTTGGACCGCTGCTGTCAGGAATTGACTATCTTGAGAAGCGGATGGTCAAGCTAGAGCCGACATTTGCTCGTTTGTTCCAGGCGGCTGGACCACTTATCACACCTGCGATTGACATGCTTGTCGGTTTCCTGGAGGCGATGCTTCCAGGGATTGAGAAAGCAATGCCAGGGATTCAAGTGGTGTTCGATACGCTGGCCAAGCACATGCCTGGACTTGGTACAGCAGTTGGCGACTTCTTTGCAACCATAGCGGAGAACGGCCCATTGCTAGAGCGAACCATCGGCTTGATGATCCAGTGGCTTGAGATCACCTTCAAGGTGCTTGGCCCAATCCTCGTTGCGCTGATGGGCTCCTTTGTGATGTCAGCCGCAGCCTGGAACATGATGACGGATACGATTGTTAAGTCTGCAAAGTGGATTGGGGATACCTGGGACAAGATCCCCGGCTGGTGGGATAGGACATGGGGTGCGGTTGCTGGTTGGTTTACCGGTCTGTGGGCGAGCATCACTGGATTCTTCTCTGGTGTTGGAACAGAGACGGCGAAATTCTGGGACAGTCTAACGGCCACTGTCTCTGAAAGGTTTGCTCAGCTTGGCGCTTGGTTTACAGGACTACCCGGGGTGATCTGGGGCTTCATCCAATCGATCCCTGGTCTCATTGTTAAGGCGCTGATGGGCGGATTCGATCTGTTCTTCTACAGCATCGGTTTTGCCATTGGGTCGATCATCAGGATCTTCACCGAGTTCCCGATCTTGGCTGCTGCAGCACTCTTCACAGGCTGGACCCTTATTACTGAAGGGACTAGCAGGGCATGGGACTTCATTACAGGGCTGATATCCGGTGCCAGAAACAGGATGATCGAGATCCTGGTCAGCCTTGGAGTCTGGGTTGTCAATTTCTGGGTGAGCAACTGGGCAAGGTGGATCAAAGCTGCTGAGGATGGGGTTAGGGGGATTATCAAGTGGGTCGGTGATCTTCCTGCCAATATGCGGGAGATCGGCATTCGAGCGCTGCTTTGGCTCAGCAGTGCAATCCAGGATGGATTCTCCCGATCCACCAGAGAGGCTACCCTTTTCCCCGGAAGGATTGTGCTAGCGCTTGTTGGGCTTGGCAGGCTTCTCTATAACATTGGACAGGATGCCATCCGTGGCCTGATCAACGGCATTGAGAACATGATGGGCTGGGCTGTCGATATGGCCTGGCGTGCGGCTAGGAAGATCGCAGAAGGCTTTATGGATGCCCTTGGGATTGGGTCGCCATCGAAGTGGATGGCGGACAATGTTGGCCGTTGGCTCCCACCCGGCATTATGGTTGGTGTTGACAAGTCCATGCCGGGACTGATCGACAAGATCAATGGACTTCCGGACCTACTGACAGGGCAACGGTCTCTGGCCCCCAACCCTGCCCCGATGACAGCAGCCGGTGCAACTACGAACCAATACAGCATCACCATCTCTGTAAGCCAGCTGACAGAGCTGGAAGACATCAAGAAGTTCCTGGACGGAAAGCTCACCGGGACGACAACTGCCAATAACTGGGCCGGGAACATCTATGAGGCGCAGGGTGCGTATGCGAGGGGCTACCAATGAGCGATGCTACGTATGGAACTGTTAAGGTCGGCAGACTGACCTTGCGGGAAACGTTCGAGCTGAAGTCTGATGTCCATGCGGCAAATGGCATTCGTACGGTTAGCCTGGAGGGCGAGGAGAGCATGCCTCCACTTACCGAGGCCCAGCTGCTTCAGCGCAATGAGGACATCCAGACGATGCGCGACATGATCATGCCAATCACGTTCACTAACAAGAGCAGCTTTGATGGGCTGTACCTTGTCACTGACGTCTCTGCCACCCTGATCGACTGGATCGGACCCATCAAGAAGTTCTCATGGACAATTCGGGCTCGACGGATTGGCCCGATGAACTCTGCTGAGATCGAGAGTCGGCTGACAGGCATTACCCGACAGAATGACTTCAACCAGAGTGGCGATCTCTGGCACGCTCCTTCTGTCGGGGCATATGCCTACTACACAGGGTCAACCAGACCATCTACTGAAGTTGCCCGCCCCAGCGAGGATGGCACTGTTACCACCTACATTGGGATACCTGTAAACTCTAATCCCCGGTGGTCGATCCAGGCGAACACCTATTGGCTCGGTAGGGCTCGTGTCAAGGTGGATGGGATCGAACGTACCGGAACAAACATGAAGGATGGGGCGACCTGGGAGGTCGGCAATGGCATCATTAATGTTACACCGGGTGCGTCAGGCGCTCTTGTCGTGGGCGTCTATAATGGCACCACATATGAAACCAAGCTTTGGAATGTTTCTGTTGGAGCTAGCGCTACTCCTGTGGGTAGCTATAATGCCCTTAGTGTGCTTAGGAACGATTTTGAGATGGTTACTGTCCGACTAGTCAAGGACTTTGACCCAGGTCGGGCGACCCTGGATCTGTCGGTCCGACGTGGTGCCAGGTTTATCGAGGGATACCTTGAGTCGGACGTCAGCAGCACCCTAGCGGTTGGCCTGAGCCCAGCAGAGAATGGAACTGCACCAGCCTCAGCCGGGTATGTGGTGGCGACGGCCAATGACGCTGCAGGCAACAAGGCGATTGTTGGAACAGCCCGGACATTTACATCGCAGACAGGACGAACCGGGGTCCAGAAGAACTCTGCGGTTAGTCTCGACTTCTACGTCGGATCGGTATACAATGGGAGCAGTGCGCTGACAGGAGACGCTGCTGCGGACATTCAGGATCAGTACATCGGATCGATGGCAGAGATGACGATGGCGGTGCTTCGATAGTGTCAGTCAAAGAGGTACGACAGGCTCTGGGGACATGGGGCATTACGCTGCGACCCGATACGCCACGGGAGCTGATCCAGATCATTGAGGCCAACAAGTTTGGCCACATTGCGATCGTGCCTGGCAGAATCAATCCTAAGCTGTATGGTGACGCTCTGCTCCGCGAGGCGCGTTATGTTGGGGTGTATCGGTCAACGTTCAAGCAGTCCGACGACACCGTGGAAATCAAGGGCACGGGCATGGCCTTCTGGCTAGGCGACGAGGATAACAAGGGGGACATTTTCGAGACTGCTGTCGTCTTGGCCGGGCAGACATTTGCCAACTCAATCCGTGCTCTGCTTCCGCCGAATGGCGGCATCATAGAGGGAGACCTCTTCAGCGTTGGTGCCGGACTGTACACCGGAAGGCATCAGTGGGAGACTCCTCGGCAGGCAATCACATATGTCACCGATACATTCAGCTCTGACGGCAACATTGTCGAGTGGCGTGCCAATGGTGATGGAACTCTTGATGCCGGTCCAATTGAGAGTCTGTACAACGTAACAACCCCAAGCGCAATCCTGGTCCGAAACGATACCGGCCGTGACATGCGTCTGCTTGGCCTGCAGGCTGACATGTCAATGGACTATGACGTTGAGGATCTGACAACTCGGATCGTCCTGCTGGCCCAGGGCGAGGGAACGACCATTGCGACAGGTACGGCAGATGCTGACCCGTTTCCGTACAAGAACCTGTTCGGCGATCCAATCCGCCAGGTTCGACTTGTCAGTGAGAGCGAGACAGTAGCTGGCAATGCAGACATACGGGCACAGCTACAGCTGAACCGTTGGTCCCGTCCTAGGCAGGCTATTCAGATCCGCACTGAAGAGTTTGACATCAAGGGTGATTTCGTCGTTGGCGACTACATCTATGTGTTCGACCCTGAGGCTGGATTCTTTGACCTGGACAACGAGGTCTTCTGGCGTGGGCAACCAGTCAACCCGATCGCCCTCCGAGTGATTGAGATCGATTGGCAGATTCGGCATAACTGGACAGTTGCCTTTCGGACACAGGATGGTGTCTGGCTGGATCTCTCGGAATATTACAAACCAGAGGGTGGTGGTTCGACTCTGGCGGTTGGCGACTACCGACGAACGCTAGCCGGTAACAACTATGAGAGCCTGGGCTTTCGTCCAAACCTCCCACCTCCCGGAGCAGACTCCACAGTCCCAGCTTCCCCGGCGTTTACCGGCTTCTCGGTAGGGTCATATCAGTCTGCTACAGATGGGACAGTTAAGGCAGCAATCCGGGCGCAGTGGAGCGAGCCGCTCAACACAGATGGCTCTGTGATTACCGATGGCGACCATTATGAGATCCGGCACAGGATCAACAACATCATCGGATATCAGATCTCTTGGGACACTGCCGAGGACTACAGCTGGGATGATCTTGGATCGTGGGATGCCCTGCTTAGTGAACCGATCGATGCCAGCCCTGAGTGGCTGACAATCTATGCTGGCTGGGACCAGACAGCTCACACCATTATGGAGTTGACACCAGGTGTGACGTATGAGGTTCAGATTCGTGCTGTTGATGCAGCGACACCACCGAACCGTGGTGCGTGGTCGGCTAGCTCGTTCGTTACGACCGTGGGGGACATCTTCGCCCCGTCGACTCCTGCAGCGCCTACGGTAGCTGCCAGCCTAATCGCGATTCAGGTTATCCATCACCTTGGCAAGTCCTCCGGAGGCACATTTAACCTTGAACCAGATCTCGATCATCTTGAGGTGCACGTCGGCGGTTCGCCATCATTCCTTGCTGATAATGCCTCAAAGGTTGGAGAGCTAATTGCCACAGGCACCATGGTGTTGGGCAGCATCTCGGCTGTTGGGACATTCCAGATCGAACAGATTGATGATGTATACATCAAGGTTGTTGCCGTTGATAAGTCTGGAAACAAATCTTCGGCTTCGGTTGGGGTGCAGGCAACAGTTGAACTAATCGATGACGCACACATCTCAAACCTTACAGTCTCTAAGATCACAGCCGGTACGATCACGGCTACCTGGATCAATGCCGGCCGGATCGCTACTGCCGATGCCGGTAGGCGCGTTGAGATGGATGGCGATGGGATCAAGACATTTAATGCGGACGGGCACACCACCATTCAGATGCGTGCTGATGAAGGCCGGATCAATTTCTACGAGCCGGGGTTTGCGGTTCCTCCGTTGGAAATTGGGGAGTTGTCTGTTGGCGGATACGGCATGCGAGTTTCCGATCTATTTGACGAGACAAAGGTGTTGGTCGGTCAGCTGGATGCTGCTGGCGGATTTGCTACTGAGAACTATGGCTTGGCTGCTCGTGATCCCGATACTGGATCCTTAGTGTCCCTTGCTACATTGGCATTTGGAATGGAGGCAGACAAGCAAGGTGGATTCGTAAGCGCCAACACGACGACTTACACTACCAAGAGTGGCGGACCCATTCTTACTGGGATCCGGATAGGAACCAGTCGTAGGGCTCTGGTTGTCCTGTCATGCGATATGATCTGGGACTATGGAAGTCCTACTGGCGGATTTACTAGCCGTACAGGGTATATGGGCTTCCGACTTATTGATGATGCAGACGGTACCGAGGTTCAGGGTCCATTCGATAACTTTGCTCGGGTTGTCAGTTTGGCTGGGACAGCCGGAAGCGATTCCGATAATGGATCTCAGGTCCTATTCCTTGATGGCTCTAGCATACCGGCGGCAGGAACGTATACCTTCGAGTGTATGTACAAGACTAACATACCAACCGCGGCAGTGACTTTTCAAAGTCGTTCGCTCATTGTTATGCCGTTCTAGATATGAGGTAACAATGTCCACCACTTCAACAACTAGGCTTGGTCTTGTCAAACCAACCCCGGGGACCGGCGAGGCTGTCAACCGGACTGTGATGAATTCGGATTATGACATCATCGATGCTGCCATTGGTGCCACTATCTGTACATCAGGCACAAGGCCAACAGTACCATTTCACGGCCAGTTGATCCGAGAGACGGATACTGGGCGCATGTATATCTGCACCAATACGATCGGTCCGGTATGGTCACAGATCGTCTTGTCTGGCGGCAGCTTCCTCCAGGCTGGCGGAGGATCTACGGCTACATTCCGAGCCAATCTGTCCAGTGGCACTGCTACCGGAAACCGAGCCTGGGCATTCCGAGGAGTCAGCGAGACAACTGATAGATTCTGGTTTGACTATGACGGCATGCATCAGTGGGCGGGCACTTCCGGAGCCGGTGATACCAATCTGTACCGGAGCGCGGCCAACGTGCTGAAGACTGATGATGAACTCCATGTCGGTGCTGGCTTGTCGGTGCTCTCGGGCGTCGGCCATGAGCAATACGTAGAGAAGACATCAGACCAGTCAAGGTTCAGCAACACTGCGCTCACCAATGACACTCACCTCTTCGTTTCGGTGGCTGCCAGTGCGACATATGTGTTCGAGCTATACCTCATGACCAACAACTCTGGAGCCGGCGACCCGGATATAAAGCTAGGATTGACATTTCCCTCCGGGACCATTTCGTGGACATCATTTGGATTGGATGTTGGATCGGCTGGATCGACGGGCAGTTTGTCTGTGAATACCTGGCAGGAAACATCTACCAGCGGTGCGACAATTAACCGAGCCTCTACAACGACAATGGCATCTATGCTGATCAAAGGTCGTTTCAGCAACGGAGTTACCGCCGGAACGCTTCGTTTGCAATTTGCTCAGGTCACCTCGGTGGCGATCAACACGACACTGTTCACCGGCTCATACATGTTGGCAAAACGAGTGGCCTAAATATGCCGTAGGATAATCGTTAAATGGGGAGGGAAGGAAATGCGACTTCTGGATCTAGACAATGTCCTGCGTGACGATGGATTGCCTGTGCATGAGGTCGGTGGGTGGGTAACGCGCGGCTCTGCATCATGGGGGCCCATTCGAGGGATCACCATTCACGAGACGCGGGGCAGCGCGACATCAACAGACGCCGGCGAGATCGGGGTGCTGCTCAATGGGTCGGCGACCGCGCCGCCGCCGATCGCCCAGCTGTACCTATCCCGGACTACTGGATTTCACGTCGTGGCGTCCGGTCGCTGCAATCACAACCTTGTCGGCTGGGACGGGCCGAACGAGGGTTATGGCAACAGCCAGCTGATCGGCATCGAGGCGCAGCACTCAGTTACCGAGGATTGGGCCAAGAAGCCAAACCAGTATTCCCAGTATGTACGGGGCACGGCCGCTCTGTGTCGGGCGTACAAGATCCCAGCCAAGTATGTTGGCGGACACAAGGAGCATCAGCCATACGCCACTCGTCCGCCGGGCGAGGGCAGTACCAAGAGCGACCCAGAATTTGACATGGACAAGTTCCGCCGGGACGTGCAGGCGGTGCTGAATGGAGAGGACGAAATCGTGGACCCGGCAACAATCAAGGCAATCGCCAGGGCAGCCGCCGACGAGACTCTGTACCGGGATGTGGATCCAGACGACAATGTACGTACGCCGCTGTGGATCGCAGTGAACAGCATCCACCACACCTCGGCACTGACACTCGCCAACCTGCAGGCCATGGCCGGCAAGGACTGGGTGGACGAGCAGTCTGTTGTGGATGGTGTTCTGGCCGGCCTCGGATCCAAGGACCTGGACGACGTGACAGCTGCGCTGAAGGCCGCGTTCGGAGATCGATTCCCAGACCTACTTGCAGCGCTCAACTCTGCCTGATCGCAACAATACAAAATGGTGATGAATCGTGACGGACTCAATTTGGGCGTTCATCGCTGCGGTTCCTTCCGAATTGGCGGGGCTGCCGACATGGATGCTTAACGGCATCTCTATCGGTGGCCTTGTCACATTCATTGTGGCCGGTCTGATGACAAGTCGCCTCTGGACGAAAAGCCAAGTTGATATGCTGCGTGAGGATCACAAGCGCGACGTTTCAGACTTGAAGGAACGTTATGAGACACACCTCAATAGAACTATCGAGCTATGGCAGGGCCGCACAGAAGATGCGATCCGGCGTGAGCAGGAATGGCGGGGCGTAGCCAATAGGTGGCAGGAAGTTTCTGAAAATCTTGGGGCTGCAGTTGGAGACATGCAAGACCAAAGTGCAACTACTCTTGGTATTGTTCAAGAAATGCAACGTGTGCGGTATCATGGGAGGGCCGGACAATGAGCAACGATCGCGAATTGGAAGAGGCCCGCCGTGAAGCTGATGAAGCATTGGCGAAGGCAAAGGAGAAGCGAGCACTAGGTTCACGGCTGGCTGAAGGTTGGCGGCAGTCCCGCGAGGACAATAACTTTCGGGCAATGGTTAGATCGCTCGCGGGGGGAGGGGAATAGGTGCTCAAAATAATTGGCGACATTGGGTTCTTGGTAGCAGGTGTTGGTTCGGCAATATTCACAATCCTGTTCCTTGGAACTGTTAAGTGGTGGACGGATGTCCTTGGCAGGGTCCTTGCGTGCGTTGTTGGATCAATCGGAATTATCATGGCTCTGTCAATGGTGCGTTTGTTTGGATTGCCGTTGCCAGGACTGTTCTGGTGGCGCGCCATAATGTTCAATGCTCTTGCATTGGCAATCTGGTCTGGCGTCATTGCGTTTTCGTGGTCACAGTTCTTTGCGCCACGCAGGCGTGCACGCCGTGCACGATCTGACAAATGGAAAGCACTTTAGGAGGACACGGTGGAACGCATCAAGAACTTCTTCCGGCGAGAGCCCACCCTCTACATTGGTGCACTCGCTGCACTACTCAACTGGCTCGTCGGGTTCCAATTCGACGGACTGTCTGCTGAGCAGGCTTCCTGGTGGATGGTCGTGATCAATGCGGTACTCGGTGTCTGGGCTGCCATCAAGACACGGCCGATCGCTCCGCAGGCGTTCACCTATCTGATCACATCTGCTGCCGGCCTCGGTGCAGCCTATGGCCTTGACTACTCTCAGGAGCAGCTGGGACAGTTCAACGCGCTTGTGATGGCGGTCCTGATGTTCCTCACAAGGGGTCAGGTCTCCCCAACTCTGGACGCTGGCAAGACTGGCGTCCTTGGTACAAAGGTCACAACCGAGTAACGAAAGGGGTGATCCGTATGTTGGAGTTCGTCTGCTATCTGTTTGCTCTGGGATTCTTCGTGCTCGCAGCTTTGCGGGTTGATGACAACAAGCCGGTGAACTTTCTGGGAGCAGGTCTGGTGATGGTTGCTATCCCATCACTTGTGGAAGCGTGGCCGGTCTAGGATAGGACCCCGGAGGGGTTCTCTATTGAGGAGGCACGATGGGCGACGAGGACAAGGCCAAGGCTGGTCCTGTGCGCAAGGCCGCCAAGCCGAGCGCTGAGCCGCAGCGTCAGGGACCGACTGTGCAGGCTGACCAGGAGTATCTGCGCGAGCAGAAGACCAAGGGCCGCGATCGGGGTGGTCGTGCCACCCAGGTCGATGTGAACCCTGCAGAGATGCAGGAGAACGATGCCGACTGGCTGGACGGCCGGGACCCCGGCGATGTGGTCGAGGTCGAGGGGCAACGGGAGACCGCCCAGGCTCGGATGGGTCGCAACGGGTAACCGCCCCCGAACGGACACCCCCGGACCTAACCGTCCGGGGGTGTTAGTTTTCCGGGTGCATCTGGCCGTCTAGGGCTTGCCACCGCTATCTAGGGGTATCCCGAGGTACCCACGGAATTAAGGCCGGCAACTACCGTACGCGGGTCGTCCACTTCATGGCCACTGATACGGCCCGCTCCAGTGCAACTTGCGCGTTGTAGACAGCATTGAACAAATCAGGGTCGCCAACCTGCTTGAACAGTTTTGCGCCCTCTGGTTCAATGATCTCTGCTTCATGTTCGATTTCGGCACAAGCCATCTTTACCAAGTCGGACATCTTGGTGCCTATGCCGGTACAGAGGTTGACGGGGGCATCGGTGTCAGACTCGACTATTGCGAGAGCGCCGGCCACAGCATCGGTGACATGGATAAAATCTCGGACGTCATCTTTGCGGACAGGAATTTCGATCTTGGCCTTCATTGCCCTTGCTTGTATGATGATGTTTCTGTAAAGCTTTGCTGGATTCTGGGCTGCTGCATATACCTCGAATGGGCGGACAATGTAGACGGGCAGTCCTGATGAGATTGCGGCTTGAGCCATCCGCTCTCCGGTCAGCTTTCCCCAGCCGTAGTTTCCGTTCGGCTGCCTCGCCTCGTCATACCCAATCATATCTTCGGTCAGTCGGATATATCCTGGGCCACCGGCAATCACGCCAGCACCCATTGCGCCGTATGCCTGCATTAGCTCGCCGGTTGCCCACCGGTCTGGAAGCTGATTCCTGATGGGATAGGCATCTGCGCTGGAGAAGTAGAGAACCCTCTTCTGCTTTGTCTTGAGGGCCCACTCCAGAAGCTGACCGTCTAGCTGAAGGTTCTTGACCAGGTTCATCGGGAGGCCGACTTTGTCCTGCTGCGATCCCGTGTGGTATGCTAGATGGACGACGAGATCGAATCGTATATCCAAATCTTTGACGACATATGACAGGTCGACATCTGTTGTGGCATCGCAGGTGTAGACTTCTACACCTCGGCTCTCCAGCTCCTTGACCATATGCCGCCCAAGGAAACCGTTTGCCCCCGTAACGAATGCTGTCTTAATGTTGCCCACCATTCTCCTCCCCATCTTCGGCGGGTAGCTCCAAACCAAGTAGTTCTGCCAATGCCTCTGCAAAGATTCTTACTTCGCTGTCGCGTCGGAAGTATGCTACTGTATGAATGACGCTACCACGATAAACACATATGGCCTGCGATCTGCGCTCTGGAATTCTCCCGATGATGATTGAAACACCCGACTTTGGCTTGCTGAATTCAAGAGCCACGATTCCATTCCTCATAGTCCTGCTTGTACTCGGGACAGAGGGTTCGGGTCGCGGCTGTTGCTGTTGCTTCAGTTAGCTTCCAGTCAAAATCGTCAGTGGCATTCTTCTGATGCATGTCCATGGTGTCAGCGACCTTACCTTCATTGCCGTCAATGGAATCGCACATGATCATCCCCAACCGAATGAGGTTATCGGTCGGTGATGGAAGTTTGCGCCCCGACTCTTTTGCAAATTCTGTTTTGAATGCATTGATCTGCTGATCAGTGTAGACCCGTAGCCTAGGCTGCTCTTCATGATCGCCAGACTTGGGGGTACAGCTGGCTAGGACAATGATGCCTATTACGGCTAGGGCGCCGGCCCTAGTCATCTTCATGTTCTGGATAGCAACACCTCCCCTCCCAGCCCCCATTGCCGTCTGCCCGGATGAGATCGCCCTCAATGATGCGATCGCCGCAGCAGCTTGCTTCCTTTCCATCGTACTGTGCCTCAAACCATGGACCCTTGCTGTTCTCTTCCCATCCCCAGTCGGCTGAACTTACCGGCATTGAACGATCCAATCTATCCGATTATTGACTAGGCCCAGCTCATTGTGGTTGCCCAACGCCTCTCTGACACAGCGCCGGCTCGTTCCCGCTGAAGCATGGCAATCAGATCAGGAACGCTGGACCCGCCAGTATCTCGGTGACTTTCGGTTTGGGTGAAGAGCAGCCAGACGAAGTGGCGCTTGGCGCGTCCAAGGGCTGCATGCCGACAGTGCTTACCTGTCATCGTAGCAACGAGTCCGTACTGGCGGATCGTGCCCTTCAGGAAGGCGAGCACAACGATCACATTGAAGATGAACATGTCCATTGCTTACTCCTCTTTGGTGCAGCGGGGCCGGCGTACCGACCCCGCTTGCTATGATTTGATTTCTGCTTGATTGATAATTTTCCTCATGATGTAGTTGTAGACGTCGTCTGTGGTTGGTTCGCCGGTTATGCTCCTTAGTGATATGTAGTCTTGAATCTCTCGGTACGCGGATAGCTTACCTTCTGTGAAGGCCATGCCCAGCCCTTCCTCGTGGGCCGCGAGTAGCTTGCCTAGGCTTTCCGTGGGTATCCCGTACCCCTCGCGATTAGGGGGTGGCAAGGCCCACCTCCGGGCCGGTCTGTGGGGCGTATGGGGTGCCGGGCAGGGCACCGGGGTGGGGTGGGGTGCAGTGTACCGGCTCGCCGCAGTACACCCCGGCCCGGTGGTACTCGTCGTCGGTCGCTGGGTCGGTGACTTCGACAATCTGCCGGGCCTCTTGGCTTGGAAGTTCTGAACCGATGATGCGCACTGCCTTGAGGCAGAGCCACTGGAAGACCTCGTGATTGTGAGAGGCGTCGTAGAGTGCATGGTGCCTTGTGCCGCCCAGCTGAATCGGGTAGCCGTCCTGGTTCTCCAGATCGTCCTCAGCAATGCCGATCATTTCAGCGAACTGAATGATGTCGTTTGTTCGTGCTGGGATACCTAGGGGACGGTCGATCATCCGGCCCCAAAGCTGGCACAGCACCACATGGTCATAGGCCGGATAGTCGGCCCAGAGCTCAATGTGCGGTATCTCTTTGCTCCCATCTGGTCCAAGGAGGAATTCCCTGACCTCTTGTGCGATCACATCCGGCCGCTTGACGTTTTCGTCACAGATGTCCAGTGCCATGGTGTCACCGAACCTGGGGATGTGATGCCAGACGTACTCTCGCACAAAGGAGAACTCAGGGCGGTGCAGGTACTCCCAGCTGAAGTTCCGGTTGATAGCATAGTAGCTTCGGCCATCTTCCGATACAATGCCGATCGAGATGAGCCTGATCGTTGTGCCGTCTTCCAGGAACTCTGTGTCGTAGAAGTATTTCATGCCGTTCCCTTCTCCGCTGGGCTGGCGACCTACTGTAACCTGTGTTATACAGTTGCGTCTATGTCCGTCTTGAAGATCTTGATTTCTTCAACTTTGCCATCAATGGCCTGGTATGCTCGGAACCTACCAGTGACCACTGCATAGATCAGGAACTTGAGATTTGGAGATTGAAGGATGACAGTCCGGTCTAGCTCTGAGGCGAATGCTGTTCCGGTGGGGTGCGAATGATATACGATCAAGTCTCCATCACCGCCCCACTCGTTCCATACGGCCAACTGCGTTTCAGGGTCCATCTTGAACTTGCGGTGACGTACCCATGGCCGCTCAGTATTCACCATCGGAATATGTTCGCCACGCATGACAACTCCGCAGATCTCTTCGTGACAACTCTCGCTGCTCCTGGCCATTGACGATATTGCATCAAGGGCGGATTGTGGGATGTCCACGTTGCCTCTCACCAGCGGTCACTCTGTCCAGATGTGTTTCGACCGTGGTGGTGCCAGACCCAGGTGACCTTCGGGACGTGCATGAAATGTGCTCTCCGTCCCAGCATCCTCAGATAGAACCCCCAGTCATCATATGGCGAATCCGGGTCATGGTCCGGAGGTCCGAATTCTGCATCCTGTGCCAGGCCAGTATGGCAAAGTGAAGTGACCGGGATGTACGATTTCTTTTCCAGGAGATCGGCATTGAACGGTAGCCCGAACCGCCCCCAGTCCTCCTGGAGCGGGATCTCTTCGGAATTGCTGTCGATCACCCGGCATCCCGAATAGGCAACGTCAACACATTCGATAGATGCACTGACTGTTTCGATAAGGGTGCTGATGTGGTTTGGCAGGAAGTAGTCGTCATCATCCAGAAAAGCCGTCCACTTTGTCTTGACCTTTGCTAGGGCACGGTTTCGTGTTACTGCCGAACCGTCGCGGTTCCGATCGATTGCAACCTCAATGGCGATTGGCTGATGGATCTGTGCCAACACCGAGTCGACCGCTCGCTTGAGTGCAGTCTTGCGCGTTGGGATTGTAGGGATCACGACTGTGACCATGGGCTTGTTCAACGGTTCTCCTTGTGAGGGTCGTCATAGATATCGCCATCCCGCCGCAACCATTCTTGTGATTCATGACGTTCCAGATCAAAGATCATCCGTTGGAGCCATTTTGCGAATCCCTCGTGGTCACCGAGCAACATTTCAGGGATTCTGTGCGCCGCTCCAACCTTGACAATTTCTCCCGATCCCCGACTGTTTGCTGCAGAGAATCGAATGCGCAGCATTGGTCCAAAGAATATGTCATAAGAGTGATCTACAATAAATGTCCAGCCCGGCCGATAGGTGAACCGATTGACCTCTTCAGAGAACCAGACCCCGTCACCGTCACCAGTTGGTAGGTAATCCGCTGGTGTTCTTGCCGTGAATATTGTAGCGCCAGGTCCGTTTGGCAAGGTGCTTGATGCTTGCTCCGGCTTTGATGCATCCGAGGACAAAGTTGTAATCCTCTCCTGAGTTGAACTGCCGCTCATCGATTGCATAGAAACCAACTGCCTGTGCCAGCTCTGTCCGAACCAGGGTTGTGATCGTAGTCTCGATTGGGTTAGCCGGATCGAACTCGTCAGTGAAGTGCGTCTCTGGGAACGGGTCTTTGCCACCCTCCATATCGAACCAGCTGTAGACGAAGTCTGCCCCCGTCTCCATGGCATGGTTGTAGAGGTCTTGGAGGTGGTTCGGGTACATCTCGTCGTCGTCGTCCAGGAAGGCCACCCACGGACTCTCCCTAGGGTGCACAGACGCCAGGGCTCGGTTGCGGGTCGGTGCAGCGCCCCGCTTGTCTACGTCGAGAGCAATCGAGAACCCATCCGGCTTGAGGGTGTTCTGCCATGCAGAGAACTGTGCCTGCATAAGGCACGCCGGCCGTATCGGGATGGTCGGGATAACGACTGTGATACCGCTGCCCATTACTTGAGCCCCTTCACTTTCTGGATGTCAGCAGCGAACTGCTTGCGCTTGTATGTCTCGAAGGCATTGCGATCGTGCTCATCCTGACGGGCCGAGTTTACCCGCTCGTACTGCGCATCGCTCTCTGCCTTCTTGGCGTGCGGGTGTATGTGCTCGATGATGATGTCTTCCCGATAGACAAGGGTTCCGGTGGCCTGCCCCAGTGTCTTCCAAAAGTTGTCGCAGTACAGATGCTCGATGGTTGGCGGGATCATGTATCCAATTGCCGAGATGATGTCTGTGGACATACAAACCGAGGTGGGTAGGTTCTCTCCCTGGAACAGATCGTTCGCATAGACAATACCTGTGCCCATCTTGCGCAGCTGGGCCCCCATCAGCCCGTCCCAGATTGGGGTGCGAGGCAAATGGTCGTCGCCCATGAAGCCGATGAAGTCGTAATCCTTGGCAAGAGAGGCGGCATAATGGTTCAGCTTCCAGCTTAGCATCTTTCGCTCAAGGATCTCGCTATATGACGCCCAATGTTGGGCACCGGATAACACCTCATGGTATTCATCCTGCGCAGGGTCATCAAGATCAATGACGACCAGAAGATCGGCATAGCACCGCGTTTGATTCCAGCCTTTGATCAGTCTGGCAATGTTCTGTGGCCGGGATCGCGAGGGAACGATCCACAGCATGTCCGTGTCATTCATGAGGGGTGTCCTTTGTCAAGATCTGGGCTAGGGGATGATTGTGCTGGCAATGCAGTGGATATTGCCGAGTGAGTAGGTCCAGGGGTTGGCGGCCGAATCAGGGGCGGGCCGAATTAAATGCCCATCGACCCAGATTGAGCAACCGGTGTATTCTGTATTCCGGTCAGAGATTACCCGTAGGGTTGCTATAGATCCGCTGGCACCTGAGGTGACGGTCTTGCTCCAGGTACCGCCACCAACACTACCATCAACCTCCTCTACATTCCCCCGGCCATCGATTGCCCATTCTATGACGACCTTACGGGCACCAGGCTTCCAGTTTGACTTGAAGATGACAACATGCTTGCGATCATCCCGAGTCACCGGCCTGTTGATCATCGGGCTTGGAGGGATAGTTGGAAAGTCCTTGCTGCCGTTCTCGTTCGGCGCCCGCTTGGTCTCGATGACCCCTCCATCACCTGCCTTACCGCTGCCACACTTTGGAACCTCGGCTATGATGGCCAGGCTGAGCAGAGCTGATACGATCTGAATACCCTTGTTCACAATTTCCTCCCCAATGAGAAGGGGCGGTGGCCCTGAAGACCACCGCCCCTATCTTGCTCAGGCCAGTTCGGCCGCGTCCTCTTCTTTGCGCCGCTGCCGTAGGAACCAGAGCATCAGAGCACCGATGGCCACCAACGCCGCGCCGGCCCCGGTGATGATCGGCACCGGGTTGCCCTTGCCGCCGGTCAGCGCCAGTCCGCCACCCGGTGGGTTGGTTGTCGGATCGCTGCCGCCCTGACCCGGGTCGAGCTCACACCCAACACCATCGCCGTCACGGTCCAGATCGAACGGGTCAGTGCCCACGACCAGAACCTTGACCGGCCGATCGGCATCCGAGATGTCCTCGCAGTTTAAGGCATCGCCGTTCTCCTCGGTGTACTCGCAGAGGTCGGTGCCGGTCTTGGTCTCGTATGCCTCACAGTCTTTCGGGTCTGCGGCCGGCGGGCTGCTCGGCGGTGGTGGCGTGGTTGGGCCGGTTGTCGGTGTTGGCGGCGCCGGTTCCGGGGTGGTCGGGTCAGGATCAGGCGTTGGGGGCGTGGTCGGTTCCGTCTGACAAGCATCACCTGTGAACGAGATCGGGATGTCGCCAACCTTCAGGCCGGTGAACGTCACCGTGCCAGCCGATGCATTGCTGGCGTCATACACCACGCCGAGCGCACCCACATGACCGCTTGCCGGCAGAGTCAGCGTACCGCCATCACCATCGATTGCCGCCACGAACCCGGTTGGCGCAGCGATGAGCGTATTCACGCCGGTTGCGTTGTAGTAGAACAACCGTACTGCACCGGCCGCGAGACTTGCCTCTGTCGACAGTGTGTAGTTGACCGTGATGTCTGCTGTATTCGACAGTTCGATGCCGACGTCATCTGTGGCGAACTCGGTGCCGCCACCAATCGGCTTTGTCAGCTTGACGGTGTTGCCATCAACGACGACAGAACCCGCTGCTTCATCGTCTTCCCAGTCGATGCCGGTGATGGTGGAGTGCAGCACCCATGTCGGGCATTCATCGTCTTCTGTCGCCTGAGAAGGCGACGCCACGAGGGCCAGACCGAACGCTCCCAAGAGGAGAGCGACGATGGCCATGCTTACTTTGCGCATGATCCTCCTATGTAGAATTACACAAGCCAAAGTATGATATACGTCGATAGGTTATGCCGCTATGTCTCAGGCCACATACACCTCGGCAATGTGATTCAAGTTTTTCTGGGTTGTGAACTCGCGGGCTTTCTTTCGAGCCGCTATGCCCATATCAATCCTGAGGTCATGGCGGCTTACAAGCTCATGAAGATAGAGTGCCCAGTCATCCTTAGTCTCGGCGATGAAGCCAGTTACGCCGTGCTCGATGAAGTCTTCATACGGTCCGTGCGGACCAGAGGCGATACAAGGAATGCCCAGGG
>Ga0193742_1000754_pt1 | contig 20740 bp, 17 predicted proteins | sample L2c1metaG_FD_165511 | JGI IMG/M metagenome (GOLD analysis project Ga0193742, IMG submission 165511) | Soil microbial communities from a riparian zone of the East river system, Colorado, United States - L2c1 | ecosystem: Environmental > Terrestrial > Soil > Riparian zone | place: USA: East River... | reverse complement strand
GCGCTGGCGGACGCGCCGTCTGCGGGCGGCATCATGTTGCCCGACCAGCAACTGGCGGTACTTAAGGAACTCGGTGCACGCTGGGATCTTCAGGGTTTGCGTGCGGTGACCTATGAAGCGATCGAAAATTTGCCGGTAGTGGTTGTGATGCTGCGGCGGCCCTTGTCTTACAGCGAGGCGATCGATCTCGACGCGTGGGTGCGCGCCGGGGGGCGGGCGTTGGTCCTCGCCGAGCCGGGCAGAAGCTGGGCGGGGCCGGCCGATATGGTCGATGCCAATTTACGCGATTCGACATGGGGTTTGCGGCTTGCGGCGCGGGCTGACGGGCCGCTGATGTTGCCCGGCCGCGGGACGCTGATGCTGCGCAACGCCGGTCGCTGGACGGCGTCGGGCGGATGTAGCCTGCGAGTGGACGGCTTCGTGGCCGAATGCCGGCCAGGCAAGGGCCGGGTGCTGCTGGTGGCCGATACCGGGCTGCTGGACCGCAACACATTCGACCTGAACGGCGACGGGTTCGACAGCGCGACCGGGATGGTCGGCCAGTTGGTCGAGGCATTGGAGCGCGGCAGGCCGGTGCCCGCGGCCTTCGCGCCCGGCGGTGGTGCCTATACGCGCACGCGGCCGCCGATGGCGTTGATCATAGCGATCGGCGCGCTGGTCTGGGTGGCGCTGGGCGCGCTTGTGGTGTGGGCGATCCTGCTCGGCATGGCGCGAACCCCGGCGCGCGTTGGCGGAGGGCCGGCGCGGATCGTGCGCGATCAACCGGCAATACCCGAATGAGGGCGCTCCGCCTGCTGCGGCTGGGCGTGGCGATGAGCGCGATCGGAGGGGTCGCACTGATCTTTGCCGCCCTGACCGGGCGAGTCGCGGTGCCGCTGGGCGTGATCGGCGCGGGGGTGCTGTTCCTGCTGGTGATTCCCTTGCTGCTGTTCTTCCGCATGACCATCGGTTTGCGCGCCGTGAACGAAAAACGAACATCTAGTGACCACGCCCGGAACGACCCGCCGAAAAGGCAAAAAGTGGGTCAGAATCCCAGCTGAACCCAATTTCTCCCATTGTATCCCAGCCCTGAGACTGGTACCCAACGCACTGTAAGAGGGCGGTGTTTACGCATGTCGATTCCTTTGCCGGACGCGATTCCGGATGCGGGAGAGATGTGCGCGCCCTGATTGAGGGGCTAGCGTGACCAACTGGGAGCTCATTGGCGGACATGCATTGGCGACGGTGGACGCCAAGGGCCGCGTTGCGCTCCCGCTGGATTTCCGCACCGCGATCCAGGCCAATGCCGGCCAGCGCAGCGTGTTCATCGCGCGCCACGATAGCGACCCCTGCCTGACCGGCTACGACAAGAGCTGGCAGAATGAATTTCACGACCGGCTGGACGCACGCGAAGAGGCGCTGACCGCCGCGGGCGAGCCGATCGATTACAACGTCAAGCGCCGCTTCATGGGTGGCGGTCTGGCCGTGACCTTCGACGAGGCTGGCCGCTTCATCCTGCCCGATTATCACCGCGACCGCGCCAATATCGGCGGGCTGGCCTTCTTCTATGGCTGGGGCCGCACCTTCGACATCTGGGATCCGCAGACGCTGATCGGCACCGCCCATGCCGACGCCGTGATGCGCGACATCTGCGAATATGAAATGTCGCGGAAGGGACGGAAGTGACCGCGCCCGCTCCGCACATCCCCGTGCTGATGGATGCCGTCATCGCCGGCCTCGCCATTGCCCCTGGCGAGACCCACGTCGACGGCACCTTCGGCGCGGGCGGCTATACGAGCGCGATGCTGGCCGCGGGTGCGCGGGTGGTTGCGTTCGACCGCGATCCGGACGCCATCCGTGCGGGGGCGCGGCTAGAGGCGGAGCATGGCGACATGCTTCGCCTCGTCCCCGACAATTTTTCGGCGATGGAATCGCACCTGCCCGAGCCGGTCGACGGCGTGACGCTGGATATCGGCGTATCGTCGATGCAACTGGACCAGGCCGCGCGCGGGTTCTCGTTCCAGAGCGACGGTCCGCTGGACATGCGCATGGCGCAGGCGGGGATGTCCGCGGCGGATTTCCTGAACGAGGCCGATGAAGGCGAGATCGCCGACATCCTGTATCATTATGGCGATGAGCCGCGCAGCCGACGGGTGGCCAAGGCGATCGTCGCGGCGCGGCCCCTTACCCGCACCTCCGAGCTGGCATCGGTCGTCCGCCGCGCGCTGGGCCACAAGCCGCACGACAAGAAGGACCCGGCGACGCGGACCTTCCAGGCGATCCGCATCCATGTGAACCGCGAGCTGGGCGAGCTGGAGGACGGCCTGGCCGCCGCCGAGCGCGTGCTGAAGCCTGGCGGGCGGCTGGCGGTGGTGACCTTCCACAGCCTGGAGGACCGCATCGTCAAACGCTTCCTGCGCGAGCGCAGCGGCAGCGAGCCATCGGGTTCGCGCCATCTGCCCGCGGTGGTGGCGGCAAATGCGCCGAGCTTCGAGACTGTGGCCAAGCCCGTGCGCGCCGATGATGCCGAGGTGGCGCGCAACCCGCGCGCGCGTTCGGCGACGTTGCGCGTGGCCAAACGCACCAATGCAGCACCCTGGACCGGAAGGAACGCGGCATGATCGCAATGAAACGGCTGAAAGGCCTGGGCTGGATCGCGCTGGGGTTCCTCGCGGCGATCGCCTGCTATCTGGTATCGCTGCAGGTGGCGATCGAGCGCAACAAGCTGGGCGACGTCAACGCGTCGATCCTGGCGGCGAAGCGCGACATCCGCCAGCTGGAGACCGAATTCACCACGCGCGCCAGCCTGCGCCAGCTGGAACGCTGGAACGGCGAGGTGCTGGCGCTGTCCGCCCCCGGATCGGCCCAGTTCATCAATGACGAGCGCCAGCTGGCGAGCATGGACTTCGATCTGCGGCCCGACGCCACCGGCACATCGCCGACGATGCTGGCGCTGGTTTCGGCGGCGACGCTCCAGCCCGAAATGCAGGTGGCGGTGGCCGATATGCCGGCGCCTACTTCCGCGCCGATCGTGGCCGCGATCGCGCGCGCCGTGGTGCCGGCCGCGCAGGCGGCGACGCGTGATCCCAAGCCGGCCCCAGTCCGGCTGGCCGCCAAGCCGATTGTGAAGTCAGCCAAGCCCGCCGCGAAACCGACGGCCAAGCCAGCTGCGCCGGATCCGTTGCTCCAGCGCATGGCCGAGATGGACACCCGCCGCGCCCAGCGCGTGGCGATGCTGGAGACCAAGCTGCTGGGCGATGATACGCTGGGCGATCTTAACCGTACCGCCCGCGCGGAGGCGCGCCGCCGTTGACCACGCTCGTCGCCCGCCCTGAACGGGTGCGGTCGGCTGGTCAGCGTCACCAGCTGATCGCGCTTGCGCATGCGCGGCTGATGTTCCTGATGCTCGCCTTCGCCATGGGCATCATGGTGATCTGCGGGCGGCTGATCTATCTGGGCGTGTTCACGACCAGCGGCGAGCTGGCCGCGTCCGCCACCACGCTGATCCCGCCGCGCGGCGATATCGTCGATCGCAACGGCGCGCCGCTGGCGCAGACGATCGACGCCTGGTCGATCGGAGTGCATCCGAAGAAGCTGCTGGGCAATCCCGACGACATCGCGGCGAAGCTGGCCGAGCTGATGCCCGAGCGGACCGAGGCGGAGTATCGCCGCATCCTGCGATCGGGCGTCAACTTCACCTATCTCAACCGCCGCGCGATGCCCGAACTGGTGCAGGCGGTGAACGCGCTGGGCGAGCCGGCCATCGCCTTCGCCCGCGAGCCGGAGCGGCTGTATCCGCAGACCACGCTGGCGGCGCACGTGCTGGGCTATACCGATTTCGACGGCAAGGGCGTGACCGGCATGGAACGCGTGCTGGAGGAGCGGCTGACCGATCCGATCCAGCGGGCGACGCCGGTGGCACTGTCGATCGACGCGCGCGCGCAGGCGGTGATGGAAAGCGAGCTCTACAACGCGCTGACCAAGCATTCGGCCGCGGCGGGCACGGGCGTGGTGCTGGACGTGGACACCGGTGAGATCGTCGCGCTGGCGTCGATGCCGACCTACAACCCCAACCGTGTCGGCCAGGCGCCGCCCGACGCACGGCGCAATTCGGCGACCCAGAGCGTGTACGAGCTGGGATCGGCGTTCAAGCCGATCACCGTGGCGATCGCGATGGATGCGGGTGTCGTGCCTTCGATGAGCAAGCGCTGGGATGCGACCGCGCCGCTGCAGGTGGGCCGGTTCAAGATTCGCGACGACCACGCCCAGAATCGCTGGCTGAACGTGCCCGAAACCCTGGTCCATTCGTCCAACATCGTCGCCGCGCGGATCGCCGACGAGGTCGGGCAGAAGGGCATGGAGGCGGGGTTCCGCAAGCTGGGCTTCGATACCGCGCCCGACATCGAGCTGCGCGAGAAAGGCCGGCCGCTATGGCCGCAATATTGGGCGCGGACGACGACGATGACAGTCGGCTTTGGCCACGGCATCGCGATCACCCCGCTGCAGCTGGCCAATGCCTATGCGACCCTGGTCAATGGCGGCGTGTGGCGCCCGACCACGCTGATGAAGGTCGAAGCCGGCAAGGCCGCCAAGGGGCGGCAGGTGTTCACCCGCGCAACCAGCCTGCAGATTCGCCAGCTGCTGCGCCTGATCGTGACCGACGGCACCGGGCGGCGGGCCGATGCCGACGGTTTCCGCGTCGGTGGCAAGACCGGCACCGCGGAAAAGGCGATGGCGGGCGGATACAACAAGAAGGTCAATGTTTCGACCTTCGCGGCGGTGTTCCCGACCGACGCGCCGCGCTATGTCGTGCTGGTGATGCTCGATTCCCCCAAGGGAACCGCCGATACCTACGGCCTGACCTCCGCCGCCTGGACATCTGCCCCGGTCGTCAGCCGTTTCATCGCGCGCGCCGGGCCGATGCTGGGCGTGATGCCCGACACCCAGCTCGCGGCGCAACCCAATCCGCTCGCCAGCCTGCTGTGGAAAGCGAAGGGCGAACACTGATGCGGCTGGACGATCTCGTCCCCGGGGCGGGTGACGCGCGGGTGACGGGGTTCGCCATCGACCACAGGAAGGTCGCCCCCGGCACCATCTTCGGCGCGTTCGAGGGCGCGCGGGTGAATGGCGAGGATTTCATCGCCGATGCGGTGGCGAGCGGCGCGGTGGCGATCGTGGCGCGGCCGCAGGCGCGCGTCGAGGGCGCGCTGCACATCGCCGACCGCAACCCGCGCGAGCGCTTCGCCAGGCTGGCCGCGCGGTTCTTCGCGCCGTTTCCCGAAAACTGCATCGCGGTGACCGGAACCAACGGCAAGACATCGACCGTGGAGCTGACCCGCCAGTTGTGGCGGATGGCCGGGCACAACGCCGCGTCGATCGGCACGCTGGGCGTCACGACATCCGATGAGAGCGTGACGACCGGGCTGACCACGCCCGATATCGTCACCTTCCTGGCCAATGTCGCCGGGTTGGCGCGCGAGGGGGTGACCCATCTGGCGTTCGAGGCGAGCAGCCACGGCCTGTCGCAATACCGCACCGAAGGGCTGCCGGTGCGGGCGGCGGCGTTCACCAACCTGAGCCGCGATCATCTGGACTATCACGGCGACATGGCGGCCTATTTCACCGCCAAGCTGCGGCTGTTCGCCGAGGTGCTGGACCCGGACGGCACGGCGGTGATCTGGGCGGATGATCCGCAGAGTCCGCGCGTGCTCGATCTGGCGCGTGAGCGCGGAAACCGCGTGATCACCGTCGGCACGCGGGGCGGGACGATCCGGCTGGTCGGGCGCGAGCCGAGCCTGCTCGGTCAGACGCTGACGATCGAGGCCGAAGGCGGGACGCATACCGTCATGCTGCCGCTGATCGGTGCATATCAGGCGGCGAACGCGCTGACCGCGGCCGGGCTGGTGGTCGCGACTGGTGGCGGCATGGAAGATACGCTGGCGATGCTGTCCCGTCTGCAGCCGGTGCGCGGGCGGCTGGAGCGCGCGGTGATCGCGAAGAGCGGCGCGCCGGTCTATGTTGATTACGCGCACACCGCCGATGCGCTGGAGGCCGCCATCGCCGCGCTGAAGCCGCATGCGGCGGGGCGGCTGATCGTGGTGTTCGGCGCGGGCGGTGACCGCGACCAGGGCAAGCGCGAGCCGATGGGCGAGGTCGTCGCGCGCGACGCCGACTTGGCGATCGTCACCGATGACAATCCGCGCACCGAAGATCCGGCGAGCATCCGTTCCGCGATCATGAAGACCGCGCTGGGAGCGCTGGAGATCGGCGATCGGCGCGAGGCTATCGCCTATGCCATCGCGCAGGCGGGAATGCAGGATATCGTGCTGATCGCCGGCAAGGGGCACGAACAGGGGCAGCTGGTCGGGGACCGGGTACTGCCGTTCGACGATGTCCAGGTCGCGCGGGAGTGCGTCGGTTGACACTGTGGACCGCCGCCGAGATCGCCACTGCGACCAGCGGTAAGGCTTCAGACGATTTCTCCGTATCCGGCGTCGCATTCGATTCGCGCGAGGTGGGGCCGGGCGATCTGTTCATCGCGCTTTCGGGCGAAGCGACGGACGGGCATCGCTTCCTTGATCAGGCGTTCGCGCAGGGCGCGGCGGGGGCGATCGTTTCCGAGGATTGCGCCGGGCCGCATGTGCGCGTTGCCGATACGATGGATGCGCTGAACGCACTGGGAGCGGCGTCGCGCGAGCGCAGCCATGCCAAGGTCATCGGGGTGACAGGGTCGGTCGGCAAGACGGGCACCAAGGAGGCGCTCTATGCCTGTCTGGATCGCGCCGCGCCGGGGCATGCGCATCGGTCGGTCAAGAGCTACAACAATCATACCGGCGTTCCGCTGTCGCTCGCCCGGATGCCGCGCGACGCGGCCTTCGGCGTGTTCGAGATGGGGATGAGCCATGCCGGCGAGCTTGCCGCGCTGACCCGGCTGGTGCGGCCGCATATCGCGTTGGTGACGACGATCGCGCCCGCGCACACCGAATTCTTCGCCGACGAAAGCGCCATCGCCGACGCCAAGGGCGAGGTTTTCGAAGGGCTGGAGCAAGGCGGCACGGCGATCGTGCCGTTCGACAGCCCGCACCGCGACCGGCTGATCGCCGCCGCCGAGCGCCATGCGGGGCGCATCCTGACATTCGGAATGGGCGACGGCGCCGACGTGCGCGCGCTGGAGAGTTTCCGCCAGCCCGATGGATCGACCTTCATCACCGCGCGGCTGCCCGAGGATGAGCTGAGCTTTGCGCTCAGTCTGCCCGGCGCGCATTGGGTGGCGAACGCCATGGGCGTGCTGGCGGCGGTTTGGGCGGCGGGAGGCGATCTCGCCGCCGCCGGCCTCGCGCTGGCCGATATGGGCGGGCTGCCCGGGCGCGGGGCGCGGATGACCGTGCCTGCCGAGGGCGGCACCGCGCTGGTCATCGACGAAAGCTACAACGCCAATCCGGCATCGATGGCGGCGACGCTGAAGGTGCTGGGCGCCGAGGACGCCCGCCGGCATATCGCCGTGCTGGGCGACATGCGCGAGCTGGGCGCGAAGTCGGCCGAATATCATGCCGCGCTGGCGGAGCATGTCGCGGCGGCGAACGTCGATTTCGCACTGCTCGTCGGGCCGGAGATGGCGGCGCTCGCATCCGCCCTTGAGGGCCGCACCGAATTCGTCCATGCGCCCGATGCCGCGACCGCGCGTGCACGCCTGAAGGCGGTGCTGCGCGATGGGGACGCGGTCCTCATCAAGGGGTCTAATGCAATCGGGCTCGGCAGCGTCGTCGCAGCGCTGGCTGGGGGCAAGGTTTAGATGCTGTATCTTCTCGGCGAATATCTGGGCTTCCCCGGCATATTCAATCTGCTGCGCTACCTGTCCTTCCGTACCGGCGGGGCGGTGACGACGGCGCTGGTGATCGGCCTGATCATCGGGCCGAAGTTCATCGGCTGGCTGCGCGTGCGCCAAGGCAAGGGCCAGCCGATCCGCGAGGACGGTCCGCAGACGCACTTGGCCAAGCGGGGCACGCCGACAATGGGCGGGCTGATGATCCTCACCTCGCTGGGCCTTTCGGTACTGCTGTGGATGAACCTGAACAGCCCGTTCGTGTGGGCGTGCCTGTGCGTGACGCTGGGTTTCGGCGCGATCGGCTTCCTCGACGATCACGACAAGGTGACAAAATCGAGCCACAAGGGGATACCGGGCCGGGTTCGGCTGCTGCTGGAATTCGCCATCGCCGGGTTCGCCAGCTGGGTGCTGATACAGCAGATCGGCACCAATCTCTATGTGCCGTTCTTCAGCAATTTCAGCGTCGATCTCGGCTGGTTCTACGTCATCTTCGGCGCGTTCGTGATTGTCGGATCGGGCAATGCGGTGAATTTGACCGACGGACTGGATGGCCTAGCGACCATGCCGGTGATCATCGCCACGGTGGCGTTCATGGTGATCGTCTATCTGGCGGGCAACGCGATCTACGCGAGCTATCTGGGCATTCCATACACGCAGGGATCAGGCGATCTGGCGATCTTCTGCGGGGCGATCGTCGGCGCCGGCCTTGCCTTCCTGTGGTTCAACGCGCCGCCCGCGGCGGTGTTCATGGGTGACACCGGCAGCCTGGCGCTGGGCGGCGCGCTGGGTGTGATCGCGGTGAGCGTGCACCATGAGATCGTGCTGGCGATCATCGGCGGATTGTTCGTCGCCGAGGCGATGAGCGTCATCATCCAGGTCGGCTATTACAAGCGCACGGGCAAGCGCATATTCCTGATGGCCCCGATCCACCACCATTTCGAACAGAAGGGCTGGAGCGAGCCGACCGTGGTCATTCGCTTCTGGATCATCGCTTTCGTGCTGGCGCTGGCCGGCCTTTCGACGTTGAAGCTGCGGTGATCACGAGCGCCGCCTGGACGGGCAAGCGCTATGCGGTGCTGGGGCTGGCGCGATCGGGGCTGGCGACGGTGAATGCGCTTGTCGCGAGCGGAGCAAGCGTCGTTGCCTGGGACGCGAACGAGGGCGCGCGGGCCAACATCCGTAGCGCGGAGGTGGCCGATCCGTTGACCATCGATCTGACCGGCTTTGCGGGCGTCGTCGTCTCGCCTGGCGTGCCGATCAACCGGCATCCGATCGCAGCGCATGCAGTGAAGTTCGGCGTGCCGCTGATCGGCGATATCGAGCTGTTCGCGCAGGCGCGCGCGGAGTTGCCGACGCACAAGGTTGTCGGCATCACCGGGACCAACGGCAAGTCCACCACCACCGCGCTGATTGCGCATATCTGCGAGACGGCGGGACTGCCAACCCGGATGGGGGGAAACATCGGGTTGCCGATTCTTGGGGCGGCCCCGCTGCCCGAGGGCGGTGTCTATGTGCTGGAACTGTCGAGCTATCAGATCGACCTGACTCAATCGCTCGACTGCGATATCGCGGTGCTGCTGAACATCACACCCGATCATCTCGATCGCTATGACGGGTTCGAGGCCTATGCCGCGTCCAAGGCGCGGCTGTTCGCGATGCAATCGCCAAACCACGCGGCGGTGATAGCGATCGATGACGCGCCGTCATACGATATCGCGCGCGGGCGCAAGGGCGCGGACAAGATTTCGGCCGGGGCGTGCATGGACCAGTCGCGCTGGCCCGCATTGCAGGGCCCGCATAATGCGCAGAACGCGCTCGCCGCGATCGCGGCGGCGCGGCATCTGGGGATCGACAACGCAGCGGTCGATCGCGCGCTGGAGAGCTTTCCCGGCCTGCCGCACCGGATGGAGCGGGTGGCAACGAGGGACGGCGTGCTGTTCGTCAACGACAGCAAGGCGACCAACCCGACGTCGACCGCGCCCGCGCTGGCGGCGTTTCCGGCGATCCACTGGATATTGGGCGGGCAGGCGAAAACCGACGAGCTGGACGCCTGCGCGCCCTATTATGATCATGTCCGCGCGGCCTATACCATCGGCGAAGCGGGCGCGATGTTCGCGGCGTTGCTCAAGGGGCAGGTGCCTGTGGTCGAGGAATGCGGGGTGCTGGACGAGGCGGTGCGCCGCGCCGCCAGCGCGGCCAAGCTGGGCGAGACGGTGATGCTGTCTCCCGCATGCGCATCATTCGACCAGTTCCGCGATTACGAGGCGCGGGGCGACGCGTTCAGACAGGCGGTGGGGGCGCTGTGACGACAGAGATTTACGGGAATGGCCGAACGCCGACCCGCTTCCAGGCGAAGATCGACCGCTGGCTGGGCCGATCCGAACAGACCGCGGTGGGCCGCTGGTTCTGGGAGATCGACCGCATGCTGTTGCTGCTGGTGCTGCTGCTGATCGCGATCGGGCTAGTGTCGGTCGCGGCCGCATCGCCGGCGTCCGCGCAGCGTTATTCGGGCGGATCGGTGACCTTCGCGCCGCTGACCTATTTCTGGAAACAGGGGATGTGGGTGGCGCTGTCGCTGCCGGTGATGCTGGGCGTATCGATGCTGCCGATCACGGTCGCCAAGCGTGCGGCGCTGATGGGCGCGGCGTTCTTTTCGATCCTGCTGGTGCTGACCCCGGTTATCGGCGTCGAGGTAAATGGGGCGAAGCGCTGGATCGGCGTGGGCTTCTCGCAGTTCCAGCCATCCGAATTCCTGAAACCCCTCTATGTCATCGCGATGGCGTGGATATTGTCGCTGCGCGCGACCGACCGGACATTGCCGGTGGTTCCTATTACCGGGGCGATCACGCTGATCCTCGCGGCGGCGCTGATGAAGCAGCCCGATCTGGGGCAGACGGTGATCTTCCTGTCGCTATGGGTTTCGCTGCTGATCATTTCGGGCACGCCGATGAAGTTCGTCGGCGCGCTGGGCGGGCTGGCGGTGGCGGGGATCGTCTCCGCCTATCTGTTCTACGATACGGCGCGCCTCAGGATCGACGGGTTCCTGTTCAGCGAGGGCGACACCTACCAGACCGACATGGCGCATGCGACGATCACCGCAGGCGGATTGCTGGGTTCTGGGCCGGGCGGGGGCGAGGCCAAGTTCCGCCTGCCCGAGGCGCATACCGACTATATCTTCAGCGTGATTGGTGAGGAGTTCGGGTTGATCGCGTGCATGGGCGTGGCCTTGGTGTTCCTGGCGATCGTCGTGCGGGTGTTCCTGAAGCTGCTGGACGAACAAGATGAGTTCAAGCTGCTCGCCGCCGCGGGGCTGGCGGTGCAGTTCGGGCTGCAGGCGTTCATCAACATGGCGGTGAACGTGCAGATCGCGCCGTCCAAGGGGATGACGCTGCCGTTCATCAGCTATGGCGGATCGTCGATGATCGCGCTGTCGATGGGGATGGGGCTGCTGCTGGCCTTCACCCGGCGCAATCCGTACCTCAACAAATCGCCCTATATCATCCGGTGGAGCGGGCGATGACCGAGCGGCATTTCGTATTGGCCGCTGGCGGCACCGGAGGCCACATGGTGCCCGCCGCCGCGCTGGCCGCCGAGCTGATGAGCCGCGGGCACCGTGTTGCACTCATTTCAGACGCGCGCGGGGTGCGCTTCCCCGGGCTGTTCGAAGGTGTGCAGACGCATGTGCTGCCGTCCGGCCGGTTTGAGGGCGGGCCGCTAGGCTGGGGCCGCGCGGCGAAGAATATATGGGCCGGGCGGGCGATGACGCTGCGGCTGTTCGAGACGTTCCGGCCCGAGGCGGTGATCGGTTTCGGCGGTTATCCGGCGATGCCCGCGCTACTGGCGGCGTTTGCGGCGAAGATCCCGACCGCGGTGCATGAACAGAATGCGGTGCTGGGGCGGGTCAACCGGCTGGTGGCGGGCAAGGTCGCGGCCATCGCGACATCCTATCCCGATACCCAGCGGCTGGCCGAGAAGCACATCGCAAAGGTGCGGCTGGTCGGCAACCCGGTGCGGCAGGAGGTGATCGACCTGCGCCGCAAGGGGTATCCGCCGATCAGCGAGGACGGGGTGTTCCGCGTGCTGGTGACCGGCGGGAGCCAGGGGGCGAGCGTGCTTTCGGACGTGGTGCCCGACGGGCTCGCCATGCTGCCGATCGCGTTCCGGCGGCGGCTGCAGGTGACGCATCAAGCGCGGCCCGAGGATATCGAGAAGGCGCGCGCTAAATATGCCGCGCATGAGATTCCCGCCGAGCTGGCGACCTATCTGTCCGACCTGCCCGAGAAGCTGGGCTTCGCCCATCTGGTGATCGCGCGTGCGGGGGCGTCGACGATTTCGGAGCTGACCGCCGCCGGCCGCCCCGCCATTCTGGTGCCGCTGCCGACATCGACCGACGATCACCAGACCGCGAACGTGCGCGAGATGGTCGCGGCAGGCGGCGCGCGGATGATCCAGCAGGCGCGCTTCACCCCCAAGGAGCTCGCCAAGCAGATGCAGAAACTGGGGCTGGACCCCGCCGCGCTGGAAAATGCGGCCAAGCGCGCGCTTTCATGCGGACGGCCCGATGCGGCGCGCGATCTTGCCGATCTGGTCGAGGGCCTCAACCCGCCGCGCGCGCCGATAGGCCCGGTGCGGGTGAAGAAGGTGGGGCTGCCGCCGGGGCTGCGGCCGGCAGGAGCAGCGGCATGAAGCGGCGCTTCGCCACCGATATCGGCACGATCCATTTCGTCGGGATCGGCGGCATCGGCATGTCCGGCATCGCCGAGGTGATGAAGAATCTCGGCTATAGCGTGCAGGGTTCCGACGTCGCCGAAGGCTATGCCGTCGAGGGGCTGCGGGCGAAGGGCATTCCGGTGTCGATCGGCCATGCCGCCGATAATCTGGGCGATGCGGCGGTGGTGGTGATCTCTACCGCGATCAAGCGCGGCAATCCCGAGGTTGAGGCGGCGCTGGAACGGCGCATTCCGGTGGTGCGGCGCGCCGAGATGCTCGCCGAGCTAATGCGGCTGAAGCAGACCGTGGCTGTGGCGGGGACGCACGGCAAGACGACGACGACATCGATGATCGCGGCTTTGCTCGATACCGGCGGGGTCGATCCGACGGTGATCAACGGCGGGATCATCAACAGCTACGGATCCAATGCGCGACTGGGCGACAGCGACTGGATGGTGGTCGAGGCCGATGAAAGCGACGGCAGCTTCTTGCGGCTGGACGGCACGATCGCGGTGGTCACCAATATCGATCCCGAGCATCTCGACCATTATGGCTCGTTCGATGCTGTGAAGGACGCATTCGTCCAGTTCATCGAGAATGTGCCATTCTACGGTGCGGCTTTGCTGTGCCTCGATCATCCCGAGGTGCAGGCAATCCTGCCGCGGGTGCGCGACCGCCGCATCGTCACCTATGGCTTTTCGACGCAAGCGGACATTCGCGGCGAGCATGTGACGCCGGTGCCGGGGGGGAACACCTTCGATGTGGTTATCCGCAGCCGCGACGGCGCGGTGCGGCGGATCGAGGGCGTCGGCTTGCCGATGCCGGGGCGGCACAATGTCCAGAACGCGCTGGCCGCGATCGGCGTGGCGATCGAGATGGGGCTGGACGATGCGACCATTCAGCGCGGCTTTTCCGCGTTCGGCGGGGTCAAACGGCGTTTCACCAAGGTGGGTGAAGTAGACGGCATCACGATCATCGACGATTACGGGCATCATCCGGTGGAAATCCGCGCGGTGCTGGCTGCGGCGCGCGAGGGCGCGACTGGCCGGGTGATCGCGGTGGTGCAGCCGCACCGTTATTCGCGGCTGGGCGATCTGATGGATGATTTCCAGCAGGCGTTCAACGACGCCGATCTGGTCTATGTCGCACCGGTCTATGCCGCGGGCGAGGCGCCGGTCGCGGGCGTGCATTCGGAGGCCTTGGCGCAGGGTCTGCGCCAGCGCGGCCACCGCGCGGCCACCACCGTCGCCGATTCCGATCTGCTTGCCGGCGCGCTCGCCAAGGAAGCGCGCGATGGGGACATCGTCGTCTGCCTGGGAGCGGGCGACATCACCAAATGGGCGGCCGGCCTGGCCGATGCCATCCGCGAGAAGCGGGCATGAGCGCGGTCTGCACCGCGCTTCCGCCGCTGCGCGGATCGGTCGCGCATGAGGGCAGCCTTGCGGATTTCATCTGGTTCCGCACCGGCGGGCCGGCCGAATGGCTGGTGCGGCCCGCCGATGTGCGCGATCTTTCGGTGTTCATGGCGGGGCTCGATCCCAAGACGCCGGTGTTGCCGGTTGGCGTGGGGTCGAACCTGATCGTGCGTGATGGCGGCGTGCCTGGTGTGGTCGTGCGGCTGCCCAAGGCGATGGCCAGGGTTTCCGTTGAATCCGGCAATCGCGTGCGTGCGGGTGCGGCGGCGATGGGGATTTCGGTGGCGAGCGCTGCGCGCGACGCGGGGATTGCGGGACTTGAGTTCCTGCGTGGAATCCCCGGCACGGTCGGCGGCGCGGTGCGGATGAACGCGGGCGCCTATGGCCGCGATGCGAGCGACATATTGGTCGAGGCGACGATCGTGCTGCGCGACGGGCGGATCGAGACCTGGGCGGCGAAGGAGCTTGGTTACACCTACCGCCATTCGCTGCTGCCCAAGGGCGCGGTGGTGGTCGAGGCGCTGTTCGAGGGTGCGCCGGGCGAACCTGCGGTGATCGGCGCGGAGATGGATCGGATCGCCGCCGAGCGCGAGGCCTCGCAGCCGCTGCGTTCGCGCACCGGCGGTTCGACCTTCAAGAATCCGCCGTTCGACAAGGCGTGGCGGCTGATCGACGAGGCCGGATGCCGCGGCAAGCGGATCGGCGACGCGCAGGTGAGCGAGAAGCATTGCAACTTCCTGCTGAACCTCGGTTCGGCGAGCAGCGCGGACATCGAGGCGCTGGGCGAAGAGGTGCGCGCGACGGTGAAGGCAAAATCGGGCGTCGAGCTCGAATGGGAAATCCAGCGCGTGGGGGTGGCGAAGTGAGGGGTATGTCCGTCGCCCCGGCGGAGGCCGGGGCTGCTATCGGCAAACGCGACGTCGCATGTGCCACAAACCTGGCGGCCCCGGCCTCCGCCGGGGCGACGTGCGTTTTTCGGAGTGATCTGTCGTGAGCGTAACCCCCCTCAACATCGCTGTGCTGATGGGCGGCTGGTCGGCCGAGCGCGAGGTTTCGCTGATGTCGGGCAGCGGGATCGCCGATGCGCTGGAGAGCCTGGGCCACCGCGTCACGCGGATCGACATGGGGCATGATGTCGCGGCACGGATCAGCGACGCCAATCCGGATGTCGTGTTCAACGCGCTGCACGGGTCGCCCGGCGAGGACGGGACGGTGCAGGGGATGCTGGACCTGATGGGCCTGAAATACACCCATTCCGGCCTCGTCACCTCGGTCATCGCGATCGACAAGCAGCTGACCAAGCAGGCGCTGGTGCCGCACGGCGTGCCGATGCCGGGCGGGCATATCATCAAGTCCGAAGGGCTGTTCGAGCGCGATCCGATGGCGCGGCCCTATGTGCTGAAGCCGGTCAACGAGGGATCGTCGGTCGGCGTCGCGATCGTCACCGACGAAAGCAATTACGGCAATCCGATCAGCCGCCAGGCGATCGGCCCGTGGAGCGAGTTCGACGAATTGCTGGCCGAACCCTTCATCCGCGGGCGCGAGCTGACCGTTGCCGTCCTTGGTGATCGCGCATTGGGCGTGACCGAACTCAAGCCCAAGAGCGGCTTTTATGATTACGACGCCAAATATACCGAGGGGCTGACCGAGCATGTCTGCCCGGCGCAGGTGCCCGACGAAATCGCGCAGGCGTGCAAGGATCTGGCGGTGCAATCGCACCAATTGCTTGGCTGCAAGGGCGCGTCGCGATCGGATTTCCGGTGGGACGACAGCATGGGCGCGGACGGACTGTTCCTGCTGGAGGTCAATACCCAGCCGGGGATGACGCCGCTGAGCCTGGTGCCCGAACAGGCAAGGGCGGTGGGCATGAGCTATGCGGAGCTGGTCCAGTGGATCGTCGAGGAGGCTTTGTGACACGCAAACCCCAAACGTCGCGGATCAAGCGCGGTGCCGCTCCGCGCAAGACGGTCAAGAAGGGCAACAGCCGCGCGATCAAGAAGCGCTCGCTGATCGACCGCGCATTCGACAAGCTGCCGGTGAGCGTCGCGACGCTGCGGCGGATCGCGACCGGCGGAATCGTCGGCACCGCGCTGATCGGCGGGGTCGCGGTGGCGAGCGCGTTCGGCGTGCCACAGGCGGCGGGCGTCAGCGTTGCCGAGGCGGTCGGCCGCGCCGGGTTCGAGGTGAAGCGCGTCGAGGTGACCGGCATCGACCGGATGGAGCGGCTGACGGTCTATGCCATCGCGCTCGACCAGCATTCGATGGCGATGCCGCTGGTCGATCTGGGCAAGGTCCGCGACCGGCTGCTCGATTATGGCTGGATCGCCGATGCGCGTGTGTCGCGGCGGCTGCCCGATACGCTGCTGGTCGATATCGTCGAGCGGACGCCTTCCGCCGTCTGGCAGAACAGCCAGAAGCTCTGGCTGGTCGATGCGCAGGGCGTGGTGCTGGAACAGATCGCGCTGGATGCGATGCCCGATCTGCCGCTGGTGATCGGCCCCGACGCCAACCGTCAGATCGCCGGGCTGACGCGGCTGATGAAGGCTGCGCCCGCGCTCGATCCGATGCTGGCGGGCGCAACCTGGGTGGGCAATCGCCGTTGGGACCTGCGGTTCCAGTCGGGCGAGGTCCTTGCATTGCCGCAGGGCGACAAGGAGGCCGCGGCGGCACTGGTGCGGTTCGCGCGGATGGACGGGATGGACCGGCTGCTGGGGCGCGGCTTCGTGCGCTTCGACATGCGCGATCCAAGCAAATTCGTCGTGCGGGTGCCGCGCGGCGCGGGCAAGAAACCGATCACCGAGGGGGAAGGCGGCGCCAACGCGCCGACCGCGGCTGAACGGGCGGAGGGGTAATAAAGTGGCACAACGGGCGCCGGACAATCTGATCACCGCGCTGGATATCGGCACCAGCAAGGTTTCCGCGATGATCGCGCATCGCCAGGACAACGGCCAGCTGCAGGTGCTGGGCACCGGCCAGCGCGAAAGCCGCGGGGTCAAGCGCGGCTATGTCGCCGACATGGCGCAGACCGAGCAATCGGTGCGCGAGGCGGTGGAGCAGGCCGAACGGATCGCCGGAACCAACATCGATACGGTGTGGGTCAGTTTTTCCGCGGGCGGGCTGGTGAGCGACATCGCCAAGGTGGAGGTGGAGCTGGGCGGGCATCGGATCGAGCAGTCCGACATAGAGGACCTGTTGTTTGCCGGGCGCAACTCGATCGACCCGGACGGGCGGATGGTGCTGCATGCCAACCCGACGCTCTATACGATCGACGGTCTGAACGGGGTCAAGAACCCGCTGGGGCTGCATGCCGACCGGCTGGGCGTGGACATCCACGTCGTCGCGGCGGACGGCAGCCCGCTGCGCAATCTCGATATGTGCGTGCGGCAGGCGCATCTGGACGTGAAGTCGATCGTCGCGGCGCCGGTGGCGACGGGGCTGGCGTGCCTGTCCGACGAGGAGCGAGAGTTGGGCGTTGCGCTGGTCGAGCTGGGCGCGGGGGTGACCAACGTGTCGGTGTTCGCCGGCGGGATGCTGGTCGGTCTGCAGACCGTGCCGTGGGGCGCACAGGATATTACCGATGATATCGCCTCCGCATTCGGCACGCGCCGGTCGCAGGCCGAGCGGATGAAGTGCTTCTACGGATCAGCCAACGCATCCCCGCGCGACAATCACGACATGATCGATATCGCGCCGGTGTCGCATGAAGACGAGGCCGCGACGCCGCAACGGATCACCCGCGCGCAGCTGATTTCGGTGATCCGCCAGCGGCTGGAGCATCTTGCCGGCGAAATCGGCAAATCGCTGCGCGAACTGGGCTTCACCGGGCCGGTCGGCCGGCAGGTGGTGATCACCGGCGGCGGGGCCGAACTGAAGGGCATGGCGGATTATATGCAGGCGTCACTGGGCCAGCCGGTGCGCGTCGGGCGCCCGCGCGGACTGTCCGCCTTGCCCGATGCGCATGCCGGACCGGGTTTCGCGACGCTGGCGGGGCTGGTTTACTATGCCGCGTCCAATCCTGTTGACCTGCGCACGCTTGCGCCGGCGCATCAGGTGGTCACACGGACCAGCGGTTTATCGTTGTGGCAGCGTCTGTTGGCCGCATCGAAGCTGAATTATTAAGATTTTGGGGGAAAATGTTAAGGTTTCGAGACGGGCCGTTAACTTTTTAGATGACCCGCGGAATCGGATGTTGCAAGACGTAGTTGGGGGCAAAGGCAGAAGCCTTCGCAAGATGATGGAGCCAGGCCGATGAGCATCGAATTTCTTCCGCCGGATGTCGATGAACTGACACCGCGCATCACCGTGATCGGCGTGGGCGGCGCAGGCGGCAACGCCATCGCCAACATGATCAAGGCCGAGGTCCAGGGGGTGGACTTCCTGGTCGCGAACACCGACGCGCAGGCGCTGAAAAGTTCGCCCGCCGAACAACGCATCCAGCTGGGCGCGAAGATCACGCAGGGGTTGGGTGCAGGTTCGCGGCCCGAAATCGGGCGCGCGGCGGCCGAGGAAACGATCGAGGCGGTCGAGCGGGCGCTGGACGGGGCGCATATGTGCTTCATCGCAGCCGGCATGGGCGGCGGCACCGGCACGGGTGCTGCACCCGTCATCGCCAAGGCGGCGCGTGACCGCGGCATTCTGACCGTAGGCGTGGTCACCAAGCCGTTCAGCTTCGAAGGCAGCCGCCGGATGAAGTCCGCCGATGCGGGCATCGCCGAGCTGCAGAAGCATGTCGATACGCTGATCGTGATTCCGAACCAGAACCTGTTCCTGATCGCCAATGCCGACACCACCTTCAAGGAAGCGTTCGCGATGGCGGACGAGGTGCTGCAGCAGGGTGTGCGCGGGATCACTGATCTGATGGTGATGCCGGGCCTGATCAACCTCGATTTCGCCGACGTGCGTTCGGTGATGGGCGAGATGGGCAAGGCGATGATGGGCACCGGCGAGGCCGACGGCGACAATCGGGCCATCCAGGCCGCCGAAAAGGCGATCGCCAACCCGCTGCTGGACGGCGTTTCGATGAAGGGCGCCAAGGGCGTGATCATCTCGATCACCGGCGGCGAGGACATGCGCCTGCTCGAGGTCGACGAAGCGGCGAACCATATTCGCGAGCTGGTCGATCCCGACGCCAACATCATCTGGGGTTCGGCGTTTAACGACAATCTGGCGGGCAAGATCCGCGTATCGGTGGTGGCGACGGGTATCGAGGCCGATGTCTCGGCCCAGGCCGAACCCGCGCGCGTGCTGCCCTTCGCCACGCGTCGCAGCGAACCTGCGCCCGCACCGGTGGCCGAAACGCCCCAGCCAGTCGCCATTCCCGGCTTCAGCATCAATCTGATCCCGCCCGAGCAGCCCGAGGCCGAAGTGGCCGAACTGTCCGACGCGGAAACCGCCGAAGCGGACGATGCGCTCGAGCTGGATATGCTGGCTGAAGACGAGATCACCGAGGAAGACGAGCTGGTACTGGATGAGGATTCGGTCGCGGCCGATGACGAGCCCGTCGCCGAGGGCGAAACCCCGGCCGAGGCGCCCAAGCGCCGCTGGCTGTACAGCGACGATGGTGACGAGAAGGCGGAAGATGCCCCCAAGGCGCCACGCGTCAAGGTGGGTGGCGGCACGCTGTTCGAGCGGATGTCCAACGCCACGCGCGGCGCGACCCGCACCGAGGCGGAGCCGGAGAATATCGCGGACATTCCGCGCTTCCTCAACCGCCAGAACAACCAGTAAGCAAATTGCGGGCGGGGCGCGCCGGTTTATCGCCGGTGCGCCCCGCTTTGCCGTTATGGGCGCCGCCCGGACATTTGGCGTTCAGGCTGGTGACGCTGTAACCAGCGTTGCAATGCTTACCCTGAAGATTCGCCCACTCTCCGTCGCTGCGCTGATTCTTGCGTGTCCGGCCACTCCGGCGCTTGCCCAAGGCACGCCGGGCGAGATCGTCCAGCAGGCCAATCCTGAAGCCGAGCGGCTGGCTGAGGACATGAAGCTGCTCGCCGCCAATCCGAAGAACGTAACCGCACTGGTATCCGCCGGGCGCGGCGCGCTGGCGATGGGCGACCCCAATGGCGCGCTGAGCTTCTTCCTCCGCGCGCAGGACGTGATGCCCAACTACGGCCCGGCCAAGGCAGGCATCGCCAGCGCGCTGGTCGAACTCGAGCGGCCGGGCGAGGCGTTGCGCTATTTTCAGCAGGCCGCACAAGGCGGCGTTCCCGAGGCGGATTTCGCCGCCGATCGCGGGCTGGCCTATGATCTGGTCGGCGATCAGGCGCGGGCGCAGCGCGATTATGCGCTAGCGCTGGCGCGCAAACCCGATGACGAGGTAACGCGGCGTTACGCGCTGTCGCTGGGGATTTCCAATCAACGCGATCAGGCGCTGGCCCTGCTGGAACCGCTGATCCGCAAGCAGGACCGCGGCGCGTGGCGATCGCGTGCATTCATCCTGGCGATGACGGGTGACGAGGGCGGAGCGATGAAGATCGCCGAGCAGACGCTGCCGGCGGGCATGCCCCAAAGACTGCGGCCCTATTTCGACAAGCTGGAAGATCTGAACGGTGGCGAACGTGCCTTCGCGGTGCATTACGGCCAGCTGGGCGGCGATGCGGCGCGGCTGGCCAGGGCGGCGGCGCCCGCGGCGAGCGGGCCGGTGATCGCGACGGTGACTGCGCAGCCACCTGCGCCGACGCAGGTGGCGAGCGTTACGCCGAGACAACCGACACGGTCCGAGCGACGCGCGGCCGAACGTGCGGCGCGCGAGGCTGCGCGGCGGCCAGGTTCCCTACTTTCCCGCCGCGCAGCCTCGCGCGCCGCACGTTCG